>Ga0194120_10010273_pt1 | contig 11617 bp, 8 predicted proteins | sample TA2MahCa65mmetaG_FD_148642 | JGI IMG/M metagenome (GOLD analysis project Ga0194120, IMG submission 148642) | Freshwater microbial communities from Lake Tanganyika, Tanzania - TA2015019 Mahale Deep Cast 65m | ecosystem: Environmental > Aquatic > Freshwater > Lake | place: Tanzania: Lake... | reverse complement strand
TCCTCCTCCCCCTGGCCGGCGGGCGCGCCGTCGCGGCCTTCGCCGCGGCGATGCTCCCGCAGGTGGCCTGGGCATCGCTCGGCGCTGGGCGGCTGGTGATCGTGCCGCGCGGCTGGGAGATGGTGGTGGCCGAGCTGTGGGCGCGGCTGCCCCGCCCCATCCTGCACCTGGAGTTCGGCAGCTCCAGCTTCGCCACGCCCGCGCGCCACGCGCTCCAGGCGACAGGAGCCTCGGCAGGCACGATGCCGTCGCTGTCTCTCGACGCTTCCCTGCTCGCGCGGGCGGTGCCCCCGCTGCTGCTCGCCCTCGCGGGCGCCGGCGCCTGGTGGGCACGAGGCCGCGCCGGGGGCGCGCTGCTCGTGGTCGCCAGCGTGGGCGTGCTCGCCTCCTCCCTGCCGCAGGGCAGGGCGCTCGGCGAGGGCATGCTGCTCACCACCACCGTCGTGGCGCTCCTTCTCGCCGATGTCGCGACCGGTCGACTCCTCGCCCGCCTGCCGCGCCGCTACCGCCGCGCCGCCGGCCCGCTCGCACTGGCCGCCGGGCTGGCGATCGCCGCCCTGGCCCTGCCACCGCGCCGTCTCCCGCCGCCGGAGCGCACCCCGGCCACCGCCGCCGCCCGGGCCTGGCTGGCCGCCCACCCGGACCTGCCTGCCGTCGCCATCGATGGCTCCTTCGACGCCCTCCCCCACGGCGGCCGGATCGGCGCGGTCGAGCCCTCGTGGACCGAGCCGACGCGGGTGGTGCTCACCCCCCGAGACGACCCGTGGCTGGTGCTCGACTGGCTCGTCCCCGGGAACAGGCGGGCCACGCTCGAGGCGGCCTGGGACGGCGGGAACGACTGGGCCGCAATCGTCCGCGTGGAGTAGCCCTACAACACCGGCGACAACAGCTTCGCCGCGCCCTGCGCGAGGGCGGCCAGCAGCGGGGCCCGCCGCACCTGGTCAAGCGTCACCTCGCGACTCCGGGCGAGATCGGCCTCGATCGCCGCCTCCACCGTGGCCGCGAAGGCCCGGTCGGCCACCAGGGCACCCACCTCGAAGTTCAGGTCGAAGCTTCTCATGTCGACGTTCGCCGAGCCCACGAGCGCGAGGTGCCCGTCGACCGCCAGCGTCTTGGCGTGCATCATCGCGGGGGCGTACTCGAACACCCGGGCCCCGCACTCCAAGAGCGGCAGGTAGTAGGAGCGATTGACGAGGTCCATCAGCCAGAAGTCGGCGTTGCGCGGGAGCACCACCCGCACGTCGACCCCCCGGCGGGCGGCCGTGGCCAGCGCCCGCAGCATGGCGGGATCGGGCACGAAGTAGGGCGTCGTCAGCCAGCATCGCTCCAGCGCCAGCGACACCGCCGAGAACCACGCCAGGGCCGTGGCGTTGTGGGCCTGGTCCGGGCCGCTGGGCAGGATCGCCACCGCCGTCTCGCCCGGCCGCCCCGTGGTCTCGCGCAGTCGCAGGATCTCGCCGCGCATGAAGCACCAGTCCTCCGCGAAGACCCGGGCGAGATCGGCGGCCGCGGGCCCCTCGATGCGCAGCGTCGTGTCGCGGAAGGGCGGCGGCATGCGACGGCGGCGACCGGCGTAGTTGTCGCCGATATTGGCGCCGCCACAGAAGGCGGTCGTGCCGTCGGTGACGAGGATCTTCCGGTGGTTCCGCAGGTGTACCGCCCAGCGCCGCCGCAGTGGGTTCACCGGGTGGAACACCTCCACGTGACCGCCGGCCGCGCGCAGCGAGGCCACGCCGCCGGCATCGATGCCCATCGATCCCACGGCATCGACCAGCAGGCGAACGTCGATCCCCGCGCGCGAGCGCTCGGCGAGGGCGGCGAGGAATCGCCGGCCCGTGGCGTCGCCATGGACGATGTAGTACTCGGCCCAGATCTGCTCGCGCGCCGCCGCGATTGCGCCGAGCCGGGCCGCCTCGGCCTCGCCGGTCTCCGAGTAGAGCTGCACGCGGTTGCCGGTGGTGGCCGACAGGCCGGTGAGCCGACGACAGCCCTCGATCACCGAGCGCGCCGCCGGGTGCAGGTCCTCGGAGGTGATGTCGGCGTGGAGCGGGTTCTCCTCCCGCGTGCGACGTGCCGCGTCGCGACGACGGTCGCGCGGCCGGGCCACGTAGGGGTTTGCGAGCGCGAGGTAGGCCAGTGGGCCAGCGAGGGGGACGAAGATGATGCCCAGCACCCACGCCAGCGTGCTCGTGGGGTCGCGGCGGCGAGCGAGCGCGAAGGCCACCGCCACCACCGCGAGCGCGACGTGGAGCAGCCAGCCGATCTCGCGCGCGCTCGTCAACACCTCCCCATCATCCCCCGGCGCGAGCTACGCGGCGCTCCGGGTCGGTCGGCCGGCGAGCGCGCGAAGTCGCGCCCACGCCACCACCCCTGCCCACCCAAGCAAACTACCGCTCACGACGTCGGCGATCCAGTGCTGGCGCAAGGTGACCGTCGACAGCGCCACGAGCAGGGCGAGCGCCCACGCCACCCCCCCGAGTCGACGGTCGAGCCGCCAGGCGATGCCCGCGCACAGCACCGAGTTGGCCACGTGGAGCGACGGGAACACGTTGGCGGCGGGGTCGAAGCCGTACAACCACGCCAGGAGCCACTCGCTGGCGCCCCGGGGGACGAGGACCGGCCGCGGTGGCGCCGGCATGGCGAGCCAGACGAAGGCGGCCACCGCCACCAGCGCGATGCCCGCGAAGCTCACCAGCGAGGCCCGGAAGTTCGCCGGGTCGCGCAGCAGCCAAAGCACCAGCATGAAGAGGCAGACGTAGCCAGGCAGGTAGAACCAGATCATCACCGGAAGCACCGGCACCGCCGCGTCGAGCGCGGTGGAGGGGGGCGGGAGCGTGGCGGCGGCGCGCGCACCGGCCCCCATGTAGAGGAACAGCACCGCCGTGGCGAGCGCCGTGGCCTCGGCAAGGCGGCGAGCGAAGGAGAGTGGCGGCGCGTGCATCGGCTCCGGGAATATGCCTCGCCGCGCGAGGCGATGGCAGCGCGACTGCGCAGTCGTTCACCGGTCAGATACTGACCACCACCGCCCGTATTGTTTCCCGTGACCGGCCCCACCGGGCGGCACAGGGAGAACACCATGCCCTGCAGTAAGCGAACCGAAGTCCAGCCTTTTCCCAGCGATCTCGACTACCTCCAGGCGGAGCTGCACTGGATCGAGGCCCGTTGTCGCCGCATCGGCCTCGCGGCGGCAGCCAAGAACGGCGCCGAGGGCGAGGCCCCGCGCCGCCGCCGCGGCTACCGCGACGAGGAGGAGCACGACCCCTCCGAGCTGCTGCGCCGCTCGAAGGCCCACGGGCGCGAGGAGGCTCGTCTCCGCGCCGAGATCGACGCCCGCCTCGCGAAGAACCGCGCCGCGGGCCCGGCCCTCGCGCTCGACACGATGTGCGAGGCCTACGGGCTCGGTGCCATCGAGCGCAACACGCTGCTCCTGGCCCTCACGCCCGCCTTCGGTAGCGCGGCGGGGGCGGGGATCTGCGCGCTGCGAAGCGACTTCAGCCCCCCGTTCAACTCGGTGGTCTCCGTCGACGACATCTTCACCTTCCACGAGTTCGATTTCGCCGACCGCGTGCGCCACCGCAAGCTGTTCTCGCTGGAGTCGCCCCTGATGCAGAGCGACCTCATCAGTCGCGACTTTGCCCGGCGCTCGGCAGCCCCGGAAGACTTGCTCGAGTCGCAGGTGGTGATCAACGCGCGCACCTTCGCCCACCTCGTGGGCCAGCCGGGGCTGCACGCCGAGCTGGTGGAGTTCTCCTCGCTGGAGGCGCCGCTCGCCACCCTCGACCAGGTGGTGATCGCAGAAGAGGACAAGCGGCGCATCCTCTCGGTGGTGCAGAACCACGAGGCCTACCTCGCCGCCCGAAAGAAGTGTGGCTTCGACGAGGTGATCAGGTACGGGCGCGGCGTGTTGCTCCTGTTCCACGGCGCCCCGGGCACCGGCAAGACGATGACCGCCCACGGCGTGGCCCACGCGGTGGGGCGTCGCGTGCTCAACGTCGACATCCCCACCTTCCTCCAGACCGGCAACAGCGCGCAGTTCCTCCCGGCGCTGTTCCGCGAGGCGCGCCTGCAAGACGCGCTCCTCTTCTTCGACGAGTGCGAGTCGCTGCTCGGCGCCCGCTCGCGGGGCAACGAGCTGATGAACGTGCTGCTCACCGAGATCGAGCGCTTCGAGGGCATCGCCGTGCTCGCCACCAACTCCCCCGAGGCGCTCGACCCGGCGCTGGAGCGCCGCATCCTCATGCGCCTGCGCTTCGCCGAGCCCGACCGCGCCGCGCGGCTGGCGATCTGGAAGAAGCACCTGCCGCCGGAGGCGCCGCTCGCGCCCGACGTCGATCTCGACGCGCTCGCCAGCCAGTTCGAGATGACCGGCGGCTACATCAAGAACGCCGTGCTCACCGCCGTGGCCGAGGCGGTCCACGACGGCAGCGCGAGCCCGAGCATCACCCACGCCCACCTCGAGCGGGCGGCGCGACAGCAGTTGCGCCGCATCGATCGTCCCGACAAGTCCCTGTTCCGCCCGGCGGTGGGCCTCGCCGACGTTCACTTGCCCGACGCCCTCGGCGACAAGGTGCGCGAGATCGTCTGCGCGGTTCGCGACCGCCGCACCGTGCTCGAGCGCTGGGGCCTCGGCAAGAAGCTCAGCTACGGCACCGGCATCACCGCGCTGTTCTGGGGGCCGCCCGGCACCGGCAAGACCCACTGCGCCGAGGCCATTGCCGGCGAGCTGAACCGGCCGCTGCTGGTGGCGTCCTTCGCCTCCCTGCGTTCGATGTGGGTGGGACAGACGGAGAAGAACATCGAGGCGCTCTTCGCCGACGCGCGCGGCCACGACGCCGTGCTCTTCATCGACGAGTGCGACGCGCTGCTGACGGCCCGCGGCGAGTCGCACGGCAACCGCCACGACGACATCGCCATCGACGTGCTCCTGGTGCAGATCGAGCGCTTCGAGGGCGTGGTGATCCTCGCGTCGAACCTCGCCGAGCGCCTCGACAAGGCCCTGGCCCGGCGCGTCGCCTACAACCTCCACTTCCCCGCCCCCGACGCCGGCGCCCGCGCCCGCATCTGGCAGGGGTTCCTCGTGCCGGAGCTGCCCGTGGAGGGCGAGATCGACGTGGCCGCGCTCGCGCAGCGCCACCGCCTCACCGGCGGCCAGATCAAGAACGCGGTGATGCGCGCCGCCTACCGGGCGGCGCGAGCCAAGCTGCCCCTGTCGCAGGCCATCTTCGACGAGGCGGCCGCCGAGGAGTCGGGCGCCGGGCCGCAGGCGCGCCCGGTGGGCTTCGGGGCGGCGGCGGCGAAGTAGCAGATCAGTCCACCGCGAGGCGGGATCGGTCAGTCCCTGGCGGGGCAGCGCGTGGCCACCCACTCGCGGGCGCCTTCCGCGCGTTGGCTACCGCTGGAGCGCCCGGCGAACCGCTCCCGCGCCACCGGGTCGAGCGCGCAGGCGTAGGCGAAGACCGCCGTGTTCACCACCTCGTCGGGGTGATCCAGGAGCTTCACCAGAGCGTCCAGCGTCGCGTCCGTGGGGGCAACGAGGCGCCCCGCCGCCTCGCCCTCGTCCACGCCGAGACGAGCCGCCAGCGCCGCCACCAGGCGCGGGTGTACCGCCGTCTTGGCCTCGCGCTGCGCCAGCGCGTCCATCACCGGCGAGGGGATGCCCTCGGGGGGCGGCGGTCCCGGGTCGTCGAGCGCCTGGATGCGAAAGTACGCGATCACCGCGAGAACCGCCGTCAACAACCACGGCGTCCAGCGGCTCATCGCGACAGCGTCACCCGCTGGCGCGTGGCCACCGTGGCCTCGCTCACGAGGCCGTCCGGCCACGTCACCCGCAGCCGCGCCTCGCTGTCGTCGCCCAGGCCGAAGTGAACCTCGGGCGGCCCCGCCGAGGCGAAGCTGGTGCCGCCCGCGCGCACCCAGCGCGACTGGTCGCCCACCTCGATCTTGGCGCCGACCGCCCGCGTGTTCGGGCTCGACCAGCGCAGGTCGACCACCAGCCAGGCCTCGTCGACACAGCGCGAGGTGTAGACGATCGGCGCCCCGTCGAGCTCGCGCTTCACCAGGTCGAGGGTGCCGTCGCGATCGAGGTCGACTGCGATGACCCCCCGGCCGATGCCCGCGTCGGCCACGCCCCAGGCTTCCGACACCTCGGAGAAGCTGCCCTCCTCGTTGAGGTACAGCGCGTCGCGCTGCGAGGTGGGGTTCACCAGGGCGCGCGTGTCCTCGAGTTCCGCGGCGAAGTCCTCCGGCATCATCAGGAAGCCGAAGTTCACCGGCAGGTCGAGGTCGCCGTCGTTGTCGAGGTCGGCCAGGTCGAGGCCCCAGGCGAGCAGGCGGTCGTCGCCCACCGGGTAGAGCCCGCGCGCCGCCGCGGTATTGGCCCAGCCGCTGCCTGACTCGAGCAACATGAGCACCCCCCACGACGACATCGCGAGGTCGACGATGCCGTCGCCGTCGAGATCGTTGGCACCGAGGCCCATGCCGTAGAGGGCCACGTCGAGACCGGCCATCGGCGACAACTCGCCGCCGTCGTTGGCCAGCGCCACGTTGGGGCCCGCCTCGTAGCCGAAGTCGTTCACCGCGTAGAGGTCGTCGTCCCGGTCGCCGTCGAGATCGTGGAAGCCGCCGGCGAAGGCGTAGGTGTCGGAGCCCGACAGCGCCTCGCCGATGTCGCCCGGCGTGTAGCCGCCGCTGCCGTCGTTGAACCACAGCTCCGACGGGTGCCCCGGGGGCATGTCGCCGGCCAGGAGCCCCTCGCCCAGGGCCTCGTCGTCGCGGTGGTTGAGCGACAGGAGCTCCAGGTCGCCGTCGCCGTCGAGGTCGGCCATGGCGGCCCCGGCCGCGTGGTAGCCCCCGCCCTCGGCGCCGCTCTCGGCCTGCGAGAAGCCGTCGTCCCAGAGCAAGAGCCGGTTGGGACCGCCGAAGACGGTCACGTAGAGGTCGAGGTCGCCGTCGCCGTCCACGTCGCCGGCCACGCCGCCGGTGGCCACGTCGTCGTCCTCCGGTAGCGCGCTCTCCTGCAGCCCCCCCTCGCCGTTGAGGAACAGGCGGTCTGGTCCTACCTCGGGGAAGAACAGGTCGATCCACCCGTCGTCGTCGAAGTCAGCGGCCACGACCCCGGCCGCGCCGAACTGGTAGCGGTACATGTAGGCGGCCATGCCATCGCTCGGGCCGGGCAGCTCGGCGCGGTCGAACACGGCGCCGGAACGGTCATCCTCGCAAGTCACCGCGCCGTGCTCCACCACCTCGACCGCCGCGGCGGCCTCGCCCGTGTCGTCGCCCGCGCAGCCGAGGAGGATCACAACCACGCGCGAAACTTCGCCTCGGCCTCGGGCAGGCTCATCCCCAGCGCGCTCTCCAGAGCGCTGGCGGCGTTGCTTGAACCGTAGGCCGCCTTCACCGCCTCGGCCCCCTTCACCTCCACCAGCCAGCTCACCAGCGCCCCGGCCACGAGCACCCGGTCGGCGCCGAGTGACGCATACCTGCTGGAGTCGAGGAGCTCCGCCAGCGAGGGGCACTTCCCCTCGCCCACCAGCCGACGGGTGACCATGCGCGGCTCGCGGTCGTCCCACTGGCCGAGCACGTGTACCGGCAGGCCGTCGGCGAGCGCCGGCGGGGGCGTGCTCCCCCAGGCGCGGGCGAGCATCTGCACGATGTTCCGGGCGTCGGTTCGCACCGTGGTGTGCAGGGTGTCGCCCTCCACGTAGCCCTCGGCGTGTACCCCGGTGTATTGCTCGAGCGTGGCCACGTCGGGGTACTTCCACACGCCCAGATGCACCTTGGTCCCGGTGCCGAGGAGGGCCAGGGTCTTGTCGACCAGCTCGTCGTTGGCAAGGAGACTATCCTCGCGGAAACTGTCGTTTCCTTGCCAGTAGTAGCTGAAGCTTCCCCGATTGACGGTTTTCCACTCGATGTTCACCGCCTCGAGCAGGATGTCGTCGAAGCGCACCGTCCCGGGCTGGGTGTTGTACATGGCGAACTCCACGTCGCGCGCGCCCGGCGGCACCTGCACGAAGCGGGTGTAGGGCCCGGCGTCGTCGCGCGGCAGGCAGGGGCGCGCGGGCTCCACCACGCCGCCGTCGAATCGAAGCACCACGTCGCAGGTGCCGCTCCCGCCGGCCACGTCGCTCTGCACCCTCGCCTGCACCTTGAGCCAGCTCACGCTGCGCAGTTCGAACTTGCGCGCGAGGCCGCTGAACTTCTTGCCCGACTTGCCGGTGGCCACCACGAGTTGCCCGTTCTCGACCGTCACCTTGCTGGCCTCGCCGCCGCCGCTCGACTCGATGGCGCGCACCTTCCAGTCGGCGGGGATGGCGTTGGCATCGAAACGCTCGGCGAAGAAGGGCACGGCGAGCGCGGCGGCAGCGAGCAGGAGCATCGGTGCAGTCTACCGCCAGGACTTGCCCATGAGCTCAGCCGAGGCGATCACGTGCCCCTTGATCGCCGCGTCGAGCTCGGCGCGAGAGGCCCCGGCCGGGAGCCCCAGCATCACGTCGAGGGCGTACAAGCGGAAAAAATACCGATGGGCGCCATGCCCCGGCGGGGGACAGGGGCCGCCGTAGCCCAGCTTCTTGAAGTCGTTGGTGCCCTGGACGTGCTGGTCGAGGCCCAGCGCCTCGCCCAGCTGGCGCGTCGTCGGCGGGATGTTCCAGACCAGCCAGTGCTGCCAGGTTCGCCGCGGCGCGTCGGGATCATCCACCACCAGCGCGAGGCTGGCGGTGCCCTCGGGCGGGGCGGTCCACGAGAGCGGGGGTGACAGGTCGTCGCCGGTGCAGGTGTGGCGCGCCGGGATGGTGGCGCCCTGCGTGAACGCCGTGCTGCTGAGCTCGAAGACGACGGGCAACATCGGGCGAGCTTATCCGCCGGTGAGCCCGGCGACGCCGGGGCCGCCCCTGGGCCCGGTATACTCGCAACACCCGTGCGCGTTCTCCTCCTCAACCCGAGCATCAGGCCCCAGCAGTTCGGGCGCTTCGCGGCCTTGCTCGAACCCATGCCCTGCATCGGCCTGGCCTACGTGGGCACGTTCCTCAAGGCGGCCGGCCACGAGGTGCGCACCTGGGACGACTTCGCCTTCCGCGGCGGCAACGCGGCGGTGATCGAAGCCATCGAGCGCTGCCGTCCCGAGGCCTTCGGCGTCTCCGTTCTCACTCCTGTCGCGACCGATGTCTACGCGCTACTCCGCGAGGTGCGGCAACGCTACCCGGCGATGAAGGTGTTCGCCGGCAACATCCACGCCGACATGTTCCCCGGGGAGTTGCTCGACACCGGCCTCGCCGACGCGGTGGTTCACGGCGAGGGCGAGCAGGCGGCCGTCGACCTTCTCGCCGCATGGGCCCGGGGCGGGCGCGGCGACGGGGTGGAGGGGGTGAGCGTTCGGGGAGAGGCGGGGCGCGCGCGGGCGCTGGTGGACGATCTCGACGCCTTCCCCTTCCCCGACTGGGGCATCCTTCCCTACAATCGCTACTCCCTGCTCCCGCTGGGGACCATCGCCCGGCCGATCGTCGCGGTGGCGGCCAGTCGCGGCTGTCCCTTCCGTTGCACCTACTGCGCGCTCGAGAACCAGGGCAAGGTGTATCGCAAGCGAAGCGCCCGCAACGTGGTGGACGAGATCGAGCACGACGTGCGGCACTTCGGCGTGCGACAGGTGGGCTTCATGGACCCCATCTTCCCGATGGGACGCAAACATGCCATCGAGTTTGCCGAGGAGATGATCAGCCGCAAGCTGCACGAGCGCGTGGTGTGGCTGAGCGAGCTGCGCACCGACGTGGTCGACCGCGAGGCCCTGCAGTGGATGTATAGATCCGGCTGCCGGCGGCTTGTGTTCGGCATCGAGAGCGGGGTCGACACCCTACTCAAGGGTGTGAACAAGTCGAACACCACCGACAAGAGCCGGGAGACCATCCGGCACTGCCGCGAGATCGGCATCACCACCGTGGGCCTATTCATGCTGGGCATGCCCGGGGAAACACCCGAGCAAACTCGGCAGACCATCGAGTACGCCTGCTCGCTGGAGCTCGACTTCGCCAAGTTCGCCATCACCGTGCCCTTCCCGGGGAGCGAGCTCTACGCGCGCATGTCGCGCGACGGCCGCCTGGACCGTCGCGACTGGGAGAACTACACCACCTTCAACCCCGACCTCGACCGCATCGTGGTGGCGAGCGAGGTGCAGTCACCGTCGCAGCTGCTCGACGCCCTGCGCGAGGCCACCTTCCGCTTCTACATGCGCCCGCGCATGATCGCGCGGCAGTTGCTGAAGATCCGCTCGGTCGACGCGCGCCAGATGGCGAGCGGGGTCTGGTCGGTGCTGCCCGACCTCGGGCGGCGACGAGCGGCGTAGCGGGGGGCTCGCCGGCCGCGCTACACCCCGGCGCATGATCCCCGCCCGCCCCACCGACGCCGAGCTCGGCGCCCGTAGCTTCCGCCACCTCCAGCGCGTGGTTGCCATCGACTCGCAGTCCGACGAGCGATCGGCCACCATCCCCACCACCGAGGGCCAGCGCGTGCTGGCCGCGGAGCTGGCGAGTTTCTTCGAGGCGCTCGGCTACGCCACCGAGCGCGACGCCCACGCCAACATCATCGCCAGCGTGCCTGGGCGCGGGGCTCGGGCGGGTGCGCCCCCGGTGGCCTTCCTCGTTCACCTCGACACGGCGCGGGGGACGCAGGCCGTCCCCAGCCTGGAACTGCACCCCGCTTGGGACGGCAGCGCGCTCCGCTTCTCCCGCAACCCCGGCATCGTCGTCAACGTGGCCAACTACCCGGGTCTCGCGGCTTTCGTGGGTCACGACGTGGTACACGGCCCCGGCGACTTCCCCTTCGGCCTCGACGACAAGCTCGGGCTCGCGCACATGATGACCCTCGCCACGCTCTTGCACGAGCACCCCGAGGCCGAGCACCCGCCGCTCTTGCTGGTGGGCCGGCCCGACGAGGAGTGCGGGCGCTTCGAGGCGATCCACGCGCTCGCGGCGAACTTCGCCGCGCGGGGTGTCAAGTATGCCTACACCATCGACGGCATCCTGCCGTACGAGATCAACGTCGAGAACTTCAATGCCGCCGTGGCGCACGTGTTCTTCCCCGGCGGCGCCGCGCCGGACTCCCGCTGGCGGGTTCACGTCGGCGGGGTGAACACCCACGGGGCCACCGCCCGCGCCGAGGGGCACCGGGCCGCGCCGCGGCTGGTGGCCGAGTGGGCCGCCGCCTGTCCCGAGCTGGTGATCACCGAGTTCCAGAGCGACGCCCTCCGCGACTGCGACGCAATCGTCGGCGCCACCGGACCGGACTCGGCGCTCGCCGCGCTGCAAGAAGTCATGTCGCCCCACTTGCCGCGCGGCGCCTCGTTCCGAGTGGAGCAGGACGCCCGTCCCGGCAACGCCGCCGCTCACGCGATGGTCCGCTGGTTACAGCACTTCTACGCCAGCAACCCCGGCTTCACGCTCCCGGCGGAGGACTCGTCGGGCCGCGACGGCTACAGCCACCCCTTCCGCGCGCTGCCGTGGGAAGGTGGCCTGCGCCTCGACGTCCGCATCCGCGATTTCTCGCTCCCAGGGCGCGACGCCCGCGTGGCCCACGTGAAGTCGCTCGCACCCGGCGCCACCCACGACGAGCAGTATCTCGACATGGGCCC
>Ga0194120_10010267_pt1 | contig 11623 bp, 9 predicted proteins | sample TA2MahCa65mmetaG_FD_148642 | JGI IMG/M metagenome (GOLD analysis project Ga0194120, IMG submission 148642) | Freshwater microbial communities from Lake Tanganyika, Tanzania - TA2015019 Mahale Deep Cast 65m | ecosystem: Environmental > Aquatic > Freshwater > Lake | place: Tanzania: Lake... | reverse complement strand
CGCTGGCCTGCCAAGCCTGAATATGATGGTTCCAGGTGATCCGTGCCGCCATCGCCTACCCTCCGCAAAAATGCAGAGGATGGCGGCTTGGGAGACAGATTCACAGATGGGGCCGCTGACCGCTTACGCATTGGGACCCGCAACGCGGAGTACGAATCAGGGACAGGCGACGGGGTCCAGCCTCGCCTGGCGCGGGAATTACTCGCTAGGGTTGAGATCGGCGCCCTTGGGTACGATGGAATCCCAATGCTGGCAGGACGGGCAGCGCCAGTAGAGCTCGGTAAACGCGTAGCCGCAATGATTGCATTGATAGGGTGGCTGACTTTCCACCAACCCGAATATCTGGCGACGCAATTTCCGGACGTTGTCTCTGCCGAGGTCGGCGTGCTCGGCAAGCAGTATCAGGGTCCGGATCAGCACCTGGGTATCGGAGGTCTTTTCCAACACGGTGAGCAGATAGTCCAGCGCGGGCTTGACTCCTTGACGGCCCCGAATGTGTTCGGCCCGTTCGATGGTGGCTGAGCCCAGGCCGAAACTTTCGTACAGATGGTCAAGATAATCACCCACTTCGGCCTTGTTGAGTTGCCGCTCCGCGCATTGCCGAATCAAGGGCAGTGCCAGTGGTAGGTAACGGGGATTTTGGCGTTCGATGAATTTCAGGGTTTCCATGGCCTGTCGATACTCGCCATTGAGCAGTTCCAGCCTGCCCTTGGCCAGACTGGCCCTGACGCAATTGGGATCATCCTTGAGGGCCTTCGCCAGATAGTCGCGCGCATCCTTGAGCCGGTGCTGATTCTTGGCCTCTTCGGCCAGTTCACAGTAAAAATGCGCCGCGGTCTCGCCATAACGCGGTTTGACGATGCCGCGCAGTTTCACGATGCAGCCGATGGCCTTGATCCAGTCCTTTTGCTGCTGGTAGATCTGCAGCAACTGACGTAGGGCGGCGGTGCCATGCGTCCTGCTCTCGATCAGGGCCATGAATATCGTTTCCGCCCGATCAAACAGTCCCGCCCGCATGTAATCCATGCCCAACTCGTAGTTGGCATGGGCCCGCTGCGCGCCCGTCAGGTCCTGTTCCCTGAGAAGTCTCTTGTGAATCTCGATCGCCTTTTGGACCTCGCCACGGCGGCGAAAAAAATTGCCCAGGGCAATGTGAATATCCAGGGGTTCGGAATCCTCCTCCAGTATTCTGGTCACTGTGGCAATGGCCTCGTCCGTTTTTTCGTCGAGGAGATAGTTGAGACCGCGCCGATAGGCCTGGGTCAGAGAATGAGCGGTCTCCGCCGGGTTGCGCGTATAGTGTTTTCTCGCGAAGTACCAGCCGGACGCCGCCGCCAGAGGCAGCAGCAGGGGAATCAGGTACTGAGCCAGCATTGTCGTCGCCCGTCCATGATCATTACCGAGTTCGCCGCGGATTCATGATCAAAGAGGCCTCACGCGGAAGGGATAACATCGGTTCCAGATATGGATGGATGAGCAGGTAAAGGTTCATTTGAAATCCCCCCGCCCCAGCCCTCTCCCCGGAGGCGGAGAGGGAGTTGATGTATCTTTTCCGGCTCATTTATCCATAACGGGCCCGAAAAAAAACCATGCTCCGTTGCCTTACCGGATGCATGGTCGCTGGGGGACATTGGATGGAGTTGCGGCATTCCTGGCGAATGGCGTCAGGTCTCGTGTGCGGTCTCATTGACCTTGTCGCGCAGATCCTTGCCAGGCTTGAAATGTGTGACATGCTTGGAAACCAGCTCCACTTGGGCGCCCGTTTTCGGGTTTCGGCCCATGCGGGGGGCTCGATAACGAATGGAGAAACTGCCAAAACCGCGGATTTCAATCCTGCGCCCCGTCGCCAGGGTTTCGGTCATGTGTTCAACCATGCCCTTGACCGCCATTTCCACATCACGCGCGGCAAGATGCGGGTAGCGTTCGGACAAAATTTGAATGAGATCGGATTTGGTCACGGCAACATCCCTGAATGGGGGAGGGGAACGGCTTCCTCCCCTCCCGACACTCGATCCTTACTTGTTTTCCATCTGCTCCTTGAAGATGTCACCCAGGGTCGGCATGGCGGAGGATGCCTGCTGTGTGTAACCCTTGATGGCCGCGGCTTCGTCTTCCTGGTCCTTGGCCTTGATGGACAGGGTGATGGTCTTGCTCTTCTTGTCAACGCCCATGAATTTGGCTTCGACCTCATCGCCAACATTGAGCTGGGAACGAGCATCCTCAACGCGATCACGCGAGATTTCGGAAGCGCGCAGATAGCCTTCCACACTGTCGGCCAGGGTGATGACGGCGCCCTTGGCATCGACTTCCTTCACTATACCGTTGACCAGATCACCTTTGTCATGCGTGGCCAGATAGTTCTGGAACGGATCCTGCTCAAGCTGCTTGATACCCAGCGAGATGCGCTCGCGCTCCGGGTCGATGGCCAGGATGACCGTCTCGACCTCGTCGCCCTTCTTGAAGTTGCGGATGGCTTCCTCGCCGGCAACATTCCAGGAGATGTCGGACAGATGCACCAGACCGTCGATGTTGCCATCGAGTCCGATGAACACACCAAAGTCGGTGATGGATTTGATGGTCCCACTGATCTTGTCGCCCTTATTGTGGGTCGCGGCGAATTCATCCCACGGATTGGCGCGACACTGCTTCATGCCCAGCGAGATGCGGCGGCGCTCCTCGTCAATGTCGAGCACCATGACTTCGCATTCATCGCCCAGTTGCACCAGCTTGGCCGGGTTGACGTTTTTGTTGGTCCAGTCCATTTCGGAGACGTGGACCAGACCTTCGACGCCCTCTTCCAGTTCAACGAAACAACCGTAATCGGTGAGATTGGAGACCTTGCCGAACAGGCGGGTACCCGCCGGGTAACGACGGGCGATGTTGAGCCACGGATCCTCGCCCAGTTGCTTGAGGCCCAGGGAAACACGGTTCTTTTCCTGGTCGTACTTGAGCACCTTGACCTGGAGTTCCTGACCGATCTCGACGGCTTCGGAAGGGTGGCGCACGCGCTTCCAGGCCATGTCGGTAATGTGCAGCAAGCCGTCAACGCCCCCGAGATCAATGAAGGCGCCGTAATCGGTAAGGTTCTTGACCACACCCGTAACGATCGCGCCTTCCTTGAGATTTTCCAGCAGGGCTTCCTTCTCTGCGCTGTATTCGGATTCGACGACCGCGCGGCGGGACAGCACGACATTGTTACGCTTCTGGTCGATCTTGATGACCTTGAATTCCAGATCACGGCCTTCCAGGTAAGCGGTGTCGCGCACGGGGCGCACGTCCACGAGGGAACCCGGCAGGAATGCGCGCAAGGCGCCGATAGCCACGGTGAAGCCGCCGCGCACCTTGCCAGTCAGGCGCCCCACCACGGTTTCGTTCTGTTCGTGGGCCAATTCCAGGTCGGTCCAGGCCTTGAGCCGCTTTGCCTTGTCGCGGGACAACAGGGTGGCGCCCAGACCGTCTTCCAGCAACTCCAGGGTGCATTCGACGGTATCGCCTATGTTGACCTCGATCTGACCATCGGCGTCCAGGAATTGCCATTTGGGCACGACACCCTCGGATTTCAGCCCGGCGTTGACCACCACGACGTCGGGACCGATGTCGACAACGGTCCCCTTGATGATACTGCCAGGACGCATTTCTGCCTGGGCCAGACTCTGTTCGAACAATTCAGCAAAGCTCTCGCTCATAAAAACTTCTGTATGCACGCGGTTCCGTGGGGAGCCGAATGACGATTGGATGAATGTTTCCGCCGGCGCTGGCCGGCGACCCATGACCCGCAAGCTACCCTGCTGGGTACATGACCGCCATGACACGATCGATGACCTGCTGGATATCCATGTCGGAGGAATCGATCAGGACCGCGCCGTCCGCCATTACCAAAGGGGCTTCGGCACGCTCGCGATCCCGGCGATCCCGCTCCTCGATTTCCCGAGTCAAGCTGGCAAGCGTAACATCCAGGCCTTTTTCCTTCAACTGCTTAAGTCGTCTGCCGGCCCTGACCTCGGCACTGGCCGTCAGAAAAACCTTGTGCGCGGCATCCTTGAAAACCACCGTGCCCATGTCACGGCCATCCGCAACCAGACCGGGGGCCTGCCGGAAGCCGCGCTGCTTGTCCAGCAGGGCCTGCCGCACCGGCCTCGAGGCCGCGATGCGTGACGCCGCATTGCCGGTCGTCTCGCGGCCGATCTCCCCGGCGATGTCCTCTCCCGCCAGCAACACCCGGGGGGGATCCTCGGCGGTAAACGCCAGATCCATGCGTTCGGCCAGACGGGCAATAGCCTCCTCATCCTCAAAAGGCATTCCCGCGCGCAATACCGCGATCGCCAGCGAGCGGTAAATGGCCCCGCTGTCGAGAAAATGCCATCCTAGCCGGCGCGCCACCGCGCGGCTGACCGTGCCCTTGCCAGACCCGCTGGGACCGTCGATGGTCAGGACGGGAATGAGGCTGCTCATGATGCGGCCTCCGATTCCGATGTCACCGCCAGTCCCAGGCGCCCTGCCAGTTCCACGAAGGTCGGGAAGGAGGTATTGACGTTGGCGCAATCATGAATGGTGATGGGTCCGCCAGCGCGCAGCCCGGCGATCGAGAAGGCCATCGCGATGCGATGATCACCATGGGACTCAACCACGCCGCCGGTCATCGGTCCGCCGCGCACCACCATCCCATCGGGCGTGGGCGTGGCATCGACGCCCAACAGTCGCAAGCCATCGGCCATGACCTGAATCCGGTCGCTTTCCTTCACACGCAGTTCCTCGGCGCCGGTCAGGCGCGTCTCACCCTCCGCACAGGCCGCGGCCACGAACAGTACGGGAAATTCGTCGATCGCCAGGGGCACCAACTCCTCCGGAATCTGGATACCCTGGAGGCGACTGGAACGAATACGAATATCGGCCACGGGTTCGCCGCCAGCCTCGCGTGGATTCTGAATCTCGATATCGGCGCCCATCAGCTTGAGGATATCGATCACCCCCGTGCGGGTCGGATTGATACCCACATGTCGCAGCAGTACATCCGCGCCCTCGGCAATGGAGGCGCCCACCATGAAGAATGCCGCCGAGGAGATATCGCTGGGCACATCGATATCGCAGGCGGTCAGCTTGCCGCCGGGCGTGATCGAGACAACCTGACCCTCGCGCGTCACCGGATGGCCAAAACCCGCCAGCATGCGCTCGGTATGATCACGTGTCGGGGCAGGCTCCCGAACCGAGGTCCGGCCTTCGGCGTAGAGACCGGCGAGCAACAGGCAGGATTTCACTTGGGCGCTGGCCACGGGCATCTCGTAGTGAATACCCTTGAGCGGTGAACCCCCGTGGATGTGCAACGGCGCCGTGCCCTTTTCAGTGGTGTCGATGACGGCGCCCATGTTCCGCAAGGGCTCGGTCACGCGCTTCATCGGCCGCCGGGACAGCGATTCGTCACCCGTGAGGATCGCATCAAAGGACTGCCCCGCCAAAAGGCCGGAGAGCAGGCGCATGGAGGTGCCGGAATTACCCAGATACAGCGCTTGCGCGGGCGCCTGCAGACCGTGCAAACCGACGCCGTGAATGGTGACCCGGCCATCGGCGGGGCCCTCGATGACAACGCCCATGGCCTGGAAAGCCTTCATCGTCGAGAGACAATCCTCCGCTTGCAGAAAACCGCTGACCCGGGTCGTACCCTCGGCCAAGGAACCCAGCATGATGGAACGATGAGAAACGGACTTGTCGCCCGGAACCCGCGCCTCGCCCCGTAGAGTACCGCCGGGCTGAACCTGGAAAGTGACCTGGTCGTGATTCATGATGACCTCAAATGGTGAACGGTGTTGTTGGGTGCGACCATGGCGGGTGGTGCGGGGTCTCCAGGCTGGCTCATCCAATCCCGCCAGACAGGCGCCCACAAACGTCAAGGAACACTAAATAGCCGCGCATTTTACCATTCCCTCGATAAACCACTGCATGACGCCTTCCGCATCCCGCCATTCTCATTTTGGCTGAAAGTGTTGCCGTACCTGGGTTTTGGTCAGGGAATGGTCCCTGGCGTGGATACCGGAATAAGCGCGCGTTTCCGGCTTGCACGGAGCCCGCATCGCCGTTTCCGGTAGCTACCGGCTTGGCCGCGGCGTATTCCCGAAAAAAGGTACGCACAGTCTCGGACCCTGGCTGCAAAGCGTTGGGTTCCGTGGGCCGGGCGGAGTCGCAGCCAATGGAACCCCAGTCGGTGGTCGGTTCGCTTCGACTCCGCTCGTGGTCGGTTCGCTTCGACTCCGCTCGTGGTCGGTTCGCTTCGACTCCGCTCGTGGTCGGTTCGCTTCGACTCCGCTCGTGGTCGGTTCGCTTCGACTCCGCTCGTGGTCGGTTCGCTTCGACTCCGCTCAGCGAACGGGGGACTTATTGGCAGTGACGCAGCGCAGGGGAACGAGAAAATAGCCCTCACGCGCGCGCCTGCCCGCGTTGGCGCACAAACTTGCTGAGATCGGGGGTTGGACTCATGCAACGCCGCCACCACGGCGATAGATGCGTGGTCAGCATGCGTTCGCGTAAACGGTAGGTGTCATAGTGTTGCAGCAGACCGAGGTATGAATTCATGCCGCTTAGAAAGGCCTCCCGCTCCGGCTTGCCTGGAGGCGCGTCTTGCACCTGTGCATTGTGCCGCTGGATGGCGGCGTAAAAGTTCCCTTTGGCGCGGCGGGCGATGTAGATGCGCCCCGGGCGGATGACCGTGCCCAAAAACTTCACCCCCTTGCTGTAGTGTTGCAAATATATTTTTTGGGGATGCAAGGTCAATTGCAGGTGGGCGGCCAGAAAATCCCTGATCCTGGGCAGGGCGGCTTGCAAAAAGGCCCGGTCAGGATGCACCAGGACAAAATCATCGACATACCGCCCGTAATAGCGCACCCCCAGATCATGTTTCACGAAGTGGTCGAAGGTATTCAGATAGAAATTGGCGAAAATCTGGCTGGTGAGATTGCCTATCGGCAGGCCGCGGCGCGGGGGGCCATGGAAGAGGCTTTTGGCGGGGGGCAAACCCCGCCAGTCGCGGGTCTGGCCCTTGATCAGACAATGCCGGGTGGGATCGTTGTCGATGACTGTACGGCAGAGATCCCGCACCAGGGGCCGGTCCGGTGCAACGTAGCGGCCGTCGATAAAGGCGGCTAACCCGTCCCACAGGATATCCTTATGAATGCTCATGAAAAAGCTCTGTATATCGAGCTTCAGAATGTGGCAGTCCTGGGTATAGTTGCGGGAACAACGCCGGATGAAACGGTCGACGCGGCGCACGCCAAAATGGGTCCCCTTGCCGGTCCGGCAGGCATAGCTGTCGTAAATGAACAAGCGTTCAAACAGCGGGTTCAACTTGCGGATCAGCAGATGATGCACCACCCGGTCGCGGAAGTCGGCGGCGAAAATTTCCCGCCGCACCGGCTTGTTGACGATAAAGGCCATCGAGGGTCCGGGCGCGTAGCGGCGGGTATTGATCTCCTCCCACAGTTCGATCAACCGGTTTTCATAATCCACCTCAAACGCCAGGGCGTTCGCCGTGTGACGTTTATTCCGGCGGCATTCGGCATAGGCTTCGAACAGCTCCGCCAAGGCGATCGCCGCGCCCGGTTCCGGGGCGGATCGAGCGAATAAATCCAATTGTTCGATGGCGTCCTCCCATATAAAAAGGCCCGGCGCGCCATGCATGCCGGGCCATGAGCCCTTGTTCAAAAACCCGCACGGCACGCACTGTGTTCGTGTTGTTCTTGTTGTTGTTGTTCTGGTTGCCATCGCCGAAATTCTGGTTCCAGGCGTTGTTGTTGTTGTTCTCGGAAGAACTCCAGTACCAGGCACTCGAAAACCCCAAGCAACATAAAGGCGTTTGGCCGCGCCGGGGGAACCCCCGGCGCGGACGCTTCAACAGCCGGCGCGCGCCCGCTGTCCCTTTATCGCTTTTAAACAAAAGCTTGCTCGCTCGCCGCCACCGTGGCCGCGGCGATTCCGGCGTCACACCGGGCTGGCGTTGCGCCAGCCGGTGATTTGTTTGCCTATGCTGGCCATCAGCAGGCTCAGTTCGGCTTGTTTCCCGTGGGAGAGTAGGCGCAAATCCGTCGCCAGGCGGATCTCCAGCTTGAGCAACTCAAAGTCGTCCAGAAACGCCTCCAGCGGCTCCTTTCTCTCGCGGGCTTTATTCGCCCGGTAAATATCCCGCACCAATTGCAGGGCGTCCCGCTTCATGTCCTGGCCCAGCGTGTACTTGTATTCCTTGCCGAAGTCCTTGGTGACCTCGAAAATCTTCAGCACCAGCCGGTAGGTATCCCGGTACACGGGCAAGTCATAATAAAGCGCCATCGGTAAGCCCCCGAGATAGGGTCAATCCAAAAAAAAATTTTAACCGCTACGCGGGAAGAAAAGGGTTGAAGGGATGAAGTGTTAAAAAGCCCGCACGGCACGCACTGGGAGCGTGACGTACTTGCTGCCGAAGTTCTGGTAGCCATCGCCGAAATACTGGCCCCAGGCGCCGTCGATGCTGCGCTCGGAAGAACTCCAGTACCAGGCACTCGAAAAACCGCCGATATTGGTCAACGGCGCGGGGGCGCCCGGGCCAATCTTGGTATACATCAGGTTCAGTTCATCCTTCGACGGCAGGAACCAATCGGAGTAGCCATTCAGCACCAGGTTGGCGGCCCGCGTGGCGGCATAGTCGCCCGCGCCCTGGGCGGCGATGATTTTGTCGGTGTTGGCCTGCCCCGTGCCGACGGCGGTGGCGGTGGCGCCGGTGACGATATAGCTGCCGTTCCACCAAACGATGCCGTCACTCTGGTCCTTAGGCGCGGCGACCAGGCCGTGCGCGCCGCTGCCGTCGATGTAGAAAATGATGCCGCCTTGGTAGGTGTCGCCAATTTTGATGCCGGGTGGGGGCTGTGACGAGGCGTCCCGTACCGGCCAGACGAAGTAGCCACCTGTCTTGCCGCCGCGACCGGTGACGCCCGAACTAAGGTTCAGGTACCAGGCTGAAGTCGACAGGAGCGCATCGGTCGAGGACGACCAGTAGTTACGGGTTAACAACACATTCTGGAAGGGATGACCGGCGGGCAGGGCCGGGCCGGCTTGACCGAGATCGACCAGACTGTCCAGTTCCCGGCGGTTGGGCAAGCGCCATTCACCGGCGAGCGAGCCATCGCTAAGGCCGCAGTTCCCTTCGGCCAGGGCGTTGCTCCAGGTGAGCGCCCTGGCCCAGTTCAGCGTGCCGGGATACGTGCCGACGTTTTTCTTGACGCCGCCGACGGTGTCGGTGCAGTTGGCGTTCTTGAGCCAGTACAGATCGGTGAGGGTATCCCTGACGGTGCCGTCACCGTTGTCGATGAAGCGCGGGCTGGGCCAGGCGACCCCTTTTTCCAGCGCGCCGTCGGCGCCGATGGGCGCGGGATTCAGCGGCGCCGTGGGCGTCTGCCCGGTCCGCGGCAGCGGGGCGGGCGCGGCGGCCTCGGCAAGGTTAAGGCTCAAGCCGGCCAGGATGAGGGTCGAAAGCAGGAATTTATTGAGAGCGTTCATAAGGTTTTCTCCAAACAGGAGGACGACATGGCCCGGCAAGCCGGGGACGGTCTTGCGGCGGCCGGGGTCTCAAACCCCAGGCCACGCGGGGCCATTATGCGCTGCCACCCGCCACAATCAAAGCCTTGGGACGCCGCCCGAGCCGAAGGGCGAAGCCCCCGTAGCCTGGATGAAGCAACGCGGCATACGGGCTGGCCGCCGGGGTGTTGGCGGCTATGACCCCGGTAGGAGCGGGCTTCAGGCCGCGACCGGCCGGCCGGCGCGGACCGGTGGGGGGCCGACAAACTCGGTCGCGGGCTAAAGCCCGCTCCTACTGTGCGGGCGGCGCGTAGCCTGGGTGTTGGCGGCTATGGCCCCGGTAGGAGCGGGCTTCAGGCCGCGACCGACCGGCCGGCGCGGACCAGTGGGGGGCCGACAAACTCGGTCGCGGGCTAAAGCCCGCTCCTACTGTGCGTGCGGCGCGAAGCCTGGGTGTTGGCGGCTATGGCCCCGGTAGGAGCGGGCTTCAGGCCGCGACCGACCGGCCGGCGCGGACCAGTGGGGGGCCGACAAACTCGGTCGCGGGCTAAAGCCCGCTCCTACTGTGCGTGCGGCGCGAAGCCATAAGAATTGCCGCTGCTGGTGTCATTGTCGGGAGCCGCCACCTGGAAGGTGTTGCAATGGACATTCCCGATAGCCACGAAGGCGCCGATGCTCCCTGCCTCACGACGCCTTGCGTCGATAGCGCCTGTCGCCCTCACGCCCCGGAGAGGAAGTATCGGGTCAAGGCATCGGCGTCGAAGCGGTCAATGACGAAAAATGGCGCGCGTCCCTGCCGGCGGAAGCGTTCGGACAGTTCCTCCCGCCTCTCGGCGTAACGACGGGCCACACGCGATTTCAGCATTGGGCGCATGAACAGACGCCGCCGCTGTCCCGTTTCCGGATCCTCGATCAACGCCAAGCCCCAATCCGGCAGGCGCTCGTACTCGGCGCTATCCCAGAGGACGACGGGTATGACATCGTGCCGCGCGAGGCTGGCCATGAGCCCATCCAGGCAGTCATGCGAAAAATGAAAGTCGGAGATCAGGAACAGGAGAGCGCGCCGGTTGCCCAGGCACTGAACGGCGGCCATGAGTCCCTCGCTGCCGCGGCCAACGCGGGGATATTGGCGCAAGCGTTCATATAACTCGGGTACCCCTCCCTTGTAATAGCGCGGGGGAATGTGCAACTCCTCGCGCAGTATTTCATCACCCCCGAAAAAGCCGAAGCGATCGCCATGCCGATAGGCCGACCAGGCCACCGAGGCGGAAATTCGCGCCAGCAGTTCGGGTTTATCGGCCGCGCCACGGAACCCCATGGACGCTGACAAATCGGCCAGCACGATGACCGGGATGTTGGAGCGTTGCCGAAAGCGGCGAACGGTCAGTTGATCGAATGGATCATTGAGACTGGCGCGTATGTCCAGTTGGCGAGGGTTGGGACAGGCCGCGAACGGAACCAGGCCGGCAAACTCATCGCCGCCGCCCAATTGCAGGCTGGCATGACCGCCAGGATGAGGGTTGGAGGCACGCCAGGGAATCGTGTAATGAAACTCCTCGATCAAGGGGCGGCCACGTGACGCAGTATTCCATCCATGAGTTCACGCAGGATCGTTTCTCGCCTTAACTCATAGACCGGCGCGAGGAAAATCCGATGCGCGATGGTTTCCCTGAAGACGCCCAGGATATCCTCGGGTATCAGATGTGTCCGCCCTTCCAGCCAGGCATGAACCCTGGCGGCCCGCATCATCATGCTCATGCCGCGGGGGCTGGCGCCGGCCAGAATCAGTTGCGTCATATCGACACCCTCGATACGGATGCCGTAATCCCCAGGCTTGCGGGTGGCCGCCCAAAGGTCCAAGGCGTAGGCCTGTAAAGCCTCGCTGGCGCGCACCTGGGTCTGGATGACAGGCGCGATATCGGCAATTTCCCGGTACGGGACCACGCTCTCCCGAACCGTCTCGACGAGGCGATCAACATCATGGAAGCGCGGATTGAACATGAGCTCATTCTGCAGTTCGGGCTCCTCCGGCGCCGCTATGTGCAACTCCATCAGGAAACGATCGCGGGCCGCCGAGGGGATTTCAAAGGTC
>Ga0194120_10010266_pt1 | contig 11623 bp, 10 predicted proteins | sample TA2MahCa65mmetaG_FD_148642 | JGI IMG/M metagenome (GOLD analysis project Ga0194120, IMG submission 148642) | Freshwater microbial communities from Lake Tanganyika, Tanzania - TA2015019 Mahale Deep Cast 65m | ecosystem: Environmental > Aquatic > Freshwater > Lake | place: Tanzania: Lake... | reverse complement strand
GGATAGGACTTGTTGTATCGCTTGGCCTCGCGTTTCAGGCGTTCCTGGATGGCCTGCTCGACCTTGGCCAGACGCTTCAAACCATACTGGATCATCTTGAAGCGCTGGTTGGTGCTGTCGCGGGGGGCAAATTCTTGCAGCCTTGCCCGTTTCAGCACCTCGTAGAGGGTCGGCCTTGAGACCCGGAAACGTTCCGCCAACTGCGTCACCTTCCAGGTTCGGGTTTGGTAAAGCCGCCAGATTTCTTGGCGGTCTAGCAATGTGAGTCGAGTTCGTTTATGGATGTTCATTTACAGTATTCTCCAGAATACTGTAAACAACGCTAGAAATTTTTACAAATAAGGTCATTAACAGGCTGTTAAACAGAAACGGATAGGTCATTAATAATAAACCACATTTCCTTTTTTATGTCAGCCAGGTATAAATGGCGTTGAAATTCAGAAAAAATCTGACGTTGCGGTAGTTCTAAACGCTGCGCTTTGAATAAATTCGACGCGAAACAGCGGTTACAGGGGTAAATTGTTGCGGCGCATCATCGAACATCAACGTTCGATAACCCGCCGCCATATTAATGGGTAGGAAAATACCGTTTAGCTTAAGCTTCTGGGACTACTTTTACCGGTACAGTCACTGTTACATCGGAATGCAGATTAACATCAATGTCGTAATCGCCGACGTGCCTGATAGCACCGTGCGGTAAACGGACTTGGTGCTTATCAACCTGTCCGCCTGCAGCATTAATGGCTTCAACAATATTATGCGCGCCAACGGAACCGAACAATCTGCCTTCGTCGCCGGCTTTGTGAGCGATAACGATTTCCATTTTGGCGATTTTTTCGGCTTCGGTTTGTGCTTCCGCCATTTTTTCAGCCGCAACCCGTTCCAATTCTGCCCGGCGCGCTTCGAATTCTGCAATTTTTTGTGCGGTTGCCGGCACAGCTTTGCCTTGCGGCACCAAATAGTTACGGCCGTAACCCGCTTTAATTTTGACTTTATCGCCAAGATTTCCCAGCTTTGCTATTTTTTCAAGAAGAATGACTTCCATTTTAAGTACCTCTCGGTGTTTACCGATAATGTTGCCAATTGGCGCTAAAGTTTATTAAAAATTTCGATTACGTAAATCCATCCAAGTATCGCCGAAGCCTACCAGCGCTACCGGCAGCAGACTATGGGGAATTAATACCAGGGTAATGTAAAACATGGGCACCGCCAGATTGCCGATACTCATTTTGGCGAATAAGGCATGCATCACAGCAATCCCGATAAAGGTATACATAACCGACATTACGATGGCGGCATTCCAGGCGATCTGCGAAAGCGCTCCCGAACTCACCAAAGCGATACCGGCAATTGCCAGTGTAATTAATGGCAACTTGCGTTGTACCTTTAAGCTTAAAAATTCCTGTCTAAAACCGCCCGGATTATACAGAAGCGATTGCCACCAGCGGCCTAAAAACAAACTCAGTAACATACTGAACACGCCTGCTGAGGCGGCAATGCCTGTCATGAATGGCGCAAGTTGTTGAATAATCTCTTCTTTATTCTCTACCGGCGCATTACTCGGCATCATACGCGGCAACACTTGTTCCCACATCGAGGCAGGATCGGCGTTGTACAGATAATAGCCGATGACCACTGCAATACCGAGTAAAACCGCTATCTCAATCGCCGGGGAGAGATGCCGCCCTTCCCTTAACACGATGGCAATAAGCCAAATTGGCAGCCACAAAACCAAGGCGATTATAACAATCACCAAAAACGGTATGTTAATGACCGACGCTATGACTGCCGCCGATATTGCCGAACATCCCAGTACAATCAAGCCTTCGTAAGCGCCTTTTCTAAGCGTTACCAAAGCTATGGCTGCCGAGCTGAAAATACTCAACGGCGTCATTAATAAAGACAATATGGCGAGCGTAGAAGCCGTTAACATGGCTTCCAAGCGGCCGCGCATAATGTATGACGCCAGGAATTTCACTACGTGCTCTGGTTTATTTATGCGCGTCGCAGTACGGCAGTAACGCAATCATGCGCGCACGTTTGATCGCGATGCATAATTCCCGCTGTTGCTTGGCGCTGACACCGGTAATACGGCCAGGTACGATCTTGCCGGTTTCAGTAATATATTCTTTTAGCAAGTCCAGGTCTTTGTAGTCGATTTCAGTCCCTGCATCGCCAGAACGGCTGATTTTTTTACGTCTGCTGTTACGTGCCATAAATGTCTCCGTTCGGTCTTGTTTATACGCCTTTGTCTTCTTCTGCATTGGTCTCATCCGCTTCAAGATCATCTTCAATTAATTCATCCAGATCAATCGAATCCAGATCAACGTCGTCGCCCGCTTCGGCTTCGCCCAGGGCCGCTTCTTTAGCTTGCAGGCTTTTTGCCCTTGCTTCAGCGGCCTTGCTTTCTTCTACTGCCGCAATCGAAATTGCCGAAGCTTCGCTAACCGCGGATTTTTGCAGGATGGTCATGCTGCGCAAAACGGCGTCGTTGAAACGGAAACCGCTTTCCAGCTCGGCAAGAGTGGCTTGATCGCACTCGATGTTCATCAGAACATAGTGCGCTTTGTGAATTTTTTTGATGGGATATGCCAAATGGCGGCGACCCCAATCTTCTAAACGATGAATATGGCCGGAGGCGCTTTCAATAATCGTCTTGTAACGATCGATCATTGCCGGAACTTGCGCACTTTGATCAGGGTGCGCCAAAAATACGATTTCGTAATGTCGCATAAATTTCCTTATGGTTATTAATAAAAGCCTCCCATCACGATAAATCAGGATGGTGAAGCAAGGATTCCGATTAATTTCAGAACTGACCATTATATCGGCTGAGGTCTTATTTGAAAAGACTTAAAAGTGAATGTCATGAAAATTTTCTGCCCGGCAAGTTATTAATAACTCTGCATTAATTATCGTAACAAAGCATCCGACGGCATCAGGTAAGTTAATTTTTCGCAGCTTCGGCAACACAGCAGTTATATACTAGTCTGTCAGCCCCGTCTTAAATACTCCGCCAACACAGCGCCCATGGGCGACCCCGAAGCTTGTCCGCTTACAGACGCCCAACTGGCGACACTGTAGGTTTTATCTGCGACAACAACATCTCCGTTATTTAAGCGCATACCGCCGATCCGCTGCCCGAAGGCGGCGTTAAGGTTGCATTGAAACGTCATACCGCCTACCCTGACCATATCCCCGCCTTGCCGATAATAAGGATCCGAATTAAACACGTTATCCGCCGCGTCCTCCAGGATGGCTTTAATCTCTCGGCCAGTCAGACTGCGCCGTTGCGTGTTTGGATATGTAATGGCCGTATGGCTCATAACATCTTCGTAGGTAATAGTTTGCCCCGGCAATACGCTTGTACCCCAGCGAAATCCCGGCGACAAGGCTATTTGCGCATCTTGTGTTGTGATTAATGCGTCCAGCAACAATTCATCAAACGTGCCTTTCCAGGTATCGCGCCGGTACAACAACTTATCCGCAACTTTTAAAGACTGGCGTAATTGTTGTTCATACGGTTGACGCCACCGATTAATGAGCGCCTGCATGGCGGCATCCGGCTCCAGCAGATCCGCAAACACCGGCAATAAGCGGTAGCGGATGTTTTTAACCTGCCGGTCACCGATGTCCATATCCAGCACAGCTAAAAATTTGCCGTGGCTGCCGGCATTGGTTACGCAGGTTTTGCCGCCCGGATTATTAATCCACACCGGTTTGGGCATAGCGTCGTGCGTGTGACCGCCTAAAATTACATCCAATCCGGTCACTCTGGAAGCCAGTTTCAGATCGATCGGCAAACCGTTATGCGATAGCAGGACGACGGCACTGGCGTTTTCCTGCTGCCTCACGTGATTAATGATCTTCTGTAATCGCTGTTCCTGAATGCCGAACTGCCAGTCAGGAATCAACTGCTGAGGATTGGCAATCGGTGTATAGGGATACGCCTGCCCGATAACGGCAAGACGGATAGCGCCGAACTCTTTAATGACATAGGGCTTAAAAACGGTATCGCTTGCCGAATCCGCCGCAAACTGCGCTTCTTCCGTTAAGCTGATATTCTGTGCGACAAACTCACCCCGAAATGCCTTGAGATTGGCATTAACCTGACCGCTGCCGTAAGTGAATTCCCAATGTCCGGTCATCACATCCACACCCAGCAGATTGCAGGCTTCGACCATATCCTTACCCTGAGTCCATAAGGCCGTGGCCGAGCCTTGCCAGCTATCGCCGCCATCCAGCAGCACTATATTTTCATGCTGCGAATTAGTTTTAATTTGCTTGATTAATGCCGCCAATTCGGCAAAACCGCCCATTTTGCCGAACAGCCGCGCTGCCTTGACAAAATCGAGTTGGGTAAGCGCATAGGCTTCCTTGCTGTGCGGTTGAATGCCAACAAAGCGAAGGAACTCAAGGTCTGCCATATCCGGCGTCTGCTTGTGCAAGCCATTAATACTGCTATCTCGATCCGGCTCCCGATAATAAATGGGCAATAACTGAGCATGGCAATCGGTGAAATGCAGTAATGTCGCATTACCGAAATCTTCTGCCGGGTACAGCGTGGCGGGAATGGATGACGAACAAGACGCCAACAGTGACGATAATCCCAGCAAACCAAGACAATGCAGGAATTCTCGGCGGCGCATAGAGGAATTAATGCTGATTCACCGGTCTATGGATTTTTCAAGTTCCGAATCGGACGGCTCTGACGGCGCTTTGAAAGTTGGCTTCGCTTTTTGGGCTTCCGGCTCGTATTGGGCAGATTTTTTTGGCGACGCTGACTCATTGCTTCGCTCAGACTTATAAGATTTTTTTGCAGTTGACCCCGCTTTTTCACGCTCTTGCGGCGACGCTTTTTGAGCAGCGCCCCGCTTGCTGCGCTCTTTCTTAATCGTTTGTTTTTGCGGTATTATTGCCTGTTCGCGCGGTTGCTCCGCAGATGTTTCTGCAGGTTTAGTCTGGACTTCCGCTTTAACCGATTCAATATCGCCAACCGCCCAGTACGGGCCTTTACAGGCTCCTGGAATGCCGTACTTTAAATTAAATGGACGGTCTTCCAGCTCGCCGCCGTTCATGCTGATAGTATCGCCAAGTTTAAGTTGCGCCACGACTGCACCGGTGCGCAAATTGGATATCACAATATCCCGGCTGACAATATCGAAGGTATACCAACCCGGCCATATTAATAAATAACTTCTTTCTCCCGACACCACACGAAGACACTCGTCGCTGAGTGCTAATTTTCCTTGCAGTTGATAGACCATATAGGTTTCGTTATTAACGGACTGAACCGGATGAAACTGCGGGAAATAAATCGTTTTCTCCCTGGAAATCCGGTCTTCAACCATACCGTCTTCGGCTCTAGCCAGAACCGGCATTAACAGAAACATCAATATGAAAATATAGCAGTTATAAATAATACGGCATGAAGTTGATAGTTGTGTGTTCATAAAGATTAGTTTACAAGCAAAACCGGCGGACGACTATTGTCTGGTTTCAGTCTGTGGCAGGTTTCAGCAAATCATTGCTCGTAATCCGAACGATGCTGGGTACGCGTTTTGTATATGACATTCCATTAATGGAATTATTACAGCTATCGGTCATTTAAACAGTGTATTTTTAAGAAATGGTTAAAGGCGGCTATTCGTAATCGCCGTCGTTATAATGCCCGGCATAATTCTCAAAACGCGTATATTGGCCGAGAAAAGTCAGCCGCACCGTGCCTAATGGCCCGTTCCGCTGCTTGCCGACGATCACTTCGGCAATACCCTTATCCGGGCTGTCTTCGTTATACACTTCGTCGCGGTACACAAAGATAATCAAATCCGCATCCTGCTCGATGGCACCGGATTCGCGCAAATCAGACATCATCGGGCGTTTGTTGGGGCGGGATTCGAGGTTGCGGTTCAACTGCGACAACGCCACTACCGGCACATTCAATTCTTTCGCCAGCGCTTTTAAGCCGCGGGAGATATCGCTGATCTGCTGCACACGATTGTCGCCGCTGCTTGGCGACTGCATTAATTGCAAATAATCCAGCACGATTAATCCAAGCTGGCCATGCTCCCGCGATAACCGTCTTGCCCGCGCGCGCACTTCGGTGGGCGTTAAAGCCGGGGTATCGTCGATAAACATCTTGGTTTCACCCAAAATACTGATGGCCGACGTTAACCGCGGCCATTCGTGATCTTCCAGTTTGCCGGTGCGTACTTTATGCTGATCGATACGTCCCAGCGACGACATCATGCGCATTGCCAGCGCATCGCCGGGCATTTCCATGCTGAATATCGCAACCGGCTGTTTGCCTTTAATTGCGATGTTTTCCGCCATGTTCATGGCAATAGTCGTTTTACCCATGGACGGCCGACCCGCAACAATAATTAAATCAGACGGTTGCAGACCTGACGTCAGGTCATCCAAATCGTTAAAACCGGTTGCAGCGCCGGTAATATGGCCTTCCTGTTCGAATAAATGTTCTATTTTATCGACCGCCTTCGCCAATAACGGTTTTATACCCATAAAGCCGCTTTGTCCGCGCTGGCGCTGTTCGGCAATTTTAAAGACCTCGCTTTCCGCCTGTTCCAGCAGCACGTCCGTATCGCGTCCATCCGGATTGAACGCGGAATCCGAAATCATCGTACCGGCATGGATTAATTGCCGCAGTACGGAGCGATCCCTGACAATATGTGCATAACTGACAATATTGGCGGCGCTGGGTGTATCATGGGCCAACATACCCAAATAGGCTAAACCGCCCACCGTTTCCAACTCACAGGTCGTCTTCAGTGTATCAGCAATGGTGATTACATCAAAAGGCGTTTGTTCATCCGCCAGACGGGCAATCGCACGGAAAATTAATTGATGACTTTTGCGGTAAAAATCGGCTTCGGTAATCTTATCCGCCACCGAATCCCAGGTTTGATTGTCCAGCATTAATCCGCCCAGCACGGCCTGTTCGGCCTGCACGGAATTCGGCGGCACTTTTAAGGATTCGTAAGCATAATCGGGTTCTGCCGCGAAATTTTCAGGACTATTGCTGGGCGTGAATGGCATCGGTTAAAAAGAATTTAATTCATTAATGATTTAGTATCTTCGTTATGCTGAAGATTAACAACCTTTGCTTACACAATATCCGCCAGATTGCCCTTGGTTTCCAGCCACGTTTTTCTATCCGGCGCACGCTTTTTTGCCAGCAATAAGTCCAGTTGGTCTTTGGTGCCATCGGCTTGTTCCATTGTCAACTGTACCAGCCGCCGGGTGTCGGGGTTCATGGTGGTTTCCCTAAGTTGTGGCGGATTCATCTCGCCCAAGCCTTTGAATCGAGACTCAGTGATCGCGCCTTTAATTTTTTCCGCCTTGATTCGGTCGTACACGCCTTGACGTTCAGCATTGTCAAGGGGGTAAAACACCTTTTTGCCGACATCAATCCGGTACAGCGGCGGCATGGCGACATAAACATGGCCAGCGGCGACTAACGGACGGAAATGCTGGTAAAACAACGCGCAGATTAAGGTGGCAATGTGGCTACCGTCGGAATCGGCATCGGCCAAGATACAGACTTTGCCGTAACGTAAATTGGCGAGGTCGCTGGAACCAGGATCGACGCCCAAGGCCACGGCAATGTCATGGACTTCCTGTGACGCCATAACCTGATTGGATTCGACTTCCCAGGTATTCAAAATTTTACCGCGTAAGGGCATGATGGCTTGGTATTCGCGGTCGCGCGCCTGCTTGGCGGAACCACCCGCCGAATCGCCTTCCACTAAAAACAGTTCCGTGCGATTAATGTCCTGCGCGGTGCAATCAGCCAATTTGCCGGGCAAGGCTGGGCCTGCGGTAATCTTCTTACGGATGATGGCTTTACTGGCTTTCAGCCGCTTATTGGCGCTGGCGATGACGATTTCTGCAATCTTTTCTCCTTCCAGCGGGTGTTGGTTTAGCCATAAGCTAAAGCTGTCTTTCGCCACGCCGGAGACAAAGGTCACGCACTCACGCGAACTTAATCTTTCTTTAGTTTGGCCGGAAAACTGCGGGTCTTCCAGTTTCACCGATAAAATGTAATGACAGTTTTCCCACACATCTTCCGGCGCAACCTTCACGCCGCGCGGCAGTAGATTTCGGAACTCGCAGAATTCGCGCATGGCTTCGGTTAACCCTGCCCGCAAGCCATTAACATGCGTACCGCCCTGCACCGTGGGTACTAGGTTGACATAACTTTCCGTGACGGCTTCCGGCGGATTCTCCACCGCCCACACAATGCCCCATTCCACCGCCTCATGCCCGCCCGTCATGTTCGCCATGAACGGTTGTTCCGGGTAGCATTCGATGTCGCCGATAGAATCCAGCAAATATTGCTTTAAGCCGTCCTCGTAATGCCAAACTTCTTCTTCCTGCGGGCTTTCGACCTTTAATGTTATCTTCAAACCCGGACACAACACCGCCTTAGCGCGCAAGACGTGTTTTAATTTCGTTACCGACACCTTGTTGGAGTCGAAATAAAGCTCGTTCGGCCAAAACGTCACGGTAGTACCGGTGTTGCGCTGGCCGACTGTGCCGATTTCCTTCAGATCGCTGGTCTTATCGCCGTCAGCGAAAGCCATCTGATAAACTTTTCCGTTACGCTTAACTTCCACCTCTAGCCTTGCCGACAAGGCATTAACGACCGAAATCCCCACGCCGTGCAAGCCACCGGAAAACTGGTAATTTTTGTTGGAAAACTTACCGCCGGAATGCAGGTGCGTCATAATAACTTCCACGCCGGGAATCTTATGGGTAGGATGGTTATCCACAGGCATCCCCCGCCCGTTATCCACGACTTTAATGCCGCCGTCTTTAAATAAAATGACATCAATCGTATCGGCATAACCGGCAATGGCTTCATCCACGCTATTATCAACGACCTCTTGGACGAGGTGATTTGGCCGAGTCGTGTCGGTGTACATCCCCGGACGTTTTCTGACCGGTTCCAGACCGGTTAATACTTCGATGGCGGCAGCGTTGTAGTCGTTGGTCATTTTTAGTTTTTATCTTTGGTTTTGTTTTCTACATAATACATCTAAATATTAAAATCATTTCAAAGATGAAGTGAAGATAACAAAAAATCCGTTCGTGCTGAGCCTGTCGAAGTACGAACACATTAATATTAAATCCGATTGTTGTGCCGAAAAGCAGATTATTTTAATCGGGTTCTCGCACCGACAAGCGAGATGCTCTTCTTTGCTTTCCAAAGAAAAGCATCTAAAAGAAAGGACTCTCTTTGCCGCTTACCACCTGCTTTCCTCGGCACATTCTATGAACTGAATGCGCCTAAGAACAGCATTACTAAAACAAAGTTCTATTTTTTAGCTGTCTTTTTGTCATCGGTTCGTAACACGGAGCACGTATAAATAGACCGTCCAGCCGGATAACGCAAAGATATTCTACAGGTTGGTCAATAACATTACCTTGCCTCTAATCCTTTAGGTAACGCCTTAATAAAAATCACTAACTTATGAGATTGAGCTATTTATGAATAATGCACAACTGACTAAACTAGCAACTGCGATTAGTATGCTACTTGTAGGTGGTTCAGCCCTCGCGGTTGATGTCCGTTTTCAAGACTTCACACCATTGGCTGCATCAGCAGGACCAACTTTAGATGAAGCTTTTCCAATAACGTTGAGCAACCCGGTTTTATCCAAAAATCGATTGCTGAACGTACCACCCAACTGGGCGAAGGCTATGCAAACACAGGCGTTTGGGACATGATCACCGTAAACGAAACAGGTCGAGACAAAGGCCGATATTTGTTTACTGTCTTTGAAACAGGAAGTGCGGGCGTACAACGCCAAGATTTACGGACTGGCAAAACAGAAACTATTTGGCAAAGCCCTGGCGTTGCCCCGGCAGCTAACTCACACGTTGCTTTTGATGCGTCTTACTGGACACCGTGGGGTACTTTCATTACGGCCGAAGAATCTTGGGATCCAAACCCAAGCGTTGAGCAACAAACCTTCGGACGTCTTTTTGAATTGAAAAACCCAACCAAAGCGCCTGGCATTAAAGTTGGCGAAAGCAATAGTGCCGCTAATTTCGTCCACCAAAATGTTATTCCTCGTACCGCACATGAAGGCATTCAATTCGATGCTACTGGTAATATGTACTTTATCGACGAATTAAACGGCGGTTGTATCTATAAATACACCTCTGCCGCCAATATGCTGGATGTTAAAAGGGGCAAAGCCGATTATTTTGCAGCCGGAACAACTTACGTACTTCGTGTAGGCGACGGGTTAACTCCTAACGCAACCGGTGCTTATGAATGGGTTGCCATTACCGACGCAACCGGCGCAGCCTTGCCTGGCGCGGTAACAATCACCGATTTAAATGGTATTACTTCGGTTGACGCGACCACAACCACAGATACTGCTGAGTTTAAAGGAACTGATTACCAACGTCCGGAAGACCTGCAAATCCAAAACGTACGTGGCAAGCAATACCTTTATGTTGCAACAACAACTGCAGAAGTCTATCGCTTGGATTTGAGCGCCAAAACAATCAGTGTTTTTGCTAACCAAAATACAACTGATTTGGCATCTGGCGCAGCTGTAGGAACTGCGTTAAGAAGTCCTGATAACTTAGCCCTCGACAAAAATGGTAACATTTACGTTGTTGAAGACCGCGCAGGTGGCAGTGACGACGACATCTGGTTCGCCAAAGACCGCAACAAAGACGGCGATTTGACCGACGTGGGCGAAGGTTTAGGCCGCTGGGCTTCTAACGGAACTGTCGGCTCTGAGTTCACCGGTTTGTATTTCGATCCGTTCAACAAACGCCGCGCTTGGGTTAATATACAGCACCCTGCCAGCGGCAATGATCGGACCATCGAAATTACGCTCTCTGATGATGAATAGCATAATTTTCCTCGATACAAAATTGGCTGAATAGTCAATAAAACCCCATAAAAATATAGCGATTAGAGCCGTGAAAACAAACCGTTTTCACGGCTTTTTTGTGTAGGAAATAAATAAGATCATCGCTGACATCCCGTAAATATTTAACCCCGACTCATGACATGACACCCAGAATAATACCAAACAATTGAGCGACCAAACCTGAGTGATGAGCAACCATGTAAATGGAACTCGTTCGCATGACTCATCCAATAGGTTAGCTTTTCAATAGGTTAAGGTATTTCACATCATCCGATATGCTGTGCTCAAGAAATTCTAGTGCGTAGGTCGGAAAAAACTTTCATCCTTAAAAGAGCATCTTAAGGTTGCAAAAAATTGTTAACTGTTTGAAATTAAGCGGCAAGGAGGCGCTTATGGCAGAACAGATCATTCACCCTTTGGGTGAACCCGAACCGAAGGCATTAATTCCGTATGCTGAACCTGTCAGGGTAGAAACATTTGGCGGCAGGATCCATGTGGAATGGGATCCACAAGCATCGGTGACGGCGATGGGGCAATTGCCCTTTTTCATAGAATTTTTGCACATCAGCGGATTGTTTGGAGATTGGGTGTCACGATGCCCTTTACGCTGGGTTAGCCCCAACGCCCCGAGAAAACGCAATGTGCTGGGGACGCTATTGCTTTCAGTGTTGTCAGGGCACAAACGCTATGCCCATATCAATGGCTTG
>Ga0194120_10010260_pt1 | contig 11628 bp, 10 predicted proteins | sample TA2MahCa65mmetaG_FD_148642 | JGI IMG/M metagenome (GOLD analysis project Ga0194120, IMG submission 148642) | Freshwater microbial communities from Lake Tanganyika, Tanzania - TA2015019 Mahale Deep Cast 65m | ecosystem: Environmental > Aquatic > Freshwater > Lake | place: Tanzania: Lake... | reverse complement strand
ACCCGAACGATCCGAACGATCCGAACGATCCGAACGACCCGAACGATCCGAACGACCCGAACGATCCGAACGATCCGAACGATCCGAACGTTCCGAACGTCTCGACCGAGTGGCTTCTCAAACCCCTCGCCTCGGGCGGGGGACGACACATCGAGCGCTGGGACGGCGGCGTCGTTCCGCCGCGCCACTACCTGCAGGAGCGCATCGAGGGCATTCCTGGCTCCATCGTGTTCGTCGCGGCCGGCGGCCGCGCGGTGCCGCTGGGCATCACGCGGCAGCTCGTCGGCGAGGGGGCGTTCGGCGCGTCCGGCTACCAGTACTGCGGCAACCTGCTGGGCCGGGTCTTCGATGATTCGGTGACGGACCGCGCGGCCGCGCTCGCGTCCGCTGTCGCCGGCGCGTTCGGCCTCGTCGGCCTCAACGGTATCGACTTCATCGTGCGCGACGGCGTGCCGTACCCCGTCGAGGTGAATCCCCGCTGGTGTGCGTCGATGGAGCTCGTGGAGCGCGCATACGGCGTCTCCGTCTTCGGCGCGCATGCCGCCGCGTGCGCCGCCGGGCGGCTGCCGGATTTCGATTTCCGCGCCGTGAGCCCGGATGCCGCCGTCGTTGGCAAGGCGATCGTCTTCGCGCGCGCCGACCTCGGCATCGGCGACACGCGCGCGTGGCTCGACGACCCGACCGTGCGCGACGTGCCGCCTCCCGGCCAGCGGATTCGGAAGGGAAGCCCGGTCTGCACGGTGTTCGCCATTGGCGCCGACCCCGCCGCCTGCCGCGAGGCGCTCATCCGCCGCGCGGAGGGTCTGACCCCATGAGTCGGCCCGTGTCATGGGGTCAGACCCTCCTACCCATCTGATATGATTTCCGCCGGTAACCCCTTGGTATCGAAGCGCTTCATCATGAACGCCGGCCGCACCACGAAACAGGGCCAGCAGATCAACGTCGGCAAGGACAGCCCGGAATACCAGGCCATCGTCGGCACCCTCAACATGCATCCCGAGGACATGAGGGCGGCGGGGATCGCGTCAGGCGGCTCGGTCCGCGTGCGCTCGGATTTCGGCGAGGCGACGTTCACGTGCGTCGAGGGGAAGGTCCCGCAGGGGATGATCTTCGTGCCGTACGGTCCGCCCACGTGTCACCTGATGGGCCGTTACACCGACGGCACCGGCATGCCCACGTCGAAGGGCTGGGAAGTTGAAGTTGAACCACTTGGATAGCGGGCAGCCGGCAGTCGGCAGTCGGCAGGAAAAGCTTTTGCCCACTGCCCACAGCCCACTGCAGACTGCATGGATCGAAATCGAGCCCGGGCGGTTTCAGCCGCGCCGGACGCGCGGCAGCTTTCCGGGCCGCGAGCTTGGTTGAACGTTCCTGGTGCCGCCCCGTGCGGGCGGACACGATGTTGGAAACTCCCAACTCCCAAACACCAACTCCCAAGACGCCTTGGGAATTGGGAGTTGGAAGTTGGACGTTGAGGGGTAGATGAACCTCCACGTCGTTCCTCACGCTACGTGCACGTTCTGCGGCTGTGTGTGCGACGACATCGAGCTGCACGCCGAGGGCGACACGATCGTCAAGGCGAAGAACGCGTGCAGCCTTGGCGAATCGTGGTTCCGCAATCACACGGCGGAGCGGCACTATCCCGACGCGCTGGTGGACGGACGCGAGGCGACGCTGGACGAGGCGGTCGAGGCCGCGGCGGAGTACCTCCACGCGGCGAACCTGCCGCTCGTCTACGGCCTGAGCAACGTGACCTGCGAGGCCCAGCGGGAGTCTGTCGCGCTGGCGGAAATGATTGGGGGTGTGGTCGACAGCCACACCTCGCTTTGACACGGCCCCACTGAGATAGCCGCCCAGTTGGGTGGCAAGATCACGTGCACCTTAGGCGAAGTCAAGAACCGGGCGGACTTCATCATGTACTGGGGCGGGAACCCGGCGGAATGCCACCCGCGCCATTTCACGAAGTACACGCTCACGCAGAAGGGGAAGTTCGTCCCCGCGGGCCGCAAGGGCCGGACGATGGTGCTCGTCGACATCCGCGAGACGATGAGCGCGAAGGCGGCGGACATCTTCCTGCAGATCCGCCCCGGCAAGGACTTCGAGATGGCGACCGCGCTGCGCGCGATCGTCAAGGGGCATCCGGTCGATCGCGCGAAGGTCGAGGAGACCGGGCTCACGGTCGAGCAGCTCGAGGACATCGCCGCGCGGATGAAGCGCGCGAAGTTCGGGGTCATCTTCTTCGGCATGGGCCTCTCGATGACGCGCGGCAAGCACATGAACTCGGGCGCGATCCTCACGCTGGCGGCGGAGATGAACGCGTTCACCAAGTTCGTCTGCATGCCGATGCGCGGCCACGGCAACGTGACCGGCGCCGACGTCGTGCTGCGCTGGACGACGGGGTATCCGTTCGGCGTCAACCTGGCGCGCGGGTTCCCGCGCTTCAACCCGGGCGAGTTCTCGACGATCGACCTGCTGGTGCGCGGGGACAACGATGCGGCGCTGATCCTGGGCGCCGATCCGGGCGCCACGATGCCGCAGCCGGCGATCGAGCATCTGTCGCGCATTCCGACCATCGTGCTGGACCCGAAGGTCACGCATACGAGCCGCCTCGCGAAGGTGCACATCACGACCGCGGTCACCGGCGTCAGCGCGCCGGGCACCGCGTATCGCATGGACGAAATCCCGATGCCGCTGCGCCCGGCGCTCACCTCTCCCTATCCGACCGACGAAGAGGTCGTGCGCCGCATCCGCCAGGCCCTGGCTGCGAAGCCGGCCTGGTATCCCGCGCCGAACCTGACCCTGACGGTCGCGTGAACCGGGCCCTCAGGGCCCTCGAAGCCAAGGGATGTCGAAATTCCGAATTAGGAATTCGGAATTCGGAATTCGCGTTACGCATTCATAATTCTGAATTCTTAATTCCTAATTGCGTGCCGCCATGCTGAGAATCACTGGCGGCAGAGTGTACGACCCGGCCAACGGCGTGGACGGCGTGGTCAAGGACATCTGTGTCGCGGACGGCCGCGTTGTCGCCGACGTGCAGCGCGCGCGGACGATCGACGCCACGGGCCTGCTCGTGTTCCCGGGCGGCGTGGACGTCCACACGCACGTCGCCGGCGGCGCGTTGAACTTCGCGCGCGGCCTCGTGCCCGAGAACCAGCGCGCGGCGCGCAAGTTCCTGCGATCGCCGGATCGCCGCGCCGGCCTCGGCGGCATGACGCCCACGACGTTCGCCACCGGCTACCTCTATGCCGGCATGGGCTGGACGACGGTGAACGAGGCGGCGGTGCCGATCCTGTCGGCGAAGCACACGCACGAGGAGCTGCACGACACGCCGATCGTGGACAAGTCGTCGCTGCTGCTCATGGCGAACAACGAGATCGTGCTCGACCTGCTCGAGGCGGGCGAGGCCGAGCGCGCGCGTCACGTGGTCGCGTGGCTGATCTGGGCGGCGAAAGTCTACGGCGTGAAAGCCGTCAACCCCGGCGGCGTCGCCGCGTGGAAGTGGGGGAAGAACGCCGGCACGCTGCACGAGCCGATCCAAGGCTACAGCAGGGTGACGCCGGCGAAGATCATCGCCGAGCTCGCGCAGATCGTGGACGACCTCGCGCTGCCGCACCCGCTGCATCTGCACGCGAATCACCTCGGGATTCCCGGCAACTTCGAGACGACCATCGAGACGATGCAGGTCATCGACGGCCGGCGCGCGCACCTGGCGCACCTGCAGTTCCACGCCTACGGCGGCGACGACTGGGGCAACATGCGCTCGCAGGCCGCCGCCGTGGCCGAGGAGTTCAACAAGCGCAGGAACCTGACGACGGATGCGGGCGCGATCCTGTTCGGCGACGCGGTGACGATCACCGCCGACGGCCCGTGGCAGCACCTGCTGTATCAGCTCACCGGCCGCAAGTGGGGCAATCTCGACGTCGAGAACGAGACCGGCTGCGGCATCGTGCCGTACGTCTACAAGGACAGGAGTCTCGTCAACGCGGTCCAGTGGGCCGTCGGCCTCGAGCTTTTGCTCCTCATCGACGATCCGTGGCGCGTGTTCCTCACGACCGATCATCCGAACGGCGGCGCGTTCTGGCGCTACCCGGAGATCATCCGCATGCTGATGGACGTCGAGTTCCGCAAGACGCAGATTGCGGCGCTGCCCGAGGCGGCGCGCAGCCGGATGACGCTGCCCGAGATCACGCGGCAGTACACGCTCTCCGAGATTGCGATCATCACCTCTGCCGGCCCCGCGCGCGCCCTCGGCATGCCGCAGAAAGGGCACCTCGGCGTCGGCGCCGACGCGGACATCGCCATCTACCCGGAGAAGCCGGACGACGGCGTGCTGTTCTCCTATCCGCGCTACGTGCTGAAGGCCGGCGACGTGGTGGTGGAGGAAGGCGACGTGCGGGCCGTGAACGACGGCCGCGAGTTCATCGTCCGGCCTGCCTACGACGAGACGATCGAGGAATACCTGCGGCCGCTCTTCCAGAAGGTCTACACGATGTCGTTCGAGAACTATCCGGTCGAGCTCGAACGCGTGCGGAACGCCGAGATACGGTCGTGATGACGCTGACGCTGCAGCAGCAGCCGACGGTGCCGCTCGAGGCGGAGGTCCTCTCGCCTGACGTGATCGCGCCGCTCGGCCTCGACGCCGTGCGCGCGCTGCCGGTGTTTCACGGCAAGCGCCAGCGGCGGCTGGATGAGTTCTTCTCGGTCGTCGGCTCGCCCGGCGACGACCTCGAGATCGAGGGCGACCTGCGGAAGGTGAAGTGGATCGGCCGCGGCATGACGCGCGGCCGCGTCGCCGTGCGCGGAGACGTCGGCATGCACCTCGGCGCGTACATGAAGGGCGGCTCGATCGAGGTCACCGGCAGCGCGTCCGACTGGGTCGGCGGCGAGATGTCCGGCGGCACGATCCGCATCAGCGGCAACGCCGGGGGACAGATCGGCGCGGCGTACCGCGGCAGCAGCACGGGCATGGCCGACGGCACCATCGTCGTCGGCGGCAGCGCCGGCCTCGAGGTCGGCATGCGCATGAAGCGCGGCATCATCGTCATCGGCGGGCCGGTGCGCGACTTCGCCGGGCTGCAGATGAAGGGCGGCACCATCGTGCTCGGCGCTGGCGCCGAGCTGCGGACCGGCGCCTGGATGATGCGCGGCACGATTGTGTCGCTGAAGCCGATTCCGATCATGCCGACGTTCGCCTACGCGTCCACGTACACGCCGACGTTCCTGCGCATCCTCGCGCGGCACCTTGCCACGCTTGGCGTGACGCTGCCGACCGACGACGCGAAGGGCAGCTACCACCGGTATAACGGCGACTCGTCGGTGCCGGGCAAGGGCGAGCTGTTCGTGTGGTCCGCCTCCGCCGAGGCTTCGGCGAGACAGGGCTGACATGGAGTGGCGAGGCGTAGCCATCCGCGACACCTTTGCCGAGGCGTTCGACATGTACGCCGCCCGCGTGGTGATCACCGCCGGGTCCGCGGCGTGGGCGCGGACGGCCGGGCAGGCGATGACCGGGTTTGCGACGTCGGTGATCGGCTGCAAGGTGGAGGCGGGCATCGAAGGCGATCTCGATCCCGCCGCGACGCCTGATGGCCGTCCCGGCATCAGCCTGCTCGTGTTCGGCGTGGACCAGGCCGGGCTGACCACGCGGCTCCTCGATCGCATCGGGCAGACGGTGCTGACGTGCCCGACCACGGCGTGCTTCGACGGGCTGCCGGACGCGGCCAGCCGCGCGCCCGTCGGCGGCGTCCTGCGGCACTTCGGCGACCGGTTCCAGTCGAGCAAGGTCATCGACGGCGTCCGCTACTGGCGGATTCCGGTGATGGAAGGGGAGTTCCTGATCCAGGAGACGTTCGGCATCCAGAAGGCGATCGGCGGCGGGAACCTGCTGATCCTGGGCGCCGACCAGAAGAGCGCGCTGGCCGCGGCGGAAGCGGCCGCCACCGCGATGCGCGCGGTGCGCGGCGTCATCCTGCCGTTCCCCGGCGGCATCGTCCGCGCCGGCAGCAAGATTGGGGCGCGCCGCTACAAGAGCATGATTGCGTCCACCAACGACGCGTTCTGCCCGACGTTGCGCGGACGCGTCGGCGTGGACAGCGCGCTGCCCGAGAACGTGAACGCCGTGCTCGAGATCGTCGTCGACGGCCTGGATCGCCCCGCGATCGAGGACTCGCTGCGCGCGGGCATCGACGCGGCCTGCCGGCCAGGCGTCGTCGCCATCACGGCCGGCAACTACGGCGGCAAGCTCGGGAAGCATCACTTCCGCCTGCACGACCTATGCGCATCCTGGTCCACGAGCACGTAAGCAGCAGCCGGCGCGGCCGGCGGTCTGTGGCTCCGGCGCTGCTCCGCGAGGGACAGGCGATGCGTACCGCGCTCGTCGCGGACCTGACGGCGGCGGGTCATGACGTGGTCACGTCGAATCCTGATGCCGTGTGGCTGATCGCGCCCGAGCTCGGGCGCGTGCATCAGCAGGTGGCGCGGCGGTTCGAATCGAAGGGCGCGAGATTGCTCGGCTCGAGCCCTGCCGCCATTCGCCAGGCGTCCGACAAGCGCGCGCTGGCGTGGCTGCTCGAGCGGCACTCCATTCCGCATCCTCGGACGCGCATCCTCCGGGACGACGGCGCGGCCGCGCCGATTGCCGCGGCGCTCGGCTTTCCCGTGGTGGTGAAGCCGGCCCAGGGCGCGGGCTGCCTTGGCGTGGCGCTCGCGTCGCAGGCGCACGAGCTGGCCACGGCGGTCGCGCACGCGCGCGCGGCGGCGGGCGCTGGCCTGCTGCTCGTGCAGGAATACGTCGCCGGCACGGCGGCCAGCGTGTCGCTGCTCGCCGACGGGACGCGCGCGATGCCGCTGACACTCAATCGCCAGCGGGTACGCCGCCGGACGCACCGGCTCGTCTACGACGGTGGCAACACGCCGCTCGCGCATCCGCTGCGGTCCCGCGCCTTCGAGGTCGCCGTCCGCACGTGCGAGCTCATTCCCGGCCTCCGCGGGTTCGTCGGCGTGGACGTCGTGCTCACCGCCACCGAAGCGGTGGTCATCGAGGTCAATCCGAGGCTGACGACGGCGTATCTGGGCGTTCGCAAGGCGGTCGGCGCCAACGTTGCGGCGATGGCGCTGGCGGCCTGCCGGGGCGAGCTGCCGTCGCGCGTGACCGTGCGTCGCTCCGTATCATGGGGTCAGACCCCATGAGTCGATCCGTGTCAGGGTGGGACGTGGGCGGCGCGAACATCAAGGTCGCGTCCGGCCTCCGCGTCGTCGAGCGGCCGTTCGCGCTGTGGCGCGAGCCGCAGCGCCTGCCCGAGGTCCTGGCCGAGGTCGCGGACGCGCTCGGCCGGACCGATGTCATGGCTGTGACGATGACCGCGGAGCTCGCCGACTGCTACACGACGAAGCGCGAGGGCGTTGCCGCCGTGCTGGACGCGTTCGGCACGGCGTTCCCGGGTGCGGAGGTGTGGATCTACGGCGTGGACGGCCGCTTCCGCAGCGCCGAGGCAGCACGCCGGCAGCCGCTCCGTGTCGCGGCCGCGAACTGGATGGCGAGCGCGTCGCTCGTGGCCCGCACCGTTTCCGACGCGATCTTCGTGGACGCCGGCAGCACGACGACCGACATCATTCCGATTGTGGGCGGGCGTGTGGTGGCGCGCGGGAAGACGGATCCGGCGCGCCTGCGCAGCGGCGAGCTCGTGTATACCGGCGCATTGCGCACCCCGGCCTGCGCGATTGCCCGCTGGGTGCCGCTGCGTGGACGACGATGCCGCGTGGCCGCCGAGCACTTCGCGACCTCAGCCGACGCGCATCTATGGCTCGGTACGATCGAGGAGAGCGACTACACGTGCGACACGGCCGACGGCCGCGGGAAGAGCCGCCGGGAAGCGGCCGCCCGGCTGGCGCGGATCGTGTGCGCGGACCTCGATATGCTGGAGGACGCGGATGTGGACGCGATTGCGCGGCATCTGCGGGACTCGCAAGTGAAGCAGATCGCGTCTGGCCTTCGGCAGGTCATGAAACGTCGTGGAACCGGGTGTCCGGCCGTGCTCGCTGGACAGGGCGCCTTTCTCGCGCGCGCCGCGGCGGAGGCCGTCGGCCTGACGGTCTGCGATCTCGCCGCGACGCTCGGCCCTGAGGCGGCGCGATCGACGCCGGCGGCCGCCGTGGGCGTGCTGCTCGACGAGTGGCGGAGAAGGGAGGGAGTCGAACCCTCCGAGGACCTTACGGCCCCCAGACTGGTTTTGAAGACCAGCGGCGCCACCGGGCGCCTTCCTTCTCCGGATGTGGTTGGAGCGTAGCGTGAGCCAGGAGCTGCTGCGCGGGCTGCCGTCGGTCGACCGCCTCCTCCACCATACCAAGAGTGCGCCCCTGCTTGCTCGTTTCAATCGCGACTACGTGACGCAGCAGTGCCGCCAGGTGCTCGACGAGCTGCGGCAGGCGATCCGGGCGGGCGGCGCGGTGGACGCGCGCGAGCTGGACGACGGCGCGATTCTCGATCGCCTCGCGCGGCGCCTCGCGGGGCAGCCGGCAGGCGGCTTCCAGCGGGTCGTCAACGCCACGGGCACCGTCCTGCACACCAACCTCGGACGCGCTCCTCTTGCCGAGGCGGCGATCGACGCGCTCGTCACGGCGGCGCGGTATCCCACCAACCTCGAATACGACCTCAACGAAGGCGAGCGCGGCCGCCGCGAATCGCACGTCGAGCGCCTGCTCGTCGGCCTGACCGGCGCCGAAGCCGCCACGGTGGTGAACAACAACGCCGCCGCCGTGCTCCTCGCGCTCAACACGATGGCCAGCGGCCGTGAGGTCATCGTCTCGCGCGGCGAGCTCATCGAGATCGGCGGCGCCTTCCGCATTCCCGAGATCATGGCCCGCAGCGGCGCCGTGCTGCGGGAAGTCGGGACCACCAACCGCACCCATCCCGACGACTACGCGCAGGCGATCGGCGCCGCCACGGCGCTGCTGCTGAAGGTCCACACCAGCAACTACCGCATCGTCGGCTTCTCGTCCGAGGTGCCGTTGCCGGAGCTCGTCGCCATCGGACGGCAGCACGGCCTGCCGGTGATGGAGGATCTCGGCAGCGGCGCGCTGATCGATCTGGGGCGCTACGGCGTGCCGAAGGAGCCGCTCGTCGGCGAGCGCGTCGCGCTCGGCGCCGACGTCGTCACCTTCAGCGGCGACAAGGTGCTGGGCGGCCCGCAGGCCGGCCTGCTGGTCGGCAGGAAGGCGTGGATCGACCGGATCGCGAAGAACCCGCTGCACCGCGCCGTGCGCTGCGACAAGCTGACGCTGGCCGCGCTCGAAGCGACGCTGGCGCTGTACCAGCAGTCGCCGGACGTCGTGAGCGAGATCCCCGCGCTGCGGGCGTTCACACGGCCGCTGCGCGAGCTCGAGGCCATGGCCGCGCGGCTGCTGCCGGCGCTCGAGCGCGCGCTCGGGCCGGGCTTTTCGGTCGCGCTCGAAAGCTCGACGTCGCAGATCGGCAGCGGTGCGCTCCCGACCGAGGAGATTCCGACGTGGGCCGTTGCCGTCCGGCACGATCGGGACAGCGCGGACGCGGTCGCGGCGCGCTTCCGCGCCGCCCGCCCGCCGATCATCGGCCGCATCAACGACGACCGCTTTCTGCTCGACCTGCGCACGGTGTTCGACCCCGACGACCTCATCCCGCGGTGGTGAGATGCCGTACATCATCGGCACCGCAGGGCACATCGACCACGGCAAGACGAGCCTCGTCAGGGCGCTGACCGGGCAGGACACCGACCGCCTCAAGGAAGAGAAGGAGCGCGGCATCTCCATCGAGCTCGGGTTCGCGCACTTCGACCTGCCCGACGGCACGCAGGCCGGCGTGGTGGACGTCCCCGGCCACGAGCGCTTCATCCGTCACATGCTCGCCGGCGCGCACGGCATCGACCTCGTGCTCTTCACGGTGGCCGCCGACGACGGCGTGATGCCGCAGACCGAGGAGCATCTCGACATCGTCCACCTGCTCGGCGTGCGGCGGGCGATCTTCGTCATCACGAAGACCGATCTCGTTGCCGAGGCGCGGATCCGCGAGGTGGAGGAAGAGGTCGCCGCGCTGGTGGCGGGAACGGTGCTCGACGGCTCGCCCACAGTCCCCTTCTCCGCGGTGAGCGGGCGCGGGCTCGAGGAGCTGCGCGCGCGCATCGCGGACGTCGTGCGATCGGACGCGCCGGCGGCGCCGGACGGGTATTTCCGTCTGCCGGTGGACCGCGTGTTCGTGATGCAGGGCCACGGGGTCGTGGTGACGGGGACGGCGATCACGGGCGAGGTGCGCGTCGGCGACCACGTGCGGTGCGTGCCGGGCGACCAGATCTTCCGCGTGCGCAGCCTGCAGGTGCACGGCCAGGCGGTGGAGGCCGCGACCTGGGGCCAGCGCGTCGCGATGAACCTGACCGGGTCGGAGAAAGCGTCCATCGAGCGCGGCCAGGTGATCTGTCACGAGAAGGTCGGCCACGCCACCACGCGCTTCGACGCGCGCATCGAGGTGAGGCCGACGGCGGCGTCCGGCTTGAAGAACCATCAGCGCGTTCGCGTGCACCTGGGCGCGGCGGAGGGCCTCGCGCGGCTGATCCTGCTGGACGGGCGCGAGGCCGTGAGGGCGCGAGACGCGGCGTTCGCCCAGCTCGTGCTGCTCGAGCCGATGCTCGCGCTCCGAGGCGACCGCTTCGTGATTCGCGACGAGACCGCGCAGCGCACGCTCGGCGGCGGCATGGTGCTGCATCCGTGGGCCCCGCGGCATCGGCGCACGGAGCCGCAGCTCCCGGAGAAGCTGGCGACTCTGGCCGGCGGCGATGTGGCGGCGGTCGTGACGGTGTTCCTGGAGGACAGCGAGAGCTTCGCGGTGGCGCTCGGCCCGGTGGCGCAGTTCCTCAACACCACGGACGAGCACGCCGCGGCGCAGCTCGAGGCGATGACGGACCTGCGCGTCGTGACCGTTGACGGCGATCGGCTCTTCACGACGCCCGGCAAGTGGGAGGGGCTGAAGGACGGCGTGACGGCGCTGCTGCGCGAGTTCCACCGCGAGCATCCGCTGCAGCCGGGGCGCGAGATGGAGGACGTGCGCGAGCGGCGCGCGGGCACGGTCCCGCCGCGGGTGTTCCGCGCGGTCGTCGATCGGCTCGTCGCCGAGCGGGCGATCGCGCGCGACGGGAGCCTGCTGCGGATGCCGGATCACGTCGTGCGCCTGCGCGAGGACGAGCAGGGGATGGCGGGCCGCATCCGCGCCCTGCTCGAGCAGGCGCCGCTGTCGCCTCCCGATGTAAAGCAGATCGAGCGCGACCTTGGCGTCGCGCCCGCCAGGCTGACCGAGGTGCTGCGGGTCCTCGAGCGCGAGCGCGCCATCGTCCGCGTCTCGCCGGACCTCTACTTTCTCTCCGCGTCGATTGATAGAGTGAAGGCCGAGCTGCGGCAGCACCTGTCGGAGCGCAGCGAGATCACGCCCGCGACGTTCCGCGATCTCTTCGGCACGACGCGCAAGTACGCGATTCCGCTGCTCGAGTACCTGGATCGCGAGGGCGTCACGATCCGCGTCGGCGACAGCCGCAGGCTCAAGCGCGCGTCCTAGACATGCCCACACGCACGCGCCGCAAGGCGCTCAAGGCGGCAGGACTCACGCAGCAGGTG
>Ga0194120_10010256_pt1 | contig 11630 bp, 9 predicted proteins | sample TA2MahCa65mmetaG_FD_148642 | JGI IMG/M metagenome (GOLD analysis project Ga0194120, IMG submission 148642) | Freshwater microbial communities from Lake Tanganyika, Tanzania - TA2015019 Mahale Deep Cast 65m | ecosystem: Environmental > Aquatic > Freshwater > Lake | place: Tanzania: Lake... | reverse complement strand
CCATGATCGCCCAGGTCTGGCGACCGTATGTCCCTTCGGGAAGTTCGCGGCTCACAAGGTTGCCTCCATCGGAGGCGGTGACGCCGAAGTGCCCTGTCGCACGGCGCCCGGATTGAATGTCCCACCCGACGAGGGATCAGTCACGGCGCGGATGAACAGGTCCTCGAGCGATTCGCGCACGGACACCGCCCGCTCGATGACTGCACCCTCCGCGCGCAAGCGATCGATCGCAGGTTGCGCCTCGGTTGCGTCAGCGACCTGCAACGCGATCGTGCTGACGCCATGCTCCACACGCACACTGCCCATCGCAGCAGCCCACTCAGGCGCCGAGCCACGCACGGTGATCTCGAAACGCCTGCTCGAACGCGTGAGATCATCGATGGTGCCTTGCGCCCAGACCTTGCCCTGCACCATGATGGCCACGCGATCGCAGACCATCTCGATCTCGCTCAGGAGATGGCTGTTGACGAAGATCGTCCGACCCTCGCTGCGCAACCGCAGCAGCAGGTCGCGGATCTCCTTGCGGCCCACTGGATCCACGCCATCGGTCGGCTCATCGAGCACGACCAAGCTGGGATCGTTGACCAGACTCGCCGCCAGTCCCACGCGCTGCTGCATGCCCTTGGAGTAGGTCCCCATGCGTCGATCGGCCCAGTCGCGCATGCGCACCAGATCGAGCATGTCTTCGGTGCGCGCCCGGCGCTCCGCTCGCCGCATGCCCGCGAGCGCGCCGAAGAACTCCACGACTTGACGGCCAGTCAAATACGCTGGGAATCGATGGTGTTCCGGCAGGTAGCCCACGCGTGCGAGTGAACTCTTGTCCCCCAACGGTTTTCCAAGGAGCGTGCCGCCACCGGCGGTGGCTCGCACGACCGTCATCATGATCTTCACGATCGTGCTCTTGCCAGCGCCATTGGGGCCGAGCAAGCCGAAGATCTCACCTGCTCCGACGGCCAGATCGACGCCACGCAGCGCCTCGATGCGGCCCTTGTAGGTCTTGCGCACATTGCGCAGATCGATGACGGAGCCGTCGTGCACGATGAGAGTCTAGATCGGCCGACGAGTCGTGCGCGGCGAGGTCGATGTTGGAGAGGAGCCGTCCGGCATCATTGCGATTCGAGCGGCCCTCTTCGCTGCGTCGTCACCCATCAACGCGACGCGGGCGGCCCACCAGGACCGCCCGCGCCGAACGAAAGGAACAGTTGGTGCTCACTCGCCGGTGGCTGGCGCGCCCTTCTTAGCGACCGGAGGAAGCGGATACTGGCTTGCGTACTCAGGCTTGAGGAAGAAGTAGTACATCGTGCCTTCGGCGTACTGCGCGCCGGCAAGGATCTCGGCGCTCGCGCCCACGCCCATGAAGATGTCGGCACGGCCCGGTGCAACGATCGCGCCGCCCGTGTCTTGGTCGCACATGAAGCGATTGAACGGAACCTGCTGGTTGGCGAAGTTGATTGACTTGGTATCGACGAGCAGGAATCCACCGCGCGGGTAGATCTTCTTGTCGGTCGCGAGCGTGGTGCGCTCGGTCACCTTCACGCCCAGGCTGCCGGCCGGCCAGTTGGAGCCGTCGTACTTCGTGAAGAAGACGAAGCAGTTGTTGCGGTTGATGTACTCCATCGCGCGATCGGGGTTCTTGTCGCACCATTCGCGCACATTGGGCAGGTTCAGGTCGCGCTCGGTCAGGATCTTCTCGTCGAGCAGGGTCTGTCCCAGACCGACATACTGGCCATCGGTCTTGCCGGCGTAGCCGACGAACATGGTCGAGCCATCCTGCAGCGTGAGCTTGGCGCTCCCGTTGACCTGAATGATGTAGACATCGAACTCGCTTGGCAGGTAGACGAGCTCAAGGCCGCGGAGCATGCCGCTGGACTCGATCTCTGCGCGGTTGGGCCACGGGGTGACAGCGCCGTCGGCCTGCAGCCGTCCCTTGGGCTCACCGGTCACCGGATCGGTCACGCAGTCTGCGGGGCGTCGGTAGAGCGGGAAGCGGAAGGTGCTGTCTGGGGTCAGGCTCGCCTTGAACTCGGGCGCGTAGTAGCCCGTGAAGAGCACGCCACCCTTGTCGTTGTAGCCCACCGTCTGCCAGCAGTCGAACATCTGCTGCATGCGGCCAAGGAACTCGGCCTCCGTCGTCGAGGCCTTCAGGAACTCCTTGAACGCCACGACGCTGCCCGCGGCCTGCTCATGGGTCGAGACTTCGTAGAACGGGAAGAACTGCTGGCTGCTGGGCTTTTGGAACCAGCTGATGCTCTGGTCGAGCGCCTGATCGAGGTAACCGTCGCGGGAACCCCACGCGGTCGCCAGGCTCGGCCACTGGCTCGCATCGAGCTTGCGAAGCGCGTGTCCCGAGTTGAGTTGGCGGTTGTAGTCAGGCTCGGCGACGACATGCTCGCGCTGGCAACCGGTGAATCCAACGGCGGCAAACGCCAAGACAACGACTGAAGCGGTCATTCCACGCATGGATGCATCCTTGCAACGGGGCGGAAGAAGGCGATACGACTGGGCGATTATCGGCAAAGTGCCGGAAACCCATGCACATTGCTGGAAGAATCGGTGAGAATCTGCAGGTGGTCGGCCCGCGCCGGCGATCATCCGATCTCGACGGGCGACTGAACCGCTGGTCGTGCGTCCTTTCTCGCTCCGCTATCCTTGGATTCTCCCATGAACACCACCCTCGCCATGTTCGGCATCGAAGGCCCCTACTGGATCATCATTCTCGTCGTCGGCCTGCTGCTGTTCGGCCGCCGTCTGCCCGAGATCGGCCGCAATGTCGGCAAGTCGATCGTGGAGTTCAAGAAGGGCCTGAAGGATGCGGGCAACGAAGCGGAGCAGGAAGCCAACCGCTCCTCGACCCAACACCTGCCCGGCTCGCAGCCTTCGCAGAGTTCGCAGACGCACTCGACTGAGCAGCACCGCGCCTGAGCGAGTGATTGCTGGCGGCGTGGCGACCGCGGTGTCGGTCCGGATACGCTAGATCGATGCCCGCGGAGTTCCCTGTCGAACGCTCGGAAACGGCGTTCACGGACTACAAACTTCCGCTCTCCCCCGCGCACGCTGCGGCCGAGGCCGGGCGATGCCTCTTCTGCCACGATGCGCCGTGTGTCAGAGCGTGCCCGACGCACATCGACATCCCACAGTTCATCCGCAAGATCGCCAACGGCAACGACCGCGGAGCGGCGAAGACGATCCTCGAGTCCAACATCCTGGGCATGAGTTGCGCGCGCGTCTGCCCAGTCGAAGTGCTCTGCGTGGGCGCGTGCGTCTACAACGACCTTGAGGAACCGCCGATCCAGATCGGGAAGTTGCAGCGCCACGCCACCGACCGCGCGATCGACGAAGGATGGCGTTTCTTCCAGGCAGGTACTCCCACTGGTCGTCGAGTCGCGCTCGTCGGCGCAGGTCCGGCGAGCCTGGCAGCAGCGCACGAACTGCGTCGGCTCGGCCACGCGTGCACGATCTTCGATCGGCGTGGATTTCTGGGCGGCTTGAACACCACGGGCATCGCGCCACACAAGATGAAGGCCGATCGCAGCGTGACCGAGGCCGCATGGGTGCTTCAGATCGGTGGCGTGGACCTGCGCACTGGCGTGGACATCGGGCGCGATGTTGCGCTCGCGGACCTTGAACACGAGTTCGACGCTGTGTTCGTGGGCATCGGCCTCGGCGCCGACAGCCGCGCCGGCGTGCCGGGGCAGGATCTGCCGGGCGTCCTGGGCGCTGTCGAATGGATCGAGCGAATGAAACTCGGCGACGCAGGACTTGCAGGCGTGCGGCGCGCGGTCGTCGTTGGCGCTGGGAACACAGCGATCGATGCAGTGCGCGAGTTGCGCGCACTGGACGTCTCGCATGTGACGATGCTCTACCGTGGCACCGAAGATGCGATGGGCGGATACGCGCACGAGTGGCGGGCTGCCAAGGTCGCCGGCGTCCGGGCAGTGTGGCGCGCGGTGGCCACGGCCTTCGAAGGCACCAGTCAGCTCGAGCGTCTTCAGTGCGTGTGCGTGGACGAGTCTCGCACACCGATCGCGGGCTCGCAGTTCACACTCGAGGCTGACCTTGCGCTGCTGGCCATCGGCCAATCGAGACTCGGCTCAACGCTCGCAGGACTTTCGGGGATCACTGTGGAGTCGGGCATCGTGCGCGTGGACGCGCATGGCTTCACGGGGCGCCCAGGCTGGTACGCAGGTGGAGACTGCGCCAATGGCGGCAAGGAGGTCGTGAATGCCGTCGCCGAGGGCATGACCGCCGCGCGCGCCATCGACCGCGAGTTGGCGGCTGGTGGCGGCACCGGCAGGATGGGGGCGCGCCGTGGCTGACCTCTCGACCGAGACTGGCGGCATCAGGTCACCGAACCCGTTCTGGCTCGCCAGCGCGCCGCCAGCCAACAGCGGCGCGCAGGTCCAGCGCGCCTTCGACGCCGGCTGGGGCGGCGCCGTCTGGAAAACGCTTGGAACTCCAATCCAGAATGTGTCGAGCCGCTTTGGCGGTCATGCCATCGGTGGCGTGCGAGGTGCAGGCTTCAACAACATCGAGCTCATCACCGACCGACCGCTCGAGGTGAACTTCCGTGAGATCGCCCAGACCAAGAAGCGCTGGCCCAACAACCCGATCATCGCGTCACTGATGGTCGAGACCCGCGAGGAATGGCGCGAGATCATCAAGCGCTCGATCGATGCTGGTGCTGACGGACTCGAACTCAACTTCGGTTGCCCGCACGGCATGTGCGAGCGCGGCATGGGCAGCGCGGTGGGTCAGGAGCCGGCGGTCAATGAGCGGATCACCTCGTGGGCGCGAGAGTTCAGCACCGTGCCGGTGCTGGTGAAACTGACGCCCAATGTCTCCAACATCGTGCCTCATGGCATGGCGGCCAAGCGCGGCGGCGCACACGGCGTCAGCCTGATCAACACGATCAAGAGCATCATCGCCGTGGACATCGACCGGTTCGTTCCTGAGCCAAGGGTCGGCTCGTTGAGCACCAACGGCGGCTATTGCGGCGCTGCCGTGAAACCGATCGCGCTGCACATGGTGGCAGCACTCGCGCGCGAGCCGGGGTTTGGGCTGCCCATCAGCGGCATCGGCGGCGTACGCAACTGGCGCGATGCGGTCGAGTTCATGCTGCTCGGATCAAGCACGGTGCAGGTGTGCACGGAAGTCATGCTGCGCGGATACCGCGTGGTCGAGGAGATGCGAGACGGACTCGAGGAGTACATGCGCTCGAAGGGCTTCGCGCGCGTGCAGGACATCGTCGGCAAGGCCATCCCGGCGTTCAGCGAGTGGGGCGACCTCGACATGAACTACGAAACGGTGGCGCGCATCAACGCGAGCGCGTGCATCGGCTGCCAACTCTGCGTCGCGGCGTGCCATGACGGCGCGCACCAGTGCATTCACCCACAACAGCACACGCGCGTGCCTCGCATCGACGAAGCCGAGTGCGTGGGATGCAACCTGTGCCAGATCGTCTGCCCAGCTCCGGGCTGTATCACGATGGAGCGGGTCGACAATGGACACGACCCGGCCACCTGGAATGAGCATGTGAACCACGGCGCGACGCTGCGCCCCAAGAAGGGCGCGCACTGAGCGGCCCGCGAAAGGACTCCATGAGCGACACCAAGCGAATCGTGCGCTGCGGACTGATCCAGTGCAGCAACCCGTTGAATGACGAGTCCCGGTCCGTGGCCGACATCCAGAAGGCCATGGTGGACAAGCACATTCCCATGATCGAGGACGCCGGCAAGCGCGGCGTGCAGATCCTGTGCCTGCAGGAGATCTTCAATGGCCCCTACTTCTGCCCCAGCCAGAGCACGCGCTGGTACGAGGCCGCCGAGAGCGTGCCCGGACCGACCACGGAACTCATCGCGAGCATCTGCCGCAAGCACAAGATGGTGTGCGTGGTGCCGGTGTACGAGCGCGAGATGAGCGGCGTTCTGTACAATACGGCGGCCGTTTTTGACGCAGACGGCTCGTACCTCGGCAAGTACCGCAAGCAGCACATTCCGCAAGTGAACCCGGGCTTCTGGGAAAAGTTCTTCTTCAAGCCGGGCAACGGCGGCTATCCGGTGTTCACCACGCGCTACGCCCGGATCGGCGTCTACATCTGCTACGACCGGCACTTCCCCGAGGGCGCACGATGCCTTGGGCTCAACGGTGCCGAGATCGTCTTCAACCCCAGCGCCACGGTTGCGGGGTTGAGCCAATACCTTTGGAAGATCGAGCAGCCGGCGCACGCGGTGGCGAACGGCTACTACATGGGCTGCATCAATCGCGTCGGCACCGAGGCACCCTGGAACATCGGGAAGTTCTACGGCACGAGTTACTTCGTGAATCCGCGCGGCGAGACGATCGAGCAGGCCAGCGAGGACCAGGACGAGTTGCTCGTCTGTGACCTCGATCTGTCCGTGATCGACCAAGTGCGCGGAACATGGCAGTTCTACCGGGACCGTCGGCCCGAGGCGTACGGCGAGATCACCGCGCCTTGATGGCGCAGGAGCACACGATGCACACGCTGATCAAGGGTGGAACGGTGGTGACGGCCGAGGGCGAGCGGCGCGCCGATGTGCTGGTGTCCGGTGAGCAGGTCGCCGCAGTCGGTGAGCGCATCGATGCACCATCGGGCACGAAGGTAATCGACGCCGGCGGCGCGTATGTCATGCCCGGTGGCATCGATCCGCATGTGCATATGGAACTGCCCTTCATGGGCACCGTGAGCGTGGACGACTTCCTGTCCGGCACGGCGTGCGCCGCCGCGGGCGGCACCACGATGATCATTGACTTCGTGATCCCTGCACCGCAGCAGTCCCTGCTCGAGGCGTACCGCATCTGGCGTGAGCGCGCCCGAAAAGCGACGGCTGACTATTCGTTTCACATGGCCGTCACCTGGTGGGGCCCGCAGGTGTTCGAGGAGATGGAAACGCTCTGCCGCGAGCACGGCGTCAACAGCTTCAAGCACTTCATGGCCTACAAGAACGCCATCATGGTGGACGATGCCACGCTCATCGCCAGCTTTGGGCGCGCGCGCGACTTGGGCGCGATCTGCATGGTGCACGCCGAGAACGGCGATCTGGTCTTCCGCATGCAGCAGGAGACCTTTGAGCGCGGCATCCACGGGCCCGAGGGTCATCCGATCTCGCGCCCACCCGAGGTCGAGGGCGAAGCAGCCAACCGCGCCTGCCAGATCGCGGGCGTCGTTGGCGTTCCGCTCTATGTGGTGCACACCAGTTGCCGGCAGGCGATGGAAGCGATCGCGCGCGCCAAGCTTGCGGGGCACCGTGTGTTCGGCGAATCGCTCGTCCAGCATCTGGTGATCGACGACGCCGTCTACCGCGCCAAGGACTGGCGCCACGCCGCGCACCATGTGATGAGTCCCCCGTTCCGCGCGCCCGACCACCAGCAGGCGCTCTGGGGCGGACTGCAGGGCGGCACGATCGAAGTGATCGGCACCGACCACTGCACCTTCCGCACCAACCAGAAGGCAATGGGCAAGGACGACTTCCGGAAGATCCCCAACGGCACTGGCGGGCTTGAGGAACGCATGAGCGTGCTCTGGCACCACGGGGTGCGCACAGGTCGCATCACGCCCAGCGAGTTCGTCGCCGCCACGAGTGCGAATGCCGCGCGCATCTTCAACATCCATCCGCGCAAGGGCACGATCGCGCCGGGGAGCGATGCGGACATCGTGGTGTGGGATCCAGCGGCGCACCGAACGCTCGGCGCAGCCGCGCACCATTCTCGCAATGACTTCAGCATCTTCGATGGCATGCATGTGACCGGCGCCGCAGCCGTCACGATGAGCCGCGGCGCGGTGCTGTGGCAGAACGGCACGCTCTCGCCCGTGGAAGGCCGCGGCCGCTACATCGAGCGCCCCTGCTTCACCGACTACGCACGCAGCCAGACCGTTCGCAACACGCACTGTGCACCCACGCCCGTCGAACGCCAGGAGTTCGTCCCATGACCACCGTCGACATCCCCGCCTCTGTCGGCCGCTTCGCGGTCACCTCGGAGGCGTTCATGCCTTGGCACGATGCGCGCCACTGGATCGGTGGTGCGTGGCGACATCCACTCACTGCGCGCGCCACGCTCGACATCCACAATCCGCGGCACGGCAAGGCGATGGCCCGCGTCCACCTTGGCGGCGCCGACGATGTCGATGCGGCCGTGCGTGCCGGCGCAGCAGCGCAGCGCATCTGGTCGGAGTGGCCGATCCGTGACCGAGCGCATGTGCTCTATCGCCTGCGCGAACTGATGGTGCGCAACATCGACGAACTGAGTTGGCTGGTGAGCCACGAGAACGGCAAGATCTTCAGCGAGGCCAAGGCCGAAGTCGAGAAGGGCATCGAGTGCGTTGAGTACGGCTGCTCGCTCCCGAACCTTGCAGCTGGCAACCAACTCGAAGTGAGCCGTGGCGTCGCATGCGAGGTGGCGTACGCGCCGCTGGGCGTGGTGGCTGGTGTCACACCGTTCAATTTCCCACTGATGGTGCCGCTCTGGATGCTGCCGCAAGCGCTCGTCGGCGGCAATGCCTTCGTGATGAAGCCCAGTGAGCGCGTGCCGCTCTCCACCATGCGCCTTGCTGAGATGCTCAAGGAGGCCGGTCTTCCGGATGGCGTCTTCAACATCGTGCAAGGCGGACGCGATGTGGTCGAAGCTCTCTGCGACCACCCGCAGGTGAAGGCGTTTGGCTTCGTGGGCAGCACCAAGGTGGCGAAGGCCGTGTACGGCCGAGCGAGCTTGGCTGGCAAGCGCGCGCTGTGCCTTGGCGGCGCGAAGAATCACCTCTTCGTGGTGCCCGATGCCGATGTGGAGGTCACCGCCGAGAATGTGGTGGCGAGTTTCACTGGTTGTGCGGGACAGCGCTGCATGGCGGCGAGCGTGCTGCTCGCCGTGGGCGATGTCGATCACATTCTGAAGGCGGTCCGCGACCGTGCTGCGAACATGGTGACCGGCAAGGACATCGGCCCCGTCACCACACAGGCCGCGCGCGACCGCATCAAGGGCTATGTCGATGCCGCCGAGCAGGCCGGCGCGAGCATCGTGCTCGACGGACGCAACGCGAGCGCCGACGCCGGTGGCTACTGGGTCGGCCCAACGATCATCGATGGCTGCACGCCGGAGATGCCCGCAGCGCGTGAGGAGATCTTCGGACCGGTCCTCAGCGTGGTGCGCGTGCCGACACTGGAGCGGGCGTTCGAGATTGAAGGTGCGAACCCGTATGGCAACGCGTCGAGCGTCTACACCACCAGCGGCGACATCGCGCGCCGCGTGATGAGCCGCGTGGAGGCAGGCATGTGCGGCGTGAACATTGGCGTTCCTGTGCCCCGCGAGCCCTTCGGCTTCGGCGGCTGGAACGACAGCTGCTTCGGTGCCGGCAACATCACCGGCTGGGACGGCTACCGCTTCTGGACGCGCCAGCGCAAGATCACCAGCAAGTGGGCCCTCCAACGGGACCAGAACTGGATGAGTTGAGGAACCAACCATGCACACCAACAGCCAACCCACGATGTCGTCGCGCGAGATGATCGACGCGTGCATGAAGCACAGCCTGTTCTCATGGAGCGCCACGGGCAAGGTGGATCCCATTCCGCTTTCGCGCGCCGAGGGGATCTACCTCTACGGCCCCGAGGGGCAGCGCTGGATCGACTGGAACAGCCAGTTGATGAGCGTGAACATCGGGCACGGCCATCCCAAGGTGATCAAGGCGATTCAAGACCAAGCCGCGCAGCTCGCGTACGCCTATCCGGGCATGGCCACGGAGATCCGCGCACGACTCTCGCTGCGACTTGCTGAACTGGTGCCCGGCGATCTGAACACCTTCTTCTATTGTCTTGGCGGCGCCGAAGCGAACGAGAACGCGATCAAGGCGGCCCGACTGTTCACCGGACGAAACAAGATCCTGGTGCGATACCGCAGCTATCACGGCGCCACGCACGGTGCGATCAGCCTGACCGGCGACCCGCGCCGCTGGCCCACCGAACCTGGCATGCCTGGCGTGGTGCGCGTGATGGACCCCAAGCCATACGACTTCAGTTTCGGCGTCAACGACGAGGAGATCACGCGCAACTACCTGACCTATCTCGAGGAAGTGATCCAGTACGAGGGACCCAAGAACATCGCCGCGATGTTCATCGAGACGGTCACGGGGACCAACGGCATCCTTCCGCCGCCCAAGGGCTTCTTGCAGGGACTGAAGGCACTGCTCGAGAAGCACGGCATCCTGCTGGTGACCGACGAGGTCATGTGCGGTTGGGGACGAACCGGCAAGATGTTCGCCTTCGAGCACGGCGGCATCGTGCCTGACATCTGCACGATGGCCAAGGGCATCACCAGCAGCTACCTACCGCTGGGCGTGATGGCCGTCAGCGATCGCATCGCGAATCACTTCCGTGAGAATGTGTTCTGGGGCGGCCTGACCTACAACGCGCACCCCATGTGCCTGGCCACAGCGCTCGCTGCGATCAACGCCTTGGTCGACGAGGGCATGGTTGAAAACGCCGCTCGCATGGGCGAAGTGATGCGCTGCCACATGCAGCGGCTTGCTGCCAAGCATCGCTGCATCTTGGAGCATCGCAACATCGGCCTGTTCGGGACGATCGAGCTCCGCAAGAACAGCAGGAACGAGCGGCTGGTCCCCTACGCCGGCACGCACCCGGTCATGCCCAAGGTGGGCAAGTTCCTCAAGGACAACGGCCTCTTCACCGTGCTGCAGTGGAGCACGCTCATGTGCAACCCGCCGCTGTGCATCAACGAAGCGCAGATGGCCGATGGGTTCGGCATCATCGACCGCGCGCTCGATCTGGTGGACGAAGTGTTCGAGGGTTGACGCGTGGGCGATCGCGAACGGTCATCGGTTCGCGAAGCCGAATCGGCTCCCGCGCATGCCCTGCAGGTACACGACCCCGGCCACGCCGAAGCCGATGAACCATGAGTACGGATAGATGTGGTCCCACAGGTCCGGACCTCCACCGACCAACTTCACGCTGCGCAGGAAACCAATGATGTTCGGCGCCACGCCGGCACAGAGCGCGCCGATCGCCACCCAGTTGGTGCCGCGGTAACGCCCCTGCGGTCGGTACAGGTCCGGCACATCGAGCTCCTTGCCGCGGACCAGCCAATAGTCGACCACCATGATCCCGGCGATGGGCCCGAGCAGACTGCCGTATCCCACGAGCCAGTCGAAGATGTACGCCTCGGGATTCGCCAGCAGTTTCCACGGCATGATGAGGATGCCGATGACGCCCGTGATCACGCCACCCATCTTGAAGCTGATGCGACGCGGCGCGATGTTCGCGAAGTCGTTTGCGGGACTCACGACATTCGCGGCAATGTTTGTGGCGATGGTGGCGACCGCGACACCGAACAAACTGAGCACCGCCACCACCCAGCGCGTGCCTGCGTCGGCGAGCAGCGGTGCATCCAGCCCGGGCGGTGCGTCTGCGCTCGTCACATGACCGAGCACCACCACCGGATCCCAGAGCGACTTCGGGTCACTCCCCTTCAGGATGACCTCCGCGCCGCTGGTGATCACCACTGCCATCGCGCTGAAGGCGATCATCGTGGTCGGCAGGCCGAGGGTCTGCCCCCAGAACTGCTCCTTCTGACCGCGACCGTACCTCGTGAAATCGGGGATATTCAGACTG
>Ga0194120_10010252_pt1 | contig 11633 bp, 14 predicted proteins | sample TA2MahCa65mmetaG_FD_148642 | JGI IMG/M metagenome (GOLD analysis project Ga0194120, IMG submission 148642) | Freshwater microbial communities from Lake Tanganyika, Tanzania - TA2015019 Mahale Deep Cast 65m | ecosystem: Environmental > Aquatic > Freshwater > Lake | place: Tanzania: Lake... | reverse complement strand
GAATCCCTCAGTCTCCGCGAATAATGCCAGCCAGTGCAACGCACGGGCTTTTTTTATGGGGGCGAGTCTGAGCCAAAGGCTCAAGAGAGCTTACCATTAAAAAGCCCGGGCCGCGAAGCGGCAGGGCTGGCATTATTCATAAGACCCCATGGAGGCCCGAGCGCAGCGAGGGCAATCCTCAGTCTCGATTAAGTAAAAGCGTAGTTAACTGGTTAGTGGTTAGTTGCGGTTTTTTGTTGAATTTTAGTCCACCATTTCAAAATTTTTGTATCTCTCAGGATTATTTCTAGACTTGAACAACCCAATTTTTGCCCTTGATTTGACCATTAAACCGCTTCAAATCTATCCCATACAACTTATGCTCTTATTATTGCGAGTTCAAATAAGCACCTAATTCACAAACAGAACGGAATTCAAGGCAACAAAAAAATAACCTTTAAGTGTTAATCAGAGGGTCGCTGGTTCAAGTCAAGCAGGGGGAGCGATGATAATCAAGGAGTTACACAAGTTGTGACTCCTTTTTTATTTTATATTTTGGAACGATTTCACCACAAAACAATTGAAAAGCATTTTAAGGCTATTTGAGCGAGGGGAACACGGAAGAAGGGAATTTCTATTATCCACCCACAGAAGTATCATAAAAACGCTCGTAAATCAATTACACGTGTGCTATGAAGGGTGGCGGATTTACTATTTGTACAACCTTGCTATCGTGGTATTCAAAATCTGCTCTCTTGGTTACACAAATTTGTGAAGTGGCAGATATATAAGAAATCAGATTTCATCAATAGATATTAACAGCTAACCGTAGATGTAAATTAACTGAAGGTGTTTTGTTAATTTTATTTTTTACGTTTTATTATTCAAAGAATGAAAATCAAAGTAATTGAACTGTTTGCAGGAGTTGGTGGTTTTAGACTCGGATTGGAAGGATGGCAAAAAAAATCACCAAGTTCAAACTATAAAAAAGCACACGAGGGGGTATATGAAATAGTTTGGAGTAATCAATGGGAGCCTTCAACAAAAACCCAACACGCCTCAATAGTATATGAAAATCGCTGGGGCAAGAAAGGTCATAGCAATGATGATATTGCAAGTGTTCCAACAGATAAAATTCCTCCACACGATATGCTTGTGGGAGGTTTCCCTTGCCAAGACTACTCAGTAGCAACTACCCTCAAAAACTCTAAAGGCTTGATAGGAAAAAAAGGTGTCCTATGGTGGTCAATTCATAAAATTCTATCTGAATCAAAAAAACCAACGAAATACCTTTTTTTAGAAAATGTTGACAGGCTTCTTATTTCTCCAGCATCTCAACGAGGGAGAGACTTCGCAATTATATTACAAAGTTTGAACCAATTGGGTTATGCAGTAGAATGGAAAATTATTAATGCTGCAGAGTACGGGATGCCTCAAAAGAGAAAAAGAGTTTACATTCTTGGCTACCACAAATCAACCTCAATTTATAAAAAACTAGCAAAAGAGAAGGGAATTGATTGGATACTAGCCAACGGCGTTTTCCCGAAGGCGTTTCCCAATAAGCAGCATCCAATCAAAGGACAACTTACAAACTTTGACTTAAATGACGATATAGTTGAATTGTCAAACAACTTCAATAAAAAAAAGGATGATTATAAATTCGAAAACGCGGGCATAATGATTAATGGGAAGGTCTACACAATAAAAACCTCTCCAATATATAGTGGTGGCTATACTTTTTTAAAACACATTTTGATAAACAAGAAAGTAGATGATGAGTTTTATATCTCGGAAATCGAAAGAAAAAAATGGGAAGCCTTAAAAAAAGCGAAGAGTGAGCCTCGAACAAATGCATCAGGATTAGTGTATTTTTATAAAGAGGGGGGAATGCCATTTCCGGACCCATTGGATAAACCGTCAAGAACTATTATTACTGGTGAAGGAGGCCGTTCACCCTCGAGATTCAAGCATGCAGTTAAAACAAAGAATGGTTTACGAAGACTAACACCAATAGAATTAGAAAGGTTAAATATGTTCCCTGACAACCACACACATTGCGAAGGTATTTCTAACTCCAAAAGAGCATTTTTTATGGGCAATGCACTTGTAGTGGGGGTAGTTGAAAAAGTTGCAATCGCCCTTCAGTCTTGCATTTAAATGAAGTACGACAGACTCGATATCAACTCAATACTGCAATATGCAAAACAACTTGAGGGTAAGTCTTTAAGAGAGTCGTGTAGCGTTTTTTTTGATAACAAAACCTTTAAGGGGAAGGGTTCTTTTGGACAAACAGTGGAGGAGGATTACTTTGAGTACTCAATTAATTCAGATTCTGAGCCTGACTTTAAAGAGGTCGGTTTAGAGGTCAAATCCTCTGGGCTAAAAATAGTACGTAGAAATGAATACGTAGCGAAGGAAAAACTAGTATTGAATGTAATAAACTTTAATAAAATTGTAAATCAGAACTTTCTGAATAGCAGTTTTCTTAGAAAAAATGCACATCTACTTTTAATTTTCTATTTGTATGAGCAAGGCATTAACTATCTCGACTTTGTAGTAAAAATAGTTGGTGATTGGCGTTTCCCTGAGAGTGATTTGGAGATAATAAAGTCAGATTGGGAGCTGATAAAAAGTAAAGTCCTGCAAGGGAAAGCTCACGAAATTTCGCAAGGCGATACGCTTTACTTAAGTGCATGTTACAAAGGTGGGAAAGGTGGTAATCCAAGGAAACAGCCTTTCAATAATATACTTGCAAAACAGCGGGCGTTTTCCTTAAAACATGGATACATCAACCATATTTTAGCAACGATTAACGAGGATAAAAAAAGGAAAGTTGGAAAGCTAATTGATTCGGCTGCAACATTAAAAAAGAAAAATTTTTCAGAAACTATAATAGACAGATTCAGCCCTTTCCTAGGCAAAACGATATCAGAAATACATGCATCTTTTGGCAATCCCCTGAATATCAAATCAAAAGCTTTTTATTCATCTCTAGTTAAATTAATTTTAGGAATTAAAGCAAACGCTGAAGCGGAAGAATTTAAGAAAGCAGAAATAGAAATAAAAACTGTTAGGATAATGAAGAGTGGCATGCCCAAAGAGAATATTTCTTTCCCTGCATTTCAATATGACGAACTCGTTATGGAAAACTGGCAAGATTCTGAGATTAAAAATCGATTGGAAAGACGATTCTTATTCGCTTTTTTTAGATTTCTGCCTAATAAAGAGCTAGTTCTGGATAAAGTGCGGTTTTGGAATATGCCATTTAAGGATTTAGAAGAGGTGAAATTTGTTTGGGAGAAAGTACGGGTGGTAGTTGAAAGTGGAAATATTGTAAAGGGTGTAAGAGGTAAAACGCGCTTGACAAACTTTCCTTCAAAAAGAAGTAACAGGATTGCTCATATTAGACCACACGCAACAACTACCAGTAACACCTACCCTCTACCTGTTGCAGATAAATTTACAGGCTTGAAGGAATACACAAAACACTCTTTTTGGTTAAATAATACTTATGTAAGAGATGAGATTTACGCCGCTAATTGAAATAATAATTGGCATCAATGCAAACCCTTGAATAACAAGTGATAATACTTTAAATTTTAATTATTGAAGCTTATTATAGCAAATCTTGAATCAAGTTTTGTAAATTACTTTTACCCAAGTTTATCTAAAAACCTATGAATATTTGCCCTAAATGCGATAAGCAAGTAGCATGTGAATTCAATTTTTGTCCCGAATGTGGTGAGGGTTTAAAAAAACAGATAACCTGCCATCAATGTGGACATATCCATAACGAAATTGCAAATTACTGCTATAGTTGCGGCAATCAACTTACGCAGAAAAGAAACAAAAAATCTAAACCCACGGTGGTAGAACTTGTAATACCAACTCCTAAAAGTGAGGGCATTACAATTGATTTTCCAAACAACACTGCACAATCTTACGAAATGGCAGTTCTTGAGGCCAAAAAGTTACCCAGCTATGAATTTTTTGGTAACGATAAAAAGTGTAATCATAGGGTACATTTTATGCCAAATGAAATTATAACAGCCCTAGAACTCGTTAATCAAATGAAAGGCTGGAGAAAAAGGGTGGTTTATGTGAATGGGGAAAGAGTTGAATGGGATACTGTATTTGGATTTGCTTGGTGCATTTCAAGAAAATCGTCGTGCTACAAACCCGAATATTATTGCTACGGGTACGAAAATGAGTGGGATTTCAATATTTGGGGTTGCTTACACGCAAATTTACCCTTCAAACTTCGTGATACATACAAATATGGAAGATGGGGTGAAAAAAAGGGGGAATGGATTTTTGACCTTGATAGAATTATGCACGAACTTGAAAAAAACCTTTTCCACTTTAGATTTTGTCCTTCACTAAATATTCAACACATAAAAAATATTATTACACATTTCCCTAAATCTGTCAACCCATATGAAAACCCTGATTGGGATTTTTGTGAATCTTACGCGTCCCAGGATGGTGCGATAAGTGTAATAAGTGACAATTATGGAATTAGAGTAGAAAAGTATATAATAGGAGTGGTGCCTAAAGGAAATGGCTTTATTAAGGAAATTCAAACCAAATTACAAAACACCATACCAGATTTTTCGAAGTAATTTTTTATTATACGCTTATTGAATACTATGAAAGAAGAATTAAAAGTTGGGCCATTAAATATTATTATTGTTTTTTTATCTACCTATGTTTTAATAGCATTACTTATTGACACCTTCTTTCAGCTTCCAATTGAAGTATCGAACCTTTTAAATTTGATTGATAATTTCATTTGTATTTTCTTTTTAATGGAATTTTTAATGCGGTTTTACCAATCCGACGATAAGTGGAAATTTATGAAATGGGGTTGGATTGACCTTGTATCAAGTATCCCAACATTTGACTTTTTAAGAGCGGGAAGATCATTAAGACTAATAAGATTACTACGCGTTTTAAGAGCATTTCGTTCAACTCGCCACTTGGTCAATCATATTTATAAGAATAAAACAAAAGGTGCATTTACAACAGTATTCCTCATTGCATTCCTAATGGTCATATTCTCCTCAATTGCAATCCTGCAAGTAGAAACTGACCCCAACAGTAATATAAAGTCTGCTGAAGATGCAATTTGGTGGGCGTATGTTACAATTACCACCGTAGGATAGGAGATAAATTTCCAATTACAACTGAGGGCAGAATAATTGCTGCAGCTTTAATGACTGTAGGTGTAGGTCTATTTGGTACGATGACTGGATTTTTGGCTTCCTTTTTTATGAATGAAAATAAGGAATAGTATTATCTTGAAGCCAAAGCTGCCAGTTCGACCTCAATTTTAGTTACTCTATTCTTGCGCTTGACTGTAATCTCTGCATTTCTTGTAAATGGAATTGGTAGATGTGTGGCTGGTTGATTTTTCATTTTTTATTATTTAATGGTGACTAATCTTGATCTATCAATTGATTGCGTTAACTCCCCCTACTTGTCAAAAAGCAGGAGAACTTCTTTAAAACAAGTTTCTTTGAAGCGCCTCTCCATATATACCCCTATCCTATTGTAAGTGGTATAATAACTCCATTCACGCTTTCCTGGATGGCATGAGTAAGTTCTTGTAGCCCAATTACTCCATTTGGAGTCGTCAATACAAATAAGAATTGAACCTGGTTGCATACATATTGATTTGAAATAATCTGCACCAGGAAGAGTCGGTTAAGGGGAGATATTTGTTTTTGACCCGTTGGCCCGCATCTTATTACTACCGTGGAGTTAAATCTCTCGGTTGGTACCCAATTAAGGATTCCTGATGCATTAAATACTGTTACCTCACAGGCGGCAACTATCTAAAGAACTATGCGTTCCAGGGTTTTACGACGAACTGTTCAAGGGGAATTTCCCGCTTTTTTGACTCGACTCGTCCGCATTTTCTGTCCACCGTAGCATCGGCCGCTCGGTTGGCATCCTAAAGCACTAAAGCTCTAGAAACTCGGAATGCAATACAATATTAGTAAAAAAACTTACCAAATTATTTGCAGAGGGAATTTTTCAAAAACTTAATACTTATACTTCGAACTGAAACTACTCCATGCTATTTCGCTAAAGTTATAATGCCACCATCGTGACCCCAATGTAATTCACCAGGCTCAGGCATATCAAAATACTTAGTCATGCAGGACTTTCCAAACTTTTCATGTGGCGTATCCCATACTATAACAATTTTATCATCCCCATTAAATGGAATATGCTCACGTCCAGATATAAAGACAATCGCATCTTGACCACTAGCTTTCACTTTTAGCGTCAAATCAATATAGTTGGCGGAGTCAGGGAATTGTATTACTGGGATTTCAGAAAGTTTAACCTTTTTCATAGAATGAAATTAAAATGGCAAATCATTATTATCATTTTCGACATAAAAAACAACGTCATGACAAAATGCACATGGTTTAAAACCTAATTGCTCTAATATATCTCCTTCCATTCGAATTTCAGGATTGTGTTTAAGCCTGTAATACTCGATCAGCATTTTTTTTAATGGCTTTTTAAATTCAGTATCATATTTTTTTAATAAGTCCTTGACATCACTATCCGAATAACCTGTTCCATTATTTTCTATTTTTTCTGATTTATATGCTAAAAAAGTAAACTTGGAGAAACGCTTTAGAATAATTTTGTGTTTATTGTCTTGACTATAAAATCTTCCAGCCTCTTTTAGTTTAGAATCAATCTTTTCTTCAAGTTCTTGAATTGAAATATTTTCTATCTCGGTATGACCAGAATTATCTATTGAAATTGCATTAGGATTTGTCACAATGCCCCATTTTGCCTGAAGTCTTGCAGCAAATACATCAGGTCTGTCGAGAAGATGTTTAACTGATTCAAACCATACTCGAAATTCTTTTACTAGTTCAATACCTCTATCTCGAATACTTTGAGGAATTTCAAAGTTCTTGTATAGTGCATTTAACCTAGGACAATTTGTATTAGAATGATATGATGGGTGATTACCTTCGTAAACAAACCGATATGTGTCCACAGGTTCATATGGCTTATATATAGTACTAAAATACTCCTCAGGATTTTTCAATAATTCTTGTATCGCAAGAAGCGCATTTTTCTCATAATTACTAAAAAACTGGATTGGAATTTTGTAAATTTCTCCTTTAAGATTTAATCCTTTTAAATCACCATTAAATACTATTTTACTAGAATTAGCAAGTGTTATATATGCCATTAAACTACAGAATTTAGCTTAGGAAGATTACTTTCAGTATTTACAATTTAAATTTTTCAAAAAGGAAATTCAAAATTATCAATTTTTATTCTTTTATCAAATTTTCTTGGAGGAGAATACGCGTTAAATTCGTTGCAGTCGTATATGTCTGTTACCCTACCCTGCTCCTCTTTAAAAACCAATTCCATAAATAGTCCTGATTTATTCCCAACAAACGCATAACCAGGGCATCCACAACTATCACACAAAATGGAGTTGCACTTACCAGGATATAGGAAAAGTTGATTATCTCCAGCAGCAAGGAATTCATCAAAAGCGTTACCTAGCTTATGGATAAATAGCGGCTTCTCTAAATCAGAATACGTACGATCCGCGTCTAGTAATTCATTTACCATCTCGATGTCGAGCTTCGTAAAGAAGTGTACAACTGCTTCGGATTGCGTATTTATTACTTGGCTAGACATATCAACTTTTATTTTCTTTTAATTCTTCTTTCATCCGCAATAAATCAGCAATAATTATAGCAGGATCTTCTTTTTCAGTAACTAGTTTCACAAAAGCCCAAAAAACATCAATCGAAGAATCATAATGAATTTTTGTGTATCGGTGCTTATCTGCAGGATAAACTATATTATCAATGTAACTAGTTTTCATTTGAAACTGAACGCATAAATCATTTGGATATACTACTACGGAGCCTTCCCTGAAAATATTATTAAAATGTGTTGCAAGAATAAAGATTTCACTAGCAATATCAGGATCGTATTTATTTAAAATTAGTGATTCGAAGTAAAGCTTGCCACTTTTAGTATAGTATATAAATTTTAAAGACTTTGTTTCTGTAATTGGAAATATAGACTCAATTGTCCTTTCCTTTTCAAATACACCGGAATTATATTCTTGTGTTTTATGATATATCTTTAAATCATTCCATACCAATTCTTCTTGCCGGTTGTGATTCAGAGATAACCTAAAAGCAACTTTAAAATAGTGAAAAAGATGTTTCATAAATCTAATGTAAATCTCAAAAGCCGAATTCTCTAAAAGTAAAAAGCGATTTAATTTTTTTTCTTTACAAATTGTAAATCATGATAACAATTAAAATTGAAATCATTGAATTTTAAAGTCAATCTCTTGCGGAATCATAACTTGAATTCATGTATTTTATATCTCTAAACTCAATCTTATACAAAATACTTTCTATAAAACTGCAGAATTATTTTGAAGAAGAAAAGCTTTAGCGGCTTTTACAGATAGATCGAATTGCTCCGGTTCAAACAGCAAAGCCTTCCTTGCGAGTATCATTTTAGCTTTTTCTCTTAACAAAGTGTCTCTAGCTTTTTCAATATCTTCATCTACAGAGTTTGTACTACCAATCTTTATTAATACTACTAAAAATTCAAGACAAAAAAGAAAAGTTGTAAACAAAATATAAACTGCTAACATAAAACCATCTTCGCTCAATAAGTCAAACATAGCCCTTATTCTAAGCAGTAAAGCATTACCAATGAAATCAGCTTCAGCTTTTGCTTTTGCCAAAACTTTTGAGCTGTCCAAATCTGATTTAAGAGTAACCAGCTTGTAGTTTTCAGAATTATAATCCGCCTCTTGTTTCTCTGCAACATTTATTTTTAACTGGGTAATTTTCCCAACTAATTTTTGACGACTCCCTCCCGTTCCATCGGCCTCATCTTTTGCATCCTGCAAAGATTTTTTCCAATCACTTGCCTTTTGATTAACAATTAATTGCTGTGTAATAATTCGATTTTCATATTCGGCCTCTACCGAATGAGCTGCACTATTGATTTTTGCATTTTTATACTGTGCAATCTTATTATCTATATCATTTTTAAAAATTACTTCATCAAAACTTATTGAACCCAAAGAAGCAACGATAAACCCTAAAATAATTCTGAACCAAAAGATAGGTCGACTTCCATTGGACATTATAATTGCCCTTTCGATTAGAAATATTATAAAAGCTGAAATCAGCCCCGTCAAAATTGCTACTAAAATATTTCCTTGCAATACATGGCTCACAAGCAAGTAACTGTTAATAAACCAAAGAATAACAGGAATCATCAAACAGTTAGCATATAAAGCAATTTTTCTTTTACTTGCTGGTTGAAACAAAGTTGTATAACTGGGATTCTCTCCAACCAGGATGCTATAATATTTAAGCATATATGTTTTGTTTTATTAAATGTTTTTTATTGAATTAAGTAACTCTTCACCACCTAAATAATCTACAAGACCCTGGGTAAATCCTTGTTGATAACTATAGATAGCATTCATAACCCAGCCTTCTTCTTCAATTGCTAATTCTTTTTGCTTTTCCAATTTATCAATTGCAGTACATATTTTTTCCAATGTTTTTTGTAACTTTTGAAGTATTAGTGGAGATACTGCACTTACATCAGTAATTAAGTTTTCTAACTGAAGCCGCTTCTCTTCTTTCTCCTGAATTTCAAGGTCAAGAATAAGGCGAAACTCAGCCGCAATCTTTCTTTTGCCAATTGTGAGGGAATCTGAAGAATGGTACTCATGACCGTCATGAACTCCAAGAGCATGATAGTTGCGATTTAGAAACTGAGTTATCTTACTGTGCTGTTGCACTTGAACAGTTTTTATAGATGGCTCTTCTGACTCAATAAACAAATCCATATTAGGAGTGTTATTTTCAGCAGAAGCAATGATGTTATCCTTATTTTCAGGAATAGCTGTATTATGTAATTCATTTGATCTTTTTTTGCCAAATAGTTTTGAAAAGATGTTCATTTTATTATGTATTTATTAAATAGAAATAATGGGGACCCGAAATTTTGAATGACCTGCACTATGACATTTTTGACAAAGTGTTATTAAATATTTGCTGTCATACTTCCAGGGTAATTTAAACTGACCAATTGATTTTAAAACATGATATTGTCGGTGATGTACCTGAAGAGAATTTGTACTACCACAAAACCTGCATTTCTTACCATCTCGTAGTAGAATTTGTTTTCTCTTTTTTTGCCATTGAGGAAATGACAATAGCTGGCCGTACTCTAACTTACAAAATTGATGATTATGCAGCATGATTATAGTTTTTACACAACTTTTCTGACTTAGTTCTGATTTTTTTAAATGGATTTGAACTTCTATAACAGGTAATCACCTGATTTGACCTACCGGAGACAATGACAACAGTGTTTTTCAAATGCTTTTTTTGCTTGCTTAATGCCTCAGGGATATTATTTTCGCCGAGTATGAAATAAATTAAGCCTTGCTTATAAACGCTTTCACCATATTGAAGTGCTGCCACAATTTTTTGCTGATTAAAACCACGCTGACATGCTCTGAGATACGAGTGTTTTGTATGTTTAAACATAAACTCAATCGGTCTAAGACTTTTGTCTGAAGCAACTTTAAATGCAATCTGAAGATGTTTGACTGTGTTCATATACTTTTTAATATTGTTATTTAATATTTATAGAAATCTGAAGTAGAGGTAACCAAGGATTTATTTTTCATTTTTCATCGACCAGTCATCTCTTCTTCAACTATCTATAGAAAACTTACCAAGAGGTAACCAAAGTGGTATTTAATTGATTTTCAGCATTTTGCAGCTATTAGAGCTTCAATTCAGTTTAAGACATTGATGGATGATTGAACTTGAATAGATAACATCTTTTGAATTGAGCTATTCTTTATTAAGTTTACTGAGTATTGGTTACCTGAACCCACCTTTTTCATAAATGAGCAGAATAAAACCTTGTTCTGAGTTTGATAACCTAAGTGACATCCAGTTACTTGAGATGATGTTGACGAATGATAAAGCGCATTCCTGTATTTATTTGCGACACAAAACGTATTGTATAAATTTTATGATGAGTAAGGGTGCTTCAGAAAATGATGCATTGGATATTTACCAGGATGCCACCATAGTTTTATATGAAAAAGTCATGAACACTGAATTTAGACTTACAAGCTCGATACAGACTTATTTAAATTCAATATGCTATTATCAATTACTTTCAAGAGGCAAAAGCAGCTATACTAAAAATATTATACTTAAAGAGGAAATTGATGAAGATGTCCAAGACTGGTTTGAAGAAGATGATGAAATCACACAAGAGCAAATTAAAAAGATTGGCAGTGCTTTAGAAGATTTAAAAAGTAAGGGAGATAAGTGCTATGAACGACTGAACCTATTTTATTATAAAAAACTAAAAAATAAAGAAATCGCAGAAATATTAGGACTTCAAGATTCAGCAACAGTAAAAAATTTAATAAACAGATGTCGGAATATTCTTAAAACGATGTTAGACATTAAATGAAGTTTGAACAACAAGATATAGAAAACAGCAAATCTCATTTATTGGCTCTTTTCAAATATGAGAATTTGAATCTTAGTGAGGATAAGATTGACTTGTTTGTTAATTTT
>Ga0194120_10010251_pt1 | contig 11633 bp, 11 predicted proteins | sample TA2MahCa65mmetaG_FD_148642 | JGI IMG/M metagenome (GOLD analysis project Ga0194120, IMG submission 148642) | Freshwater microbial communities from Lake Tanganyika, Tanzania - TA2015019 Mahale Deep Cast 65m | ecosystem: Environmental > Aquatic > Freshwater > Lake | place: Tanzania: Lake... | reverse complement strand
CACGAACATCAGCGTCCTCGCGGGTCACGTCGTAACGATCAAGCAGAACATGCCCATGATCTCAGACGCGCGCGATCATGTCGATCCCTCGAAGGTCGTCAGGAGAGACTTTTTACAGGAGGGTCAATCTTCCAGGATGCGCCGCTCTCGAAGCACATCTCCTGCATGCCCGGTCAGCTCGTAACCTTCGGGAATCATACCCGCAGCATCGACCTCCTGCCGGATCGGGCGAGCCTCCAAGGCTACCATGGTCGCCCATCCACCCGGAGTCACAGGCGCCCCGCGCGGAAACGTGGCTGATGCCAACCGGCTTGACCAGGCTAGCGGACACCATCCAAGCCGACTTGGCCGCGGCCGGTACGACTGCGGGGTGCCGCGAAATCGCCCTCGGGTTGCCCGAGGCCGGTTAGCCGGGACGCAGTGCACGGTTGCATTCGTGCAAGCGTAACAGTATAATCTACCGAAAAGTAGATTAGGTTATGTTTTATGGAGTCTTGCACCTTGAGAATTTTCGCTACCACGACCGCTGTTGCCTGCTTGCTGGCCCTTGCCCCCGCCGCCTTCGGCGCCGAGCGCAAGGTGGTTCGGAGCAAGCCGAGCCGGTTCGAACTCTCCGCCGGCGAGTGGGCCAGCATCGCAAAGGGCGAAATCGTCGTCCGCCACGCGAATCGCGGCCAGATCAACGAGTTTTTCTCCGCTGGCTACGTGAAGGCGGCCGTCGACGATGTCTTCTGGTATTACGAGGACCACACCAAGACGATGCGCTACCAGAATGCCATCCGGGGTGTCGCGGTCGAGGAAGACAACTCGCCCAGGCGCGGCAGCGGCGGTCAAGGCGGCTACAGGCGCCTCAGGTACGACCTGCAGCTCCCGTGGCCGGTCGGCACTCGCAAGTTCGTCCTGGACCTCGAAGGCCACGGCGAGGCCGGCGGATGGGGAGACATCCACTGGTCCAAGAACGAGAGCGGCGATTGCGGCTGCGCGGCCGACATCGCGGAGATGATGGGGTCCTATGTGGTCACGCCCTATCCGCCCAACCGGAAGTGGTCACTGGTGCGGTACTGGGTCAAGGCCGACATGAACACCTGGATTCCGGGCTGGCTGGTCGGCTTCGTTCAAGGCGGGACGATTCCCCACGTCGTCGCTCAAGCGCGCAAGGATCTCGAATCGCCGGCGCTCGTTCGAACCCGCGCCACCGCCGAGAACTAGGGCGGCCGGAACCTGTCGCTCATGGCAGACGTCCGTTAGACTGCTTCGGTGACGCGTCGGATGCGTCACCGCGACCAGGAGGTCTGCCAATGAAGAGTCCGTCGCTGCTTCCCGCCGCCTTGGCGCTGTCCCTGGGTCTTGCCGGCTGCAACCTCACATCCGCCCAGATCCAGGGCCTCGTGGACAAGCTCGTGGACGTGGCGGTGAAGATCCAGGTGGCAGGCGTGGACGGCAAGCCCCGCACACTCTCCAAAGCCGACATCAAGCAGATCTTCGTCGACGGCAAGGAAGTCGCGGCCGACAAGTTCGATGTGGTGAACGGCCAGATCAAGCTCAAGGGTGTCGTCGAAAGGAACAGCGGCCAGAAGCCTCTGAAGGTGGTGCTGCAGGATGGGACCGTCATCGACGGCGCCGACCTCGACACGACCGAGGGCAAGGAAAACGGCAACGAGGCAAGTTTCATCGCCGGACCGGGCGGGCGCATGACCGAGGTGGCGGCCGGCAAGAGCCTGGACCAGGCTTACCGCGATCAGCTCGCCGAGGCCCGCAAGAGCGGCGTGGTCGTAAAGCTGGGCGCTAGCGGCATCACCTCGACGACGATCGAGGCGGTAGGCGTCCAGCGCGGCGGGGCGACCAGCGCCGACCCGGTGTACGTCCTGCCGGCGACGGCCTACACGGCCACCACCGACGGCGGCATCGTCTTCGACGTGCGCTTCCTGACCGTCCTGGTCAAATCGGCCGCCGAGCAAGGCGCCAGCGAGGACGACATCAAAAACTCCACGTGGTACGTCGCCTACGATGCGACGACCAGCGGGAAGTACATGCTGGAGGCTTTCAAGTTCGACAAGAAGCTCGAGCAGGCCGATCTGGTGACCGGCAAGCTGCCCGCCGCGCAAACCGTGGCCAAGACCGAGCTCCGCGACGCCCAGCGCCTGGGTCCCATGACCTGGGAAGAGATGGTGGCAGGCACGCAGCTCGTCTACCTCGACGAGTTCGGCCGCATCCCGGATGCCGCGCACGCCCAGCGTGTCGGTGGCCTCGAGGGTGACGATCCGCAGGCCGGTATCCCGGACATCGCCTGGGGCATCTGACGCCCGTGAGCCGCGCGGTCGAGCTCCGGCCGGGCCTCTGGGAGGTCACGGGCAAGCCGCAGGGGTTCCCGATCCCCCGCAACATGCACCTGTTCCGGCTGCCGGGCGACGGCCTGCTGGTCACCGGCGCGATGACCCTCCCGGATTTCGGCTGGGACGAGATCGAGGAACTGGGGACGCCGGAGCTGGTGATGGTCACCTCGCCGTTCCACAACGCCAACGAGGCCGAGTTTCCCGGCCGCCACGCTTTCTGCAAGCTGATCGCGCCGGCCGCGACCGAGGAGGCGATCCGGAAGGTGCTACCGGTGTCCGAGCGCGCCGAGGACGTGTTGCCCGAACTCGGGATCGGCGTCCTGTCACCAGCCGGGCTGCGGCCGCTGGAAGTCGCGCTCGACCTGCCGGTCGAGGACGGGCGCGCCCTTGTTTTCGGGGACATGCTCTTCAACCTGCCGCACCTGCCCGGGCTGGGGGGCCTCATCACGCGGCTCATCGGCAGTTCGGGCTTCCTGGGCATCACGCGCATCGGTCGGGCCATCCTGCTGGAGAGCGCGCCGGCGTTCCAGGCCTGGCTGCGGGAGCGGGCGGAAACCGAGGACCTCGCGCTCCTGTGCTTCGGTCACGGTACCGCGGTCGATGGCCAGCAAGCGGCCCGCGACGGCCTGCTGGCCGCTGCCGCCCGGCTGGGATAGGCCTTCAGGCTTCCTCGGCGACGATCGCCTCGTCGGGCACGGCCGCCGGCACGGCCGGCCGGAAAAACGCCTGCGCCACCAGGGTCGGCAAGACGGCGCTCCCGATCACGGCCGTGACCAGGACGGTGTACTGCTCCCGATCGATGTAGCCGTTTGTCAGGCCGAAGAGCGCCGAGATGCTGCCGAACGTAAGACCCGTGGACATCAGGAGCGTCGTGTAGGTCCCCTCCCGGCGATCGAAGGCCAGAAGCCGGGTCAGGGGCGCGACTCCCAGGTACTTGGCCAGGAGCTTGACGAACAAGAAGGCCACGATCAGCCAGAAGCTTGCGGCGATGGCCGGCAGCGACACGTGCATGCCGGCTTTCAGAAAGTAGAAGGGTGTCAAGATGCCGAACGCGATGCTACGGAGGCGAGCCATCAGGACGGGCTCGCCCTGGAAGACTCCGGCCAGGGCCAGTCCCAGGACATAGGCCGGCAGGACCGCCTCGCTGCGGGCGAGGGTCGCGAGGGCACCCAAGCCGAACAGGGCGAGCAGCAGGAGCTTGACTTCGGGCTCGGAGACCCGCTTCCCGAGTTTCTGCACGGCCCACCCGAAGCCTCGCGGGCCCACGGCGACCGCCACCGCGAGTGCGGCCACGAAGACGACCATGTTGGCGTTGTACCGGGCGAACAAGAGCCCCAGCGCGACCACCGTCCCCAGGTCAGTGATGAAGCAGGCGGTGAGGATACGCTTGCCCAGGGGCGTCCGATTCAGGCCAGTCTCGACCATGACCGCATAGACGACGGCGACCGACGTCGTCGAGAGGGCGATGCCGGCGATCAGCGCGGCGTCCCGATCCCAGCCGCCCACCCAGTAGGCGAAGGCGCCGGCCCCCAGAAACGGGAAAAGGAACGAGGCGGCGCCGATCGAGAGCGTGGCTCGCAAGTCCTTTCGCAGCGATTCCGGATCGATCTCGGCTCCGGCCAGGAACGTCAGGACGATGGCCCCGGCACCGGCGAGGAAATCCGTCCACTCGACGGCGCGCAGGCCAAGGAAGTTGCCGCCGACCACACCCAGCACGATTTCGACGAGGGCGATCGACAGCCCCAGACGGATGGAAATGAGGCTCGCGACAAGCGCGAGGGCGATCCAGGCCGTAGCGGTCAGCCAGAAATCGTGCATGGGCTCGAACTCCCTCGTGGGAAGTAGGAGCCATCAGCTCTTCGAGCGGTTATTCGGCGAGCCCCATCGCCCGGTTCAGCATACCACCTGCCTGGCAGGCCGCCGTCAATCCCCCCAGCGCACCGGGGTCGTCGTGCCGCTCAGCCAGTCCTGGCGCAAGATGGCGTAGCCGATGCCGTCGTAGTACACCCCCTCCGGGCTGGGCCAGCACTTGCGGTAGTGCGATTCCTTGACGTAGCCGCACTTGAGGAACGTGCGGCGCATCGCCACGTTATCTTCCCGGGTGTTGCCCTCGATGCGGTGGACGTCCGGCCGCGTCTCGAACGCGTGGCCGGTGATCCAGCGCAGGCCGGCGGCGCCGAGGCCGCGGCCCCGGAATGCCGAGCGGATGCGCAGGTCGAGCATCGGCGTCGGGTCCGTGTAGTCGGTCAGGCGGAGCAGGCCCACCCGCTCGTCGCCGACCAGCATCCAGAATTCCCGGGACTCCTCGGCCAGGAACTCGCCCTTGGCGATCAGTTCCAGGGCGCGTGCGCGCGACACCTGGTACGAGCCGTGGAACGGCCAGGTGTCGGCAGCCAGGAACGCGGCGAGGCCTTCCGGATCACCGATCGCCGCGGGTTCGAATCGCACTTGCATGGGGAAAGGCACGATACCATGCAAGGGTGCGAATCGCCGTCGTATCCCTGGGTTCGCGCGGGGACGTGCAGCCATACGTGGCGCTGGGCGCCGGTCTCGCCCGCGCGGGCCACGACGTGAGCATCGCGACCCACGACGTCTTTCGCGGGTGGATCGAGGGCCTCGGCCTGGGCTTCGCGCCCGTCACGGGCAATCCCCGCGACATGCTCGAATCCGACCGGACGTGGCTGGATGCCGGGCGCAACCCGGTGGCGTTCATGCGCGGCCTTGTCGAGACCGGCCTGGCCCTCTTGCCGGCCATGCAGCGGGACTGCTGGCGAGCGTGCCAGGGAGCCGACGCCCTCGTCTTCGGCCTGCTGGGGACGATGTGCGTGTCCATCGGCGAAAGGCTCGGCATCCCGGCCATCCCGGCGTTCGTGATGCCCATGGGCCGCACCCGCGAGTACCCGTCGCCTATCGTCGATGCTCCCGGCCTGCCGGCCTGGCTCAACGCCCTGTCCCACCGGGCGGTCGAGCAGGGCTTCTGGCTCCCCACGCGCGGCCTGGTCAACGACTTCCGGCGCGAACTCGGCCTGACGCCCTTCGGCTTGTTCGGGCCCTACGACGCCTGGTTCGAGAAGACCGACCCGATGCTGTTCGGCTACAGCGCGCACGTCGTGCCGCGCCCGCGCGACTGGGGGCCGAACCTGGCGGTGACCGGCTACTGGTTCCTCGACCATCCGCCGGACTGGCGGCCGCCGGCCGACCTCGCGGCCTTCCTGGCGGCCGGCCCGCCGCCGGTCTACGTGGGATTCGGCAGCATGACGCCCCGCGACCCCGGCACCCTGGCCGAGAAGGCGATCGCCGCCCTCCGGCGCGCCGGTGCGCGCGGCGTGCTCCTGGCGGGCTGGGGCGGTCTAGGCCGGAGTGACGGGGACGACGACGTGCTCGTCGTGGAGAACGTCCCGCACGACTGGCTGTTCCCGCGGATGGGCGCCATCGTCCACCACGGCGGCGCCGGCACCACGGCGGCGGCCCTGCGCTCGGGCGTCCCGTCGCTCGTCGTGCCGTTCTTCGCCGATCAGCCCTTCTGGGGCAGGCGGGTCGCGACCCTCGGAGCCGGCCCACCGCCCATCCCGCACGGGGCGCTCACCGCGGAGCGACTCGGGGAGGCGATCGCCACCATGCTGGGCGACGCCGCGATGCGGGACCGGGCAAGGGCCATCGGGGACGCCATCGCGGCCGAGGACGGCGTGGGCAAGGCGGTCGGCCTGATCAACCGGGCCCTGACCGGGCGGGTATAGACACCTCGGGAGGGCCGCCCGTTGAACGTGAAGACGACGCCGCGCAACACCGCCAAGCTCGCGCAGAGCGGCGCGCTCAAGGCGCGCGACGGCGCGAGCCCGCAGGCCTACTCAACCGGCGGGGACACGGCGGCCGCGGTCAAGGTCGTGCCGGAAGGCGAAATGCCTCTTGCCGAAGTTGTCGCGAAGGCCAAGGCGGCGGCCGAAGCGCCACCGCCCGAAGCGGCGCCGGGCGAGGCGCCGTCGCTCGAAATCCCGGGAGTGCCGGTCGGCCAGGACCTGCCGGTCACCGTCAAGGCGCAGATCACCGTCAAGGGGACCGCTCGGGTCCTGGAAATGACCGACGACACGTGTACCATCAAGTTGCACGTCAAGGGCCATGCGCTGTTCATCCCGATCGAACGAGACGTCACCGTATCTCTCTCCCGCCAGGCCGACGGCACCTACCTCTACAAGTACACGGACAACCGCTCGGGCGAAACCTCGGAAGGCGTCGCCAAGAACATCGTGGTCGAGGGCAACACCAGGCGCCTTGATGTCCGGGATGTGCACAGCGACGAGGACGTCCCCATCGCGATCACCGACATGGGCGGCGGCCGCTTCGTCATCAAGGGGGACGGCTTCGAGGCGGACATCAATCGCGTTTGACGATCCTTACCCTCTAATTAACACATCGTTTACGCGCTGGGCGGAAGGCGTGGGCGGTAGGCGGCGACAGACCATGCATGAGCGTGTCCCCCGCCGCCCAGCCAGCAACCGCCTACCGCCCGCCGCAAGTTCGCCCGGCTTTCCAGATCCCGGGCCTGTCGGGCGGCGATCCGCCGTTCAGGCTGCCGGACTTCACGCAGATTCCCGGCATGCGGGGCCTCAAGCTGAAGTTCGATGTCAACTCCAAGGGCGAGCTTCTCGTCACCTCGAACTTGCTGGGGATGCTGCCGGTGACCACGGCGATCGACCTCGACGACGCCCTGGCAGGCAAGTACGGCAAGGGCCTCCACGCGGACATGCGCGATCCCGAGAACACGTCGCTGTCAGGCGACTTCACCTTCCACGGCTTCCCCGTCGCCGTGCCTCCCCTCGACATCGGCGGGACCGACCTCGCCCAGGCATTCTCGTCGCTGTCGGCCCGGATCCCCGAGCCCAACAAGATCCAGGTGGACGGCCGCTACCGAATGGGCAAGGACGGCATGCCGTTCCATGCGGACATCAAGACCACGAAGGTCGCCCCGGGCGTCTACGACCTCGACCTGAGCAACCTGAAGCTCGGCAGCCTCAACGTGCCGGTTCCGGCATTCCTGGCGGCCTTCGTCACCTGGTTCCTGCTCAAGGTGTTGCGTGGCGTGGACGGCATCAAGCTCGCGGGCTACGGGCGGCTGCGCGTGGACCTCGAGGCCGCCACGGCCTCCCAGCAGAGGTAGCATCCGCCTGCCACGAGGTATGGCGAAGCTCACACCGGCGCTCCACCGCCCGTCACATGCGGCTCCGGCGCGCCGGGGCACAATGGCGGCGGAAAGAAAACAAGAGATGAACGACAGCATGATCGAAATCGCCCTGCCCGGAACGGACGCGTGGAAGTCCGTCAGGGTGCTGCTGCGCAACGACCGCACCTTGTACGTCGGCCCCGCCGGCAGCGTCGGATCGCTCGGAAGCCTCGTGATGATCCGCGTCCGCAAGGGCAACCACGAGTATCGCGCGGTCGCGCGCCAGACCGAGCGCCCGGGGCGGTACGACTTCATCCAATCCGGCCGCCCAGCCGCCTAGGGCCCGACGGTGCCATTTACGTGGCCGAGGCGGGCAATCACGTCATCCGCGTGATCAGGCAGTAGCCGGTTCGAGCGCCAGTTCCTTGGGGCGGCGGCGCATTGCGCGGCCGAGCCACCAGCCGGCAAGCTGGCTGCTGACCAGGCTCAAGAGCACGAGGATGGCGTAGCAGCCCCCGTTGATCAGTTGCGCGTCGAGGGCGACCGTGGCCAGGACGATGCCGGGCCCGCCCCGGGCGTTCATCGCCACCGCCAGGTGGGTGGCCTGGAGCGAGGTGTGGCCGGCCAGGCGCCCGCCGATCCACGTGGCGGCGGTCTTCACGGTGCAGGCGAACAGCAGGACGCCCAGGAAGGCCGCGAGGTCGAAGTCATGGTGCAGATCGAGGCGAAGCCCCACGATCGCGAAGTACACGGGGATGAACAGGCCGAAACTGAAGCCGGTTACCTGCTCCCGTGTCTCGGGTGCGATGCGCGCCGAGTTGCCCACGACCCTTCCCGCCAGGAAAGCGCCGAAGATGGGGTTGACGCCCAGCAGGTAGGCCAGCAGCACTCCCAGCAGGAAGACCAGGAGCAGCGGCATCGCGTCGGGCGAGGTCCGGAACGGGTTCCAGCGCGCTCGCGAGATGCCGTCGTAGATGCGGTGGCCGGCCAGGGTCGTGAAGAGGAAGAAAACCACCGTGACCACGACGCCGCGGCCGAGCGCCCACGCGCCCTGATCGCCCGCGCCGGCCCAGTCGAGCGTGATCGACAGCAGGACCCACAGCAGGAGGTCCTCGATCAGGGCCGCCGACAGCACTATTCGGGCGAACGGCGTGCCGGTCAGGCCGAGATCGAAGAAGATCTTGCTGATCACCGGGATCGAGGTGACGGCGACCGCCATCGCGAGGAGGAGGCCGAACGTCGTCGGGGTGGCGCGCGGGCCGTGGAGCGCCGACAGGTCCACCAGGCTGGCGGCGGCCAGACCCAGGGCCAGCGGCAGCAGGGTGCCCGCGCCGACCAGGAAGCCGGCGGTGCGCCATTCCTGCCGGCTGCGTACCGGCTGGTTCTCCATGCCCGAGCAGAACATGAGCAACAGGAGGCCCAGCCAGGACACGAACCCGAGGATCTGCTGGTGGAGCGGGTTCGCGGCGAACAGTTCCCGGTACGCCGCGGGCGCCAGCGCGCCCAGGACGGTGGGCCCGAAGAGCATCCCGCCGAGTATCTCGCCGATGACGCGCGGCTGCTTGAGCCGCTGCGCCAGCCCGCCGGCCAGCTGCGAGGCGAGCAGCAGCGCCAGCAGGGCGCAAAGCAGGCGGACCAGGTCGGTCTCCGGGAGGTTCACGCTGCTCCGACTGTACCCGGGCAAGCGCATGACAGACTCGTGAAACACGCGGTCGGCCGGCAGGAGTAGGATGGGGGTCAGTCGCTGAGGGGGAGTCCGTAATGGCGCTAGGCTCGGTTGTCTCGCTGTGGATCTGGGGCGCGCTGGTCGCCTCGCTGCTGGCTCTTGGTTACTCCCTGGCGCCGGCGTTTCGGGTTGCGCCAGCCGCGGAACCGGCGCTGCGGGCTCCCCGCATCTGGAACGCCGTGCTGGTCCTGGGCTGGGCCGGGGCGGCCTGGTGGCTCGCGCCGGCCGGCAAGACCTGGCCGCTGGCAATCGCGGTGGTGGCCGGCGGGGCCATCGCCGGGTTGATAGCGCTCGGGCCGCTTCGCGAGGAAAGCCGGCTACGTGCGCCGGGCGGCTTCGCGGCGGTGGTAGCGGCCTTCGCGATCGCGGCCCTGGCGACCGGCGGGGACGCGGCGGCGCGCCAGTGGGCGGCCCTGGGCCTCCCGCTGGGCATGGCGCTGCCGGCGCTGACCGCGGGCGTCTTCCGCCGGGAGGCGGAGGCCTTCGCCGGGGCCCTTGCCGCGGGCCAGGCGACGGCGCTCGCGGGTGCGCTGATCTGGGCCGACCGGATCTATCCGGCGCACCAGGTGGGCACCGGCGCGGTTCTCGGCTTCGCGGGCGCCGTGGCGCTGCTGATGGCGCTCGCCGCCTTCGCGCTGTCGGCGCAACCCGCGAGGGCGCCGGTGGCGGCGGGCGCCCTCGCGGCGCTCGCCGCCTACCTCCTGGTGGCGCTTGCGCTTCGCCAGCCACACCTCGCCATCCCCGCGGCAATCGGCGCCGGCATGGCGGCTTTGCTGGCGCTGGGAGCCGGCCTGGCCGGCCCCCCGGAGGAAGAGCCGCCGGCCCTGGTCGCGGTGCTGTTGCTGGTGCTGGCGGGCGGTACGTTGCTGCTGATCAACCGCCTCTACGGCATGCCCGGCCTCGGCATGTGCGGGATCGGCCTGGCCGCCCTCGCCACCGCCGACAACCGGGCCACGCGGTGGCTCGCCGCGCTGCTCCCGGCCGCCTTCGGGGCGCGGGCCCTCCTGCACCTGTTCCTGGACCGCACGTACCTGCGGGTCGAGGGCGTGGACGTCACGCAGACGTATGCGTTCGCGGCGCTGATCCTGGGCTTCGTGGTGGCCACCGCCCTGGTGCGGTTCCGGGCCGAACTCGCGGCCGACGCCTGGTCCGGGGGCGCTGCGGCGGGCCTGCTCGCGGCCACCCCCGTGCTGGTGGGCTACCTGATTCACATCCTCCCCCTGGCCGGATTCCTGGCCGGCCTCATCGCCGCCGGTTTCGCCCTGGCGGCGCTCTGCGACGGCCTCGAAGAGGGGGCCGCCCGCCTGGCGCCCTACCTCGGGCTAGCCTGCGCGGGTGCCGCGGCGGCGGCGCCCTTTCTCACCGAAGTCATCAACGCTCCGCGGGTGCAGCGAGCGATCGTCTTCGCCGTCGTCACGGGCATCGCGTCATGGTACGTCGTCTCCACGTTGCGCTCGCAGTCGCGGCCTGCTGCGGCCTAGGCGCTCCGGCGCACGCGGATCCCGCCTGGCCGCGGGATCCCGAACTCGAGCGCGCGCTTGGCCGCACGGCCGGAGCAGTCGTCGCCGTAGATCCGCGGGATGGCCGGATCCTGGCGTTCGCCGGCGGGCGCGAACGGCTGCGCGAGGCCGCCCCGCCCGGATCGCTGGCCAAGCTCGTCACGGCCTACGCGGCCCTGCGAGCGGGGCGCACCGACGGAGCGCGGCGCATCGCGTGCACGGGGCGGTTCGCCGGCCATGCGTGCGCCAGGGCGCACGGCGCGCTGACGCTCGAGGAAGCGCTGGCGCAGTCGTGCAACGTCCACTTCATGAAACTGGGTACCGAGGCCGGCGCGCCCGCCCTGGTGGCCGCCGCGCGGGAGTTCGGCTTCGGCCGACCGACGGGAGCCGACCCCCGGGAAGCGACCGGCCGCGTCGTGGAACCGGTGGGCGCGGAGTGGACGGCGGATCTCGCCTGCGGCGTGGGGGCGGCATTCACCGCCACGCCGCTCCAGATCGTCCGCGCGGCGGCGGCGATCTCCAACGGCGGTGACGTGCTCGCCCTGCACCTTTCCGGGGGCCAGCGCCAGGTGGTCGCCAGCCTGGATCCCGTGCCGCTGGCGATCCTGCGGGCCGGGATGCGGAGCGCCACGCGCGGTCCGGGCACCGCCGGCGCGCTGGGTGCGCTGCGAATCTCCGTGGCCGGCAAGACCGGTACGGCGATTTTCGAGGCGGGCGATCCACCGCGCTGGTACGGGCACTTCGCGGGCTACGCGCCCGCCGACGCCCCGGCGGTGGCCCTCGCCGTGCGCACCGAGGGGCGCTCGGCCGCACGCGACGCCGTGCCCGTGGCGGCCGCGGCCTTCCGGCTCCTGCTCCCCGGCGGCTCTGCCGTCCCGCCATCGCGGCACGCCGCCGCCGACGTGCGGGTGCGGCTC
>Ga0194120_10010249_pt1 | contig 11635 bp, 6 predicted proteins | sample TA2MahCa65mmetaG_FD_148642 | JGI IMG/M metagenome (GOLD analysis project Ga0194120, IMG submission 148642) | Freshwater microbial communities from Lake Tanganyika, Tanzania - TA2015019 Mahale Deep Cast 65m | ecosystem: Environmental > Aquatic > Freshwater > Lake | place: Tanzania: Lake... | reverse complement strand
GCGCAACGGCCCCCTGGTCAGCGCCGCCACGCTCGCCCCCCTGGCGGCGGCCGAGCGCACCCGGTTGCTGGCGCTGCTGGCGCGCATCGGCTGAGGCCCGGCTTGCCGTCGCCATGATCGTTCGTATACATACGATCCGCTCATGCTGAAGCTCGCCCACGATCTGAGTTTCCGCGACCTCCACGCCCGTGACGGGCTGGTCAAGCTCGACCGCGCCTTCCGCCGCGAACTGGCCGCCGCCGACGTGGCGCTGGCCGGGCGGCTGGAAGAGGCGCGGGGCATGCCAGCGGCGCTCGGCCGCGACGCCGAGGCGGCGCTGCTGATCGCGCTGGCGCCCAAGGTCGAGGCTTTCGTCGCCCGGCTGTTCGGCATCGAGACCGAGGTCGCGGCGCTGGCCGCGCGGCATCGCGCCCTCGACGCCCTGTTCGCCTGCAAACGGCAATTCGTCCAGCGTATCGCCATCAAGAAGTATCGCGCCGAGGACGCGGCCTGGTTCGATCCCGCGGCCCTTGTCCAAGGCCTGGGCGATCCGTCCGACGAGCCGGCCTTCGCCGCGCGGATCATGGGTTGGCTGGCGGGCGAGGCGGCGCACGCGGCCGAACTGGACCGCGCCGCGCGCTATGCCGCCTGGGCGACGCTGACCGAGGCCGGGCGCAAGCGCCACGGCGCGGGCGTGCTGTTCCAACAGCCGCACAAGCTCGATCCGCTGCGTCTGGTCGCGACCGATTTCGTCGACGGCGCTCATCGCGCCGCGGGGCCGCATCGTCACCGCGAGGGTTTTGCCCTGACCGATGCCGGCGCCGACCTGACCCGCGCCCTCGATCAGGCCAATTACTGCATCTTCTGCCACGAGCAGGGCAAGGATAGCTGTTCGCGCGGTTTGACCGAAAAGGCCAAGGGCGCGACGCGCGCGCCGTTCCGCAAATCGGCCTTTGGCGTGCCGTTGGCCGGCTGTCCCTTGGAAGAGCGCATCTCCGAGATGCACAGCGTCAAGGCCCAGGGCCTGGCGATCGGCGCGCTGGCGACGATCTGCATCGACAATCCGACCGCGGCGCTGACCGGGCACCGCATCTGCAACGACTGCATGAAGTCCTGCATCTACCAGAAGCAGGAGCCGGTCGACATTCCCCAGGTCGAGACCCGCATCCTCAAGGACGTGCTGGCGCTGCCCTGGGGGTTCGAGATCTATGCGCTGCTGACGCGCTGGAATCCGCTCGATCTGCGCCGGCCGTTCCCGCGCCAGCCCACCGGCAAGCGGGTGCTGGTGGCGGGGCTGGGGCCGGCCGGCATCACGCTGGCGCATCACCTGCTCAATGACGGCCACGCCGTGGCGGCGATCGACGGCCTCAAGATCGAACCCCTGCCGGCGGAATTGGCTGGCCCCGATTTCCAGCCGATCCGCGACGTGACGGCGCTCTACGAACGGCTCGACGACCGGGTGATGGCGGGCTTCGGCGGCGTCGCCGAATACGGCATCACCGTGCGCTGGGACAAGAACTTCCTCAAGATCGTGCGGCTGCTGCTGGAACGGCGCGGCGAGTTCCGGCTGTTCGGCGGCGTGCGCCTGGGCGGCACGGTGTCGGTCGATCGCGCCTTCGCGCTGGGCTTCGATCATGTCGCCTTGTGCATGGGCGCGGGCAAGCCGACCGTGCTGGACCTGCCCAACGGCTTGGCGCGCGGCGTGCGCGCCGCCTCGGACTTCCTGATGGCGCTGCAGCTGACCGGCGCCGCCCGCATGGGCTCGGTCGCCAACCTGCAAATCCGCCTGCCGGTGGTCGTCATCGGCGGCGGCCTGACCGCGGTCGACACCGCCACCGAGGCCCTGGCCTATTATCCGGTCCAGGTCGAGAAGTTCCTGCGGCGCTACGAGACCCTGGCCGCCGAACGCGGCGAGGACGCGGTGCGCGCGGTCTGGGACGAGGAGGAACGCGGCATCGCCGACGAGTTCGTCGGCCATGCCCGCGCCATCCGTGCCGAGCGCGAGCGCGCCGCGCGCGAGGGCCGCGCGCCCGACCTGGTCGGCCTGGTCAAGTCCTGGGGCGGGGTCGCCGTCGCCTATCGCAAGCGGCTGATCGACTCGCCGGCCTATACCCTCAACCACGAGGAAATCGCCAAGGCGCTGGAAGAAGGCATCGTCATCCACGAGGGCCTGACGCCGGCGGCGATCGAGCTCGATCGCCACGGCCATGTCGCCGAAATCGTGCTGCGCCGCCAGATCCGCGGCGAGGACGGAAGCTGGCGCGAGGGCGACGGCGTCACCTGGAAGGCGCGCTCGGTGTTGGTCGCGGCCGGGACCCAGCCCAACACCGTGCTGGCGCGCGAAGAGCCCGGCTTCGCGCTCGACGGCAAGTATTTCCGGGCCTTGGACGACGATGGCCAGCCGGTCAAGCCCGAACCCGGCGTCAAGCCGGATAGGCCGCAGGTGTTGACCCGCATCGGACCCGATGGCCGCGGCGTGTCGTTCTTCGGCGATCTGCATCCCAACTATGCCGGCAACGTGGTCAAGGCGATGGGCGGCGCCAAGCAGGGCTATCCGTTGCTGACGCGGCTTCTGACCCAGGTCGAACGGCGCGATGCGCGCGGGCCGGCGGCGTTCTTCGCCGCGATCGAGGCCGAATGGCGGGCGCGCGTGCACGCCGTCAATCGCCTGACGCCCAACATTATCGAAGTGGTGATCGAGGCCCCGGCCGCGGCGCGGGCCTTCCGCCCCGGTCAGTTCTATCGGCTGCAGAACCTGGAAGCCCACGCGCCCACGGTCGACGGCACGGTGCTGGCGACCGAGGGCCTGGCGCTGACCGGGGCCTGGATCGATGCCGAGCGCGGGCTGATCTCGACCATTGCGCTCGAAATGGGCGGTTCGTCCGATGTCTGCGCGCACCTCAAGCCGGGCGAGCCGGTGGTGCTGATGGGCCCGACCGGCACGCCGACCGAGCTGCCCCGGGGCGAGACCGTGCTGCTGGCCGGCGGCGGGCTTGGCAACGCCGTGCTGTTCTCGATCGGCGCCGGGCTGCGCGCGGCCGGATCGAAGGTGCTCTACTTCGCCGGCTACAAGCGCGCCGCCGACCGCTACAAGGTGGCCGACATCGAGGCCGCGGCCGACGCCGTGGTGTGGACCTGCGACGAGGGGCCGGGCTTCGTGCCCACGCGGCCGCAGGATCGCGCCTTCGTCGGCACCATCGTCGAGGCGATGCGGGCCTATGCCGAGGGGCGGCTCGGCCCGCAGCCGATCCCGCTCGATGCGGTCGAGCGGCTGATCGCCATCGGCTCGGACCGGATGATGGACGCGGTCGGCCAGGCGCGGCGCGGGGCGCTGGCGGCCTGGCTGGGCCGCTGCCGGCGCGCCATCGGCAGCATCAACTCGCCGATGCAGTGCATGATGAAGGAAATCTGCGCCCAGTGCCTGCAGCCGCACCGCGACCCGGCCAGCGGGCGGGTGACTTACGTCTTCTCCTGCTTCAACCAGGACCAGGAACTGGATCGGGTCGATTTCGCGGCGTTGGCCCAGCGCCTGCGCCAGAACTCGACCCAGGAAAAGCTGACCCGGCTATGGATCGACCGCTGCCTCAGGCGGCTCGAACTGCGCGACCGCGCCGCCTGATCGCGGCCTTCGTGCCGGTCCCGCCGGCGCTGCCTTGACTTGCCGCCGCGGCGGCCATTTCATATGTGTACGAACGATCGCGGAGGGCGGAAGATGGCGGCCTATGCCAGGCCGACAAGTCTGCGCGAGGCCCTGGCGGCGCTGGCCGAGGGGCCGGCCGTGCCGCTGGCCGGAGGCACCGATCTCTACCCGGCGCGGGTCGGCCGGCCGCCGCCCGAGCGCGTGCTCGATCTTTCGGCCGTGGCCGAACTGCGCGGCGTGACGCAAGACGCCGACTCGATCCGCATCGGCGCCGCCGTCACCTGGACCGAGTTGATCGAGTCCGGCCTGCCGGATTGGTGCCGGGCGCTGGCCGATGCGGCCGGCGAGATCGGCGGCCCGCAAATCCAGAACCGCGGCACGCTGGCGGGCAATGTCTGCAACGCCTCGCCCGCTGCCGACGGAGTGCCTTGCCTCTTGGCGCTGGACGCGCGCATCGAGATCGACGGTCGTCGGACGCTGCCCATCGCCGAGTTCGTGCTGGGGTCTCGACGCACGGCGCTGGCGGCGGGCGAGATCGTCAGCGCGATCCTTCTGCCCAAGCCCAGGCAGGCGGCGCGCTCGGCCTTCCTCAAGCTGGGGGCGCGCAAATATCTGGTGATCTCGATCGCCATGGTCGCGGGCGCGGTCGAACTGGCGGAGGATGGAAGCGTGGCCGCGGCGCGGATCGCGGTCGGCGCCTGCGGTCCCGTGGCCCAGCGTCTTCCGGCGCTGGAGAGGCGCTTGGTCGGTGGGCGCCTCGATCCGGACTTGGTGCGGGCCGAGGATTTCGCCGCGCTGGCGCCGATCGACGACATGCGCGGCTCGGCCGTCTATCGCCGCGACGCCGCAATGACCCTGGTGCGGCGCTTGATCGGCAAATTGAGGGACCCGGGATGAGCGCGCCGGTCTCGCTTACGGTCAACGGCCGCACGGTGACGTTGGCGACCGCGTCGGCCGCGCGCCTGTCCGAGGCGCTGCGCCACGAGTTGGGACTCACCGGCACCAAGATCGGCTGCGATGCCGGCGATTGCGGGGCCTGCACCGTGCTGCTGGACGGAAGGCAGGTCTGCGCCTGCCTGGTTCCGGTCGGCCAGGCGGCGGGGCGGTCGGTGGTCACGGTCGAGGGCCTCGACGACCAGGGCCTGCGCGCGGCCTTTCTGCGTCATGGCGCCGCGCAATGCGGCATCTGCACGCCGGGCATGCTGATGGCGGCGAGCGATCTCTTGCGCCGGGTGCCGCGTCCCGACGAGCAGCAGATCGAGGCGGCGCTGTCGGGCGTGCTGTGCCGCTGCACCGGCTATCGCAAGATCGTCGCCGCGGTGTTGGATGCGCGCCGGGCATCGCCAGCGGGCGATGTCGAGACCAAAGCGATGGGCGCGCGCCGGCCGCGCATCGACGGCCTCGCCAAGGTCGAAGGCCGCGAGGCCTTCGGCGCCGACGCGGTTCCCAAGGACGCGCTGTGGCTGCGCGCCATCCGCTCGCCGCACCATCACGCGCGCTTCGAGATCGGCGCCTGGACGCCGCCCGCGGGCGTGGTGCGGGTGCTGACCGCGCGCGACGTTCCCGGCCGCAACGGCTTCGGGATCTATCCCGACATCAAGGACCAGCCGGTGTTGGCCGAGGGCGTGGCGCGCTATCGCGGCGAGCCGGTGCTGGCGCTGCTGGGCGAGCGCGCGGCGCTGCGCGCGGTGGACGAGAGCGCCATCCCGATCCGCTGGACGCCGCTTCCGCATTTGCACGATCCGGCGGCGGCCTCGGCGCCGGGGGCGGCGCTGTTGCACGCCGACCGGCCGGGGAATCTGCTGACCGAGGGCAAGCTGGCGCGCGGCGATGCCGAGGCCGCGCTGGCGGCTGCCGTCCATCGCGCCGCGGTCGAGATCGAGACCGGCTTCGTCGAACACGCTTACATCGAGCCCGAGGCCGGCTGGGCGGTGCGCCGCGGCGATCGGATCGAAGTCACGGTCTCGACCCAGACGCCCTACATGGATCGCGACGAAGTGGCGGGCGTTCTTGGCATCGCGCCCGAGCAGGTGCGCATCGTCCCCAGCGCCTGCGGCGGCGGCTTCGGCGGCAAGCTCGATCAGTCGGTCCAGCCCTTGATCGCCATCGCCGCCTGGCTGACCAAGATGCCGGTGGCCTGGGTCTACGACCGGCCGGAATCGATGGCCGCGACCACCAAGCGGCATCCGGCGCGGATCCAGGCGCGCATGGGCTGCGATGCGGACGGGCGGCTGGTCGGCTTCGCCTTCGAAGGGACGTTCAACACCGGCGCCTATGCCTCCTGGGGTCCGACTGTGGCCGGGCGGGTGCCGGTCCACGCCGCCGGACCCTATCGCGTGCCGGCGGCCAGCGCGCGGGCGCGGGCGATCTTCACCCATCTGGCGCCGGCCGGGGCGTTTCGCGGCTTCGGCGTGCCGCAAGCCGCCATCGCGCACGAAATGCTGATCGACGATCTGGCGCTGGCCAGCGGCATCGACCGGCTGGAGTTTCGTCGCCGTAACGCGCTCAGGCCCGACGATCTCACGGTCACCGGCCAGGCGCTGGGGCCAAGCGCCGGGCTGGTGGCGTGCCTGAACGCGCTCGAACCGCATTGGCGGGCGGCGCTCGAACGCGCGCGGCCGGGCAGGGGCGTCGGCATCGGCTGCATGGTCTACGGCATCGGCAACACGGCGATGAGCAATCCCTCGACCATGCGCATCGGCCTCGCCGCCGACGGCCGGCTGACGCTCTATTCCGGCGCGGTCGACATCGGCCAGGGCTCGAACACGGTGCTGGCGCAGATCGCGGCCGAGGCGCTGGGCGTGCCGGCGGATCGCATCCGGCTGGTCGCCGGCGACACCGACCTGACCGCCGATGCCGGCAAGACCTCGGCCTCGCGCCAGACCTTCGTCTCGGGCAAGGCCTGCGAATTGGCGGCGCGCGATCTGCGGGCGCGCCTGGCGCGCCTGGCCAACGCCTCGCCCGAGGCCCGCATCGCGCTCGGGGCCGGGATCGCGGTCGAGGAAGGCGGGCGGCGCACCGCGCTCGATCTCGGCCATCTCGCGCCCGATCGCAACGGCGATGCGCTGGCGGGCGAGGGCCGCTTCGATCCGCCGACCGAGCCGCTCGACGCCAACGGCCAGGGCGCGCCCTATGCCAGCTACGCCTTCGCCGCCCAGATGGCCGAAGTCGCGGTCGATCGCGACCTCGGCACGGTCAAGGTGCTGCGCATGGTGGCGGCGCACGATGTCGGCCGCGCCGTCAATCCGACTTTGGTCGAGGGCCAGATCGAGGGCGGCATCGCCCAGGGTCTCGGCCTCGCGCTGATGGAGGAATGGTGGCCGGGGCAGGCCGACAACCTGCACGACTACCTGATTCCGACCGTGGGCGACGTGCCGCCGATCGAGACCGTCCTGATCGAAAGCCCCGAACCGCTGGGCCCGTTCGGCGCCAAGGGCGTGGGCGAGCCCGGCCTGGTGCCGACCGCGCCCGCCATCCTGGGCGCCGTGCGCCACGCCACCGGCGTGCGGCCCAAGCGGGTGCCGCTGACGCCGGCGCGATTGCGCGCCCTGATCGCCGGGAGATCGTCATGACCGAGAAAGCCGAAAGCGACGTCATCCGCTGCGATGCCTGTCCCGTGCTGTGCCGCATCCGCCTGGGCCAGGCCGGGGCCTGCGATCGCTACGGCAATGTCGGCGGCAGGCTGGCGCGGCTCGATCCCCTGGTGATCCAGGCCGCCAAGCCGCCCGAGACCCTGGTGCCGTTCCTGGCCGCGGGCGACGGCGCTGCCGGCGAGGACGACGCCCGGCCCTTCGTCACCGGCATCGGCGCCGGCACGACCTATCCCGACTACAAGCCTGCGCCCTTCATCGTCGCCGGCCGCCATCGCGGCGTCGACACGGTGACCGTGGTCAGCGAAGGCATCTTCAGCTATTGCGGCCTCAAGGTGAAGATCGACACCGACCGCTTCCTCGGCCCCGAGCAGGCCGCGGTCCGGGTCGAGGGCGAGCCGATCGGCCATGTCACCACCGCCGAATACGGCTCGCAGATGTTGTCGTTGGGCGGGGTGCGGCATCTCACCGGCGGCTCGAAGAAGGAAGGCACCGTCACCTGCGAGGCGCTGCTCAAGCTCTGCAACAAGCAGCCGGTGACGATGGCGATCGACGGCGGCTCGACCGTCACCGTCCAGGCCGACCGGCCGCCGGTGGTCGACGGCAAGCTCGAACGGCGCATGCGCGTCGGCTGCGGCTCGGCCACCATCGGCATGTTCGCCAAGCAATGGGCCGGCAAGGTCGACGAGGTGATCGTGGTCGACGACCACATCACCGGCGTGCTGACCGAGCATCAGGCCGGGCGCTTTCTCGATCTGCGGCCGGCCGGAATCCGCGTGCGCGGCCGCAAATCCACCCCCGGCCGCTATTTCCAGGTCGCCGAGCCGGGCCAGGGCTGGGGCGGCACCGACGTCACCGACCCCCTGACCATCATCGACAGGATCGACCCCAAGCGCGCCTGGCCGGGCTTGCGGCTGTTGATGGTGTCGACCACGGGCGAGGACGCGCTTTATGCCGTGCTGGACGAGAAACTGCGGCCCGAGGCGAGGCCCTTGCCCGAGACACTGCGGCCGGCGGTCGAGCGCATCGCCGAGAACTGCGAACCGGCGCTGTGCTCGGTGGTGTTCATGGCCGGCGCCGGCGGCTCGCTGCGCTCGGGCGTGACGGAAAACCCGGTCAAGCTGACGCGCGCCATCAAGGCCGGTCGGGTGACGGTGACTTGCGGCGGCGTGCCCTGCCAGATCTGGCCCGGCGGCGGCATCACGCTGATGGTCGACGTCGCGCGCATGCCCGACAATTCCTTCGGCTACGTGCCGACGCCGGCGCTGGTGGCGCCGATCGAGTTCACCCTGACCCGCGCCGACTACGCCGCGCTCGGCGGCCATGTCGACAGCGTCGTGGCGTTGGAACAGGTCTTGGCCGAGACCAAGACGGTGGGGCCGTGAGTCACGAGGCGGGACGCCTGCCGGGCGGACGGCTCGGCCTGCGGCATGGGCCGATCGAATTGGCGATCGGCGCCGAGGGCGCGGCCGAGGACGTGGAGCGCGCCTATCGCGCCGCCGAGGCCTGCTTCCCGGACATCCTGCCGCGTCTGGTCGAGGAATTGCCGTTGCTGCGCGCGCCCATGGGTTCGAGCCGGCCGCGGGCCAAAGGCCCGGTGGCGCGGCGCATGGTCGAGGCGACCTGGCCGCATCGCGCGGTCTTCGTCACGCCGATGGCGGCGGTGGCCGGGGCGGTGGCCGAGCATGTGCTGGATGCCATGACCGGCGCGGCACGGCTGGATCGGGTCTACGTCAACAACGGTGGCGACATCGCCATTCACCTTGCGCCCGGGCAAAGCATCGCCGTCGGCGTGGTCGACGACATCGCCCGACCGGCGATGGACGCCACCGCCAAGCTGACCCACGCCAGCGGCGCGCGCGGCATCGCCACTAGCGGCTGGCGCGGGCGTTCCTTCAGCCGCGGCATCGCCGATGCGGTGACGGTGGTGGCGAAAGCTGCGGCGGACGCCGATGCCGCCGCGACCCTGATCGGCAACGCGGTCGACACCGATCATCCCGCCATCCGCCGCCGCCCCGCGCGCGATCTCCAGATCGACAGCGATCTGGGCGCGATTCCGGTCACGGTGGCGGTCGGCGATCTGCCCGAGGCGGCGATCGAAGCCGCGCTCGAATCCGGCCTGGCCGAGGCGCGGCGCCTGATTGATCGCGGTACGATCCTTGCCGCTTATCTTTCGCTGGCGGGAAGCCGCCGCGCCGCCCTTTCGCCGGGAGCGTTTCCGGCTATGATTGCCGCTTGAACAGGAGGGACGCATGACCATCGAACGCAGAACCGTGCTGCTGCTGGCGGGCGCGCTGGGGGTTGCCATCGGCGCCGGCCAGGCCGTCGCCCAGGACAAGATCCGGGTCGGCGAGCTCAACAGCTACAAGACCTTCCCCGCCTTCCTCGAACCCTACCGCAAGGGTTGGCAATTGGCGCTGGACGAGACCAACGCCGCCGGCGGCCTGCTCGGCAAGCAGGTCGAGATCGTCTCGCGCGACGACAACGGCAATCCGGGCGAGGCGGTGCGCGTCGCCGAGGAACTGCTGTCGCGCGAACGGGTATCCTTCCTGATCGGCACCTTCCCCTCGAACATCGGCCTGGCGGTGGCCGATTTCGCCAAGCAGAAGAAGGTGCTGTTCATCGCCGCCGAGCCGCTGACCGACAAGATCGTGTGGGAGCAGGGCAACCGCTACACCTTCCGGCTGCGGCCCTCGACCTACATGCAGACCGCGATGCTGATCCCGGACGCCGCCAAGCTGCCGGCCAAGCGCTGGGCGATCGTCTATCCCAACTACGAATACGGCCAGTCGGCCACAGCCGCCTTCAAGCGGCTGCTGAAGGAAAAGCGCGCCGATGTCGAATTCGTCGCCGAGCAGGCGCCGCCCTTGGGCAAGATCGAGGCCGGCGCGGTGGCCGAGGCGCTGGCGGCGGCCAAGCCCGACGCCATCTTCAGCTCGCTGTTCGGACCCGACCTGCAGAAGTTCGTGCGCGAGGGCAATCTGCGCGGCCTGTTCAAGGACCGCGCCGTGTTCAACCTCTTGGCGGGCGAACCCGAATACCTCGATCCGCTCAAGGACGAGACCCCGCCCGGCTGGTACGTCACCGGCTATCCGTGGGAGGCGATCGACACCCCCGAGCACAAGAAGTTCGTCGCCGCCTATCGCGCCAAGTGGAACGACTATCCGCGGCTGGGCTCGATCGTCGGCTACGCCACGGTGCAGAGTTTTGTCGCCGCGGTGAAGAAAGCCGGCTCGGTCGAAACCGAAAAACTGGTCGAGGCGATGAAAGGCCTCCAGCTCGGCACGCCGATCGGCGCCATCACCTACCGCCCGATCGACCACCAGGCCACCATGGGGGCCTATGTCGGCAAGCTGGCGGTCAAGAACGGCCAGGGCGTGATGGTAGATTGGTACTTCGCCGACGGCGCCAAGTTCCTGCCATCCGACGCCGAAGTGCTGAAGCTGCGTCCGCGCGAAGGCAGCTAGTCTCAAGCACGGCCCGCCCGTCGCCTGGACCGGCGGCGGGCGGGATTTTTGCGTCATGGCAACCATCGTCCTGATCCAGGTTCTCAACGGCCTGGCCTCGGCTTCCGCCCTGTTCCTGGTGGCGGCCGGGCTGTCGCTGATCTTCGGCGTCAGCCGGATCGTCAACTTCGCCCACGGCTCGTTGTTCATGCTCGGCGCCTATATCGCGGTGTCGCTGACCCAGGCCATGGGCAAGCCCTATTTCTGGCTGGCGGTGCCGTTGGCGGCCTTGGCGGTGGCGGCGATCGGAGCCGCGATCGAGATGCTGCTGCTGCGGCGCATCTACCGGGTGCCGGAGCTGTTCCAGCTTCTGGCGACCTTCGGCCTGGTGCTGATCGTCAAGGACCTGGCGCTGTGGATCTGGGGGCCGGAAGAAATCCTTGGACCGCGCGCGCCCGGCCTGACCGGGGCGGTGCGCATCGCCGGCAAGGCGGTGCCGGAATACGATCTGGCGCTGATCGCGCTCGGTCCCTTGGTGCTGGGGGCGCTGTGGCTGCTGTTGAACCGCACCCGCTTCGGGGTGCTGATCCGCGCCGCCACCCAGGACCGCGAGATGGTGGGCGCGCTGGGAGTCAACCAGGCCTGGCTGTTCACGCTGGTCTTCGCGCTCGGCGCCTTCCTGGCCGGCCTGGGCGGCGCGGTGCAGTTGCCGCGCGAGCCGGCGCATCTGTCGCTCGACATCACCGTCATTTCGGATGCCTTCGTGGTGGTGGTGGTGGGCGGCATGGGCTCGATCGGCGGGGCCTATCTGGCGGCGGTGGTGATCGGATTGATCAAGGCGTTCTGCATCGGCCTGGGCGAGCAGACGCTGTTCGGCATCGGCGTGTCGTTTTCGAAGATGACGCTGGTGATCGAATTCGTGGTGATGGCGGTGGTGCTGGTGGTGCGGCCCTGGGGGCTGTTGGGCAAGCCGCAGGCCC
>Ga0194120_10010242_pt1 | contig 11645 bp, 8 predicted proteins | sample TA2MahCa65mmetaG_FD_148642 | JGI IMG/M metagenome (GOLD analysis project Ga0194120, IMG submission 148642) | Freshwater microbial communities from Lake Tanganyika, Tanzania - TA2015019 Mahale Deep Cast 65m | ecosystem: Environmental > Aquatic > Freshwater > Lake | place: Tanzania: Lake... | reverse complement strand
CCGTGTTGCCGCGAATGGTGGCGCCACCGCCTTGGATGATCGACTCACGAAGCCTTCGCAGGCGCGTCGCGACCGATCCATCCACCAACTGATCCTCGATGCGAAGCTTGATGCCGCCGATCATCGACGCATCCGCGGCATAGTGGAAGACCGCCTCGCGACCTGTCGCGGTGCGCAGGCGTTCACGCAGAGAGGACTCGGTCGTCTTCTCCAGCGGCTGACCATCAACGGTGAATACATCCACCTCGGTCTTGCCGAAGAGCCCCTGCAGCAGCTCGTCGTACGCCTCTTCCATCTCGGCGAGATGGCTCAAGCGTCCCTTGCGGTCCACCACCATGATGAAACGAAGCAAGGTGTCGCTGACATTCCCCTTCAGGATGCGTCCGAGCGCGGCACTGCGTGCAGCGCGCTCCACGGTCGGTGATGCGAGCAGCGCACGGAACGACTTGTCCAACTGGATGACTTCCGCGAGTTCGTGGAACTCCTCGCCAACTTCCTGGGCGCGGGCGTTCCCCCCCTGCTTCTGCGCCAACTCCAGCAGCGCATTCGCGTACACCGTGGCGATCTTGTCGTTCGTCGCCATTGGTCAGCGGCTCTTGCCTTGCATGCCAGCAAGCGACTCTTCGACCATGCGCTTCTGATCCGAGGCGCTGATCTCGCGCTTGAGGATTCGCGATGCGATGGAAACCGCAAGCGTTGCAGCGTGCGCTTCGAGTTCGGCGACCGCGGTGCGGCGCGCTCGCTCGATCTCGTCCTGTGCGCGGCGAGCGCGTTCCGCCAACTCCGCCTCGCTGCGTGCACGAAGTTCCTCGCCCATGCGAACCGCTTCCGCCTTGGCCTCGCGAATCATGCGGCTCGATTGCTCCATCGCCTCCTGCAACTTCTGCTCAAACTCCTTCTGCTTCGCGGCGGCAGCGGCCCGCGCAGCCTCCGCGGCAGCGATTTCACCGAGGATCTTCGCGTTGCGGTCATCAAGCCCCTTCAGGATCTTTGGCCACACAAAGACGCCGAGTGCCGTGGCGACCGTTCCAAACACCACCATCGTGGTGATGAAGGGAAGCAGGTTGAACTCAAGAGGATTTGCCGAAGCCAACATCATTGGGGAACCTCCACGGAGGATCCGTTCGCCCCGCCGGCAAAGCGCGGCGCGGCGAACGGTCGACCGACGATCACTTGCCGAAGTTGAGGAAGCCTGCGACCACCGCGAACAGCGCGACACCTTCGACGAAGGCGGCGGTGAGAAGCATGTTGATGAAGATGCGACCTTCCATCTCGGGCTGGCGCGCGATCGACTCCATGGCTGAGCCACCGATGCGACCGATGCCGAGACCCGCGCCAACTGCGGCGAGTCCGCATGCGAGACCCGCGCCGATACCCACGCCGAAGTTGGCCGTGGATGCGGCGGGGGCAGCCGGGTCGGCCGCCAGAGCAGCTGTGGCGCAGAACGTTCCGACGAGGGTGGCGAGAGCGAGATGAGCGATTTTCATTGGGGTCAGATCTCCGTTGCGATTCAGATTGCAGAAGGTTTCTCAGGTCGAGCCCAGAGGCGAACATCGCCTCTGGGAGGGGAAAGAATATAGCCAAGAATCAGTGGGCGGGGGCTCCATGCGCATGCGCGCCATCATGCCCATGCGCCGCGGCATCCGATGCCTCGCCATGCGCCTCATCATGCGCGTGATCCTCGTGCGCCATGAGGCTGATGAAGACCGCGGTGAGGAACATGAAGACAAACGCCTGCAGCAGCGCGACGAACACTTCGAGCAGCGTGATCAGCATCGCACCGATGGCGGTGACCACCGTGATCGCGCCCACGCCGAACCAGCCGAGCCCCGCGTTCGCCGCCAACGCGCCGAACGACGTGAACACGATGAGGAGGGTGTGGCCAGCCACCATGTTCGCGAAGAGGCGGATGGCGAGCGCAGCGGGTTTGACGAAGAGCCCGAAGAACTCCACCACGAACACGAGCAGGACGATGGGATAGAGCAGCGGCGATCCGCTGACCAACTCATGCCCGCCACACAAGTGTTCAAGCCAACCCTTCAAACCCAGCTCGCGGAAGCCCTGCACTTGGATCAGCACGAATGAGATGATCGCCATTCCACCCGTGACCGAGATGCTTGCCGTCGCTGCGCCGCCGAAGATGGCAAGCGTCCTGTTCTCTGCGAGGCTGAATCTCTCGCCGCGGAGCCAGTAGATGAACTCCTGCACTTCGACAAAGGGGATCAGCCCCACGAGGTTCAGCGCCAGAATGAAGAAAAACATGGACAGCAGGAATGGCAGAAACTTTCGGGTCAACCTCGCCCCCATCACGGGTTCGAGCATCTGATCGCGCAGGTGCAGCACGATGACTTCGATCACTCCGCCGAACGGGGACTGCGACACGAAGCGCTTGTTCCCCATCGACTCGGGTCCTGTCGCGATGGACCGCGCCGCCCAGCGCAGAAGGATCAAGAGGACGATGGCGGTGGTCACCATCGTGACCATGCTGAGCATCACAGGTCTGCCCAAGACATCCCACTCATGCAGCCCCTTGTCCACAATGTGCGACACTGGGTCCGAAGCACTCGCAAGCAGGGAAATCATTCCGTCGTCTCTCGTTCGGTCGGGCTGCACCCGAAACCACCCGCCGACCGCGGCGTGGCCTCGCTCGTCCCAACGACGCCGCGCCTCAACGGGCTGCTGAACCGCTTCGGGTCGGCAGCGTGGCGGCGATCATGCCGACTTCCGCGAGGACGACCGCGAAGCAGCATCCCCCTGCTGCGGCAATGAACTGCGCCGACTCACAGGGGAAGAACGAGTATAGCCCGAAGCACGCGAGCGGGGTCAGCAGCAGGCGAGCCAACGTTCCACCGAGCCACACTGTCACCCAGTCGACTGCGGGGCGGGGTCGCCACGGCATCGCAGCCAGCCAACCGAGGAGGGCAATGGCGAGCACGACCGGCACAACGCGGAGCACGAGCGGCCAGCCGATCCATCCGCCGCGTGGTGCGATCACTCCCCACGCGCAGCCGAACAGCGCTGCCGCGCCGATCATTGCCGCAACGACAAGTCCCCAGCGCATGGACAGCGGCGGACCCAGCTTGGGCGCCCGCGCAGCACCATCCGTTTCGCCCGACTCACTGCTCACGGCGCATTCCCACTGCGGCCGCGATTTGAAGTGCCCACGAAACCGTTCGCGGTGCCCTTGCTGGATGAACGCCCCCCGCCGAGACGATCGAGCGAGGCGTTCAACTTGAGCGCTCCGCGCAACAGGCTGTACATGGCGACCGCCAGCCCGACGCCTGTGCCGATCAACGCCCCCATATTCGTGTCACCCAACCACGATCCAACGAGCCATCCGAGTACTGCACCAGCGATCACTTCGGTGGTGAAACGCCACGCGAGGCCGGCCATTCGCCACCCAACGCGCACATCCTCACCCTGGCCGCCGCTCGGCGATGACTTGCGAGGAGATCCTTCGGTATCCATGCGCGCGATGGTAGTGATGGCTTCTCACGGCGCAGCGCGGCTATCCTTCCCACCGCCATGCCAATCCCTGACGACCAGATCGTCGATGTCACGCCCAAGCCGCTCTCACGCGGCGAGAATCTGTTCGTGCCCAGCATCATCAAGGGGCTCGGCACGACCATGCGCCACTTCGTCGAGAACTTTGGGCGCAACGGGAGCAATCAGAAGAACATCTGGGTCGTGCAGTATCCCGAGCAGAAACGCGATGATCGCCCGGTCGAGCAGGGTGGTCAGTTCCGCCCGACATTCCGCGGGGTCCACCGACTGAACAAGGACGAGGATGGACGCGTGCGGTGCGTCGCTTGTTTCATGTGTGCGACAGCCTGTCCAGCCAACTGCATTCATATCGTCGCGGAGGAGAGCCCGTGGGAGGACCGCGAGAAGTATCCGAAGCAGTTCGACATCGATGAGCTCCGCTGCATCTACTGCGGCATGTGCGAAGAGGCGTGCCCTGTGGATGCGATCGAACTGACCCCGCACTATGAGGTGACTGGGCTCACGCGTGCCGAGCTGATCTTCGACAAGTCCAAACTGCTCGAGATCTACGACCAGACCGCTGCTGAAAAGCCGATGTGATCACTCGGCGATCGCCGCGCCCTGTGCGGCGCCATTGGGAGCGATCAACCGCCAAACAACTTCTTGAAGCCGTCGATGACCTGAGGGAGATTCTCGATCCCCTTCTGGATCTTCTTCCCGTCGATCGCCGAAGGATCGAACACCAACTTCGTGCTGCGGTGCAGCGGGACATCCTTGCCATCGACCTTCCCAAGCGGACCTGAGAACGTGACATCGACATCGAGCAACTCTCCGGGATCCACGGGCAACTTCGCGACGAGCTCATTGATCTCGGTGACTTCGGGCAGCTGCGCGGACGCCGCGCCTGTCACCGTGCGACCGATGGATGCGATCGGGTAGCGAATCGTGATGGCGTTGGCGAAGGGCGGGGTTCGCGTGAGATCGACATCGCCCGACAGTTTCAGCACCTGCTGCCACTGCGGACCGACCTTCGCCACACGCACAATGAAGTTCGCATAGGTCAGGCGCCCCTGTCGCACGGTCAGGATGAGCGGATCAATCTGCGCAGGCACGGTCGTGACGCCTGGCTGCTGGGCCACGGCCAAGATCGCGATCGTGTCATTCTTCCGAAGCAGTTGTACTTCGCCGATGTCGATCCGCCCATCGAGATCGAGTGTGGCACGATTGCCATCGAGCGGGGCAGAAAGGCTGCTCACCGTGAAGCGCACGGGTGGCGCGGTGGCGATGCCCGCCAGAATCGGGCTCACAGGCTGGAGGATCTTCTGGCGCAGCGCATCGTTGATAGTGAGCGCCGCTTCGAAGGGCGCTTCTGGCGACACGATGCAACGACCCTGCGCCACCACCACTTGCGGCGCCTTGAGATCGAGCGTTTGCGACTTTGCCACCGCACGAATCTTGGTGCTGCGCTGTGGTCCGCTGCCGGCAGAGACCGCGTCGAGCGAGCCATCGATGGATGGACCGAGCAGTGCAACGAGTTCGCCCCCCTGCCCCGCAGCCGCATCGATGAGCGCGATCGGCATCGCCGTCATCTGGAGCTGCGCATTCCACGCCGCATCGGCGGGCGCGAGCGATCCACTGGGCGCACCAAGTTGCCGACCTGCAACGGTCCCGCGTACGGAGCCGGTGTTGCCACCGTCACTCAGGATGTCCATGTCGATCGCATCACTCAAGCGCGTGGTGCGCGCCTTGATGCTCGTGGCGCCGAGTGAAACCGCGGGCCCGCTCGCGGGTGCCAACTCGATCGCTGCAAGCGTGAGTTCGGTGTTGAACGCGCTCCCTGCCGCGCCTGAAGCGGGCAAAGTCAGCGACTGCACGCGCAGGCGCGCGTCAATGGGACCGAGCTGACGAAGTGCAGCGGATGCGCTCGCATCGCCGTTGGCAAGATCCACAAGTGCGAGCGCGAGTGCTCCAGGCATCTGCACACTCGCCTCGCTGTTGGCGAGCGTGACGGGGATGTCCGCGGCTCCAAAGAGCGCACGCAGATCACCGCTGAGTGCCGCTGCAGCCGTGAGAGGCGCAGGCGCCGCATCGCCGACCGCCAGCGTCCCCTTCACCGCCGCATTGAGTTCACGGTCCAGTCCTGTCGAACGCGCCACCACTTCGAGCGCGCCCATGCCAAGCCTCGGCTTCCCCGGGATTTGTATGGCACAGGGAGCCAGATCGATACGCAAGTCTGCACTTCCACTTGCTGCACTCGTCGTCGGCAACACCAACGAGCGAATATTGCAGGCCAGATTGATGTCGCCGATCGATGGTGATGCCGAGTTCGCATCCGACAAAGTGATGCCCGACCAGCGAAGCATTTCCACCGCGAGCGCGCCAGGGACCTTGATCCCAACGGAGCTGTCCTTGAGTGTCAGTGCAGATGCCTTGCCGGATCCGATGGCTTGCAGATCGCCGCGCGCATCCACGGCAACAGTCAGTGTGCCTGGCGCGCTGCCACCAACGCGAAATGTTCCGCCAAGGCTGGCCTGCGCGCGTTCAGCAACTCGGGGACTCTTCACCGAGAGCGTGACCTCCTCGAACTGCACTCGCTCCCGACCTGGCGCTTCGATCGATCCCGGATCGATCTTCACCGTCGCCACGGCGGACGCATCATCCACGGATCCCGTCCACACGCAGGACTCGATGGAGATCGTTCCACGAATCGCCCTGCCGCCTGCCGCGGTCGCCAACTGCTGCCGCCAATCCACGCCGCTTCGCAGTCCAAGCCACTGCTCGACTACTTCCGCGGGAAGATCGAAGGCACCCTGCGTCGGTTTCAGGTCGATGCGCGCAGACGCAACACCCGACGGATCGAGCGTCGCGCTCCCAGCTCCCTTGAGTTTCATCCGCGGCAGCGCGATGTCGAAGTCGAACTGATCGGCGGCAGCGCGGTCGATCGACGCGCGCACAGAGCCTGGCCCCGTGAGCAGCGCAGCGGCGGTTCCGACATCGAGCAGCGAAGCGAGCGCAGATCCGCCAGAAATCGTTGCTTCCGTACTCCCACGCATGGCCTGCGAACCGAAGTCAGGCCACTCCACCGAACCACGAACTTGCGCAGCCTCCGTTGTCCCAGCAAGGACTCGTGTCGTCAGTTCTGCAGAGAGACCAGCGCCCCGCGCACCGGCGGCAGGAGTGAACGAACCCTTCACATCGACATCACGCAGCGTCGCGGGCGCGGCGAGCCCAGGGGCCCGTGCCACAGCGAGCATGGGAACACGGATCGTTCCAGCAAGCTTCGCCGGCAGATATTGCCCTGCGCTGATCTGCTGCCACAGAATCCGAAGCGCATCGATTCGAACCTCCGCACGCGCCGAATCCGCAAGGGCGATGCTCGAGGGTGCGAAGCGCGCCACGAGACTCGGCGCGGCCGTGAGCGCGCAGTCGATCGGCTCCGTCGAGAGCGCATCCTTGTCCCACGTCGTGCGAGTGGCGACGACCGCTTCACCGAGGGTCAATCGCAGCGATGCGCGACCGCTCGCCATGCTCCCATCCTGCTCCACCGCCACCGCCACGCTCGGAACGGCCGACTGCACAAGCATCGTGCGCACATCGTCGGGCAGCCACAATGCCTTCGCGATGTCGAGTGGTGCGAGCGTCAGACTTCCGCTCGCGCGCAGCGCATCCGACTGACCCGAGAGCCCCTGTGTCCATCCCGTCACTGACTGCACGGCAGTCAACGCAGCACTACCAAGCGATCCATCGATGTGAACCTCCAGCGGAGCCGCGGCGCCCGACCCGCGCACATCCACCGTGGTCGCTCCAAGGGGCAGCGTGATCGCATCCGTGCATCGAATCGCCGTCGCGCCCGTTGAGATCCGCCCCTGCACGGCGCAGGCGTTCCAATGGATGGCGCCTTGGCTCGGCAGCGGAATCGCGGCACTCGCGATGTCCACTTGCACCGCGAGTGGTTCCGCGAGTCCGAGGCTTGGAACCAACGCAGGTTGCACGGCCACCTGCACACTCGTGGGCGACAGAATCAGTTGTGTGCCCCCATCACCAAGAGCAGCGGCGGCGTTCACACGAATGTGATCTGCCTGCAGTTGCAAGGTGCCTTGCGTTCCATCGAGCAGCAGTGCAGCGGTGATGGAAGCACCGATGTCGCGCTGCGCCTCGAGCGGCGCGGGGAGGTACGGCGCGAGCGCCGAGGTGGGCAGTTGCTCGACCCGAACCGATCCCGCGAAGGAACGCGCGGCCGCATCGAATGGCTTGCGCGCCGTCAGATCAACGGTGGAAACCGCCTGCTCTCCCGTCGGCAGCGCGACTGCGATTTCCCCCTGCACACGCGCCTCGTCACTCAGCGCACGCGAGACCACCTTCCACTGCAGACGATCGATCACCAGCGGGAATCCCTTCGTCGGGACTGCGAGCGCGCTCGCCTGCACATCGAAATCGATTGCCATCGTGTCGATCACCAGTTCGCCAGTCGGGGTCAGACACTTTGCCGCACTTCCCTTGATTGCCAAGTTCCCTGCGCGTTCACCGACTTTGGTACTGGCAGTCAGATCGACCGCACAGCCATCCACCTCCAGTGTGCATGTGCCATGCAGGTTTTGCACGGCGATTGCAGGGCGTTCGCCACTCCCCGTCACTTCAACATCAACGCGGACAATCTCGAGCACCGAACCTCGGAGCGCCTGAAGCGAGACAGTGCTGTTGCCCGTCGATGCGGCGGCAGGCAGTGCGGGTGCGGCAGAACCGCTCGGCGAACTTCCGCGCAGCATGTGCAGAATGGTCAGCGAACCATCTTCCGCAGTGCCGCTGCGGACCGCACCGGAGAGACGAACCTGCACCGGCGCGCTCAACTTCACGAGCGACCACAGGCTGCCCGAAACCTCCACATCTGCCGCCACACGGTCGCCATTCGCACCCGCGATCTCCAGTCCGCTCATCCGCTGCGGACCACCCCACGAAAGAGACAAGTCCTTCAGCGAAACGCTCCCCTGCACCGCGGGCGCGATCGCGTTCACAACCAAGGATCGCCCCCACGCGCCCGACAGCAGCGATGGAAGAAGAGCAATCACGATCCCAATCGCCACCAGGAACACGCCGAAAGCTGCACCGCCCCACACGAGCAGTCGTTTGCGAGGCCGCAGGGTCGTTCCAGTTTCTGTTGTTGACATCGGAGGGACGAGTCTAACCCACGGCTCCTGATCACCCCCCCACGCACGGGGGTCAGTCGACGAGTTGTGCGGCAGCAGGACGCGCAGCAGTCGGCGCAGCGAGCGCGAGCATCCGATCGAGCGCACTCCGCGCCAGCACACGAGCTTCTGGATGAACGCGGATCTCGTTCACGACGCGACCCTCGGCGAGCGCATCAAGCGCCCACGCCAAATGCGGCTGATCGATGCGGTACATCGTTGTGCACAGGCATTGGCAGCCCGACAGAAGTTCCACATGAACGCCCCGCTCCGCCGCAGCCCGTGCAAGCCGCGCGACCAGATGCACCTCTGTCGCCACGGACCAACGCTCGCCCGCCGATGCGTCCGCGATCGTCCGAATGATGAACTCTGTCGACCCGGCAAGATCGGCCGCATCGACCACTTCCTGCATGCACTCGGGGTGGACAAGAATGCGCGTGCCATCTGCACGCGCACGAACTGCCTCCACATGCTCGGGGCGGAACAACTTGTGCACGCTGCAGTGCCCCGCCCAGAGCAGCACATCGACATGCCTGACCGCCTCCGCTGTAATGCCGCCATGCGGGCGCTTGGGATCCCAGAGCGCCATCTGCGCAGTCTTTCCGCTCGAGCGGGCATCGATCTCGCTGATGAGACCGCACGCGTGCGCCGTGTTGCGCCCAAGGTGCTGATCCGGAAGAAAGAGCACCAGAACTCGCTCACCCTTCGCACGCGGCGTTTCGCCGCCGCGCAGCGCCCACTCAAAGACCGTGCGCGCGTTCGAACTTGTGCAACACGCGCCACCATGCGAACCCACGAACGCCTTGATCGCCGCACTGGAGTTCACATAGGTGATGGGAACGATCCGCCGCTTCTCGCGACCTCCACTCATCGCCCTTTCTATGAAGTCCCATGCCTCGAGCGCATCGTCGTACGCAGCCATGTCCGCCATCGAACAGCCCGCGCCGAGATCTGGAAGAATCACACGCACCCCTTCCGGTGTCAGGATGTCCGCAGTCTCGGCCATGAAGTGCACGCCACAGAAGACGATGAACTCCGTGCCACGGCGCGCCGCCTCCACAGCCGCAGCCTGACTCAACTTCAAACTGTCCCCCGTGAGATCGGCATGGGCGATCACTTCATCCTGTTGATAGTGATGACCGAGTATCAGCAGCCGATTCCCCAATTCGCGTCGCCGCGCCTCGATGCGCTCGTGCAACTGGCTCGGGGCTGCCGCGCGATAGGTATCAGGAATGGTGGGCTGCCATAACACAGTGAAAGAATCGTATGCAACCGCAAAGATGGAGTCCGAATCGCTCCTCGGAACAGTTTCGCGACCGCTCGAGAGCAAAAAGGCCCAACATTCGTTGCGAATCGCACTTGGAAAGACGCCGCCGAGATGCGATGATGGAGAGCCCGGCGAGTCACCGATGCACGTTTCACCCCACGCACACATCCTGCTCGTATCACTGCTCATTGCATCCGTGCCACTTCCAGATGCGCATGCGATTCCGCCGATCCTTGCCAACAAGCTTGTCGCAACCGACGGTGCGGCAGGCGATCAGATGGGGAACGCCGTCGCCCTCTCGAACCTCGCCGGGATCACGGGCGCGGAACCAGACATCGCTGTGGTGGGGATTCGCTACGACGACAGTCCACAGGCAGACCGCGGCTCGGCCAACGTCTACCGAAAGAATGCGCAGGGTCAATGGATCTTTGAGGCAAAGCTTGTCGCATCGGATGGCGTGACAAGCGATTTTTTCGGCTACTCGGTGGCGATCTACGCCGACACCATCGTCGTCGGCGCACCATTCGACGACATCACGCTTGTTGATCAAGGCTCCGCCTACATCTTCAAGCGCAACACCAACGGCACATGGACACAGATCACCAAACTGGCGGCGACCGATGCCGCGGCGACGGACAGTTTCGGCGCGTCGGTGGCAATCACCAACACGGCACTGGGCAGCAGTTCATTCGGTGATCTCGTGCTTGTCGGGACGCCTCTGAATGATGTGGGATCGCTGCAGGATCAGGGCTCCGTCTATGTGTTCAAGCGAAGCACGGCAGGCACCTGGGCGGGCGAAGGTCAACTCGCCGTGACTGGAACCGATGCGGGCGCGCTGGAGAACTTCGGATGGTCCGTGTCTGCCTACGGCGACCGCGCACTCATCGGAGCACCATTCGACACGATCGCGGGTGCGCAGTACCGGGGATCTGCGTACATGTGGCGGCGCTCAACGGCCGGCGTTTGGACGCAGGAGACAAAGCTCGTCGCGAGTGATGGCGTGGCGGCGGACTACTTCGGCTACGCCGTCAGCCTGTTCAGCAATCAGTGCATTGTGGGCGCCCCCGTGGATGACATTGGTTCAGTCATCGACCGTGGCTCCGCGTATGTGTTCCAACTTTCAGGCACGTCGACTTGGACTCAGGAGGCAAAGTTGGTTGCCTCAGACGGTGCCGCCACGGACAACTTCGGCGCCTTCGTCGCAATCCAAGGTGATATCGCGATCTGCGGCGCCCCCAACGATGACGGCACGGTCGATGGAAGTTCCACATCCTTTGTGGATGTCGGATCCGCATATTTCTTTACGCAGACAGGCACGGCAACGTGGACGCAGCAGGCTCGCATCGCGGGCACGGATGGTCAGGCGGGTCGTGCCTTCGGAAACGCGGTTGCGGTCTTCGGCACCACGGCGCTCATCGGTGCCAACGGCGAGGACATCGGTAATCCGATTCGGGAAAATCAGGGCTCCGCCTCCGTCTACAAGTTGCTGCCGCCTGACTGCAACAACAACGGCGTTCCGGATGATGAAGACATTGCATCGGGCATCGCACCCGACTGCAATGGCAATGGTCGCCCGGATTCCTGTGATCTCGCCGATGGAGCCGCGGACAGCGACAACGACGGCAAACTCGATTCGTGTGAGATGGCGTACGGGGACTTCGACCTCAACGGCGCCATCAGCGGAACGGATCTCTCCGTGATCCTCTCTGCGT
>Ga0194120_10010240_pt1 | contig 11647 bp, 11 predicted proteins | sample TA2MahCa65mmetaG_FD_148642 | JGI IMG/M metagenome (GOLD analysis project Ga0194120, IMG submission 148642) | Freshwater microbial communities from Lake Tanganyika, Tanzania - TA2015019 Mahale Deep Cast 65m | ecosystem: Environmental > Aquatic > Freshwater > Lake | place: Tanzania: Lake... | reverse complement strand
TGGCCGCCCGCGCCGGCGCGGCGGCTTTCTTCCTCCATCCGCCGCCGGGCGTTTTCGCGCAGGGTCTGGAACCGCGCATAGGCCCGCCAGCCGTACCAGACGGCGGCGATGACCAACGCGGTCAGCAGGATCTTGGACAGGCTGATGCCGAACATGGGCTTTTGTAGGGGCCAAGCGTCGGCGGGTCAACCGCGGGCGGCGGCCGGAAATCCGGCGTCACCAATCCAGCGTCACAAATCCAGTGCTTGGCCGTGGCGCAGAATAGCCTCGGCCCCGTCCGTATATTTGCCGTCCGGCCCGTGCAGAACCAGCCCCTTGCGCGTCTTCATCGGCGCGCTTGATCCATTGACGGCAAAAACGATGACGCGCTTGGGCGGCTTGCCCGGCCCCGGCAAAAGCGGCAGCACCGCGCCGCCGCCGGCCCGGCCCTTGAGGCAATCGAGAACGTCGTCCAGCCGGTCGGCGCGATGGATGAGGGTCAGCCGCCCGCCCGCCTTCAATCGATCAAGGCACCCGTCCAGCCAGCGCCCGAGCCCGCCCGCGCCCTCGACCGTGGCCCGCCGCCGGGCCCGGTCGGGCGAAGCCGTCCCCGAGCCCGGTTCGGCGAACGGCGGATTGGTCAGAACATGATCGAACGTCGCGCCCGCCAGAACACCCGCCAAGGCATCGGGCGCGCACACATCGCCCGCGACGAACCGGACGCGGCCGGCGACGCCGGTATCGGCCGCGTTTCCTTCCGCCAAACGGACCAGATCGGCGTCGATTTCCAGCCCCGTCACCCGCGCGCCCGGCACGCGAACGGCCAGGCACAGCGCCGCGGCGCCGGTGCCCGAACCGGCATCCAGCGCGCTCTCCCCCGTCCCGGCCGGAACGGCGGCGGCCAGCAGGACCGGGTCGATGGCGGCGCGGAACCCTTGCGCGGGTTGCGTCAGTTTGACCCGCCCGCCCAGTAGGGTATTGCGCGTAACCGCCCCGCCTTGATCGGCCATGAACCCGCCTTTTCTCGCGGCCTCGCTTGACCGCGTAACGGCAACGTACCTATGATTCTCCCAACACATGCTGGAATGGGGCCGCAAGTCCCGTCAAGCGCCCTGGGAGCCCCGCGTCATGGGAATTGTCGTCAACATCGGCGAAGGCCGGGACCGCAAGCCGTCGTTGGATCGGCTGGCGGCGCTCGTCGCCGACGACATCAAGGCGGTCAACGTCCTGATCGTCCAGCGGATGCAAAGCCCCGTGGCGATGATTCCGCAATTGGCCGGGCACATCGTCGCTTCGGGCGGCAAACGGGTGCGGCCGATGCTGACGCTGGCCGCGTCCAAGATGTGCGGCTATCGCGGCCAGCGGCACCTGGCGCTGGCGGCCTGCGTCGAGTTCATCCACACCGCCACGCTTTTGCACGACGACGTCGTCGACGAAAGCGACTTGCGCCGAGGCGAGGCCAGCGCCAACGCCCTTTGGGGCAACAAGGCGAGCGTGCTGGTCGGCGATTTCCTGTTCAGCCGTTCGTTCGAACTGATGGTCGAAGACGGCTCGCTCGAGGTCCTGCGCATCCTTTCGCACGCGTCCGCCGTCATCGCTGAGGGCGAGGTCATGCAGCTGACCACCGCCAACGACACCGCCACCGGTGAGCCCGCCTATCTCGAAGTGATCAAGGGCAAGACCGCGCAGCTGTTCGCGGCCGCCTGCCGCATCGGCGCCGTGGTCGCCGACCGGCCCAAGGTCGAGGCCGAGGCGCTGGACGCCTTCGGCATGAATCTCGGCATCGCCTTCCAGCTGGTGGACGACGCGCTGGACTATTCCGCCAGGCAGGCGGAGCTGGGCAAGACGGTCGGCGACGATTTCCGCGACGGCAAGATCACGCTTCCGGTCATCCTTGCCTTCCGCCGGGGCGACGACGAGGAACGCGCGTTCTGGCGCCGCACGCTGGAGGACCAGAACCAAACCCCGGCCGATCTGGATAAAGCTATCGGCATCCTCACCCGTCACGGGGCCCTGGCCGACACGGTCGAACGGGCCCGCCATTACGGCGCCATCGCGCGGGACGCGCTCGGCATCTTTCCCGACGGCCCGGAAAAGGCCGCCCTGCTCGATATCATCGATTTCTGCATCGAACGGGCCTATTAGGCCCCCAAAAGCCGGGGCCGCCCGCCTTGCCCCGCCCCCTCCCGAAGGCTATAACACCGCCGCCGCGCGCGGAGTGTAGCTCAGCCTGGTAGAGCACTAGCTTCGGGAGCTAGGGGCCGTGGGTTCGAATCCCGCCACTCCGACCATTTCCCGCTTTCGAGCCCGCCGCTCGTCCTCCCCGGCTTTCACGCCAGGCTTTGCGACAGGACCGGCAGATCGTCCAGCTTCCTGAGGAGATACTCGAGGTCGTCGCCCGCCATGGCGACGCCCAAGTCGCCGTACTGGGTCAGCACCCGCTCGATCATGCGCCGGGCGTAGCGTTCGCGGTCGCGCTCGCCGCCGTCCAACGCCATTTCGCTGGCGACGTTCACCGCCGCCTGGATGGCGGGATAATACGCCGCCGGCAGCTTGGCGCGCCCGAGCAGCGCCTGCAGGCCGAGCTGGCCCTGGTCGTAGATCAGCTTGCGGGCGTTGGCGAGCGTGACGCCCGCCAGTTCCGCCATCGCGGTTTCGAAGAAGATCATGTCCCCCATCACCACCGCGCGCAGGACAATGGACGGCGTCAGGCGCTTGTTCCGGTTCATGTGCTGGACCAGCGTCTCGACGTCCTGCTCCTCGGCGGCGCTGGTCAAACCCAGAATCGCGCGTTCGCGGCTGCTGATCAAAAGGCCGTCGGCCAGTTCCGGCGCCAGATCGTGGCGCTTGACCAGATCGGCGCGGATTTTTTCCGAAACCACCGTCATCAGGCGCTCGGCCACCGTCATCGGCAGCTTGGGTCGGGCGACCATGGCCGCCTGGATGCTTTCCTTCTTGCCGAAATCATCCACCACCTTGCGCAGCGAGTCCTCGGATATGGCCGCGCCTTTGTTGGCGACCAAGGTTTCGACCGCGGCCTCGTTGCGGGCATCGACCAGCGCGGCGGAAACACCCTCGGACACCTGCGATCGGCCGGCGATGGCAACCTGCTTGGCCGATCCCTGGGTGCGGATGATTTCCACCAGGTCGGCGTCGGTCAGGACATCGGAAAACTTCAGGATCGGCTCGGCGACGCTGTCCACGTCCTTGGCCAGCGCGACGGCAACCTCGCGCGGCACGTCGCGGTTCTGCTTCAGGTTCTGGGCCAGGGCTTCGCGCACGCGCACCTCGGCGTCGCGAACCATCAGGCGGAAGATTTCCTCGGCGATTTTCCGCTCGCCGTCGGTCAAGCCGCCCCGGTTGAAACTGGCGGCAATCTTGCCCGCCGTTTCCGCACGCGCCCGACCCGAGGGGTCCGTCAGCAAACGGACCACGTCGTCTTGCGTTAATACGGCCTCGGCCATTGGTCGGCGTATCCCCGGTTCCAGTTGCGAGTAACCCGCGATATGTACCATATCTTATCCCTCGGCAACCCGCCTGCAAGCCCAACTCTCGGAAAAAAAACAACGGTTTAGGGACAAATCGTTCCCTTCCTGAAACCAATTTCTCGGCCGGATTTTCGCCGCAATTTGCAGCCCTAATATTTCCGCCCCGGCGGGTTGCCAGGGGCCGGGGCCGGGGCCATAATGCGCCCCCTCGCAATGCCAACGCTTTCCGGAGAACCGAGACTATGACCACCACCAGACTGATCGCCGCCGGCGCGGCCCTCATCGCCGGCCTCACCTTCGCGGGCGCGGACGCCCGGGCGAATGAAGACGGCGCCAAGGTCTTCCGCACCAAGTGCGCGACCTGCCATACCATCGAAAAGGGCAAGCACAAGGTCGGCCCGGCCCTGGACGGCATCGTCGGCAAGCAGGCCGGCACCGCCGAAGGGTTCACCCGCTACGTTGGCCTCAAGGGCGCGTCCTTCAAGTGGACCAAGGACGATCTCAACAAGTACATCACCGACCCCGAGGCCTTCATCAAGGCCAAGGGCGGCGCGCGCAGCTCGATGGCCTTCAAGCTGCCGAACGAGAAGGAACGCCACAACGTGATCGAATACCTCGAAAAGGCGAAGTAAGCCTCTTTCGACGGCATACCGCCGGAAACGGCGCCGGGAACGTCCCGGCGCCGTTTTCTTTTCGCTCTTCGCCGCTTGTCACAAATACCCAAGGCGGTAGGATGATCCCGTGCCGCATCCTTTCCCCGCGCGAACGCCCGAGGCCGCCCATGAACATCAAGGACCATATCCGTTCCATCCCCGACTTCCCGAAGCCGGGAATCCTCTTCTACGACATCTCCACCATGCTGGCCCACGCCGACGCCTGGCAGGTGGCGATGGGCCGCATGGCCAAGCTGGTGGCGCGCCATCAGCCCGACGTCCTGGCCGGAATCGAATCCCGCGGCTTCCTGGTCGCGGCGCCGCTGGCGCTGAAACTGGGGCTGGGCTTCATCATGGTCCGCAAGCGCGGCAAGCTGCCGGGCAAGACCATCCGCCACGAGTACGCGCTCGAATACGGAACCGACGTGGTCGAAATCCAGCACGACGCCATCGAGAAGGGCCAGCGCGTCGTCGTCCTCGACGACCTGTTGGCGACGGGCGGCACGCTCAACGCCGCGGCCGAGCTGCTGACCAAGGTCGGCGGCAACGTCGTCGGCGCGGCCTGCCTGATCGAGCTTTCGTTCCTGAACGGCCGTTCGCGCCTGAAGGTGCCGTTCGATTCCCTGGTCGTATACGACCAGTAGGCAAGGAACCGGCCTTGGCCGACATCGACCGCGCCGCCCTCGAACAATTTCTTCGCGACGTCGGCCCGGCCGCGGCCAAGCGCCTGGCCGGGGTGTTCGCCACCGAGGCCCGCCGCCGCATCGGAGCGGTCGCGGCCTTGAGTCCGGCCGGGGCCAGCCAGGATTTGCGGCGCGAGGCCCATTCGCTCAAAAGCGCGGCGCGCACTTACGGCGCCGCCGGCATCGCCAGGGCCGCCCTGGCGCTGGAAGCCGCCTGCGACCGCAACCGGACCGAAGAGATCGCCCCGCTGGCCAAGGCCCTGATCGAAACCGTCGAACGCGACCTGCCCCTGTTCGAGGCCGCCGTCGCCGCGCAGAAACTGCCCGGACCCAAAGTCGACTTGCCATAATCGAAGTTTTTTTCACAGCATGTGTATATTTCTTGTTGAGTTACCACTCGATTTATGAGAACGTACAGTGAACAACAAATCAGCGAGATGCTCAAAATCAATAGCTGAAATATGACAATTCAAATAGCAAACCGCGCTGATCTACGCCGTGTAGCCAACCATTTGGCGAACCTAACCCAGAATGCACGGGTCAAAGATCCGTTCATTGCGGGCGTGCGTGAAGTCATCGCAGATGGCCATGATCCCTTGGGCGACACCTACGCAAGGGTTGTTTCTCCATCCGTACGCCGCAATTATGGCGCTACTTTTACCCCAATCGCAGTTGTGCAATCTATGCTGCATTGGGCAAAATCGCAGCGCATACGTATCGCACGAATCGTCGATCCCGGAGCAGGTTCCGGTCGATTCGTACTAGCTGCCGCACGAGCATTTCCGAACGCAGAAATCGTCGCTGTCGAAAAAAACTCCGAGATTGCCAAGCTGCTTCAAGCGAATGTCGCCGCCGCCGACATCGCTAAGCAGGTTCAAATCCTTGTCCAAGATTACCGCTCAGTCGAACTTTCTCGGATTGCAGGTGCTACGTTGTTCATTGGCAACCCGCCCTACGTCCGCCATCACGATATCGAACCAAATTGGAAAAATTGGTACACTAACGCCCTTGAAGCCGACGGGCTCCCCGGAAGCCAACTCGCCGGTCTTCATCTTCATTTCCTGCTCAAGACTCGCCAGCTTGCCGTTTCCGGCGACCTTGGTTGTTTTATCACGGCCGCCGAATGGCTCGATGTTAATTACGGTTCGACACTCCGAGCGATGCTTACCAATGGTTTGGGCGGGCAGTCGCTGCATCTGATCGACCCTGCGGTCAAGGTTTTCGATGATGCGTTGACCAGCGCTATGATTCTTTGTTTTACAGTGGGCTTACATAGCGATGCGCTTCGTGTGCGACATGTGCGCAATATTGAGATGCTTGGCGATCTGAGGAGCGGAAAGCGCATCAGCCTTACCCGCGCACAAGCGACCCACAAGTGGTCGCTTCTTACCAGCCCCCCTCGAATTACGAACGACAAAACATTCGAACTTGGCAATCTTTTCGCCATCCATCGCGGACAGGTTACCGGTATGAATCGCGTATGGATTGCGGCCACAGATACCCCCAATATATCCCACCGGTTTCTCGTTCCGACTGTCACCGATGCAAAGGAGTTGATTGACGCCCCAAATGCTCGTCTCATGACGACAGCGAGGCTCAAACGCGTGGTGAGTCTCCCGGCTGATCTGAATGCACTTGATGATGAGACGCGTTGTCAGATTGATCGTTTTCTCCGCTGGGCGCGGAGTCTGGGGGCAAATAAGAGTTATGTCGCCCAACATCGTCGCCCATGGTGGCGTGTCGCCCTTGGCTCCCCGGCCCCAATTCTTATGACTTATATGGGGCGCCGCCCGCCAGTTTTCGTCCGCAATATTTGTGGGGCACGAATCATTAACATCGCTCATGGGCTCTATCCGCGGACACCGCTCGCAGAGAGCGATCTTAATCGCCTTGTCCGTTGGCTCAATGCGAATGTCTGTATATCGGCCGGTCGGACCTACGCCGGCGGTCTCACCAAGTTTGAACCGCGGGAAGCAATGCGCCTTCGTATCCCTACTCTTGAGGCCTTATGTGAAATGGAGCTGAACTGATGGGGTGGCCCAGAGGTGCGCGGAGATGGTCGGATAAGGAGATTCGCAACGATACCGCCGAGGCTAAGGCCTTATTTCGTAAGAAGCGCCTTAGTGAGCCCAAAAAACGCTATTTAGATGCCTTCGCCCAACTCGAGAAGGCAAACAAAGAAATTATAGACCGACTCGCGCATATCCTGGATGACTCTGTTGATTCAAAGCTGATCGCCACGTTGGTAGGCGATGAACATCTCCTCACCGCCCTTCGGTATCTCGGTGCGCCGCCAATCTCGAAAGACGACCTTGAAACTTTGATCGATGCCTCGCTCTCGCCTGCGCAGATTGCCAATGATTTCGGACATGCCAAGGCTATTCGTGATGTAATTCGCCGTATTCTCGACCCGAAGCGATTTCCTTGGATATGCGAGAGGCGACAGCCTACAAAGAACGAGAGACACGCTGCGATTCTTGCTTCCTCCGTTGTGGCGTCGGCTCAGCGTGTTCAAACCGAGCGACGTTCCGACGAGCGCGATTCCGTCGAAGGAGCCGTCAAGGAACTTCTTCTTCGCTTGGGGTTTCAACCAACACCTTCGCGACGAAAGGGCATTCAGACCTTGCTTGCCGACGCGCCGAAGAAAGGCGAGTTCATGATTGGCTGTAAGGTTGGAGAACATAATGCCGACATCGTGGCGGGGCTCTTTGACGGACGTATTTTGGCCCTTGAGTGTAAGGCGTCTAATTCTGAGATAAACAGTCGCAAGCGCATCAATAAGGAAGTGGCTGTTGATGCCGCTTACTGGGTACGACACTTTGGTGAACAAAATCTCGTCCCTGCGGCTGCCATCCAAGGTGGTTTCAATGCTAAATATTTAATTCAGGCCCAAGAAACTCCGGTTGTAATTTTTTGGGCGCACCGACTTCGAGATCTTGAAATATTTATAAAAACGACCAAAGGGCGCGGTTAGTATTTCCGAGGTGCTTTGCGATCGGTGACTAAAGATCGCCTTGGTCTCTTGGCTTGCCTTTCCGCCGATCGATTCTCTAACCCCATCACCAGCCTGGCCGCCTTCTTCATCACGCTGGGCAGGGCCAACGCGCCCAAACCGTCCTTCGGCCACCACGCCGCATCCCCATCTTTCGGCTTCTTCACCCGGGCGCCGACGATTTCGGCGCGGAGCTCGAAATGCGTGAACGCGTGGCTGAGGCTCTTGCCCGTCCCGCGCCAGACCCCGGCGGCGGGGGCCCGGGCCAGCGCCTCCCGTCCGGTCCATTCGCTTTCGCGCCACGGCGTCGAGGGAAATTCCATCATGCCGCCCAGCAGCCCTTGTTCGGGGCGGCGACGGACCAGAACCCGGCCCCGGCCGTCCTCGGCCCAGAAGATCACGGCGAAGCGGGTCGGCCGGACGGGCTTTCTCTTTTTCGCGGGGAAGCCTTCCGGTTCGCCCGCTGCGCGGGCGCGGCAAAAATTCTTCCATGGGCACGCGCCGCAGCGGGGCTGGCGCGGCGTGCAAACCGCCGCGCCCAAATCCATCAGCGCCTCGGCGAAATCGCCGGGCCTAGCCGCCGGGACCATGCCCAGAACCAGCGCGGCGATGCGCGCGCGCCCGGCCGGAAGCCCTTGCCTGAGACCGCAAAGCCGGGCCGCCACGCGGGCAACGTTGCCGTCCACCGGCGCGGTCTTCCGTCCGAACGCGATGGCGGCGATGGCCGCCGCGGTATAGGCGCCGACACCCGGCAGGTCGCGCAGGCTCGATTCGTCCTCCGGAAAGCGGCCCTTCAGGGCCCCAGCCACATGGCGGGCGGCGCGGTGCAGGTTGCGCGCCCGCGCGTAATAACCAAGGCCCTGCCAGGCGTGCAGCACGTCATCAAGCGGCGCGGCGGCCAGGGCCTCGACCGTCGGCCACCGCTTCAGGAACGCGCGGTAATAGGGAACGACAGCGGCCACCGTCGTTTGCTGCAGCATGATTTCGCTGAGCCAAACCCGGTAGGGACTTCGCCGCCCCCGGGTGCGCCAGGGTAAATCCCGCCCCTCCCGGTCGAACCAGGCCAACAGCCGCTTTGCAGCCGTTTTCGACGGAACGGAAGCGGACAAATCGGCGCGGGGAGTTCTGGCCATGATCTTCGTTGGGTTCTACCATGCCTGCCCGCCAGCGGGCAGCCATGACCAGCCGCGATCGCAATTCCACGACCAAGCCCCCTCGCCGCGCCAGGACGGCGCGAACCGGCGCGCCGCAGGCGCTGCCCGCGCTGGTGCGCCGGCTGACCAAGCCGCTGTTCGGCAAGCGCGGCATGGCCGACGGGCGGATCGTCGGCGAATGGGCCGAGATCGTCGGACCCCTGCTGGCGAAATCCTCGCTGCCCCAACGCATTGTCCATCCCAGGGGCGAGAGGATCGGCGGCACGCTCCACCTGAAAGTGGCGCCGGGCGGGCTGGCTACCGAGTTGCAGCACCTGGAGCCGCTTCTGATCGAACGGATCAACGGCCACTTCGGCTATCGGGCGGTGGCTCGGCTTGCGCTGGTTCAGGCCCCCCTGCCCCCGCCCGCCCCGCCCCCCGCGCCCCGGCCCCAACCGGACGCCCAGGCGGAGGACCACCTTCGCAAAATCCTCAAGGAAATCGGCGACCCCCTGCTTCGCGGCCGATTGGAGGCGCTGGGCCGGGCCATCCTGGCCCGCCCCGTCCACCCCAATCCGGGTGGAACCGGCCCAAAAAAAGCCTAAATTCCCTGTTAACGTCTCTTAAACTCTCGACGGGTCAGCCGGTTAGAGACTATAGTCCGCCCCACATCTTGTGCGGGGGAGGTTTGATTGTCGCCAAGGATAGTGGTTTTTGGGCTTTTTGCGCTTCTTGCCGGGGTTTTTCCGGCAAGGGCGGCCGTTGCGCCCATTGAAGACGCCACCGCCGAGCGCGCGCTGGGCCAAGCCGACGCACCGGTTACCATTATCGAATACGCATCCCTGGGCTGTTCGCACTGCGCCGATTTCCACCGCCAGACCCGGCCCAAGATCAAGGCCGCCTATATCGACACCGGCAAGGTGCGCCTGGTCTTCGTCGATTTTCCGCTGGGCGCGCCCGCCGTCGCGGCGGCGATGGTCGCCCGCTGCGCCCCCAAAAGCGCCTACTTCGGCCTGATCGACGTCTTCTTCCGCGACCAGGAACGCTGGGCGGCCTCGCGCGATCCGATGAAGGAAATCGCCAACATCGGCCGCTTCGCCGGTCTTTCCGACAAGGACGTGGATGCCTGCCTTCAGTCCGAACCCGTACTGACCCACATCCGGACCGGCGTCGAGAACGCCACGCGGCGTTTTGGCGTTGACTCGACTCCGTCGTTCGTGATCGAGGGAACGTTGATGAAGGGCGCCCAGCCGTTCGAGGCGTTCCGCGACGCCATCGAGGCCGCGCTGGCCAAGAAAACCGGCAAGAAATAGACAACAAGGACCGACACCGTGCTGCAATTCAACCGCCTTCGCCTGACCGGCTTCAAATCCTTCGTCGAACCGACCGATCTGACGATCGAAACCGGGCTGACCGGCGTCGTCGGGCCCAACGGTTGCGGCAAGTCCAACCTGGTCGAGGCGTTGCGCTGGGTCATGGGCGAAACCTCGCCCAAGCAGATGCGCGGCGGCGAGATGGACGACGTCATCTTCGGCGGCACCGCCGATCGCCCGTCCCGCAATATCGCCGAGGTTTCGATCAAGCTCGACAACGCCGCCCGTTCCGCCCCGGCGCATTTCAACGACACCGACGATCTGGAGGTCAGCCGCGTCATCGAGCGCGGCGAGGGGTCCACCTACCGCATCAACGGCAAGGACGTGCGCGCCCGCGACGTGCAGATCCTGTTCGCCGATTCCGCCACCGGCGCCCGTTCGACCGCGCTGGTCAGCCAGGGCCGCGTCGGCGCGCTGATCAACGCCAAGCCCGCCGACCGCCGCATGCTGCTGGAAGAAGCGGCCGGCATCACCGGCCTGCATTCCCGCCGCCACGAGGCCGAGCTGCGCCTGCGCGCCGCCGAAAACAACATGAAGCGGGTGGACGACATCTTGCAGACCTTGGACGTCCAGCTGCAGAACCTGAAAAAACAGACCCGCCAGACGGCGCGCTACCGGAACTTGAGCTCGCTCATCCGCACCGCCGAGGCGGCCTATTTCCTCCTGCGCTGGAAGACGGCGGACGAGGAATTGGGCCAGGGCCGCCAGCGCCTGGCGGCGGCCGAATCCGACGTCGCGGTCCGCACCCGCACCGCCGCCGAGACGGCGACGGTCCAGGCCGAACACGCCGCCGTCCTGCCCGAATTGCGCCAGGTCGAGGCCGAAGCCGCCGCCGCCCTGCAGCGCCTGGTCATCGCCCGCGAACATTTGGAGGCCGAGGAGCGCCGCGTCGAGGAGCAACGCCAGGACGTCGAGACGCGACTGAACCAGATCGCCCAGGATTCGGCCCGCGAGGAAGCGCTGCGCGCCGACGCGCGGGCCGCCTTGGAAAAGCTGAAGGCCGAAACAACCGAAATCGAGGATGCCCGCGCCGGCGAGGAAACGGCCGAGACCAACGCCGAGGCGCTTTGCCGGCAAGCGGCCCAAGCCGTCGCTGCCCTCGACGCGCGCCTTTCCGACATGACCCGAGAAGTCGCCGAGATCGAGGCCCGCCGCGAGGCGCTGGCCCGTACCCGCGCCGAGATCGAGGACCGCATCCAACGCCTCGGCCAGCGCGCCGGCGAATTGGCCGCCGGGCGGGCCCGCCTGAAGGCCGAAGTCCAGGCCGCCGCCGGCCTGGCCGCCGCCGAACACGCCGCCGAACAGGCCCGCAGCCGCCAGGATTCCATCCGCGCCGAGATCGAAAG
>Ga0194120_10010237_pt1 | contig 11649 bp, 15 predicted proteins | sample TA2MahCa65mmetaG_FD_148642 | JGI IMG/M metagenome (GOLD analysis project Ga0194120, IMG submission 148642) | Freshwater microbial communities from Lake Tanganyika, Tanzania - TA2015019 Mahale Deep Cast 65m | ecosystem: Environmental > Aquatic > Freshwater > Lake | place: Tanzania: Lake... | reverse complement strand
GGGCGGCGCCGCGCCCTTCGACACGCCCGGCCGAAAGGCCGTCGTCGGCAGCATCCACAACGCGGTGGACCTCACGGCTTGGGGCGAGCTGCGACTCTGGGCCATGGGTACCAAGCTCATCACCCTGGGAGCCGATGGGGCGGTGACGGTACATGCCTCGGCCGATGCCAACCGACCGCTCCGGGTCAGTAATGCGAACAACCATTCCGCCGCGGCGGCCGGCCTCGAAGTCCTTGCCCAGAACAGTTGCCTGGGGGCCTTGCGGGCGCGTCCGGCCTTAGCAGGGGTAGTGGGCATGTTCACGGGCAATAGTATTCAGCTTGTCGCCAACGGCGCTGCCAACGGCTTGCAAATCGGCACGGCCGATGCGACCGATGTCCTACTTGGTGCCAATACCGTGGCGCGGCTTAGGATCTACGCTGCGGCGACCAATGGCAGCACACTGGGCATCCTCGACAACTTCCACCTGTTTACGGATGCCACGCAACAGATCGGCTTTGGGCTGTATGGATCCACGAACATTGGTGCGGTAACCAGAGCGCAGTACGTTGGAGCAGTGCTGGGAGGTGGTGATACCTCCCTGCTCAAATTCAACAGTTACTGGAATGGCTCCCAGGAGTTCGCGAGCTTCAACGTCAACGGCTCTGCCTATTACGAGCCTACCATGGCCGGCTTCCATGGCAATAACCATTTCGTTATCAAGAAGGGCGGTGGTTTGAATATTGGCGGAGGTGGTCCGTTTGACTGGTCCGGGCCGGTCTTCGATTTCAATCCTGGATCGGGCGATCTGTCGTTGGCGGGGATGTTGTCCTGTACGGCCGTCATTACGACTCCAGGCGGCATTTCGTCCCTTGGCCATATCACGAGCGGCAGCAACGTCACCGGGGAAGCGCTGAAAACGACGAGTGGTACCGAGATAAGAGGCGGCTTCTCGCCCGGTTCACACGCCACCTATGACATAGGTACTTCCGGCAGGTACATGAGGTATGTGTATGCGGTAGACGCTGTATGGAGCTCGGACGCTCGCCTGAAAGAACAGATAGCTCCCTTGGCAGACGGGCTCGCATTCGTCGAGGCTCTCGAAGCGGTCACATATCGGTCAACCGTACTGGGCAAGACCAGATTCGGGCTGATTGCCCAGCAGGTCGAAAAGGCCTTGCGTGGCCTAGGGGTGCAATCCGAAACCATTGTCCACAAACCTGACGACGACGGCCATCTGGGACTCACCTACTCGGAGTTCATCGCCCCCCTGGTCAAGGCTGTTCAGGAGCTCTCGGCCAAGGTCAGGACCCTTGAAGCCAGGCTGGCGACCTAGCTTTTTTTCGCCGGCGGTGCTAGACTGGTAGGACCAGGAGGGCGTCATGCGAAAGAAGCCGAACGGCGCGGTGCAGGATCCGCCCGGGACCGCGCAGACCCTGCGCGAGGTGCTGGGTATCAAGGGCGACGTCCGGGTCGGCCAGGTGGCCTTCAACCTGTTCGCGGGTGGTCTGACCTTCGTGCCCGAAGAGGGTGTCCGGACCGAGGACGGCTTCCTGCCCCGGCGCGCCTTGCCGCCGATGCAGGGCCTGGCGCCCGAGCAGTACGACCGGTTCGTGATTCATGCCCGGCAGATCGTCGCCATTCTCAATGAATCGTTGGCCGACGCCCTCGACAAGCCGGTGCAGGTGCAAGGCGGACAGCAAGGATGACTGTAGACTGGCAGGGCCTCTGGGTGCCCGTGTGGCAATTCCTGGTCGAGAGCTTCTCGAACCCGGCCATCTTGTGGCTGCTGGGTGCCTGGGCGGCCGACTGGGCGCTCGGGACCTGGCGGGCGGTCCTCTACCAGGAATTCTCCTGGGGCAAGTTCCTCGAATCGCTGGGCCGGGCTCCCTGGTACATCGGCTGGTACCTGGGATCATGCTTGTTGGCCGAGTTCGGGCCGCGCTTCGGGTTGCCCGCCGCGCCGGTTGACGTCGCGATGATCGCGCTCCTGGCCAGCAAGGAGCTCAACAGCGCCATCGTGGCCGCCAAGGCCATCGCCGATCGCTACGACGCCGGCTGGTTCTTCGAGCTGTTGGTCAAGGCGCTGCGCCTCGACCAGTTCACGGCCAAGCTCGACAGCTACAGCCAGAAGGCCCGGCAACTCAAAAGCTGAACGTCGCCAAATCCCACCTCCTTGTTTGCGACGACATCGCGGGCGGCTTGCAGGCTGCCCGCGATAATCAACATGTAGGCGCATGTTTCGCGAGGGGCCATGGCGACCATCACCGAGATCTTCAACGACTTCCTGGCCAAGCTGACCCAGGTCGTGCCTGGTGGTGACGTCAACAACCGGGCGATTCGCACCCTCTCGCAGATCGTCACCGGCCAGATCCTCTCGGATGGTACCGTCGTCGATCTCACGGCCGTGCCCTTGAACTTCGTCACCGAGTTCGAGGGTCCCTGGGAATGTACCCGCATCAGCGTGAGTTTCCTGGTCGATGATCAAGAGGGCGGCGAGAGCCCCGACGAGAGCGCCAAGCTGCTGGAAGTGGGCTGGCAGGATGCCGAGGGCGTGCGCTTCCCCTTCGTCTACGACGAGAGTTACACCGGCTGGTCCTACAGTAACACCGACCAGCTCAAGCACCTCCAGGCCGGCGACCAGATCTACGTGCGGGGCACGGGTGAGGGCAAGGCGTACGTCCAGGTCCGCGGGGCGCAGTTGTAGATGCCGCAGTACTTCATCGGCGTCAAGCGCGGGGACTTCGTCCACGTCCAGGAGGAGCCCACTGCCGACGTCACCATCGAGAATGGCAAGGGCCCGGTCAAGGACGTCTATGTCACGGATCTGCAAGGCAAGGAGATTGGTATCCTGCCTGAGATTGGCCTGACCGCGCCCTGGAATATCCGGGTCCGACCAAGCCCGGCCGCGAGTTTCATCCTGCGCGTGACGTTCTGATAGCCGTCGCCTAAGAGCCGCATTACCAGGACTTTTCGGGTAACCTCAGAAAAACCGCCCGGCCTCCTGATAATTCCCTTGAGAGAGAAGGAGGCACGACGATGGCAGTCACCAAGCCCTATTACCACAACATCGATCTGAACGGCAACACCTTGGCCCAAGCGGTGCTGAGCGGCACGCCGACGACCGGTGGCATGATCGGCTACGACAGTACGGCCAAGCGCATCCTGCTGCACGACGGCACGTCCTCCGTCGCCATCCCCAAGTCTGGCGACATCGTCGACGGTGACGTCAAAGATTCGGCGGCGATCGGCTGGTCGAAGGTCAGCAAGACCGGCTCCAGTCTGGCCGACCTGGACACCAAGGACGCCAGCGCACTCACCTCGGGAACGCTGTCGCTCGACCGCCTCTCCGGCATCACGACCACCCAACTGTCGGCCACGGCCGGCATCACCAGCGATCAGCTCGCCGGTTCGATCACCGACGACAAGCTCAATTCGGGCGTGACCAGCACGGGTGAAAGCACCAAGCTCGCCAAGTTCGACGGCGCAGGCCGCCTGCGCCTGGGCGCCGCACCCAGCGACACCCTCGACGCCGCCTCCAAGGGCTGGGTGGAGACCCAGGTTAGCACCGCCGTGGCCGGCATCGACTGGAAGGATCGCGTCGAGTGCGCGTCGAGCACCAACGTGACGCTCGACGCTCCCGGTGCCACCATCGGCGGCTTCGACCTCAGCACGCTCGCCGGCACGAATCACCGCGTCCTGCTGCATAACCAGACCGACGCTTCCGCGAACGGCATCTACATCTGGACCGGTGCCGCCGACATGATGACCCGCGCCACCGACATGGACGAGGCGGCCGAGTTCAGCAAGATGACCTTCGTCGGTGTCAAGTACGGCATCGATGCCGGCAAGTTCTTCTACATCTCCGCGACCGGTGCCGATCCGGTTGTCGTCGGCGGCTCGTCCATCACCTGGACCCAGTTCCAGGCAGGTGCCGAACTCGACGGCGACAACACGAGCATCGAGAAGAGCGGTTCGTCCTTCTCGATCAAGGCCCTCGGCGTCACGGCTGCCAAGCTCAACTCTGACGTGGTGGGCAACGGCCTCACCGGCGGTAACGGTTCGGCAATCGCCCTGCCCACCGTCGGAACGTCCGGAACCTACAACAAGGTCATGACCGATGCCTACGGTCGCGTGAGCTCGGCCTCGGCTGAAACCACGCTCTCGGGTCTGGGGATCACCGACCCGGGCCGCATGTGGTACACCAACACCTACACCGCGAACGGCACCGACTGGACCGTGACGCACAATCTCGCCACCGAGGCCGTGGCCGTGGCGGTGCGGTTCACCGATGGCGCCAAGGAGTTCTTCACGGACGCCCTGGTTATCGACGGCACCTCGAACGGCACCGACGCCCTCGACAGCCAGACCAACAAGATCGGCCTGCATTCCAACTCGACGATCAGCCGCGACTTCCGCGTGATGGTCCAGGCCTAGGCATCCCCGCTCACCCCGAAGGGTAGGACCCCAGGTGGTCCTACCCTTTATACTTTTCATGTGAGCGAGCCGCTGCGAAAGCCCACGGCCGAGGACTTCAAGAAGTCCGGCCGCAAGGTCGAAGTCGTCCCCTATGAGACTGGCAAGACCGGCTCGGGCATGCTGCCATCCGGCAAGGATCTCGATGAGTTGCCGATCATCGCCGAGCAGCAGGCTGTTGCCGTGGCCAAGACCGCCAAGCCTACGACCCTGACCATCAATCGCCAGGATGCCGAGCTGATCGTGGGGATCTTCGCGGATGCCACCGTGCCCTTCCGGTTCGCCCGGGAGGTGGGGAATCTGGTCGTGCGACTGGGAGCGTTTCTGGAGATGTCCAAGTGACCCGACGGGGCGCCTCCTCGGCTGGTGCTTCGCGCCGAGTTTCGGACGGCTCAAGGGCTGAGCGATCTCCGTCTTCCGCGGCGCCCGAGACCGGCATACCGGCCGAGTCGCCGGCAGCCTGGCCCGAGACGTCCGCGGCCCCGGCACAGCCGGGCCAAGGGGCCCCCAAGACGGTCACCCCCATCGTCGGGGCCCTGCTCAACCCCATCGAGTGCAGCTTCGTGCTCGACATGCTCATGACCACGCGCATCCCGGTCATGGCCACCCCGGTGGCCGCGGGTGTGCTGGCCAAGCTCGATTTCGGGAAGGTCTAGGATGCGACGGTTACTGGCGCTGTGGTGCGCGCTCCTCCTGCTGGCGTCGTGTGCGGCAGGCAAGACCTTCTACAGCGACCTGACCATCCCGGGAAAGGTCGTCCATAGCCCCTCGTCGCCCCAGACCCTGGCCGCCGGCACCGCCATCTCGGCCAATGCGGCAGCCGTGCGCATCACGACCGACACCGGGGCGCCGTCGCCCTCGAAAGCCACGAACAACACCAGCACGACGATCAACGGCATCGCCGGGCCGGCGGTGGCCGGGGACTATACGCTCCGCGTCACGACCGACTCCTCGGCCAATCACAGCTACTCCTACAACGGCGTCGCGGCGCCCGGGAACCCCTTTGCGCCGCCGCCGACGGGCGCCCAGCCCACCATCAACGGCGGGGCGAGCGCGGGGGCGCTGACGTTCACCGTGGTCGGCGGTGTGGGGCCAAACCAGGACCGCACGGACACCGTTTCAGTCACGACGAACGGCCCGGTGACCCTGACGTCAGCCCCCACCATCGCCGACGGCACCGACGGCCAGTTGCTGGCCATCAATGTCGGCGACACCTCGGCCGACATCACGCTCCAGAGCGAGAGCGCCCTGACGGGCAGCAACTTGCGCTTGGCGGGCAGCACCGTGGTGATGTCGGCCAACGAGACCATGTACCTGGTCTACAGCTCCTCGGCCGGGCTCTGGGTGCAGCTCGGGCTCTCGGTAGCCGACATCGGCACGGCCGTCCAGGCGTACAGCGCCGCTCTTGCGTCAATGTCGGCTATCACGGCGGCGCCCGACCAGTTCATCGTCGGCCAGGGCGGCTCGTGGGCGGGTGAGTCAGGCGCGACGGCCAGGACCAGCCTGGGGCTGGGAAACGTCGAGAACACGGCGCTCTCAACGTGGGCGGGTTCGACGAATCTGATTACGGGCGGCTCACCGTTTCGGGTGCAGAAAGACCAGAATGCGCCGACCCAGATCATCAGCCGGAACGACACTTCGGGCACGGCCGGATCGGCGCAAGTGTGCGCATCGCTGGGCAACTTCGGGCAGTATCTTACGGCTGCGGCCTTCTCGCCCCTGTATACAACCAATGGCCTGCTCCAGGCAAACGGTACTGCGCTCTTTTCCTCCGGCGCGATTGCCGGTCTGGCCGTTGTCACGCTCGACAATTACCCAGTCTACTTAGGAACGAACAATACGCAGCGCGTCAAGGTGGACTCCACGGGCCTCCAGGTCACCGGCTCTATCTCTTCGACGGCCGGCATCTCGGGTACGACGGGTACGTTTACGGGCACGTCGGGCACTCAAAATGCGTCGGTTACGGTCACGAATCATTCTGGTGGTGCGTATGGCGGGCTTGTATTGGCGCGTGGTGGACAGGGCGCCAATGTTGATCTTTCCGCTGCGGGGCGGAACTCGTATATCGGGGCGCTTGGCGGTATCTTGTCTGTAGGAACCAGTAATGTTTCTGGTTCCGACAAGCTCCAGGTGAGCGGAAACGCCTACGTCAGTGGCGCGATCACGGCCGCCAGCATCAACGTCGGCGAAGACACCCTCGACGTCTATGACGAGGGGTCGTTCACAATCTCCACGCAGACCTCCACCATGTTTAACACTGGCTACCAGAGTTTAACCGTCTACTATGTCCGGGTCGGCAAGACGGTCACCTTGCGCTTCCCGTCCGGTCTCGCTCCGGCCGGAAGCGCTTCGGCCCTGTTCTACGATCAAGGCCTGCCGTCCGGTATGCGACCACCAGCAGATTTCTACTTCGTGTCCTACGGCCAGGACAACGGTGTGGGCATCGCCAGCATAGGTAAGATTGAATCCGGTACGGGCGGGATCTTCTTCTACCCGTCCGCGGCCCTTGGTACCTGGGCGACGTCTGGCAACAAGGGTTTCGACGCTTTCACCCTGACGTACACTCTCAACTAGCGCCATGGTATTATCAAGGGAGCGGAGGTAGTACCAGGATGACCCGGGGCGAAACCCTTACCTTGGCCTGTCTGCTGGCGGGGGTGTTTGCGCTTGGCTACGTGGTGCTCATACCGCGCCCGGCGCCGCCGCCCAAGCTGGTCCACGACGTCATCGTCTGCGGCAAGCAGACCCGGGATCTGGGCTGGCGGCTGGCCGACAAGCGCCCGCTGGTGGTCGTGTCGGTGCCGGCCTCGGCGGGCTTCGGCTTCATGATCGACCAGGCCACGGCCGACGCCACCGGAGCCCTGGCGCCCGTGACGGCAGACGCCACCCACGCGGTGGCCGTGCCGGTCGGCTGCCGGGTGGTCAGCGCCGGATCTTGGTAGCCATGCGCAAGGCTATCGAGTTCCTGGCCAGCAACTGGGGTCTCTTCGCCCAGCTCGTGGCCGGTGCCTGGCTGGGGATGGGTCTCAAGTACCGCCTTTCGCGTTGGCGGTCCGAGAAGCATCGCCCGGGCCTCTGGGAGGAGCCGGCGGGGCTGGTCTTTCGCGGCCTGGGCAATCTCGCATTCGTCGCCACGCTCGAACAGGTCACCGACGAGTTTCGCGGCAAGATCTTCTATCGCATCGACCGCCTCTTCGGGTTGCTCGATTACGTCCAATCCCCCGGCGAGTTGCTGGAGACCCGGGAAGGCGATTGTGACGATCATGCCTGGCTGCATGCCCAGGCAGTCGAGTACGCCCTGGGTTGGCCTTGCCACGTCGTGAGCTACCTGGCGGAGGATTTCAGGCTCTCGCACCATTTCGCGGTTGCCGAGGACCCCGCTGGCCAGATCTGGGCCATCCAGGTGCAGGCGCCGCGCGACGAGCTGCCCGGCCGGCAAATCGTCTTCGGGCCGTTCGTAGATATCGAGGCCGCCATGCATCACAGCGCCCGGGACATCTTCGATACCGAGGTGGTGGCCTACGACGTGCGGAAATGCGATCCGGCCTGGGCGGTGGTAGTACCCTGGCGAAAACCCGCTCCGCCCGGGTAAGATAGATCCTGGTGGGCCGCAGCGGCCCGACGCTGGTCGTGAGGCAGCAGCACGGGCGGCTTCGGGCGAATCGCGGCCCCTCTATAATTTCAGCAGGAAGGTGCGCATGCAGGACAACATGGCGCAGACTGCTGAAAGTCTCGGGCCGGTCAGTCACGTCTGGCAACTGATCCAGGGCAAGCCCTGGATGACGGCCGTGTCGGCGCTGGCCTCGGTCGTGCTGGGCAAGCTCACGTCGGACTGGCAGGACGCCGCCATGTCGTTCGCGGCCATCTGCGCCCTGGTCGTGCTCGACTGGCTCACCAAGATCTACGCTTGCCGCAAGCAGGGTGTGCCGGTGACCAGCGCGGCCATGCGCCAGAAGGGCTTTCCGAAGCTGCGGGATTACCTGATCTTGTGCATCGCCGGCTGGTTGACGGTGCCGTTGATGGGCGAGGACTGGGGCTATCGCTCGGTGCTGTTCATGATTGCGCTCTGGGAGCTGTGGTCGATAGCCGAGAACCTCCACGATGCCGGGACCCTGCCCTTCGACATCCGGAACATGGCGCTCTTCGATCAGATTCGCGGCGCGATGCGCCGGAAAGCCGGCCGGCGTGAGCGATAAGACGTCTTCCAGTCACACCCCGGATCCGCTGCTCGCCTGGGCGGTCGCCGCCTGGGTCGTGGCCATCGTGGTTCTGGTGGTGTGGGCGGCATTGCGGCAGTGCGGTCGACACCCCTCGCCGCCGTCCCCCTTCGCGTCGGCGAGCCCTGCTGCCAACGTCGATCGGGCGATCGCAGTGCCGCCAGCCTCTCCGTCGGCGACGCTGGCTCCGCGTCCCGGCGACCGGATTGCAGCCCTGCCCGTGGTCTCGCGGTCCCGGTTTCGCGTCCGGCCAAATGCCGCCCGGCCGCGCGCTCCCCGGCAAGCCCCCAGGCCCCTGATCGCTCCTCCGCCGGCCGTGCAGGCCGTCATCGAGGCCGCGCCGGCGGTCCAGGCTGCCGTCATGCCAATCATCCTGCCACCCGACGGCATCGATCACAGTCGGCTGGGCCTGGCGCTCGGCACCTACCCCGGCCTGGCGGCGCTCGACATCCAGCTCTGGCGCGAGCGCATCGAGGGTGTGGAGATCTCGCTCGACGCGCTGGTTAACCACCGGATGGTCGGGCTGGGCCCCGCGGTCGGCGAGCGGCTGTTCGCGACCGGCGGCGGCTACCTGGGCTACGACGGCCAGCTCGGGCTCTACCTGGGCGTAGGTGTCCGCTTCTAGGTCTCGGCCAGTTGCCGGGCGAGCTCGACGGGATCCCACGGGCTGACCTGCTCGCGCTCGGTCTGCGCCTGGGCGCGATAGGCCACGCGACAGCGGTAGCAATAGCCGTCCTTGTCGCCATGGAAGCGACCGCAGCGCGGGCAGCGCCGCGCGTAGCGCTCGCCCAGGCGCCTAGCCCTCCGCAGCCGGGGCATGGATCTCCTGGGAGATGCGCAGACCTTCCTGGGTCAGGCTCTGGGCGTCGAGGATGGCCTTGATCAACAGCTTGCGGACTACTTCGGTCTGGACGGTCTCTTCCCACTTGGGCAGGCTCTGGAGTCGCAGGTCGATGTAGCAGACGTACAGGTCGTCGTACTGCTCGTAGAGCCCTGGTCCGCGCAACGAGGCAGGGTAGACCTTCTGCACCCCGAAGAGGCCCTGGAAGGCCCGGGCATGGCCTATCAACAGCGCCCGGATCTGCTGAGCCAGGAACAGCGTGATGTGCCGGTTGTGATGCAAGACCGAGATCCGGAAATCCGAGTTGTCCATCACGCTCTTGGTGTCGAGGGGGACCTGATTGGGGCCGCGACCGGCCATGGTGTTGCCCAGCGACAGCTCCTCGGTGCCGGCCTGCTGGAAGGCCACCACGATGAGCGGTCGGCGATCGCGGTACTTGAGGGTCCCTCGCGAGAAGGACGTGGTGATGGCCACCCCGCTGTTGGCGTCGTCGCCATGGATGTAGGGGAAGTGGTCGTCGCGCTCGAAGAGGTGGCCCACCAGGGCGGCGATGAAACTCTCGCAGACCAGTGGTAGGGTCTCGTAGTTGAGCGATCGCCCGCCCACGGCCTGGTCGAGCCGATCGGCCACCGCGCCCTGGCTCAGCTCGCCATCTGGCGCTTTGATGGCCATGGAATCGTCCGGGTCGGGGACGCCCAGGTTGGCGAGGATCTCGTTGTGCTTACTCACGGGGCGGTTCTCCGAAGCGTTCGGCCAGGACCAGGGCCAGCAGGGCCACGGCCAGGGTGAGGGCGGAAAGCAGGTCCATGGTTAATGGCGATGGCCCAGGTGCCAGTGGTCGCCGAGCTTGCAGGGGTACGGGTGGAGGCCATGATCGCCGGTCCGGAAGGCGTGGCTTTTGGCCGCGCGGGAGGCCTCGTCGCGCGTGAGGTAGACGCGCTTGCCGGCGTGGGGATCACGGGCCTGCTTGAAGCGCCCGCGATCGCGGGCGACGGCGGGAGAGTCCGGAAAGTCCCGGGCTATGAAGCCTGGATAGCGCGCATCCGGCTCCCAGCCATGCCTGACCCGGATGCGCTCGATGGCGCCGGTGGTATCGATCACCGGGGACGCCGCCCGCCCGGCGCCAACGGCAGAAAACAACGCGTTGCCGAGCTGGAAGGTTTTGTCCGCCAGGCCCCTCTGTCGATATTCGCGCTCGGTCCGGATGATGCCAATCTCGCCCGGGGCATTGAATACCGGATCCTTATGGTCGACCGTGAATGTGCCGTAACCTGCGTCATGGCGGATTTCGGCATGCAGGACGCCAGGGTGTCGCATGTCAACGATAATGCGAGGATCGGTATTCGGCAATTCGATCTGCCGCCCCTTGGCGCGAAGGAAACGATAAAGGACTTCGCCGAAATCCTTCGGCATTTGACCGGCGAGGTAACGCGCTCGCAGCAGTCCCGCTTTCTTGATCGCATCCGTCGCCAGCCCCCCTAGTTGCAGGCTCAGCGTGCCGGCCTCCGGCCGTAGATTCTCGGCGATATAGTCGGCATAGGGGATCAAGCTGGTGCCATGCGGTCGCTCGGGACCCTTGGGCCGGATGTCGAACACATGTGGTTCGCCCCGGTGCCAGAGAATCGCCGCGTTGTTCTCGCTGATGCCGCCATCGAGCTTACGCATCTTCTTGTAGACGTAGAGATCCCGGCCCTGGACCGGCGCATGTTCAACCGACGAGATCGGCGTGAAGCGGATGCCCTGGAGGTGGGGGTCGTCAGGGCCGAGCTGGTGGGCGCGCAGGCGGCCGCGGTACTTCTCCTTGAATTGCGGATGCAACGGCGAGAGCGATTCTCCCTGCTCGATCCGCACCCCACCCCGCGACAGGACGTACTGGGCGCCGGTGGTGCAGTGCAGCTTCTGATCGGCGCGCCGGAAGGGCTGGCCGAAGGGGATCTTGGCTACCTCGTCGGCCGCCCGCTCCATGGCGCGGTAGTTGAGCGTTGCCGGCACGGATACCCGGGCCGCTGCCTTTTTCATGTACAGCTCGTAGGGAGTCATGGCTTGAGCCTCCCTTTCAAAGCGCAACCGATTTCGTAGCGTTTCGCTCCATCAATACCTGCCGCCCCTTGGCGCGAAGGAAACGATAAAGGACTT
>Ga0194120_10010230_pt1 | contig 11658 bp, 10 predicted proteins | sample TA2MahCa65mmetaG_FD_148642 | JGI IMG/M metagenome (GOLD analysis project Ga0194120, IMG submission 148642) | Freshwater microbial communities from Lake Tanganyika, Tanzania - TA2015019 Mahale Deep Cast 65m | ecosystem: Environmental > Aquatic > Freshwater > Lake | place: Tanzania: Lake... | reverse complement strand
CTCCGTCCGGAATCAGTGACGTCGGGGCCTTCAACCAGAAGAGCGGCTCCTTGGGCAGTGGCTTGCCGGTCTCACGGGCGTGGTCGGCGTAGTTCAGGCCCACTGCGATGACCTTGGAGGGCACGACCGGCACCAGGGTCTTGACGCCCTTGAGCGGCGTGGGCTTCTTCTCGAAGGAAGGGGATCCGAAAACGTCGCCGATCAGCCGGAACAGTTCCCCGTCCACGACCTTGGCGTAGAAAATATCCTCACCCTTCTGGAATCGCCCGATGGCTGCCATGACGCGCGAAGGAGTAACAAATGATCGCTTGACTGGGCAAGGTCATTCGGTCCCGCAACGCGGTTCTCCAGGCCCTTGATCCCGCTCGTGCGCGACAACACCGGTAGTCCGAAGCCCCTCGGGCCGACGGGATCCAAGGGTTGCGCTTGCCCGACGGACGCACCCCCGTAGGCTTTGCCCATGGCCAAGCCCAAGAAGAAGGAGTCCGGCGGCAAACCCAAGGACGGAAAGGCCGTCCTGCTGGGGGTCGGACTCGACTCCGACGGGCACAAGAGGGTCACTACTGGACCGAATTTCGCCCTCGTGGGGGGATCCCAGGAAACCCATGAGGTCATGACCGAGAAGGCCATCAAGATCAACGAGAAGCTCGCCCGCCGCGGCAAGCAGCTCCATGAGGTCAGCTCCGAGGAGTTTGACGACATCGCCCAGGAGGTCGGCCTCCAGCGACATCGTCCGGACCAGAACTGACATCCTTCCTGACGATTCCGTCAGGCAGGTCCCTCACCGCCACACCCGGCGCAGGAACGCGACGAAGTTCCCGTGCAGGATGCCCTCGACGTCCTCGGCAGAGTAGCCCCGGGCCGAGAGCAGTCCCGACAGCGACTGCAGGTCCGCGATGCTGTCCAGATCCATCGGGGTCTGCTCCGTCCCGAAACCGCCATCGAGATCCGACCCGATTCCCACGGCCCGGGCATGGCCCGCAATCTGGCAGATGTGGTCGATGTGGTCGCAGATCCGCTCGATCCGGAGCTGGAAGTCCTGCGGCTTCGACCGGTGATGCGCCCAGCCATCGACCATCATGATCGCATCGAATGCCATCCCGATTACCGTTCCGCGGTGCACCAGCTCCCGGATCTGATCGTCCGAGAACTGACGGTTCCAGTGGACCAACGCCCGGCAGTTGGAATGGCTCGCCCAGACCGGTCCCTCGAAGTGCTTCATCGCATCCCAGAAGCTCTCGTCGCACAGATGGGTGGCGTCGAGAATGATCCCAAGCTCCTGCATCTGACGCAGCAGATCCCGTCCCCGCGGGGTCAACGGCCCCTCGGCATCCGTTCCCATCCCATGGACCCCCGGGCCGTAGTGGACCGGGCCCACCGCCCGGAGTCCGTCCTGGAAGGCCCGTTCCAGATGCCGCGGTGAGACGATGGAATCGGCTCCTTCCAGGCTCAGTATGTATCCGATCGGATGGGCCTCCTGACCGTCCGACCACAGGTCCAGATGCGCGTCCAGCTGGGATCGGTTCCGGATCTGGGCCATCTCTCCCACCGCCTCCATCTCCCGATACCAGGCCAACTGTCCCTGGGTGTGGGCCCAGGCCTGTTCCGGACTGAACCAGCCAGGCAGTCGGTGGAAGGAGCCAACCGACCGCGCGATCTGTGTCGCCACGCACAGACCCACCCGGCCCCGTCGCATCTCCGGGAAGCAGACGGTCGACCGGGACCGGAACACCTGGTCGGTCATGCCCAGTTCCCGTCGACGCAGCCGCTCCTGGGTCCAGCGGAGGTCACGGTTGAAGTCCTGCGCATTCATCGACAGGTCGAGATGCGCATCGAAGATCAGGGGGCGGCTCATGCGGAGATTCCAGATTCGGGTTCAGAGGGTGATCCTACGGGCCCGGGCCACGACAGGCCACGTCTCCACGGCCCGGTGCCCACGGACCACCATCACCTCGCTGTGCAGGGCGACGGTTGGACACACATGTCGAGGAATGCCATAGACGGCGGTGCCCACGGGGAAGGCGTCGGCGCGCGGCGACTCGAGCACCAGGTGCTCCTCGCTGTGCATCGCCGGAATGGCGTCCTCGAGTCCGAAGAACCTGACCCTCGGATGGGGCATCTCGCTGGCGACGGCCTTGTGCCCCAGGTCGAGAGTGATCCGGTTCGCGGTCGGACGGCTGATGACCCGGGTCAGGAGCACCGCGGCGGCAAGGTAGTCCATGTCCGGACAGGTCTCCGCCTGACCAAAGTCCCACAACACGGTTGTTCCAGCCCCAAGTTCCACCCCCGGGTGATCCGCCATGAGTGGTGTCGTGGGGGTGCCGCTGGCCACAATACGGGGGACGGGGAATCCCGCGGCCTTCAACCGCGATTCCAGCCGCCAGATCCGATCGAAGGCTCCCGCCATCGCCTCGCGTCGTACAGCGCGGTCGGCCTGGTACAGGTGCCCGTCATAGGCATGCAGGCCACCGGGTCGGAGTCCCGGTGTCCGGGTGAGGGACGCATACAGGTCGAACGCCTCATCCCCAGGCAGAATGCCGGTCCGGTCCATGCCCACGTTGAGATCGAGCAGGACCTCAATCTCAACCCCAGCCTCAACTGCCGCCCGGGACAGCGCTGTGACCCCCGACGGATGATCCACAACGCCCTGGAACCGGGTGTCCGGATACTCCCGGACGAGCGCCACCAGCCGTCTCGGGTTGGGTCCGACCATCGGGTATGCGAGCAGCACCTCCACGGCGCCCCCCATCCCACACATCTCGGCCTCCGCGATCGTCGCCGCCTTGAACCGAGTGATCCCGCGGGCGATCTGCAGTGCGAGCACCTGGGGTAGTTTGTGGGTCTTCACATGGGGACGCAGCCGATGCGCCCCCCCGGCGGTCGCGATCATCCGGCGCAGGTTCTCCTCCACCCGCTCCGGGAAGATCAGGAGCGTCGGTGAGTCCACCTCATCCACGTTGGCGATCCGATACCAAGGGTCCACGCGACGATTACCGTCGAACCCACCCCGCCGAGGCAAAGCAAACCTTCCGGAACACCTCGGCATGAGGATGGAACCTCGGCACTGAAACGGACCCTGAACTCCGACAGACTCCCCACCCCGGTGATTGACGGGGAAGTGATACGAATGAACGTTCGTTCGCGTCTATGCGACCTGCAGGAATCCTGAACCACGACCACGCAGAGAAGCGGGAGCGGATCCTGCGGGCGGCGGCCGGGTGCTTTGCGAGGGAGGGCTTCCACGGGAGCTCGATGAAGGAAATCTGTGCGGCGGCCGGGATGAGCCCCGGATCGGTCTACCGCTACTTCGAGTCGAAGGAGGCGATCATCACCGCCATGGTGGAGGCAGACCGCATCCGCTGGGAGCAGCGGCTGGCCGAGATTCCGGTCGGCGAGGGACTCGTGCCGGCGCTGCGTCACCTGGCAGAGATCGGTCTCCGGGAGCTCCATCAGGACGGATTCCTGAACCTGTGGGTCGAAACCCTCGCCGAGGCGGCACGGAGCCCTGCGGTCGCCCGCTCGTTGCGGGATTCCTACCGGGCCTTCGAGGGCCGCCTCGCGGACCTGGTGACAGAGTCCCAACGCCTCGGAAAGACCCCTGCCGGTCTGCGACCGACCGAGACGGCCCGGATCATCCTCTCGGCGTTCGACGGACTGCTGCTCCGGCTGTGCTTCGATCGGAAGGTCGACATCGATACAACCGTGACGGTCTTCCTTGCCTTCCTCGACCAGTCCATCTGCCGTGTCGCGGACGCAGGAGCCCAGCCACGAAGGATCCGGAGATGAACTGGCTCGGCCTCCTCATGCTTCGGCACGACCGGGCCAAGTTCGGCGCCATGATCGTCGCCGTCGCCCTCGCGGTGTTCCTGATGCAGAACCAGGCGGCCATCCTGTCCTCCATCCTGCTCATGACCGCCTCGCAGATCCGGGATGTCGAGGAGGCCAACCTGTGGGTGACGGAACCGGATGTGGAATGCTTCGACCAGGCGAAGCCGGTCCGGGACATCGCCCTCCACACGGTCCGGGGGACCCCGGGAGTCGCGTGGGCCATGCCCCTGCTGAAGATCGACACCCTCGCCCGCACCCGGGGTGGAAAGCTCAGCACGGTGTGTCTCCTCGGAGTCGAGGACTCGAGCCTGGTCGGACTGCCCCGACGCATGCGCCTTGGAAAGGCCGAGTCGGTCCGCGAGCGGGATACGGTGCTGATCGATCCCGGCGGATTCTCGCTGTTCTTCCCCGGGGAACCGCCGAGCCTTGGGAAGACGATCCAGATCCACAACCGGACGCTCCGGGTCGTCGGGATCAGTGACGCCTCCCCGCCCTTCACCGGCCTTCCCCTGCTCCACACCAGCCGCACGACCGCCGCTCAGCTGAACGTCGCCGAGGAACGCAGCACCACCTTCATCCTCGCCCGCTCGAAGCCCGGCGAGGCTCCGGACGAGGTGTGCCTCCGGATCGCGGAACGCACCCGGCTCCGCGCCCGGACGACCGACGGGTTCGCCCGGGATGCAATGTGGTTCTACGGCAGCCAGGGGGTGCCGATGCTGTTCATGGTGACGATCGCCATAGGACTTGTCGTCGGTGCCGCGATCACGGGTCAGACCTTCCTCATGTTCGTCAAGGAGAACGCCCGTTCCCTCGCTATGCTCAAGGTGGTGGGCACAACCCACACACAGCTGGGCTGGATGATGGCGGCCCAAGCAGGGCTGATTCTCTTCCTCGGCTCGTGCATCGGATCCGGACTGGCCGCGGCGGTCTGCGAACTGATGCGCCAGCAGCCTTTCCTGCGTGGGCTCTACCTGCCCGTCTGGGTGGCGGTCTGGACCTGTCTCTCCCTCGCCATCGTCACCGGAGGGGCCGTGGTCCTAAGCTTCCGCCAGGTGCAACGGCTCGAACCGGCCAGCGTGTTCCGATGAACCCCGTCCCTGAGACCCCAGGATCCAGGTCCCCGGCCGTCCGCTGCACCGGGGTGTACAAGCATTTCGGAGAGGGCGAAGCCCGCACGGAAGTGCTGCGCGGCGTGGAGTTCACCGGCGACCTCGGGAAGCTGTCGTTCATCGTGGGCCCCAGCGGCTGCGGCAAGACCACGCTCATCTCGCTGATCGCCGGCCTCCTGTCGCCCTCGGCCGGAAGGGTCGAGGTGTTCGGCCGGTCCACCGCCGACCTCTCGTCGGAGAACCAGACGCTGTTCCGACGCCACAACCTTGGGTTCGTCTTCCAGCAGTACAATCTGCTGGCGGCACTGACCGCGGCTCAGAACGCGGCCTTGCCGCTCCTGACCGCCGGAGTCCCCCGACGCGAGGCGCTCCGTCGCGCCGGAGAGCTGTTGGATCGGCTGGGGTTGGGAAATCGTCTGGAAGCCCATCCCCGCGAGCTGTCGGGCGGACAGCAGCAGCGGGTGGCTCTCGCCCGGGCGCTGATCCACGAGCCACGACTCATCATCTGCGACGAACCGACGGCCGCCCTCGACCACGCCTCGGGCGAGTCCGTCATGTCCCTGCTCGCCACCGCCGCAGTGCATCCGGACCGGGCGGTGATTGTCGTGACCCACGACACGCGGGTGTACCATTTTGCGGATGCGATCGCCCACATGGACGACGGCCGGATCGTCTCGTGGGAAAGCCCGGGATCCCGGAAGCCATCGGCGCAACCCCGCCCCTCTCCATGAAGCATCATCTCCTGACCGCGTTGGCCACCCTGGCGGGGCTCTTAGCCGCCTGGTCGATCGCCCGGACCCAGCCCCAGCGCTCGCTAAGGGATCCTGTCGTCCCCCCCGCCCGACCTGCGTTCGAGCGGACCGTGGCCGCCGTCGGGATGATCGAGCCCTCCTCCGAGATTATCACCGTGGGATCCCCCCATCCGGGGCTTGTGGCAGCCGTGATGGCCAAGGCGGGCCAGGCGATCCGATCCGGTGATCCCCTGTTCCAGCTCGACGACCGACACCTCCGAGCGGCAGCGGCTCTGCAGCAGTCCCAGGTGGACACGGCGAAGGCCCGTGTCGAGACCGCCCGTGCCCAGCTCGAGGATCTGTCGGACCAACTTGCCCATGCCGAGAAGCTCGAGAGCCAGACCGTGGTCAGCACCGAGGAGGTGACCCGCAAGCGCTTTGCCGCGCGTCTCGCGAAGGCACGTGTGACCGAGGCCGAGGCGGAACGGGATGCCGCGGCGGCCTCCCTCAGGTCCGCTGAGACCGAACTTGAACGCAGTCTCGTCCGATCCCCGATCGACGGCACCGTGCTGCAGGTGAAGATCAAGCCGGGCGAATCCATCGCGACGGGGGCTGCCCCGGGTCCGCTGATGCTCCTGGGGCGACTCGACCCGCTGCACGTGCGGGTGGATATCGACGAGCACGAGGGCGCCAGGGTGGCGGCGGGAGCCCCGGCGAAAGGCCATGTTCGGGGCCATCCTCAGGACAGCATCCCGCTCGGGTTCGTCCGGGTGGAACCCCTGGTGATTCCCAAGAAATCCCTGACGGGCGACGCCGGGGAGCGGGTCGACACCCGGGTGCTCCAGGCGATCTACCGGATTGAACCGGGGCGCACGAACCTGTTCCCAGGACAACAGCTCGACGTGTTCATCGAGGCCCGATAGACCGCAACATGCGGCATCACTTCAGGGCACGCTGCATTCGGACCCGGACGCGGTCCGATCCGAGCACCTCGAGCAGGTGGTACAGGCTGGGACCGACGAGGCGACCCGTGCAGGCCACCCGACACGGCTGGACGAGCGCTCCGGCCTTCACACCGAGCTGGGTCGCGAGCTGCTTCAGCGCCGCCTCGAGACCGGCCGCCGAGAAGGGAGTCACGGCACCAAAGGCCACCACCAACGCCTCCAACAGGGGCTTCGCCGTCGGCGTCAACGCCTTGGCCTGCGCTTCGGGCTCGTACACCACGGTGTCGTCCGCGACAAAATAGAAGTCGGTCCACGACAGCAGCTCCCGGAACAGCTTCCCCTTCTCCTGCACCGTCAGGAGCGCGGCGCGGACATACCCGGTCGGGAAGGTGTCGACGGGGACGCCGGCCTTCCACAGATACGGCACAGCCGCCGCGAGGAAGGCCTCCGGAGCCAGTCGGCGCGTATGCTCGAAGTGGAGCGCCTCCAGCTTCTTCACGTCGAACCGCGCCGCACTCCGGTTCACCCGGTCCAGATCGAACCGCGCGATCAGCTCGGCCACCGACAGGAACTCCTGGCCGTCCGCCGGGCTCCACCCGAGAAGGGACAGGTAGTTCAGGACCGCCTCGGGCAGAAATCCGTCCTCCTGGTAGTTCGTCACTACCGCACCGCGGTCGCGCTTGCTCATCTTGGTGCCGTCCTCGTTGAGGATCAGCGGCATGTGGCCGTATTTTGGCGGTTCGACCCCGAAGGCGCGGAACAGCGCCAGATGCTTGGCCGTGTTGCTGATGTGGTCCTCTCCGCGGATGACATGCGTCACCCCCATCTCCAGGTCGTCCACTACGTTGACGAAGTGGAAGACCGGCTGCCCGTCGCTGCGCCACAACACCCAGTCGGGATCCGCCTGCTCGCGATCCGTCAGCGGACGGATGATGTCACCCACGATGAGGTCGGGGATCGTGATCGGATCCCGGGTCATCCGGAAGTACACCGCCCCGTCCCGGTCATAAGCGAGGCCTCGGTCCCGGAGTTCCTGAAGTCGACGCCGGTAAATCTGGCCTCGCCGGCTCTGGAAGTAGGGCCCCCGGTCCCCGCGACTGGGTCCGTCCGGATCGCTGGACTGCGGTCCCGCATCCCAATCCAGCCCAAGCCAGCGAAGCCCCTCCACGATCACGTCGACGGCTGCCTGGGTGTTGCGGGCCGTGTCGGTATCCTCCACCCGGAGGATGAACTGTCCCCCGTGGTGCCGGGCATAGAGCCAGTTGAAGAGGGCGGTCCGGGCGCCCCCGATGTGGAGGTAGCCGGTGGGGGATGGGGCGAAGCGGACGCGGACGGGCGACGACATGCCGGCGAAGGTACGGAGGGAGGCCCTTGAGACAAGAGCGCACCCTCAGCCCACCCGACGCGCCCCCCTGGGGTCAGGGCCGCTCGATCCGGACCTCGGCGTTGTAGTCCGGGACGCCAGAGTTTGGATCCACGACACCCCGGGGCAGGATGACGTTCCCCTCGGGCCAATGGACCTGCAGGTTGCCGGGGGCGATCGGCGCTGGGAAGAAGGTCCCGGTATACCGACCCGTCCCGTTGACCAACACGATGCGCTCACCGGCGACAAGATCCATCGTCCGGGCATCGTCCGGATGCATGAATATCGCGTCGCGTGGCGCGCCGGTCAGGGGATCCACCTCGGCATAGATCAGCGTGTTGAACTGCTTGCCCCGTCGGGTAGACACCATGAAACGCCGGCCTCCATTGAGGACGGCATCCGAGGCCGCGGGATGACCACACGGATGCGGGGGAATCCCGATCACCTTGAAATGGGCCTTACCGTCGGGCGTCTCAAATTTGCCGTCGTCACACAGCCGCTCCCCTCCCCACTGAATGGCATCGCCGGTTTCCGACAGCGTCTCGCAGCCCTTGTAGAACGGGACCACCCGCGCGATTTCCTGTCGGATGGCCGGTCCCGTCTCGCAGCGGAGCAGATGCGCCCGCTCAGGCCAGGCCGCGGCAGCGAGGTCCCGAAGGATCCTCCACTCGGCCTTGGCCTCCCCAACCTGGCGCGGAATCTCCGGCGAGAACGCCACCCGCCGCTCGGTGGTGGTCTCGATGCCACCGCCATCCTGCTCGTAGCGGGTCTTGGCCGGCAGCAACAGCACCTCTTCCCCCGCCTCGATGAACATCTGGTCGGTGAGGATGATGTCCTGATGCACCCGGACCGGCACCCGACGCAGGGCGGCCGCCACGACATCGGGTTCCGGCAGGGTCCGGAGGAAATTCCCACCCACACAGTAGAGCACATCCAGGTCGCCGCGACCGGCGGCATCGACCATCTCGACCGAGTTGATGCCGGGCTTTTCGGGGATCGGAAACCCGTACATCTCAGAAAGCGCCGCGGCGTTCTCAGGCGTGACCGGTTTGCCTCCGGGGAACGCCGTCGAATAGCAGCCCATCTCGGCACCGCCCTGGACGGAGCTGTGGCCGCGGATCGGCATCAGGCCGTTCTTCGGACGTCCCACATAGCCCCGCGCCAATCCGAGATTCAGGACCATCGAGACCGCATCGCCACCATAGGCATGTTGCGTAATGCCCATGCTCCAGACGAACACCGCGTTCTTTGCGTTGTGCAGGATCTCGGCAAACTCCTCGATCATGGCCAAGGTCAGTCCCGAGGCCGTCACCAGCTCCGACAGGTCGAGCTCCTCGCATCGTTTCCGGAGGTCCTCCCACTCCGAGGTGTGGCGCTCGATGAACTCCTGGCGGATCCACCCTCTCCGGATAAGGACCTTGAGCACCGCGTAGATGAACGGGATGTCGCCGCCCTGCGTGACCGGGAACCACCAGTCCGTGATGTCGGTGCCGAACAACGCACTCTGGGTGCTGCTCGGGACCCAGTAGCGGCGCATGCCGGGCTCGAGGTAGGGATTCACGAGGACGACCTTGGTCCCCAACTGCTTCGCCTCGTGGAGGTACTTGGTCGTGACCGGCTGGTCATTGGCGGGATTCGCCCCGAAGAAGACGATCAGATCCGTCCCATACCAGTCCTTGTAGCTGCACGTGCTCGCCGCGCAGCCGAGCGCATGTTTCATCGCCCCGGTGCTGGGCGCGTGACAGAGCCGCGCGGCGTTGTCGACATGGTTCGTGCCCAGGAACCGGGCCACCTTCTGAGACACGTAGTAGACCTCGTTGGTCACGCCCCGAGCCGTGATGAAGAAGGCCATCCGATCCGGGTCGGTCCTGCGAAGACGCGGCCCGAGCCGCTGGTGGACCTCGTCCCAGGAGATGCGACGGAACCCGCGTTGCCCCGTCTCGCGAAGCATCGGATAGGCGAGACGCCCGAGCTGACGCAATTCCTCGTTCGACTTTCCGGCCAGCGTCGACACATCCGACACCAGTTCGGGATCGAACTCCGGCATAGTGTTGAGTCGGAGCAGGTTCAACCGGGTCATACACAAGTGGACCCCGGGGATCGTCCAATCATGAAGCCCGGCCACACCCAGAGCGCAGCCGTCGCAGACGCCTTTCGACAGCACCTGCCAGGCGTAGCCAAGGTTGTCGCGGTTCTTCCAGACGACATCGAGCATTTCGCGGAAGTGCTTCGGCTTGGTCTGACCCAACCCGAACGGCACCCAGGTGGCCCGGCGCTCCTCCGGCGTCTTCTGCATGCGCTGCGACATGGGCGTGACTATGTCGGGAGAGGAGCATGTCGTCACGCGGAGACCCGGCTGGCGTGGCGCCCGCCGGTATTGTCTCCCGCCTCCTTACCCGTCACCGTTGCGGCATGCGCGTGAGCTGCCTTCTCATACTGTCAGGAATCCTTGGGACCTTCACCGCTGGATGTGACGGCCCAAAGGAATCCGGGGCCCCGGCAGCCAAGGCCGCGCCCGCGGCTCCAGCCACCGCGACCACCGCAGGCAATGCCAAGTCGGCGACCAATGCGGTCCAGTTCCACCTGAACCGTACCCTACCCAAACTGCCGACCCTGCGATTGTGGGTCGGCCCCAAGGAGATCGACGCCGAGATGTGCCTGACCGTACAGCAGATCGCGACCGGGTTGATGTTCCGCCCCGGCATCGCCGACGGGGATTCCATGCTGTTCGTCCTGCCCCAGCCGCAACAGGCCCACTTCTACATGCGGAATGTCACCTTCGACATCGATGCGGCCTACATCGACTCCGAGGGGGTCATCCAGGAGGTCGTCCGCCTCAAGAAACTCGATGAGAACCCCGTGCCCTCGAAATCCGAGAACATCCAGTTTGTGCTCGAGACGGCACCGGGTTGGTTCGAGCGCAATGGGATCAAGCCTGGCACCCTGATCCGCAGCACCAAGCGGACGCTCCGTGAGGAATTTGGATTCAACTGACCCGCATGCGTGTCGCCCTCGCCCAGATCAACACCACGGTCGGGGACCTTCCCGGCAACGAATCCCGGATCCTTAAGGCCTATCGCTCGGGGTCGGACTCCGGGGCCGACCTCGTCGTGTTTCCCGAACTCACCCTCACGGGTTACCCGCCGCGGGACCTGCTCCTGAAGGACGCATTCGTCGAGGCCAACCTCGCTGCTCTCGACCGCCTGGCGAAGGCCACAGGAAAGGCTGGGTTGGTGGTGGGCTTCGTCGGTCGGAGCGGCCGCAACCCGGGACGGGGCCTCACCAACTCGGTCGCCCTACTCGCCGAGGGCACCATCGTGGCCCTCCGACACAAGACCCTGCTGCCGACGTATGACGTGTTCGATGAGGACCGGTACTTCGACCCCGCCGAGGCGAACGACCCGGTGCCATTCCGCGGTCACCAACTGGGACTGACCGTCTGCGAGGACCTCTGGAATGACGAGGACTTCTGGCGTGAGCGGCGGCACCGATTGAATCCTGCCGCCCGACTGGTCGAGGCCGGGGCCACCGTGCTGATCAACCTGTCGGCCTCCCCCTGGCACCTCGGGAAGGAGAGGACCCGACACGCCATGTTGTCGCAGCTTGCCGCAAAGAGCCGGGTCCCGGTGGTCTACGTGAACCTCGTCGGAGGGAACGACGAACTTGTTTTCGACGGCCAGAGC
>Ga0194120_10010228_pt1 | contig 11660 bp, 11 predicted proteins | sample TA2MahCa65mmetaG_FD_148642 | JGI IMG/M metagenome (GOLD analysis project Ga0194120, IMG submission 148642) | Freshwater microbial communities from Lake Tanganyika, Tanzania - TA2015019 Mahale Deep Cast 65m | ecosystem: Environmental > Aquatic > Freshwater > Lake | place: Tanzania: Lake... | reverse complement strand
GCCCGCGGCCGCGAGTTCACCGCGGCCGCGGCGCTGCGCACGCCCCAGTTCTGGGCCATCGCGCTGACGCACTTCGCGTGCTGCGCGGCGCACTCGGGGCCGATCTTCCACATGGTGACGCACGCGATCGACCGCGGGGTCGCCCCGCTCACCGCCGCGACCGTGCTCGGCGTCTCCGGGCTCGCCTCGGTGGCAGGCCGCGTGACGTGCGGGCTGCTCGCCGACCGGTACGGCGCCAAGCGCACGCTGCTCGTCGGCCTCGCGATCCAGGCTGTGTCCGTCTTCCTGTACCTCTTCACCAGCGCGACGTCCGCGTTCTACGCGCTCGCGCTCGTGTTCGGGCTGTCGTACGGCGGCGTGATGCCGCTCTACGCGATCCTCGTCCGCGAGTACTTCGGCGAGCGGATCATGGGCGCCGCGTACGGCGGGGTGTTCCTCGTGTCGACGCTCGGGATGGCGCTCGGCGCGTGGGCCGGCGGGTGGTTCTACGACAGCTTCGGCAGCTACCTGTGGCTCTACGTCGGATCGGGCGCGATCGGGCTCGGCGCGATCACGATCGCGCTCACGTTCCGCCCGCCGCGCCGGGTGGGAATGGCATTCCCCGTCCCCGCTGGTTAAAATCGGCACTCGCGTCGGAAGACCTGGGCAGCGCACTCAAGGAGGAGTCAAACGCATGGGTAGAGAAGGGGTGGGTCGCCGGCAGTTCATCAAGGTCTCCGGCGCGGCCGCGGCCGTGGCGGTGACCGGCATCGAGGGCATCGTCGCCGCCGGGCGCGCCCCGGCGTACGCGCAGGGGCAGAAGCTCCACGTCGTGCGGTGGGTCGACTTCATTCCCGAGGCGGACGTCGAGCTGAAGCGGCAGGCGCCGGAAGCGTCGAAGGCGCTGGGCGCCGAGGTCACGCTCGAGTTCATCAACTTCAACGACCTGCAGCCGCGCATCACGGCCGCCATCCAGTCGGGGTCCGGCGCCGACATCATCATGATGCTCTACAACTGGCCGCACCTCTACGCGAACGGCATCGTCGACGTCTCCGACGTCGCCGATCCGATCGCCAAGGCGCAGGGCGGCTTCTACGACGTCTTCGGCACGACGTCGCGCGTCGGCGGCAAGTGGCTCGCGGTCCCGCACGGGATCGTCGGCAACGCCATCGCCTATCGCAAGTCGCATCACGCCGAGATCGGCGTCAAGGAGTTCCCGAAGACGTGGGACGAGTGGCGCGAGGTCGGCAAGAAGCTGAAGGCCAAGGGCAAGCCGGTCGGGCAGGCGCTCGGCCACAGCGCCGGTGACCCGCCCACCTTCTCGTACCCGCTCCTGTGGAGCTTCGGCGGCGCCGAGGTCGACAAGACCGGCAAGAAGGTCGTCATCAACAGCAAGGGCGCCGTCGAGAGCGTGAAGTTCATGCAGGCGTTCTGGAAGGACGCGTGCGACGAGGGCGGCCTCGCGTGGGACGACACGAACAACAACCGCGCCTTCCACGCCGGCGAGCTCAGCGCGACGCTGAACGGCGCGTCGATCTACATCGTCGCCAAGCGCCAGAAGGACAAGCTGAAGGACGAAAAGGGCGAGCCGCTCTTCCAGGACATCGACCACGCCGCGCTCCTGCCGAAGGGCCCCGCCGGGCAGTTCGCGCTCTACGTGCCCTTCCAGCACTCGGTCATGAAGTACTCGAAGAACCAGAAGCTCGCGAAGGACTTCCTGAAGTGGCTGCACCAGGACGTGAACTACGAGAAGTGGTTCCAGGTCAACGAGGGCTACAGCGTCGGCTCGACCAAGAAGTGGGAAGAGCATCCGATGTGGGCCAAGATCGACAAGCCGCTCCAGGTCTTCCGCCAGGCCGCGCGGCAGACCCGCATGCTCGGTTATCCCGGGCCGGCCACCGGGAAGGCCACCGAGGCGTACACGAAGTACGTCATCGTCGACATGTACGCGAAGGCCGTCCAGGGCATGAAGGCCGAAGACGCGGTGAAGTGGGCCGAGGGCGAGCTCAAGAAGATCTACGAAGGCTAGGGTGAAGGCACCCATCGCCGGGGGCGCGGGGAGCGCGGCGGACGTCGTCGCGCTCCCCCGCTCGCGGGCCTCGCTTCCGTCGGGGTTCACGCGCTTCCTCGAGAGCGAGCGGCTCCTCGCCGTGCTGCTGCTCGCGCCGACCGTGGTCCTCCTCGGCGCGTTCATCGCCTACCCGTTCGTGATGGGCGTGTGGCTGTCGCTCTCCAACACCAGCGTCGGCAACGTGGGTGAGTTCGTCGGGCTGAAGAACTTCGTCAAGGCGTGGAACGACTCGATCTTCCGGACCGCGTTCTGGAACACGAGCGTGTACACGTTCTGGGCGACCATCTTCAAGCTCGCGCTCGGCATGTGGCTGGCGCTGCTCCTCAACCGCCACTTCCGCGGCAAGCGGCTCGTCCGCGCCTCGATGCTGCTGCCGTTCATCGTCCCCACCGTGCTGTCCACGTTCGCGTGGCGCTGGATGTTCGACCCGACGTTCAGCGTGCTGAACTGGACGCTCTACAAGGCGGGCTTCATCGTCACCAAGCTGCCGTTCCTCTCCGACGGGACGTGGGCGATGTCGTGCGCGATCCTGATCAACACGTGGCGCGGCATGCCGTTCTTCGCCATCACGCTCCTCGCGGGCCTGCAGACGATCAGCCCCGACCTGCACGAGGCGGCGTCGCTCGACGGCGCCAACGCCTGGCGGCGCTTCTGGCACGTGACGTGGCCGCTCCTGAAGCCGGTGACGCTCGTGGTGGTCGTCTTCTCGATCATCCAGACCTTCTCCGACTTCCAGCTCATCTACGTGCTCACCGGCGGGGGCCCGGCGAACTCGACGCACCTGCTGGCCACGTACGCCTACCAGATCGGGGTGGCGACCGGCCTCCTCGGTGAAGGCGCGGCGATCTCGCTGTTCATGCTGCCGGTCCTGTTCATCGTGGTCTGGCTGCAGCTCAGGTATCTCAGGAGGTTGGAGGGTGCGTAAAGTCACGGTGCGGAGCCACGGCGACTGGGGCTCGCCACCCACGGGTCTCCCCGGGTAAGGGGCACTAAATGGTCATCGAGCGCCGCTGGAAGAAGTGGGTCTTCTTCTACATCCCGCTCACGGTCTTCGTGGTGGGGACGCTCTTCCCGTTCTACTGGATGTTCGTGACGGCGATCCGTCCGGATGCCGAGCTCTACCGCTCGTGGCGGGCCGCGCAGAACGCCCCGTTCTGGACGCTCGATCCCACGCTCGCGCACGTGAAAGACCTGCTCGCGAAGACGACGTTCCCGCGGTGGCTCTGGAACACGTTCTTCATCGCGGTCGTGTCCACGCTGATCTCGCTCTTCTGCGGCCTGCTCGCGGGCTACGCCCTCGCGCGCCTGCGCTTCCCGATGGCGGGCATGCTCGGCACGTCGATCTTCGTCACCTACCTGGTGCCGCCGACGCTGCTCTTCATCCCGCTCGCCGACATCATCCGGAACTTCCAGCTCGGCAACACGCCGTGGGCGCTGATCCTCACGTACCCGACGTTCCTCATCCCGTTCTGCACGTGGCTCCTGATGGGGTACTTCAAGACGATCCCCAGGGAGCTCGAGGAGTGCGCGCGCATCGACGGCGCGACACGGTTCGGCGCGATGATCCGCATCATCTTCCCGATCGCCGTTCCCGGCATCCTGTCCGCGGGCATCTTCGCGTTCACGCTCTCCTGGAACGAGTTCATCTACGCGCTGGTGTTTCTGAGCAGCCCCGAAAAGAAAACCGTTCCGGTCGGCGTCGTCTCCGAGCTGATCCGCGGCGACATCTACTTCTGGGGCCAGCTGATGGCCGGCGCGCTGCTCGGCTCGATCCCGGTGGCGCTGGTCTACTCCTTCTTCGTGGAGTACTACGTCACGGGCCTGACCGGCTCCGTGAAGGGATAGCGTCCCCGCCCCTGCCGTCCGTGACCGGGAAGTCCATCGGCTACTTCCGTCTGGTCGAGGCCTGCGACGGTCCGGGCTGCCCGGTCTGCGCCTACCTCGACGCGGACAGCCGCCGGCAGCTCACGACCCTCTTCGAGGAGCACGTGACGGACGTCGCGACGCGCCGGAAGCTCCGCGCGTCCAACGGGCTCTGCAACTGGCACACGTGGATGGCGCTCGAGGTCCGGCCCGCGGTCACCGGCGTCGCGATCGTGTACGAGGACCTCCTGCGGGTGTGTCACGAGCGCGTGCGCGCGGCGGGCGATCGGCGGCAGGGACGGCTCGCGCGCCTTCGTTCGTGGGTCCGCGATACCGTCGGTCGCGCGCGGCGAGCCAACCCGGCGCAGCGGGATCGCTGCGCGGTGTGCGTGCAGCTCCGGACCGCAGAGGCCCACTGCCTCGAGGCCGTGCTGCGCTTCGCGGACGACTCGGAGTTCGAGCGCGCGTATCGGCGCTCGGGCGGGCTCTGCCTCCCGCATCTCCTCGATGTCGCCGCGCGTGGTGCTGCGACCCCGGGCGTCGAGACGATCGTCCGCCGCACGCTCGCCACGTGGCAGGCCGTGCGCGGGGACCTCAGGCGCTTCGTGGCGAAGCACGAGTATCGCAACACGGAGCCGATCGGCGGCGACGAGGCGCGCGCGTATCAGCGCGCGTTCGAGATCCTGGCGGGCGGCCGCAACATCTTCGGCAACGACCTTCGAGAAGAATAGAAGCGCGTTCGGCGGGGACGGGGGCGGCGGCCGGGAGGGGTCGCCGCCGACTTCCGCAGCCATTCCTGAGTCGCCGGATGGCGACTCAGGAACGCGAGGCCGGGAGGCGGCGACCCCTCCCGGCCGCCGCCCCCGTCCCCGCCGAACGCGCTTCCGCTTACTTCTTGAAGTAGTGCGCGACGACCACCTCGATCGGCGGCCGGATCTTCTGCGCGTGCGGCACCGCGCGGGCCGCGAAGTCGCGCTGTGACTTGAGGACCTTCGCGAAGAACGGGTTCTTCTGCGCCTCGGTGGCGTAGACCTTGTCGATCGCTTCCACCTGCGCCTTGAGGATGTCAGGCGGCGTGGTCTGGATCTTCACGCCGTGCTTCTTCTCGAGGTCCTCGGCGGCCTTGCTGTCCTGGTCGACGCTGACCGCCGTCATCCGGATGATCTCGGCCATCCCCGCCCACTTCACGATGGCCTGGAGATCCTTCGGCAGCTCGTCCCACTTCTTCCTGTTGACGATGATCTCCTGGTAGGACGCGGGCTGGCGCAGGTCGGGCATGTAGTAGTTCTTCGCCACGTTCTGGAAGCCCATCACGATGTCGTGGCTCGGGATCGCCCACTCCGCGCCTTCGACCGCGCCGCGCTCGAGCGCCGGGATCACCTCGCCGCCCGCCAGCGTCACCACGGAGATGCCCATGGCCTTCATCATCTCCATGCCGAGGCCCGAGGTGCGGAAGCGCATCTTGCGGAGGTCGTCGAGGCTGGCGAACGGCCGCTTGAACCAGCCGAGCGGCTCCCAGTACGGCAGGCTCGTGGTGAACACCGGGACGATGACGTTCATCTTGAGCTCTTTCTGGAGCATCTCGTTGTAGAGCTCGAGACCGCCCGCCGCGAACAGCCAGGCGATGTACTCCTCACGGTCCATGCCGAACGGACCGCCGGGACCGGGTGCGAAGAGCCCGGCCGCGGAGTTCTTGCCCGCCCAGTACCCCGGCCAGGCATGCGTCGCGTCGATGAGGCCCCGGTTGACGGCGTCGAGCACCTCGAAGGAGCCGACGACGGTGCCGGCCGCGCCCATCTCGATCTTCAGCCGGCCGGCCGACATCTCGTCGATCATCTTCACGTACTCGAGCGCCGAGAGGTGCAGCAGGTTCGTCGCCGGCCACGCGCTCTGCGCCTTCCACACGAACCGCTGCTGGGCCGACGCCGAGCCCGGCCCATGCCACAGCACGGCCGCCAGGATCAGGACGGGAAGCGCGAACGCGAGCCAGGTGAGGACGACCGCTCGTGGCTTCATGGCTCCCTCCCTTGACATGGGACCCTTACTTGCCGAAGACCATCCGTGGCAACCACAGCACGATGTCAGGGAACGCAATGCAGAGGCCGAGGCCGACGAGCTGCAGGACCATGAACTGCGCCATGCCGTGGTAGATGTCACCGAGGTCCCACTGCGGCGCCACGCCCTTGAGGTAGTACGCCGACATCGCGACGGGCGGCGACAGGAACGCGGTCTGGAGGTTCACGGCGATCAGCGTGGCGAACCACAGCATGTCGATCTTCATCGCCGCGATGACCGGCTGCATGAGCGGGACGAAGACGAGGATGATCGCCGGCCACTCGAAGGGCCAGCCCAGCAGGAAGATGATCACCATGATGACGGCCAGCATCGCGACCGCCGGGATCTGCCAGCCCAGCATGGCGTTCGTCGCGACGGTCGCGGTGCCGAGGCGTGAGAACACCGCGCCGAAGACGTTGCCCGCGACGGCGAGGAAGAGGACGGTACTGGACTGGAGCAGCGTGTTGTAGACCGCGTCCTTGAGGCGCCGCCACGTGAACTCGCGGTAGATGAGGGCGAGGAAGGCGGCGCCGACCACGCCCATCGCCGCCGCCTCCGTGGGAGTCGCCCAGCCCCACACGATCGTGCCCAGCGTCGCGAGGATCAGGATCAGGTGGGGCAGCATGCCGAGCGTCAGCTCCTTGAGGATCTCCAGGAGACTGCCGCTCCGCTCCTCGGGCGGGAGCGGCGGCCCCAGGCTTGGATTCAGGAAGCTCCGGACGAGACAGTAGACGATGAAGATCCCCGCCAGGAGGAACCCCGGAATGAAGCACGACAGGTAGAGATCGGCGACGGAGACGCCCATGACCGGCCCCATCACGACCAGCATCACGCTGGGGGGGACCAGGATGCCGAGCGTTCCCCCGGCGGTGATCGCGCCCGCCGACATCCGGATGTCGTAGCCGGCCTTGGTCATGATCGGCACCGCCATGATGCCCATCAGCACCACCGTCGCGCCCACGGTGCCGGCGGCGATGCCGAAGATCGTGGCGGTGATGAGCACGCCGACGTAGAGCGAGCCGGGCACCGGCCCCATCAGGAGCTGGAAACCCTTGAAGAGGCGCTCCATGAGCCCGCCCTGCTCCATCAGGTAGCCCATGAAGATGAACAACGGCACGGCGGCCAGCACCTCCTCTTTCATCAGCCCGATCGTCTGGAAGACGAGGATGTAGAACGCGCGGTCGCCGAGGCCGAGCCAGCCGAAGATCAGCGCGAGCAGCATCAGCGTGAACGAGATCGGGAAGCCGATGAAGATGACGAGGAGCATCAGCGCGAGCATGATGCCGCCGAGCAGCTCGGGGCTCATCCGATTTCCACCATCTCGCGCTTCACCCAGAGGCGTCCCGTGCGGATGGCATAGACGCACTTCATGACTTCGGCGATGCCCTGGATGATCAGAAGGAGCGCGGTCACCGGGATGACGGTCTTGAACGGGTAGACGATCGGGCGCCACGGGCTCGCGTCCGACGTCTCCCCGATCGACCACGAATGCGACGACTCCTGGAAGCCGTAGTAGAGGAAGAAGGCCATCGCCGGGAAGTAGAAGAAGAGGTACCCGATGATGTCGACCCAGTTCTGGCGGCGGACGGACCAGTTCTGGTACAGCATGTCGGTCCGCACGTGGCCGACCTTCATCAGCGTGTACGCGGTCCCGAGCATGAAGTGCGTGCCGTACAGCATGTAGGTGACGTCGAACGCCCAGATCGTCGGCGCACGAAAGAAGTGGCGGGCCACGACCTCCCACGTCACCGCGACGGTCATCGGAATGATGAGCCACGCCGTGAGCATGCCGCAGACATTCGCGAAGGTGTCGAGTCCCTCGACGGCCGTGCGGAAGGCCGGAGAGACCTCCTGATGGGTCCCTACGGGAGGCGAAGCCGTGGCCACGCGATTCCTCCGTTCATGGGGTGTTCGTGGACGAGCGGACGGGGTGCCGGCGACGGGGCGGCTCTCCCGCCCTGTCGCCGGACGGCGTCACCGATCAGCTACTTCAGCCAGACCTTGTCCTTGTAGTAGTGCTCGGCGATGAAGTTGTAGTTGGGCCAGTAGGAGAGGCGGTACGGCACGATCAGGCTCGAGTACTTCTTCTGCGAGTCGATGACCTTCTGGTAGAAGTCGTCCTTCTTCGCGTCCGCCTGCCACACCTCGTCGTAGGCGCGGAGGAAGCGCTTGTTCAGCTCGTCGGTCGTCTTGATGATCTTGATGCCCGACTTCAGCAGCTCCTGGCAGGCGGTGGCCGTCTTCTCCTGGAATTTCACGAAGTGGTTCCAGTACGACGCCTGCACGGAGGTCTTCACGACGTCCTTCAGGTCCGCCGGGAGCGCGTCCCACTTCGCCTTGTTGATGATGAACTCGCCGACCGTGACCGGCTCGTGCATGCCCGGCGCGTAGTGGAACTTCGCGACCTTGTCCAGGCCGAGGATCTTGTCGTCGTAGCAGTTGATCCACTCGGCGCCGTCGATCGCGCCGCGCTCGAGCGCCGGCACGATCTCACCGCCCGCGAGCACGACGCTCGCGATGCCGAGCTTGTTGTAGACCTCGGCGCCCGCCGCGTAGATGCGGTAGCGGCTGCCCTTGATGTCCTCGAACTTCCGGATCTCCTTCCGGAACCACCCCATCGCCTGCGGGCCTTCCGGATGGACCTGGAAGCTGACGACGTTCATGTTCAGCTTCTTCTGGTAGGCCTCCTGGAGCAGCTCGTGCCCGCCGCCTTCCCAGTACCAGCCGTAATAGTCGATGAAGTCCATGCCGAAGAGTGGCCCGTGGGTGAGCGGGATGAAGGCCTTCAGCTTGCCGATGATGTAGCCCGGCGTCGTGTGGCCGGCGTCGAGCACGCCGCGGTTGACCGCGTCCTGGATCTCGAACGGCGGGACGACGGCGCCGGCCGGCGAGAGCTCCATCTGGAGGCGTCCGCCGGAGGTCTTGTTGATCGTCTCCACCAGCAGCTTCGCGGCGTCCTGGACGATCGACGTCGGGGGCCAGGCACTCTGGACCTTCCACTTGATGGGGGTCTGCGCCGTCGCCACGGACGGCCTGATCACCGAGCCCGTGTGCGCCCCGAGCAGATACGCGCCGACCGCGACGAGGAGCGCGACGACGATGACCGCTTTCAGCGAGACAAGTCTCTGCATGGGAACCTCCCTCACGACGGCATTCGCCCTGGATCTACCGAAAGTGGCGCGAGTCTAGGCAGGATGCCCAGGGCTGTCAAGGTGCGTCATGGCGGCCCTTGACAGGTCACCCGCCCGGTGGGTTGGTGTAGCATGTCGCGACACAGCGCCCGGAGCCCCCGACTCCGGGGAGCCATTTGAGGGGGGAGGCACCATGGCCCAGGTCGTCATGAAGGAGCTCAACAAGAAGTACGACGAGGTCCACGCCGTCAAGGACGTGAACCTCCACATTCGCGACAAGGAATTCGTCGTCCTCGTCGGACCGTCCGGGTGCGGAAAATCGACCACCTTGAGAATGGTCGCCGGTCTCGAGGAGATCACGGGGGGCGAGATCGTCATCGGTGACCGCGTGGTCAACGACCTCCCGCCGAAGGACCGCGACATCGCGATGGTCTTCCAGAACTACGCGCTCTACCCGCACATGACCGTCTACGACAACATGGCCTTCGGGCTGAAGATGCGGAAGTTCCCCAAGACCGAGATCGAAAAGCGCGTGCAGGATGCCGCGGACATCCTCGGCATCCGCGAGCTGCTCAAGCGCAAGCCGCGGCAGCTCTCCGGCGGCCAGCGGCAGCGCGTCGCCGTCGGCCGCGCGATCGTCCGCCATCCGCAAGTCTTCCTCTTCGACGAGCCGCTCTCGAACCTCGACGCCAAGCTCCGCGTGCAGATGCGCGTCGAGCTGAAGCGCCTGCACGACCGGCTGGAGACGACCGCCATCTACGTGACCCACGACCAGGTCGAGGCGATGACGCTCGGCGACCGCGTGGTGGTCATGAAGGACGGCTGGATTCAGCAGGTCGGCGAGCCGCTCGAGCTCTACGGCAAGCCGGCGAACAAGTTCGTGGCGGGCTTCATCGGCTCTCCGGCGATGAACTTCGCCGAGGCGACGGTCTCCGAGGAAGGCGGCTCGGTGATCGTGACGAACCCGGGCATGAGGATCGCCGTCGCGCCCGCGCGCGCGGAGCGCCTCCGGGCGTACAAGGGCCAGACCGTGACGCTCGGCATCCGTCCCGAAGATCTTCACATCGCCGCCGGCGACGGCCGGACCGGCATCGACGCGGTCGTCGAGGTCGTCGAGCCCCTCGGCTCCGAGATCCTGCTGGACGTCAAGGTCGGGTCGCACGTGATGGTCGCGCGCGTCGAGCCCACGGTGCGCGCGAAGGTGCACGAGAAGATCCGTCTCAACGTGGAGCCGGACCGGCTTCACTTCTTCGACGCCAAGACCGAAGCGGCCATCTGACTCGGAGGGGGGCTTTCGCCCCCCTTCCGACAGTCGCTCAGCGCGCCTGACGGCGCGCTGGGCGACCTGCCTCCCCGAGGAGGAGGATTGCGGCGGCGAAGCCGCCGCTCGGACAACGCGTGACTATGCGCTCTCCTCGGTCACCCAGCCGGCGCCGCCGCGACATCCAGCTCGCGTACCTTCTGCTTGCCCCCGCCTTGCTTTTCCTCGGCGTGGTGTTCGTGTACCCGGTCGGGTGGGAAGTGTGGACGAGCCTCACCGATCTCTCACCGCTCAAGGATGGCTCTGCCGAATTCGTTGGGCTCGCGAACTATCGTCACCTGCCCGACGACGACCGGTTCTGGTGGGCCGCGTTCGTCACCGTCGGGTACGCGGTGGTCACGACCCTGGCGAAGCTGACGCTCGGGCTCGGCTTCGCCCTGCTGCTCGCCCGACCGTTCCGCGGTCGAGCCCTCGTCTTCCTGGCGATCTTCCTTCCCTGGGCCTATCCCGCGGGCGTGAGCGTGATCGGCTGGTACTGGACGCTGAATCCTCCGACCACGACGGCCTATGCGCCGTTCATGGGACATGTGAAATACGCGGTCGACAGCGTCCTGGGCTTCGGAGCCTGGGCCTTTCTCAGCGTCGCCCTGTTCAACATCTGGCGCGGCAGCTCCTTCATCGCCGTGCTGCTTCTGGCCGGCATCAACGCCATCCCGCCCGAGCTGTTCGAGTGCGCGCTCCTGGAATCGAAGAGTGCGTGGCGTCGCTTCCGGCTGGTGACCGTCCCACTGTTGAAGCCGTTCCTCGCGCTGGCGGTGTTCCTTTCGCTCACCACCGCCTTCGCCGACCTCGCCAACGTCTGGATGCTCACCGCCGGCCGTATCGTCTTCCCCGTCATCGGCACTCACGCGTACTTCCTCGCCATCAAGGCGGGTCACTACGGCCCTGCCTCGGCACTCTCGCTGACGATGGTCCCTGTCCTGCTCGTGATCCTCCTGGTGCTGTTTCGGCTGTTCGATCCTCCGCGGCAGGAGGCCGCATGAACCCGAGGCCCTGGTGGGCGAAGCTCGGTCACGGGAGCCTGCTGCTCCTCGCCACGGTCTACTGCCTCTTCCCGATCTACTTCATGCTTGTGCAGTCGCTGAAGACCCCCACGGAGGACGTTTTCGGCAATCCGTTCATCATGTCCATGACGGCGAGCCGCACCCGGGCGGATTTCCGCGGGCCGAGCCAGGCGTAGAACTGGTCCAGGCTCGCCTCGGAGCGATCGGTCCCGCCGAACCAGATCGGGCGTCGCCGG
>Ga0194120_10010226_pt1 | contig 11663 bp, 8 predicted proteins | sample TA2MahCa65mmetaG_FD_148642 | JGI IMG/M metagenome (GOLD analysis project Ga0194120, IMG submission 148642) | Freshwater microbial communities from Lake Tanganyika, Tanzania - TA2015019 Mahale Deep Cast 65m | ecosystem: Environmental > Aquatic > Freshwater > Lake | place: Tanzania: Lake... | reverse complement strand
AAGCCAACGCCGCGCTCGGCTTCCCCGCCGACCTGCGCGAGTACGGCCTCGGCGCGCAGATCCTGCGCTACCTCGGCGTGCGCCAGATGCGCCTGCTGACCAACAACCCCAAGAAGATCGCCGGTCTGGGCGGTTACGGCCTCGAGGTCGTCGACCAAGTGCCGCTCTCGACGCCCCCCAACCCCTCCAACTCGCGCTACCTGCGCACCAAGCGCGACAAGCTCGGCCACCTGCTGCCGCCCGAAGCTCCCTGACGCGCACTCACGCGCCCCCGAGCCGCCCCCCCGCGCCCCGTCCTTCCGATACCGACGGCGATGCAGCCCCCACGTCGGGCGTGGACTCGACTCCCAAGGCCCGGTTGAGTCATTCCAGCTGACACCGGATCAGTCCGATGTCTGAGTCCACTTGCGGGACGTCGATCATGTCTAGTCCCGCAAACACTAGGAGCTTTGCTCCGGCCGGAACACCCGACAGGACAAAACTCCCATCAGGCTCTGGAATCGAGGTCCAAAGCCATTCGTCCAGCGACCCATCCGCACTCGTGAGTTCGGGCAGCGTACACTGCGCGAATAGATCAGAGGTTGGCGAGTTGTTCTGGTTCACGAGCTTCCCGCGGATAGAGACCCCGCGAGAGAGCGGTACTTGAAGCGTGTCCACTCCGTGGTCCACGCGTAGTGTCATCCTTGCCCAATATGGGTCGGGAGGATGCGTTGTTGAGCCCATGACCGGCACTACATAGGCAGTGTACTCGCCCATCGGAACTTGGGCGGTATTGCTCCACTTCCCGGTCGCTCCTGAGCTAGGGGCCTCAAGGGCGATCTGACGTACTCGCGGTACGCTCTTGGGGTCATTGGCCACCAAGTGCAGTGTCATTTCCCTGTTGTCAGAGGATGAGGTCGCGATGGCGATGAAGGTGACATCCATCACGGCGTCCACTTGGAAATCGATCATCAGAGCCGAGACTGGGTCGGTCCCTAGCTCTGCTCGGTTCTCGAGCATTCCTCGGGAAAGTAACTCGTAAGGTTCCTCCAGTTGGGGCTGAGAAACCAGAGACGATGTAACCAGGACTCGAGTGAGGGGTAGACCGTAAACGGTCACTCTCTCGTCCCAGCTGCCGAAGATCGTCGCGTGAAAGTCAGGTGCCGCTACAACCGTTCCCTTGCTGGAAACAACGTGGCGAACCTGCCTTGCCCTGCGCCAATCGGACTGAGGACGCAAGATGTAGTCAAGAGTCGGCTCTTCTCCTGACGGAAGAACAAACCGATTCTTGAGAGTCAGCTCTCCGGGGTTGCTGCTTTGGACAATCGCTCCCAGATCGCGTTCCTCTTCGGGCTGGACGACCAGCTCAGTAGAGTAGAAGTACACTTCTCTTGACACTCCGACCTGACCTAGCTCCCATGTAGCCAGCAGAAACTTGGGACCTGGTGGAATAGGGTCAAAGAGGAAGTGGCCTTCTGAATCTGGCTTGGCCTGCATGTGGTTGACGTACGCCAGCACGTTGGGTTTGCCTGGAATCGGGTTGCTTATCTCCTCCTTGGAATAGAGGTTTACTTCAACCGACAGCACGTCGCTTCTATTCACGATCGCCGGTAACCAACCGCGAATGGCCGCGCGGCCAAGGAAAAGCAACGTAAAGAGCAAATCCTCTCTTGCCGTCACGGTGAACTGACCCGAAAGCCCCATTGGGACCGGTCCATTTGAGCCGATGTCGCCTGAGCTTGAGAAGCTCAATCGAGGAGTTTCGAACGGCGGATCGAATTTCACTCCAACAGCTTCGAGCAGTCCGTAACGGTAGGTGCCAGGTTCCAGGTTGCCCCAAGTCACCAGGCCGCTCGCATCGCTTGTTCCATGGAGCGGAGTAAAACGCTTCTTACCTTCCCGAGTGAGCTGGAGGCGCAGTCCGTGAATCTCTCTATCAGAGGTATCCACCACCCTTACGGTGACAGTGCCTGTGGTCGGCTCTGGCACATTGGGCGGGGCCTCGTGATTCGTTGAGGCAACGGACTCTCGGTGAGAGTCGGCGAATTTCGTCGTCTCAGCAGATATCGGCTGAGTCGCCGAGCTCAGCGAGGCGGAGTTGGAGGAGGGGGGCGTCCGCGCTGGTGGATTCTCCTTCCAGAGGAAAACCGACAGCAGCGCGACGGCGATCAGAGCCAGCGAAAGAAAGTACTTCATGTAGGTACATTTGTCAGTCGATGCAGACAAAGGGGAAGCACCATCGTTAGCGCCCTATGTACCGCTCCAGTTTCTCCGGACCGTGGGGTGAGGGTAGTCAGGCCGACGTCTCTTGCGCAAGGAGCTCCCTGCGGACGACCGCGGGTGGGCGGTGGCCGTGGCGTTCGATCAGCTAGTGTTCGTCGTAGGGCCGGATCCACGCGGTCACGGCGCGGCGGACGTCTTTGGCGTCGACGAAGCTGCGGACCCACAGGCGCTGTTCCTTGAGAGTCCTGAAGAAACGCTCGATGCAGCCGTTGCCTCTCGGCGAGGGGACGAAGGAAGGGGCTCGACTCCATGCTCAGGAAGGTCAGCTCGGGCTGGAAGTGGCGGCTCACGTACTGGCTTCCGTGGTCGTCGCGCACGATGAGCCCGCTCACAGAGTGCGCGGCGCAACTGCCGTAGGCGGCGCGCACGCCTTGTCGGATCGGCTCGAGAGCTTCGAAGCGATTGGCGTGCTTCGTCGCGTGGATGCCCACGCATTCCGCCGTCGCGTGGTCGATGGCGGCGAAGACGGTGGCGAGCCCGTCGCGAGCCAGTGCTCGACACCGGTACACGCTCGAGCGCGAGCGCCCCAAGAGCCGCATCGTGCGGCGCACGCCGAAAGCACGATTCACGGAGGCCGCGCGCTCGGCGTGTCCCGGCTTCGACCTCCGGAATGCCAGAGGGTCGCGTTCCTCGTGCCTGCGCAGGAGCGCCTTGAGGCATTCGTTGTCGATGGTCAGTTGTCCGATCAGCGTCTTGAGCTCGCGAGTGCGATCCTCGGGCGCGTCGGTCATCGGCGAGTCGAACGTCCCGGTCATCGTCCAGCGGGCGGCGTGGGCCGCCGCAGGCGCTGCGGCCCCGACAGCACCGAGGAGAGCGAGCAGAGCGTTGGTGAGCATCTTCATTCAACGTGTCCGTCGTTCGAGGGGCAAAGACGAACGCGGTGCAGGGAGGGGAGCGTCCACTGTGGGCGTCCCGCAGAAAGGAACTCCAAGCGGGCGGCTTCCGCCGGAGGTGGGGCGGTCCTCGACCGAGCCGCGCGCACACGGCGAACCCCGCCCAGGGCGCGTCACGTGCATCAGGCTCGCAGAGGCCACGCCGCCTTCGTCGCTCGGCGTCCCGCCTAGTCGCGCCCTATTCGAGGAATTCCAGTCGCATCGTTGCATCAGATCGCCCGCGCGTGGAACACGTCGGGGCTTCGCGGATGGGAACTCCCAGCGCAAGACTTCGGCCGGAGGCGGTCGGCGTCGACCGCGAGGTGGAGGTTCGTCGCGGCGGTGCGGGCGCGGAGGTCGACGGGCCCGTGACGGTGCGCGTGCACTCCGAGTGCTTGACGGGCGACGTGTTCCACTCGCTGCGCTGTGATTGCGGGCCGCAGCTCGACGCGGCGCTCGAGATCCTCGGGCGCGAGCCGCGCGGCGTGCTCGTCTACATGCGGCAAGAAGGCCGCGGCATCGGGCTCGAGAACAAGCTCAAGGCCTATCGCCTGCAGGACCAAGGCCTCGACACCGTCGAAGCCAACGCCGCGCTCGGCTTCCCCGCCGACCTGCGCGAGTACGGCCTCGGCGCGCAGATCCTGCGCTACCTCGGCGTGCGCCAGATGCGCCTGCTGACCAACAACCCCAAGAAGATCGCCGGTCTCGGCGGCTACGGCCTCGAGGTCGTCGACCAAGTGCCGCTCTCGACGCCCCCCAACCCCTCCAACTCGCGCTACCTGCGCACCAAGCGCGACAAGCTCGGCCACCTGCTGCCGCCCGAAGCTCCCTGACGAGTCGCGTCGCGCGCGACGCCACTCCAAGTGCCGTGATGTTCAGCGGCCGCCGCGCACGCCCGGGCCGCGGGCGGGGGCGAGGCGCTGTTCGGAGCCGGGCAGCTCGAGCAGCTTCGGATCGAGCTTGGAAAGCGCGGCCTTGAGCTCGGCGAGTAGGCGCTCGCGTTTGGTTTCGACGAGCTTGGCCTCGAGCATGCGCGCGGTGTCGGCGGGCGTCAGGTTGAGGCCGTCGGGCGTGGCCGCGGAATCGGCGCGGCGCGCGAAGCTCTCGAGCAGCAGCGCGGTCGAGGCTTCGAGGTCGCCGCGCTCGAGCGCGATGCGCGACTTGCCCGCGAGCGCGAGCGCGACGAAGTGATCGCACAGGTCGCGACCGGTCGGCACGTCGGAGGAGTAACGCGCGTAGTGCGCGCTGCCCGCGTCGTAGGCCCCGAGCGCATCGTCGAGCCGCGAGCGACGGCGGAAGTGCTCCGCGGCGACGAGCGCGGCGTACCCCGCAAACCAGCGCAGCTGCGGGCTCGCGCCGGGCTTTGCGAGCAGCTCGTCGTAGGAGCTGAGCAGACCGGCGGGACCCTTGTCCCACAAGAGGCGCGAGCGCAGGCGGTCGTGCAGCAGCGACGACTCGGGGAAGCGCGCCAGCGCGCCGTCGAGCACGGCGTTGGCGCGCGGGCTCGCGCCGAGCCAGCGCAGGAAGTCGTGGTAGCTGACGAGGTGCTCGTCGGTGGCGAGCGGGTGCTCGGCGAGCGTCGCGTAGGCCGCGTTGACGTCGGCCATCCACTCCGGCGGCCACTGCGTGCGCTCGCGGTGGGCACGGCGGATCGCGAGCTGGCGCGAGAGCGCGAACATCGCGACCACGCGCACCTTGACGTCTTCCGTCGGACCGGCCTCGCCCGCGGGCGTGGTCAGCATGCCGCCCTCGACGGCGGCGACGGCGCGGTCGAGCGCCGTGTCGCGCTCGCCGAGGCGATCGGCGGCCGCGGCGAGCGTCGCATCGAGGCGCCAGCCCGTGGCGCCCTCGCGCTCGGCGTCGAGCGCGGTGCGGCGCGCGTCGAGCGCGAGCAGTTCCGCGAAGCGCCGCTCTTGTCCGGGCTCGGAAGCGCGCGCGAGGAACGATTCGGCGAGCGCGACGAGCGCCGTCGGATTCGCGCGCGCGGCCTCCACCTCGCTCGAGAGCTCCTCGACGCGCTGCGACACCGCGCGCAGGCGATGCGTGGCCTCGTACTCGCCGGTCGGCGCACCCGCGCGCGCGACGTCGATGTGGCGCGAGCCGAGCGCGAGTCCGCGGTGCAGCGTCGCGAGCGTCTTCGCGCGCGGGAACTTCTCGCCGAGCCGCTCGGCCGCGGCCACGAGCAGCTCGCGGTCCTCGGCGCTCAGCGCGGTCTTGAGCACTTCCGCGATCAGATCGACCGCGGGCTCCGTCTGCGCCTGCGCGAGCGACACGCGCGCGAGGTGTGCGAGCTCGACGTCGAGCCCGAACAGCGCGAGCCGCAGCAGCTCGACCTGATCGACGTCCCGCACCTCGAGCGTGGCCTCGATCAACTCACGGCGCACCCGCGGCGGGCCCGCGCGGTAGGCCTGCTCGATCGCGAGCCGGTCGACGATGTCGGGGCTCGCCACGCGCTCGGCCAGCGACAGTCCGTCGCGCACGCGCTCCTTGTGCGGCGGGAATTCCCTGGCCGCCTCGACGTAGGTCGTGAGCACGGTCTGCGTGTCCCACGAGTAGTAGACGTCGTAGCGCTCCTTGCCCGAGGGCTCGAGCACGATGTGGCGCGGCGACACGCGCAGGCCCTCGAAGTACTTGGCGTACAGCTCCGTCTCGCAGGTGATGTGCTCGCCGCAAGTCACGGTGCCAAAACGCGGGCACTCGACGCGCACGCCGAGCTCGTCGTAGTCGCGCGGCGTGTGGCGATACACCGAGCCGATCACGCAGATGTAGGGCTCGAGCAGCTTGGCGGCCTCGGGGTCGCGGTACTTCACGCCGGCGAAGTGCTCGCTCGCGATCTCGCCGTCCATGTTGACGGCCACCATGATCGGCTGGCCGGTTGCCTTCGCGAGCGCGAGCGCGTCGTCGAACGAACGCTGCCACTTGACGAGCACCGGCTTCGCCCAGCCCTCGGCGGTCGCCGCGGGCCACATCATCGGCTCGGTGAGGCCCTCGCCGAGCTGCGGAGGCGAGCCGAACTTGAAGGCGTCCTTCGAGGGCGCGGCACCGCCCTGCGCGCGCGCGGGAGCGAGGGACGGAGCGGGAGCGGGCGAGCGGTTCGGCGGCGTCTGGGGCGCGAGCGACGACAGCGCGAGGAGCGTGAGCGAGAGCGTCATGGCGCCCCTAGGCTCCCTTCCGAGCGCGACTTCGTCCACAGAACCCGCGTGAAACCTGCGTCTGTACGGTCCAAAATCGCCGCCCATGCCCACGCCGCACGACCTCCCGACGCTCGAGCGCGCGCTGCGTTCGCGTTTCGGCCTGTGCGACTTTCGCGGACCGCAGCGCGAGGTGATCGAGGCCGTCGTCGCGGGGCGCGACGTCCTACTCACCATGCCGACGGGCGCGGGCAAGTCGCTGTGCTACCAACTGCCCGCAGTCGTGCTCGACGGACTCGTGCTGGTGGTGAGCCCGCTGATCGCGCTGATGCAGGACCAAGTCGACGCGCTGCGCAAGAAGGGCATCCGCGCCGCCTTCGTCAATTCGTCGCTCGATGCGAGCGAGCGCCGCGCGCGCCTCGAAGCCGCCGCGCGGGGCGAGCTCGAGCTGCTCTACATCACGCCCGAGCGCTTTCGCGCCGCCGACTTCGCGGAGTTCGCGCCGCGCTTGCGCATCGTGCGCATGGCCGTCGACGAGGCGCACTGCGTGAGCCAGTGGGGCCACGACTTCCGGCCGGATTATTCGCGGCTCGGCGAATATCGCGCGCGCATCGGATCGCCGCCGGTGATCGCGCTCACAGCCACCGCGACGCCGAAGGTCGCCGCCGACATCGTCGCGAGCCTCGCGCTGCGCGAGCCGCTCGTCGTGCGCACGGGCATCGAGCGCCCCGAGCTGTACTTCGCCGCCACGCGCGTCGATCTCGCCGAAGAGAAGGTGCCGCTGCTCGCCGAGCGCGTGCGCGCGATCGACGGGAAGGGCATCGTGTACTCGTCCCTGATCCGCGATCTCGAGGATCTGCACGTCGAGCTCAAGCGCTCGGGCATCGACACGCTCGTCTACCACGGCAAGCTCTCGCCGCAGGAGCGACGCGCGATGCAGGCGCGCTTTCTCGCGTCGGAGCGCGACGTCGTGCTCGCGACCAACGCGTTCGGCATGGGCGTCGACAAGGAAGACATCCGCTTCGTGCTGCACGCGCAGGTTCCGCGCACGCTCGAGGCGTGGACGCAGGAAGTGGGCCGCGCGGGCCGCGACGGGAAGCCCGCGTGGTGCGAGTTGCTCTACTTCGAGGAAGACCTTGCGATCCAGCAGGGCTTCATCGAGTGGGCCAACCCTTCGCGCGAGTACATGCTCCTCGTGTACGAGACGCTGCGCGGCTGGGGCGAGCGCATCGCGGCCAAGGAACTCGACGACCTGCGCGACGAGCTGCTCGTCAAGAATCGCGCGGACAATCGCGTTTCGATCTGCCTCAAGTGGCTGGAGGTGCTGCAAGTGACGACGGGCTCGTTCGAGACGCACGACCTCGCGCTCGCGCGCGAGCTCGATCCATCGCAGCTGCCCGAGAGCGTCGGCAGCGTCGACAAGCGCCGCGCGGATCTCGAGGGTCTGCTCGCGATGGCGCGCTTCGCCGCCGGCGGCGAGGAGTGCCGACGCGCGACGATCGCGCGGCACTTCGGGCTCGACGAGCCGTCCGCGCCCTGCGGGGCCTGCGACGCCTGCACGCCGGGGCTCGCGTGGCGCGCGGCTCACCTCGCGCCGCGCGCGAGCGCCCCCGTGCTCGCGGAGCGCACGGAACGCTGGCAGCGCGGCGACTGGGTGCGCATCAATCGCCGCCACCTCGGGCAAATCGTGAAGGTCGAGGGCGCAGGCAGTCGCGTGCGCCTCGTGGTCGAGAGCGCGAGCGACATGCAGCGCCGCACGATCGATCCGCGCCGTGAACGCGTCGAGCGCGTCGAGCGCTGAAGCCCTATCCTGCGCGCAATGGGAATCGAGCACTTCGGCGCCGCGTGGGGCGAGCTCGTGCGCGAGCTGGACTGGGAGCGGCTGGGGCGCACGTACTGCGAGGGCGACGGGTCGACGTTCTTCGACGACGAGAGGGTCGAGCGCGTGCTCGAGACCGGACTTGAGCTCGTCGACGACTTGGTCGCGTCGCTGCCGCGCGGCGGGAAGGGACGCAGCTTGTATTTCGGCGCCGCGGTGGCGGAGCTGCCGCTCGTGCTCGCCGAGAGCCTCGCGCTCGGGCGCGAGGTGCTGTGGCTGAACCTGCCGGGCGAGGAAGTCGAGGAATTGCGGCGCGCGCTGCACGCGGTCGGCGCGCGCCTCGCGCTCGACCTGCCGCTGCCGCGCACCGACGCGCTCGCATCGATCGCAATGGGCAGCTGCGAGCACGTGTGGATGACGAGCGTGCTCACGGATCCCGACGCATTTCCGGCGCTGCACGATGCGCTCTACGAGCGCGTCGGCACCGCGCTCGCGACGGGGCGCGGCGAGCTGGCGGAAGATCGCGCCCGCGCCGACGGCCTCGTGCGCGAGCTCCTGCACAAGGTCGCGCCACCGGCGATTTTCACGACCACGGACGAAGAGCTCGCGCTCGTGCGGCCGCTGCTCGCCGAGGCGGGACTCGAAATCCGCGTGACGCGTTCGGAGACGACCAGCGCGATCGTCGGCGATCTCGTGCGGTTCACGCGCCTCGCGCGCGTCAATTCCCCCGCGTGACGTTGGCGAAGCCGCGCTCCTCGAGCGCCGCGGCGAGCCGCTCGGGCTGGTCGCCCTGCACGACGATCGACGTGCCCTCGACGCGCGCGCCCGTGCCGAGCGCCTTCGCGAGCTCCTTGGCGAGCTTCTCGAGCGGATGGCCGGAGAGTCCCGGACCTTCGGCGAGCGTGACGGCCTTGCCGCCGCGTCCCGCGCGCTCGCGGCGCACGGTGACGCGTCCGGTGTAGCGCTTGTGCGTCGCGTCAGGCTGCGCCGCGCCCGAGGGGGGTTGCGGCCCCGCGGGCAGCGGCCCGAGCTTCTCGCGCAGCGCCGCGAACGGACTCGACGCGCGCTTCGGCGCCTCGCCGTTCACTGGCCGCCTTCCTTCCCCGGCTCGAGCTTGGCTTTCTCTTCGGCCTTTTCCGCGGCCTTTTCCTTGGCCTGCTGCGCGTCGCGCGCCTCGCGCAGCGGGTTGCGCGCGCCAAACGGCGGGGTCGCTTCGCCTCCGCGACCGCTGCCGCCCGAGCGCAGTTGCAGGCGCGTCTCGGCGAGCTCTTCCGGCCAGACGTTGTTCACAAGGTCGACGTCGGCGGTCTCCAGATGCGGATCGAGCACGAGCTTGACGAGCTTCTTCTCGCTCGCGAAGTGCTTGGTGACCTTGTCCGCGCCCTTGCGCCACACGGTCGCGGGCACGCGCAGTTCCTCGGTCGTGCCGTCCTCGTAGTGCGCTTCGAGCACGATCGGCATCACGAGCTCGCCCACCTTCGCCACGTCGACGACGTAGAAAGCGAGCTGGCTTTTCAGCAGCTCGCGCTGCTTCTCGTTCAGATCCTTGACGAGCTTCTCGTAGTCGCTGACGTCCTTCTCGGTGATGTCGAGCTCGTCGAACGTGTTGTAGAAGTCCACCAGCTCGGGGAACTCCTCGACGCGCGTCTTCTGTCCGGCGTTGTTGCGCTCGGCGAGCGTCTGTGGCGCCCCGTCGCGCTTCGCCCTCGCGAGCGGCTTTTCGAGGGCGGGGTCGCGTGAGTCGATGCGGTAGACGCGGATGCGATCGACGGCGAGGTCGCACGCGCCCGTCGAGTAGAACCACCCGCGCCAAAACCAGTCGAGATCGACCGCGCTCGCGTCCTCCATGCTGCGGAAGAAGTCCGCGGGGTGCGGGCGCTTGAACTGCCAGCGGCGCGCGTACTGCTGGAACGAGAAGTCGAACAGCTCGCGGCCCATCACGCTCTCGCGCAGCACGTTGAGCGCCGTCGCGGGCTTGGCGTAGGCGTTGCTGCCCATGTTCAGCACCGAGTCGGCCGCCGTCATGATCGGCACCTGTCCCTCGCTCTTCATGTAGCCCGTGATGCGCGCGGGCTCGCCGCGGCTGGAGGGATAGTCCGCTTCCCACGCCCGCTCCGCGATGTATTGCAGGAACGTGTTGAGGCCCTCGTCCATCCACGTCCACTGGCGCTCGTCGGAGTTGACGACCATCGGGAAGTAGTTGTGGCCGACCTCGTGGATGATCACGGAAATCAGGCCGTACTTCGTGCCCTTCGAGTAGGTGCCGTCCGCCTCGGGCCTCGGGCCGTTGAAGCAGATCATCGGGTATTCCATGCCGCCGACCGGCCCGTTGACCGAGATCGCGGTCGGATACGGATACGCGAAGGTGTGCTTCGAGTAGACGTCGAGCGTGTGGCAGATGGCGTGCGTGGAGTATTTGCTCCACAGGGGCTCGCCTTCCTTCGGGTAGAAGCTCATCGCCCACACCTTGCGTCCCTCGACCTCGTGCGCCAGCGCGTCCCAGATGAACTTGCGCGAGCTGGCCCACGCGAAGTCGCGCACGTTGTCGGCGCGGAAGGTCCACGTGCGCGTGCCCTGCGGCTCGTGCGACTCGTTGGCCTTCGCCTCGTCGGGCGTGACGATGAACACCGGGGTCTTGGAGTTCTCGGCCTGCGCGAGGCGCGCGCGTTCGGCCTCGCTCAGCACGTCGAGCGGGTTTTGCAGCGTGCCGGTCGCCGCGACGACGTGGTCATCGGGCACGGTGATGCTCACGACGTAGTCGCCGAACTCCAGCGTGAACTCGCCGCCGCCGAGGTACTGCTTGTGCTGCCAGCCGTCGACGTCGGTGTAGGCGGCCAGACGCGGGAACCACTGCGCGATCTCGTAGATCGAATGGCCGTCTTTTTCGAAGCGCTCGTAGCCCGTGCGGCCGCCGACCTCGCGCGAGTTGTTGATCGCGTAGTTCCAGTCGATCGAGAACGAGGTCTGCGAGCGCGGCTCGAGCGGCGCTGGCAGGTCGATGCGCATCATCGTGTCGACGACCACGTGACGCAGGTCGCCGCCGGCGGAGTCCTTGACGGCCGTGATCTTGCAGCCGCCGTCGAAGTCCTTGCGACGCAGCAGGCGCTGCAGCGACTCGAAGCTCGCGCCCGAGAGATCGGGGCTGAGCGCGGTCAGGACGGCGTGCGACTCGGGCGAGAACAGGTTGGGGTCGAGCTGCACCCACAGATACGCGAGACGATCCGGCGAGTTGTTCGTGTAGGTGATCGTCTCGCTGCCGGTGAGGTGCGCGCGCTCGTCGTCGAGAGCCACCTCGATCACGTAGTCGACCTTCTGCTGCCAGTACTCGTGCCCGGGCGCGCCCGACGCCGTGCGGTAGGAGTTGGGCGTCGGCAGCAGCTCGGTCAGTTGGCGGAACGGGTCGCTGACCGCGTCGTCCTCGACGCCGAAGGCGTAGCCGAGTCCGAGGAGCGCGAGGGTGGTCGCGGCGAGGCACAGGCGGGGGATCGATGTCATGGGACGGCTTCTCGGAGTTGGGCGGGGGATGCGCCAGAGGGTACGGCGCGAGGGGTGCGGCCGAGTGGGGGCCGCGCGGGAGTC
>Ga0194120_10010225_pt1 | contig 11664 bp, 12 predicted proteins | sample TA2MahCa65mmetaG_FD_148642 | JGI IMG/M metagenome (GOLD analysis project Ga0194120, IMG submission 148642) | Freshwater microbial communities from Lake Tanganyika, Tanzania - TA2015019 Mahale Deep Cast 65m | ecosystem: Environmental > Aquatic > Freshwater > Lake | place: Tanzania: Lake... | reverse complement strand
TAACGTCTTCGCAATTCTGGGGCTGCGAAGCCTGTACTTCGCGTTGGCCGACATGATCGACAGGTTCCGCTTCCTGAAGGTATCGCTGGCGATGGTCCTGGCGATCGTCGGGCTGAAGATGCTCCTGGCGGAGCCACTGAAAGCGGTTCTCGGGCCGGGCTTCAACCTGTACCTTCTGCTCGTCGTCGCGATTGTCCTCGCCTTCGGCGTCATCGCCTCCTTCTGGACGGGGCCGGCGATCGAACCGGAGGACGCGCTCGAGAAGCCGCACGGACAGATGAAGGAGCCCCCCGCCGCCTGATCCGTCAGAGCGAGGCGGTTCGGACGAGGTCACCGCCGATCAGCGCACGAAAGCAGCACGGATGATCTCGCGTCATGTGTTCGGCTGACCGTAGCCGTCAACGGGGACCCCGCCGAACAGCGGCGGACCGAGCTGCGACTCCGCGAACCAGCCATCGATTCGGCGCGACTCAGGACTCGTGCGCGACCGTGACTAACCGTAGGCTGGACACGTCGCTATCTCGCCTGCGAGAAATCGCGGCACCCCCGCCAGACTGCCGGTATCCGGCTCGCACGACCGATTCGAACGTGCAGTTGCACCGCGGAACGAATTGCCGGCCAATCGGGCACAGCCATTGCTGTGGCACCCCTTGAACCGAGCCGGAGGTCGGAGGTGCCTCTCCCCGTGAACTGAGGGGAACCGTGCTCATAGGAGGCGATTCGGTGCCGACGGGGCCTGCGTCTGCTGGGAATACGATCCCGAAGGCGTGTCCGATCATCGAGGTGCGCGTCTCGGAACTCCGACAACTGTTCAATGCCATCGATCCGTCCCCCTTCCACGAGCGCGATCTCGATCTGGCGTTTCTCGGGTTGTCGATAGCGGTCGGCGACGCAGTCGCCAGTTATCTTCGGGAGAGCCATCTGTCGGGCGTATTGCGTGAAGGATTCCTGAGAGGCGGATGGGTGGCGATGTGGCGGCCTCTGGAAGTGTTTCCTCATGACTGGTGGCCGATGCGAGCGGAGGCTCGCCTCTTCGACCGTTTGAGCGCGATGCCCGTCAGGATCGAGTACAGCGATGCGCTCTCGCCTGGCGCTTCGCATTCGGACTCGCCCGCGACCACCGGTCGGGTTGCCCCACTCCGGAACGAGGCATCTCCATGAAATGGTCGACCAAACTCGGCACTTTTGCCGGCATCGACGTGTACGTGCACACGACGTTCTTCATCCTGCTTGTGTGGATCGCCTTCGCTCACTGGCAGGATGGGCACAGCGTCAGCGCGGCCGCGGGCGGTGTCGCGTTCATTCTGGCGTTGTTCGGATGCGTGGTCCTGCATGAGTTCGGCCACGCTCTCACCGCGAAGCGGTTCGGCATCAAGACACGCGACATCACGTTGTTTCCCATCGGAGGCCTCGCCCGCCTCGAACGGATGCCTGACGATCCGAAGCAGGAGTTGTGGGTGGCGCTTGCGGGTCCCGCGGTCAACGTGGTGATCGCGGTCGCGCTGTTCGCATTCCTACAAGCGACGGACGCGTTCGCTCCCCTGAACACCGTCACACTGACGAGCGGCTCGTTCTTCGAGCGCCTGATGATGCTGAACGTGCTCCTTGCGGGTTTCAACATGTTGCCGGCCTTTCCCATGGACGGCGGGAGAGTACTGCGGGCGGTACTGGCGATCCGCATGGAGTACACGCGTGCCACGCAGGTGGCGGCCAACATCGGTCAGGGCATGGCCTTCATGTTCGGCTTGGTGGGCCTGTTCTTCAATCCGTTCCTGGTGTTCATTGCGTTGTTCGTGTGGATCGGCGCCGGCCAGGAAGCTGCCATGACGCAGATGAAATCGGCGCTTGGCGGGATTCCGCTCGAGCGGGCGATGATCACCGACTTCAGGACGCTGACACCGAACGATTCGCTGGCCCGCGCCGTGGAACTGCTGCTGTCCGGGACGCAGCAGGACTTTCCCGTGGTCGATGGCGGCGCCGTGGTCGGCATTCTGACGCGACGTGATCTGCTGGCCGCGCTGGCACGCCAGGAACAGCGATTGCCCGTTGCGCAAGTGATGCGGCGCGATTTCCTGTCGGCGGACGCTCTGGACATGCTCGACGTCACATTCCAGCGCCTGGAGGGCCACCACTGTCACACAATCCCAGTCGTCCGGCATGGGAAGCTGCTGGGACTGCTTACGATGGACAACGTCGGGGAATTCGTGAGCGTCCAGGCGGCTCTTGCAGGGCGCCGAAGGTCTGTGTGACCGCCGCCTACGACGCCGCAGTTGTGTCGTCGACGGCGCGTTCGTAATCGACTGGAATCTTCACGCGCAGGCCGTACCGAGTCTCTTCCATCATCGTGCTCCGATATCAGTGCCGCCGCTCATGGCCTTGCCTGCGTCAGCGATCACTGACGCGCACATAGGCGCCATTGGCCCTTGTGCAGAGAAACTTCGTCTCCACGAGGGCATCAAGAACCGCCTTGCACGCTGTGAGCTCGATCCCGCAGAGGCGGTGGGCCTGCGCCGGTGTCAAGCACAGACCCGGCATTTCAAGATATTCGCCGCGAACGCGCCGGAGCAACTCGTCGCGCGGCATCGCGTCGCGCCGCACCGCAGTCCTCGCTTTCACTCGACGCGCGGACGGGCCCTGTGCCTACCCGTAGTCGATCGTCTTGCCATTGAGACCAGCCTCCCTACCCCGACGACGGGGTCACCGCACTCGGTTACATTGGCTGCGGCGACATACTTCTCAGGCGTGCGAAAAATCCCGCTCGTGATCAGTACCCCGTGCAGCAGCGTCGTTGTAGTAAACGGGCCGCTCGCAAGAGCCGATCCGGTGAACGCCGCATTGCACGCGTAATTCATGCGAGAGATCCGGCCTACAGCCCTGATCCACAGGGACGAACCGGGCGCGCACTTTAGGGAATTGAAATGCCGTTGATTTCAAGGTGAAACGCTGACGTGGATCGCCTCCGCCGGCGGGTCCTCAGAGTACTGTCGTCACAGGGGGCCAGCATGGAGATCGCCGTCTTCGACACACACGCGTACGAACGCGAAGCGCTGTCAGCCGCGAACGTTCGGCATCGTCATCGCCTGACGTTTCTTGAGCCGCGCTTGACACAAGAAACGGCCGCGCTGGCGGTGGGGTTTCGGGCTGTCTGCTCTTTCGTCAACGACCGGATCGATGCCGCGGCGCTCGCGACGCTGCACGCTGGAGGGACGCGCTTGATCGCGCTTCGGTCGGCCGGCTACAACCATGTGGATCTGGCTGAAGCCGCGCGACGCGGGTTTACGGTTGTGCGAGTGCCTGAGTACTCCCCGCATGCCGTGGCAGAGCACACGCTTGCTCTTGTGCTCACGCTGAACCGGAGGACCCACTGATCGACGCAGCGGCCTTGGCGCAGATGAAGCCCGGCGTGATGCTGGTCAACACAAATGTGCACGCTCTTGAGCAGGGGGAAGGTCTTCGAAATGAGGTCAAGGCGGATCCCGGGCGTTGGGGGCACGGCCACCTGCATATTGTCGGCGCGTCTGCCGCACCGGGTCGTACGCGTCAGGGCTCGCAGCACGCACCCGGCGGCTGCAATCGACGCGGCGGCCGCGCGTTGTGCCGATGTGATCGCCCTGGCGCCGCGACCGTGACCTGTTCACGACGACGGGCGGCACGCGTCCCGTCGGCTGCGACTCTGGATCCCGTGAGTGGAGGCTCCGATGTCGTATCTCGAACTCCCGAGAATCTGCCCTGGGCCGAACACGGCGGCCATGCGACGGCTCGCTCGTGAGTACGTTGAGCTGCCCGGGCTGTCGTTGACGACGGCTCAGGTGCAAAGGCTGCTGCACGTCGATCCGTCTTCGGCTCGTGACATCGTTGCCGCATTCACTCGCGCCGGCTGTTTGGTCGTCGGCGGCGATGGCCGCGTTCGACGACCGTCCTGGGTGAGCGGGTCCGGCTGGCGGTCGCGTCTGTTGGAAGCCTGCGGAAACGGAGACACTGCCGCACTTCACTCTGAAATGACATGATTTCACCCTGAAACGGCGATTGCGCGACTGCGGACTTGGACTGACAAAACTCGTCTCGGGTCGACCAGGTCCCTTCGCCAGGCGCTGGTGCCGGCGGGCGCCGCCCTTGGCGGGATGGTCGTGCCGGCGCTCGTCTTCATCGCGGGCGTCGTCGTCGGTCTGGCCGTGCCGGCGGACGACCGGATCGTGGTGCGCAGCGGCGCCGCAATGCTGCCGAGAGGTCTTGGTTGGCGTCACATCTATGGCGCCGCCCTCCTCGCTGGCATCGGTTTCACGATGGCGCTGTTCATTGCATCGCTGGCATTCGGCATCGACAGCCCGCTCTACGCGCAAGCGAAAGTCGCCCTCCTCGCGGGCTCGGTCGCATCAGCCCTCATCGGCGTGGTCGTGCTCGCGCGAGCTGCCAGGCCGATATCGGCCCCTATCTGAGGACGTACGCCAGCGTCACTGCCGCGACGTACACGCCAGCAATGGCTCCGGTATCCCAGGTCACGGCAAAGCGCTTGGTGATCACGCGGTAGGTGAGCCCGGTCAGGAACAGGCCGTTCATCGTCACCACGGCGAGGATGGCGATCCCGTGGCTGGCATCGACGGCACTCAGGAGAGGTCCCTCTCGATAGAACACATCGTCCAGCCCAAGGATCAGGAGATTGAACAGGTTGCTGCCGAGGACATTCGCAATGCCGAGATCAATCGCGCCGATCCGTACGGCGGCGAGTGAGACTACGATCTCAGGCAGGGACGTCGTGATCGCGATGAGCAGGCTGCCCACGAACGCTTCCCCGAGGCCGGTCTCGCGAGCCAGTTCGGCGCCCAGCTGAGGCAGCCAGAGCGCGGCCCCGATGACCGCGACCGCCGCGACGCCGTAACGGACCGCCGCGGTGCGCAGTGACACATCGGCATACTGCAGCTGCTCCGCGACTTCCTGGGTCTCTCTCGCACGTCGGTGCTGTTCGTGCTTGAAGATGACCCGCATGCTCACGAAGTACAGAGCCATCAGCAGCGGCGAATAGAGGCCCACCCAACCGATCGCGGGCAGCCGGCTGCTCGCCGCGAGGCCGAGTCCGGCGACGCCGATGAGAATCAGGCCGAATCCGACTGAGAGCGCGTGTCCCTGATGTGCCCGCGCGCCGAGGGGGTGCGGTTGAACGGCGTCCATCAGCGAGAGGATCAGCAGGTTGAACATGCAGCTTCCCAACACGTCGCCGACGGCGATGTTGGGGAGCGGTGCGAGTGCGGTGGCTCCAAATCCCGTGAAGAGTTCCGGCAGGCTGGTCGTGGCCGCCAGGAGCACCACGCCGATCCAGCTTCGCCCGAGCCCGGTCTTTTCCCCGAGCACATCGCCATAACGCGCGAGCCGCACGCCCGCGACGACGATCACGGCAGCAGCCGCCACGAATTGTAGCCAGGTCATTCGCGGTTGGTCAGCAATTGAGATGCCCCGAACGTGCGGACGCAACGGCGCGAACAGGCCGCGCGGACGCGTGATTTTCTCGCGCTGTGCGAAATATCTCTCGTCCGCCACCCGGTGTCTTGGGCGACCGACGGCGCCCTGGCGCATGCGCTGGCACGCCGGGTGCTTCTCCCCGTGTAACACACATGATCAGCATCAAGAGCATTGTCGTCGATGTCGACGCCCTGGCTGTCGATCATCCTGCACTCGATCACGCGTACGCCTTGGCGAACCGATGCGGCGCGCGCCTCACGGTTGTCGATGTCCTGCCACCTGTTCCCGAGCGCGCTCGAAGCTTCGTGACGCCGGGCGTCGAGGAAGAGATCGTCGAGGATCGCCGCCAGCGGCTCGAGGCGATAGCGAGTCGCCTCTCCGGCGTGACGGTGAAGACGGAGCTGCTGCGAGGCCGTCCTGCCACCGCCGTCGTCGAGGAGGTGCTTCGATCGGAGCATGACCTGGTCGTGCGGTCCCATGGCCGTGATATCGCCGACCCACCGCGGCCATACGGCGCGATCGACATGGAGCTGCTGCGCACGTGCCCGTGTCCGGTCTGGCTGATCGATCGGCGCCCGATGCACCGCGAGACATGGCGGATCGTCGCCGCCGTCCACGCAAACGGCGCCGATGCCACGGAACAGGCGCTCAATGACCGGATTCTCGACTGGGCGCTGACCCTGCACGATCTGGGCGGTGGGGATCTGACGATTCTTCAAGCCTGGATTCCGTACGGCGCGAGCCTGTTGAGGCCCCGGATGGCGGCCGACGAGTTCGCGGCGTTCTTGGACGACTCCCGGGCCTCCGAACAGCGCGCTCTGGATGACCTGCTGCGTCCGTATGCCGATCGCCTCACGGGGGCGTCGGTGCAACTGGTGCATGGGGAGCCACACGACGCGATCGTGGATTTCGTCGAGAGTCATGGGATCGACATGGTCGTCATGGGGACCGTGGCCAGGAGCGGCATCGCTGGCGTCGTGATGGGCAACACCGCAGAGCGCGTCCTGCGGCAGCTGCGAGGATCGGTCTTCGCCATCAAGCCTCCAGGCTTCGAATCGCCGCTGAGGCTGGGATGACTGTCCGGACAGGTGCGGTGCGGGACGAGAGGGCGTGGCACGGCGATCAGGTCGCCGACGTCCTGAGGCGCCTGAACTCGGCACCAGGCGGACTGGGTACCGAGGAGGCGCGACAACGGCTTTCGGAATACGGGCCGAATGCGCTGCAGGGCTTTGCGAAGGCCTCTGCCTGGCACACGCTCGCGGCGCAGTTCAGGAACGTCCTCGTCCTGATTCTGCTTGCAGCGACCGTCGTGTCCGGGTTGCTCGGCCATGGTCTGGAAGCCGGCGTCATTGCCGTGATCGTCCTGTTTGCGGTGGTCCTCGGTTTTGTGCAGGAGTATCGAGCCGAGCGTGCGTTGGAGGCCCTGCGCGCGATGGCGGCCCCCGTTGCGCACGTTCTGCGTGACGGCGTCGAAGTCGCGCTGCCGGCACGCGAACTCGTGCCGGGTGACGTGATCGTGCTGCGCGCGGGTGACAGGATTCCGGCCGATGCGCGCGTGACGCTGGGGGTGAATCTGGCGGTCGACGAAGCCGCTCTCACCGGCGAATCAGCAGCCGTGGAGAAATCGAGCACACCACTCGACGTCACGTCGGTGCCGCTTGGCGACCGCCGCAACATGGCCTATGCCGGCACCCTCGTCACGCGCGGGCGCGGACAGGCGGTCGTCGTGGCGACCGGGATGGCGACCGAGTTCGGGCGCATCAGCGCTCTCGTTCAGAGCGTCGAGGCAGGGCGTACCCCGCTGCAGGAGAACCTCGACCGGCTTGGCGCGATCCTGGGCAAGGCCGCGCTCCTGATCGTCGGTGCGATCGTCGCGCTCGGGTTGTGGCGTGGCATGCCGCCGCTCGAGATGTTCATCTTCGGCATTGCGCTCGCCGTGGCGGTCGTTCCCGAAGCATTGCCCGCCGTCGTCACCATTTCGTTGGCGATTGGGGTGCGGCGCATGGTCAAGCGGCAGGCTCTGGTGCGGCGCCTTCCGGTCGTGGAGACGTTGGGAAGCACGTCGGCGATCTGTTCGGACAAGACCGGCACACTGACGCGGAATGAGATGACCGTCCGCCACATTGCCTCGGGGAGCGAGATGTTCGAGATCACCGGGGTGGGATACGACCCGGTCGGCGAGTTCCTCGCCGGAGGCGTGCCCGTCGCGCCGACGGACTCCGTCGTCGAACTCCTTTGCGGGTGCGTTCTCGCATCCGACGCACGTGTCCTGCTGGACGACTCGGGCCGGTGGCGAGTCGAAGGTGATCCGACCGAAGGCGCGCTCATCGTGGCGGCGGAAAAGGCCGGCCTTGACCAGGCGACACTCAACGCGGCGCAGCCCCGCCTGCATGAGATCGCGTTCACGTCCGAACGCCGTCGGATGACCACCCTGCACGGGACCGACGACGATTTGACGGCGTACTCGAAAGGCGCGGTCGACGTGATCCTGCCCGACTGCACGTCGTCGGTTCGGGACGGCGAGGCGCGACCGCTGTCAGCCGCCGATCGCGACGCGACGGTGGCCCGAGAACGGGCGATGGCGTCGGCGGGGCTGCGCGTGCTGGCGATCGCACTGAAACGGCGTGCGCGCCTGGAAGACGCCGAGCGCCAGATGACGCTCCTTGGGCTCGTCGGCATGATGGATCCGCCCCGGGCGGAAGCTCGGGCGGCCGTCCAGACCTGCTGGGATGGCGGTATCACGCCAGTGATGATCACCGGCGATCACCCGCTGACCGCGAACGCGGTGGCGAGTGAGATAGGTCTCCTCGCCGGGCGTCGCGTCGTGTCCGGTCCGGAGCTGTCGGCGATGACCGACGCCGACTTGACTCGAGACGTCGAGCGCATCGGCGTGTACGCGCGCGTGTCACCGGCGGACAAACTGCGCGTCATTGCCGCCTGGCAGGCGCGCGGCGACGTCGTCGCGATGACGGGCGACGGCGTCAACGACGCACCGGCACTGAAGAAGGCGGACGTCGGCATCGCGATGGGCATTACGGGGACCGACGTCAGCAAGGAAGCCGCGGCCGTCACGTTGCTCGACGACAACTTCGCCACGATCGTGGCGGCGGTCGAAGAGGGCCGGATTGTCTTCAGCAACATCCGCAAGTACCTGACGTTCCTGCTGTCGTCGAATGTCGGCGAGATCCTCCTGATGGCCGGCGCGGCGATCGGCGGCATGCCGCTGCCGCTGACCGCGGCGCAGATCCTGTACGTGAATCTGGCCACTGACGGCCTGCCGGCGCTCGCGCTCGCGGTCGATCCGCCAGAACCCGATCTGATGAAGCGGAAGCCGCGCGATCCTCGCTCCGGCGTCTTCACCCGACCTGTGGTCGTGCTGCTCCTGGCCGGCGGCGTTTGGTCGGCCGTCGTGAATATGTCGCTCTTTGCCTGGCTGCTGTCGGCGGGCCGTCCGTTGGCGCAGGCGATGGCGCTGACGTTCGTGTCACTGGTCCTGATTCAGTTCTTCAAGGCGTACAACTACCGATCCGATCGCTTCTCCGTTCTACGGCGGCCGTTCGCCAACCGGTGGCTGAATCTCGCGGTGGCATGGGAACTCGTGCTGCTGGCACTCGTGCTGTACGTCCCGTTCCTGCAGGGGCCGTTTGGCACGTTTGCGTTCGCCTGGACGGACTGCGCGCTCGTGGCCGGGCTGTCGTTCACGATCGTGCCCGTCCTCGAGGCCGTCAAGTGGTTCGAGCGGCACGGCTATTTCGGCGAACTGGCGTCATAGGGGGAATGATGAAAGCCGCTCGTCTCCGTGCCTACGGGACACCGCTGCGAATCGATGAGGTGCCGACGCCGGCGCCGGGACCAGGTCAGGTAGTGGTCGCCGTCCAGGGCGCAGGGTTCTGCCACAGCGACATCCATGTGATCGACGGCGAAATCCCGATTCTCCCGCGACTGCCGATGATCCTCGGTCACGAGAACGCGGGCGTTGTGGCCGCGGTGGGATCGGGAGTCCGGACGGTCGGTGTCGGCCAATCCGTCGCCGTGTTCGGCGGCTGGGGCTGCGGTCAGTGCAACCTCTGCGTGACGGGGCACGAGCAACTCTGCGAGACCCCCGCATGGGCGGGCCTGTCGGCCAACGATGGTGGGTACGCAGAATATCTGCTCGTTCCACACGAACGGTACCTGGTGCCACTCACGAACCTGAAGCCCGTGGAGGCGGCGCCGCTGACCGACGCGGCGCTGACGCCGTACCGCGCCGTCCAGAAGGCGCTCACCTTCCTGCAGCCGGATCACTTCGCGCTCCTGATTGGGTTCGGAGGGCTCGGCCAGTACGGACTGAAGCTGCTCCATCTGCTTTCGGGTTGCGGGGTCATCGTGGTGGACGTCGGTCATTGCACTCGCGGAGACGGGCCGGCTTACGCCGATTCCAGTCGAGATCGCACCGCTCGACCGCATCAACGAGGTGTACCGACGACTCAAGGGTGGCGAGATCGCCGGACGTGCAGTGATCGCTCCGGCGGCGTGACACGTGAGCGGGCAAGCGAGGAGATGTATGGCTGCGCGTAAGCGATTTCGTGTATTGGTGGCGACCGACGGATCTCGCGTGGCACGGGCGGCGGTCACGACGGCGGTTCGGTTCCCGTGGCCAGCCCCATCCGACGCGCACGGTGTGGTGGCCCGGTACGTACGGCCCGACTATCGTCGGTCGATCCTTCTGGCGGCGCTCGACCGGACGTCAGAGGTCGTCGCGGCGCGGACGACACGCGTGCTGGCGGCACGCTGGCCAGACGCGCAGGCGGTTGTCGTCAACGGGGCGCCCGCCGATGCCATCGTTCGCGAGGCCGCGCGCGTCGGCGCCGACGTCATTGTCATCGGCTGGCGCGGCCAGGGTCCTCTCCGCCGTCTGTTGGCCGGCAGCGTGTCCCGCGGAGTCGTGCGGCGGGCTCCGTGCGCCGTGCTCGTCACGAGGCGCGCGCTCACGACACTTGACCGGGTGGTCGTCGGGGTCGATGGCTCGAGTCAGGCGCGCGCGGCTGTCGATTTCGTCGCGCGACTCCCCGGTCGTGGCCGCCGCGTGACCCTGCTGACGGCGGTCGAGAAGATGGCGCTGCCGTCGCAGGTGCACTTGACATCGGCGATGCAGGCGACCGCCCGATCCGAGATCGACCGTATCAATCGCGGCCGTCAGGCGCGCGCTCGGACAGAGCTCGATCGCGCGCGCACGGCGCTGGCGCGACGCGGTTGGAAGGTGGAGCTGGTGGTGGCCAGCCGCGCACCGCTCCGCGAACTGCTCCGCCGGGTGGGACGCTCGCGCGCCGACCTGCTCGTGGTCGGCGCCCGCGGTGCGACAGGCCTCGATCGACTGCTGCTCGGAAGCGTCGCGAGCGGGGCATTGGACCGCAGCCCCATCCCAGTCGTGGTGGTGCCATAGCGCCCGAGCAAGGCAAGGAGGCGAGGTGGTCGCGTTTCAGCGGATTCTCTGCCCGATCGATTTCTCGGAGACGTCCACGCGTGCGTTAGCCTGTGCCGCCGCGATCGCGAGATGGTACGGCGGACGGTTGGCCCTGCTCCACGTCGTACCCGTCTTCGACGACAACATGGAATCCAGCTTTCCGTGGAAAGGCGACCACCCACGGACGCCCTATGCCCCTGTCCGGGCCGACGTCCTGGCGGACATGCGACGGTCGATCGCGGAGGCTGACGCAACCGCACTCGGTCCCGACGTGATGACGGAGGAGGGGCGTACACATGTCCTTATCGTCGAACGAGCGCGCGACGCGGACCTGCTGGTCCTCGGCACCCACGGCCGCGGAGGCTTCGATCGATTGCTCCTGGGTTCAGTCACCGAGAAGGTCATTCGCACCGCGCATTGTCCGGTGCTCACGGTGTCCCCTTCGGCGTCTCCCAACGCGGTGACACAGACGCCCTTCAAGAGGATCGTCTGCCCGGTGGACTTCTCGTCATCATCGCTGAGGGCACTGGATTACGCGCTCGATCTCGCCGGTCAGGCGGATGGATGCGTGACGATTCTGCACGCACTCGACTACATGGACGCGGAGGAGCCCTGCGAACATGTGGACGCGGCCGTCCGGCAGGGGCGACAGCACATCATCGACGACGCCCGCGAGCGCGTCCATGCGGTGGCGGCACAGCGGGATGCGACCTGGTGCCGAATCGAAGAGCAGGTCGTTATCGGGCGCGCCTATCGCGCCATGCTGG
>Ga0194120_10010223_pt1 | contig 11667 bp, 2 predicted proteins | sample TA2MahCa65mmetaG_FD_148642 | JGI IMG/M metagenome (GOLD analysis project Ga0194120, IMG submission 148642) | Freshwater microbial communities from Lake Tanganyika, Tanzania - TA2015019 Mahale Deep Cast 65m | ecosystem: Environmental > Aquatic > Freshwater > Lake | place: Tanzania: Lake... | reverse complement strand
CGATGTGCGGAGAATCATCCAGAACGACTACTTCAACGTCGCCGATCCGATCAGCCACCTGATCATCATTGGCTCGGACAATCCGGCCGAGAACGCGGTTTTCTTCCCGGCGTACCGGAACGAGCCTTATACCAATGACCATTACTACGGCATTATGCGCGGCAACTTAGCCGACACCATGCGCTATGTGCCGGAGATTTCGGTGGGACGATACTATGCCGCATCGGTAGGCGACTTGCAGGGCGCGATCAAGCGGTCGATTCTCTATGAACGGGAGCCCTTTCTCGACAATCAGAACAACCGCGCCTGGTTCAACCATGCACTATTTACGTGCGAGAGCATCAATGTCCCCGGCGGGCAGTTTGTCCCGTCGATGATCCACCTGATGCGCTGGTCCTGGCTGCGCTGGACCCAGATGGGCATGCGCGTCGATACGCTTGCCTTTAGCGACTCCGCATCCTCCGCCCGGGTCAACCAACAGGTGGCGGATCTACTGGTGAATCAAGGCCTATCGGTGGTGGCATCACGCGGCTGGCTCACAGGATCGGTGGACCGCAATCAGCGCGCAGTCAACACCGGCCGCCGCAATCCGTTTGTCATGGCAATAACCTGCCTCTCGTGGGATTTGCAGAAGTTCTTCTTCATCGGATCATCGCATAACAACCCCAAGGGTCCGGTGGCATCCATATCCGTGCATGGTCTCACCAACACCAAGTTTAACAACAGCGTCCTGGGCGGGATGGTGCGGGGGATGCGGGACAACCGTCTGCACCAGCCGGGCTGGCTCTCGATCATGGGCAAGTGGCAGGGTTGGAACGACTATCGTTATGCCCCAAACATCTATGAGGACCTCTTCCGGGTCATTGTCGTTACGACTACGTTGGGCGATCCCTCGACCCGCATCTACACTGCGCGGCCGTTCGATCTGCAGGTCGATCACCCCGAACGGGTCACCCCCGGCACGACCGGCATAGTTGTACGGGTAATGGCGGAAGGCGCAGCAGCCACCGGCGCTGTGGTCAGTCTCACTCAGGCCAATGGTATCTCGTTCATTCAGCGGCCGGGTGCAGACGGTTTCGCACGATTCGCGATTCAGCCGGGAGCGCTGAGCCAGGCGCCGGTCAGAGTTACGATCACAGGACAGAATCTGGTGCCCTATCACGGTGCCATCGAAGTGTCGCACTCGGCTGTGTCAATCGACCTTGAAGGCGTCGAATACGAGAATCAGGACGGGCTCTTTGCCAACGGCGAACGGGTTCGGACGCGGCTGCAACTGCATAATAGCGGCAATCAGAACGCATCGAACGTCGTCGTCCACCTGGCGTCGGATTACGCTCCGGTGACGTTCAGCCAGCAGAGTCTCAATATCGGGGTTCTCAATGCCGGAGCGACGGCAACGCCCGAGGTCGAGTTGATCGTCGGGCGCAACGCGCGGGAAGGCGAAGTTGCCGGGCTCAGACTGCGCATCGTAGCCGAGCAAGGCGAATGGAGCCACGCTTTCGACGTCGCGACCTCGGCCGGGATTCCGTCGCTGACCGGCATCAACCTGCAAGGAGGCGACCTGATCGACCGCGGACACACAGCGAGGTTCCAAACCGTGCTGCGCAACAGCGGAACGGTGGCCCTGCCGGCGGCGAGTCTCCAGTTGGTCAGTTTGAATCCCGAGCAAGTTACGGTTGTCGATGCGACGGCGCGGCTTGCGGCGCTGGCACCGAACACCCAGGCGACCTCGGATGCGGACTTTAGGGTGAGCCTCTCGGAGTACGCCGTCCCAGGAAGCATTGTGCGTTTTCAGTTGCTTCTGGCCTCGCGTGAACAGAACGACAATTGGCGCGACACCGTCACCTTCGAGCGCACGGTCGGGCAAGCCGGCATCGAGCACCCGATCGGGCCCGATGCCTACGGTTACTACTGCTTCGATTCCTTCGACCAGTCATGGGACAAGCGGCCGACCTTCCACTGGCGGGAGATCAACTTCCAGTTGCCGGATGCCGAATTCCGCGGCACGAAACTGCCGATGGATGACTTCGCAGTCGATAAGGACACCTCGAACACTATCCGGCTGCCGTTCACGTTCCGCTACTACGGCGTCGATTACGACACTCTGGTCGTCTGCACAAATGGCTGGGTGGCATTTGGAGCCTGGAACTCGTTCTTCATCGATTTCCGCAACAACCGCATCCCGGGCATCCAGGGACCCGATGCGATGCTGGCAATCAACTGGGACGATCTCATCAGCAACCGGGTCGAAGATGCCGGTGTCTATGTTCACTACATCGAAGATGAAGGCATTTTCATCATCGAGTGGTCGCGGATGCAGGCTAATGGCGATCAGAATCAGGTGCGGCAGGAGTCGCAGATCATACTCTTCGATCCGGAGCGCTTCCCAACCCGGTCGGGGGATGGAGAGTTCAAATTCCAATACAAGACGTGGTCAACGGTGTTGGGAGACGTAACGGATAACTATTACGCCACTATCGGGATAAAGAACAACGATGGGACCGACGGCATCGAATATGCCTATTGGAACCGCTACCATCCGAATGCCCGACCGCTCGAAGACGAAATGGCGTTGCTCTTCACGACCGACGTTCAAGCCATCACCGGGAGCCTTGCCGGGCGGGTCGTCGTTGCCGAGGATACCGCTCGCGCTCTTCAAGGGGTGCAAGTCGTAACCGGAGGCCAAAGAGCGGTAACCGACGCGACGGGACGATTCGCATTTCCGACCCTGCCGATTGGGATTCACGCACTGACGGTGTCGCTCGAGCACTACAGCGACCAGCGGGTAGCGTTTACCATTGAAGACGGCCGCGAGACCAACCTGCGCATTTTAATGACTCACCCTGAAGTGAGCGTCCCGGAGCGAGCCGTTACGACCAGTCTTAGCGCCGGCGATGAAGGCAGTTATCAGTGGCTTACGGTTGTCAACGACGGCAACGGCCCGGCGCGGTTCCGGCTGCGCCGTCGCGATGCCGAAGGGAATTCGCCGCCGCTCACGTTGCAGATGAGCAGCAATCTCTCGCGGGAAGCCGGGGACGAGAACCTGGCGGGGATCGAGATGATCGGTGATAAGTTCTACGTCGCAGGCTCAGGCGACCTGTTCAACGCGGGCGACAACTTCATCCACGTCTTCAACCGGGACGGAAGCGAATCGATAGCCAGTTTCAGTCAGCGCGGCGTCGATGGCTTTGGCTTCCGCGACCTCGCCTTCGATCCCGATTCGATGGTCATCTTCGGCGGCGACCTCGACACGGTGGCGTGGCTGATCGGGCTCGATACGCTCGGCAACCTGCGCGGCCGGTGGCTGCTGCCTCATTTCAATGTCATACCCAACAGCCCGCAAAACGTCTTTGGACTGGCTTGGAATCCCGATCATAGGTCGATCTATGTCGCCGATGAGGCGCAGGGCAAGGACATTGTCGAAGTCCGGCTGGAGGGGGATACGTTGCGGGAGATTCACCGCTTCCGGTTCAACACGACTGCGCTCGGAGTGCAACTTCAAGTTCGGGGGCTGGCGTGGAATCCGTGCGACGAGGACGGATACAACCTCTGGGCGATGTGTCAGGCGACGGCCGGCGTGGCGGGGAATCCGAGATCGCTTCTGGTGCGGGCCAATCCGTCCAATGGAGACATCCGCATGCACGGACGATTGGGGCGTGAAGGATTGGTCTCGGAGTATGGCCGGGGGCTCGCCATCGGTTTTGACCGGGAAGTCGGCGCGGCGACGCTCGCCTATATCGGGGACAATGGCGCTTCGGATACGCTAAGGTTGATCGATGCCGGCATCGACGGGCGGTTTGTCCGGTTCGATCACAACTGGCAGTCCATTCCGGCCCAGTCGCAGGTAGCCTTCCGGCTCCACTTCGTATCGAAATTCCTGCGCAACGAAACCGCCTACACCGGCGGGCTGCTGGTCGAGCACAACGGAGCGCAGGAGGAGCCGTTGGTGATTGCCACCCTTAGGGTCGAACCCTCTTCCGAAGGGAGCAGCGAGATCGTGCCGCTCACTTTCCACCTCGGCGAAGCCTTTCCGAATCCTTTCAACGGCCTGACGACGATTGCGTTTGTGCTACCTAAGTCATCATCGGCGCGGCTCGCAGTCTATGACCTGTCCGGTCGCGAAGTGGCCGTCCTGCACGAAGGGCGGACCACAGCCGGTATGAGGCGGGTGGCATTCGATGCCTCGCATCTGGCATCGGGAATCTATCTCTATCGGCTTGAGGCAGCCGGTCAGAGTATGACCAGACGGCTGGTGCTGTTGAAGTAGTAAGGACTATTGATCTATGCCGCTGCCGGAGTCAACGAGGCTCCGGCAGCACTCGTTTTTGGGGCTCCGGGTGGTTTGAGATCGAAGCACTCCCACTACAGGTAATCGCTATCGTATTTATTTGCGCTGTAGGATTGTCCTTCAGACTACTTTCACTGTTAACAGGTGCAGTTTCATCTTGTCACGTCCTCCCGCTCTGCAGGGGGACTGCAGGGGGGGAATATGGAGCAATCCAGATTACCCCCCCCTTCGTTCCCCCTGTATAGACCGGACTGATGGGTAACAAACGTGCGGGGAGATGGGTGACAGTTTTTATTCATAGGGTTGATCCCAATGAACGGTATCGACCCTTTGATTACAGAAATATACATCGAATAGGCCGTTATCGCCATTTGATCTGAGTTCTACCGGCATGCTGCCTAAAGCGCTGCTCACCCGGAACGTGCGGTTGCGGAAGTAGATTTCGCCATTTCGCTGAACCTTGCGCACAATAGCGCCGCAGTCATAAACGATTTCCGGCAGTTTTTCGGGGAAGCCGCGGCTACTCGACCGATAGCGGTCAGCTGGCACCTGCATGGAGATCGCCTCATGCGGTCTCTGGCAGTTGTAGAACGATTTCCAGATTTCGAATTGTTGCTGTGCCTGTTGTAAGTCTTCGAGCACAATTTGTGTCAGGAGTTCTTCTTTCAGGGAACGATGAAAGCGCTCGTCTTTGCCCTGGGTCTGCGGATGATACGGCGCGGAGTGTGTAATCTTGATTCCTATCCGCATCAGCCAGACGGTCAGGGTGGTGACCTGGTGGAGTCCGTCGCGTCCCCAGGGACTACCGTTGTCCATGCTCATTCTGTTGGGCAACCCATACTCACGGAAGATGTTGGTCAGGACTTCCTGCACTAAGGAGCCCCTTTCGTGGGGACAGGCGACCAGACCGACGCAGAAGCGTGAGTGATCGTCGATCACGGTCAGGGGATGACAACGTCCCCGCAGCAGGGAGAAATGGCCTTTGAAGTCCATTTGCCAAAGATCATTAGGCGCTGCGTGTTCGAACCGGATGAACGGTTTGTGTTTTCGCGCTTCAACCGGATCAATCAAACCTTGGCGTCGCAGAATATCACTGACCGTGCTCGGCGCTGGAACGTCATTATAGCCGTGGCGTTTCAGGAATGCGTTGATCTTGCGTCCGCCCATGCGGGGATAGCGCTGGCGAAGTCCAACGATGACCGCTTCCATCTCGGGGGAACAGTGGTTAGGACTTTTCGCCGGACGATGCGACCGGTCGTTCAGACCGGCTTCGCCAAAGGCGCGATAACGTCTCAGCCACTTGTATCCGGTCTTGCGGCTGACACCGAAGTCAGCGCAAACCTGACTGAAGGGGGTAGTGTCGGTTTCTACCCGCTTGATAAAAGCTTCTCTTTGTGCGGGAATGGTGTACTCCAACCAAGGCATGACAGACCTCCTTTTGTGACCTGTCATGCGATACGATTGTGTCACCCATCTCCCCGCACGTTTGTTACCCATCTCCCCAGACTATACAGGGGGACTACAGGGGGGTAGAAGTGCAATCCCATATTGCCCCCCCCGCGAAGCAGGGGGGGGGAAGACAAGAACTAACGGCACCAAGTAGTGATTGGTTCTGTTGCTCTTGTCACCCTGGATGAGGTGAAGGGTCTCCTCCGGTCGAGATGCTTCACTGCGTTCAGCATGCGTTGCAAGAATTTTCTGCACGGAGCAATAAATTTAGCAGACCCTGTAAATTATCGCATCCTACCGACAATCCCTCAACTTCACCGCCCAGATCCATCCCGCTACCCCGCACAGCCCTCCGGCGATGCCGATTCCAAAGAAGAGCGCCGGTGCCCCGATCGCTTCGAGTGCCAGCCCGGCAAGTCCCGACGAGATCGCCGACATCCCAACCACCGCCAGATTGACTGCGGCAAAGACCCGCCCGGTCATCTCCGGCGGCACCATCCGCTGGATGAGTGACGCCCGGGTTACCGTCAACATCGGAATTGCCAGCGAGTGAATCACAATGACGACGCCGGTCGTCAGCAAGGTATTAGTCCAGTAGAGCGGCACAAAGGTAATGCCGTCGAGCACCATTCCAACCAGCAGCACCTTTCCGGCCCCAAATCGACCGCCCCAGGTGAGCAGTCCCGCCGTCCCAAGCAGCATCCCTACCGCATAGCAGCCGTTGATCAGCGCATAGGCTTCAGCCCCGAGGCCGAGGTCGTTGCGCACCAGCACCGGCGTTCCGACGATCGCCGGACCCATGATGAAAATGTTATCGGCGATGGTGATCAAGAGCAGCGGCCCGATGACCGGTTCACGCACGATATAACGCAATCCTTCGATAATCCCGGCGATGGCCTTGGGCCGCGCCCCATCATCTTGACCGGTGGTTTCCCGAATTATCGGAGATGCTCCATACCCCGCCACGTCCCGCCCCGGCCGGATGAGCAGGATCAAGAGGAACGATGCAAAGTAGAAAAGGCTGTTGGCAGTAAAAAGATGCACTTGTCCGGCATAGTGCAGCAACCCGCCGGCTATGACCGGGCCAAGAAGCAGCGAGAATTGCCACGAGGTCTGAATCAGCGAGTTGGCCCGGAGCAGCCCTTCCGGCGGCACCAGTTGCGGGATGAACGCGTCCCGTGCGGGATTGAAAAAGGTCGCCGCGATGGCGATCAGGAAGGCGTTCCAACCCAGGAAGGTGGTCGTAAGCGCACCGGTCACTGCGGCAAGAGGAAGAGCCAACACCAGCAGCCCCCGCGCCAGATCCATTCCCAGCATCAACCACCGCCGGTCGCTGCGGTCCGCCGCGACGCCGGCGGCAAGCGCCAACAGCACCGACGGCAGATAAGAAGCCAATGCCACCAGCCCGGTTACCGCTTCCGACCCGCTCAGTTCCAGTGCGAGCCAGAGCAGCCCGATACGGTAAATGCTGTCGCCGCACTGGGATGCAATCTGCCCCAGCCAGAGCAAAGTCAAGCCTCGAGTTTGAAAGAGGTTCAGGATCAGGTGCAAATAGGTGGTCTCATTAGGGACATTGAAAGTTGGCTCACCACTATCCGGCTTCAGACGTGCCACCAGACGCCCTCGTCTGGTGGCTGACCGGCGGACGGGGCGTACGCCGGCACGGAGTGTTGCTCTTGGTCTTTACCTTCAGCACTCAACTTACACCTTGAAACTTACACCTTGAAATAGAGACCTTACAACAGACTTCCTGCTTGACAGAGCCGGTTGAATTGATTATACTTATTCGATGCGTCCTAATGCCGGCGGCCAAGGGAGGATGGAATCCCGTCGTATTACATTCTACGGGGTAGGCGCAATTCACTCCAACACGGATTCACCTCAACGCAACAGACCATGAGACCATCCTCACTCCCTCTTCGCCCGGCATTTTGGCCGGTGGCGTCGCTTGGGTTGCTCGCACTTGTCCTGCCGTCTGCTCTTCGGGCGATGACGGGGATGACGACACTCAGCGGCAACACGGCGCAACTCGTCTCCTCCGGCGCGGCCGGGGTGGTGATCCGGGCCGAACTGCCGGAACTGCCAATCAACATTACCTTTGACCCGCAAGGCTCAACAGAGTCGCAAGTGAGGATCGAAGGCGAGCCATCCACCTACCATCCCGGGATGCCGATCCTGCCATCGGTGGCTCGCATGGTCATCGTCCCCGGAGCAACCAACCTCGAACTGGTCGTCGATCATAGCGACCCGATCCGGGTTCGCGCCGAACGTCCACCCGCGATTCTGATCGGTGAAGAGGGCGAGGCTTGTCCGGTCGAGACTCCCGACGGTATCTACCCTCCGGTCGTAGCCGAGATGGAGGATCCGGTCATCATCCGCGGCCACCGCATCGTCAAGGTTGTCATCTACCCGGTGCGCTACGACCTCAACACCGGCGAGTATCTCCACTATCTCTCCGTTGAAGTAGCGGTTCGACCGACCGAAGGCCGGCCGGTCAACCCGGTCTATGATCCTCCCATCGTCGGCGACGATCCCTTCTTCCTTCAGTGGATGTCGGAATATGTCCTCAACGGCGACGACATCCGCCGCGACGATCCGGCGCGCGACCGCCTCCCGGCTAATGTCGGCCATTATCTGATCGTGACGCAAGAAGCCGCGATGCAGTATCTGGTGCCATTCATCGAGTGGAGGCGCAAGGCCGGCTACCGGGTGGACATCCTCGCCCTTTCGAGCGGAGACGCCAGCAGCGACAACACCGTCAAGCAGCGTATTCAGCAGCGCTGGGACGCTCTGCGCCAGGCCGGCCAGCCGCCCTTTGGCTACCTCCATCTGGTCGGCGACCGGACCGCTTATGAGAATCCCCCGGCGCCGGGCTGGGTGCTGCAGTCGCCTGTCGGCACTAGCAGTTGGCCTAATGCTCAGCACGGCGAATACCTCTATGCCTGCATGGACGGCGGCAACGACAACAATCCCGATGTAGCCTTTTCGAGATGGCCTGGCGGTTCGCAGGAAACGCTGCAGTTGATGGTTGGCCGGACCCTCGGTTATGAAGCCAACCCCTATATGGAGAACACCGAGTGGTTCCGCCGCGCCGCAGCCTACTCGTCGCATTGGGGCAACTCGCCGGGTCAGGCCTGGCATGCTACGATCCCGACCACCGTCCGCTGGGCCGAGTCGGCGCTCAAGGCGCAAGGCTTCAATCTGCGATGGTTCGAAGACCGTGAATACGATCGCACCGGCCAGCGCGTCGGCGACTTCTGGAAGCAGCGCCATAATGAGCGCACCAACCTTATGTTTGGCCGCGCCGAGTTCTACCTCTGGGCGCAGTCCCGTTCCGGCGGCGAATACCGGCCCTTCAACGACTCGATGCGCAATGTCGGCGTCTTCCCCGTCGATGTCCATGTCTCCGGCCACGGCGAGTGGGGCGCCGAGGCGATGTATCGCACCGGCAGCGGCAATAACCTTAAGGGCCCCGTAGCCACCACCAATGGCTGGGGTTTCAACCCGACCACGCCGTGGAACATGCAGTGGATGGAGATGGTGAGCGGCATCCTCCAGAAGAAACTGCCGACCGGCTGGAGTTTCGCCCGCTCGCACAACCTGATGGACCTCTACCTGCCGGCAGATTATACCTACAATGCACGCAACGCCCGGCTGCTCGTGCGCACCGATATCAACCACTTCGCCGAGCCGGGGCTGCTGCCCTGGATGGACGTCCCGCGCATTGTGGCAATGGAGTTCACGCCTCAGGTTGCGCCTGACACGCGCCTGATTGAGGCCTTTGTCCATCTTCCCGACAGCGACGAGCCGGTAGTTAACGCGCAGGTTACCCTCTATGCCCCGGGCAACGTCCCGCAGCAGATGGGCGACTACATCAATTTCACCCCGGCTATTCAGCGCATTGCCTACACCGACGATCAGGGACGGGTGCGCTACGTCCTGTCGGGCAACGAGAGATTCGTCGCGAGCAGCCGCGTCTATCTGACGGTTACCGGACGCGACATCAAGCCCTTCTTCGGCGAACGGACTGTCGCCAACCCGGCGGTCCGGCCCGACATCGCTGGTTGGACGCTCGAGCAGATCACGGGCAACGACGACGAGTTCGTCAACCCGGGCGAGACCTTCCTGCTCTATATGCGGGCGCGCAACCTCGGCACGGCTGATGCGATCAGCGGGCTGAACGCCACTATCCGCACCCTTTCGCCTTATGTGACCATCGATCCGGACAACAATGGCTTCTGGTTCGGCGATGTCGAGGCTGGTCAGGCTGTCGATGGCGACCAGGGCGTCTTGATCACCATCTCGCCGCTCTGCCCGGACGGCGTCGCGCGGCCGGCGCTTAGGCCTTTGATTGAGGTCAACTTCGCCGCTGGTGAGGAGCGCTGGACGTCGGCGCTCCGGCTCGAACCTCGTGCGTCACACCTTGAATATCGCCGCACCTTCATCGGCAATGCCGCAGTAACGATTGTGCCCGACTCGGTCGCTCAGATCGACATCGAACTGATGAACGTCGGGCAGATCCCTTCTCCGCCGGTGAGGGCGGAACTGCGCACGATGGGGCTCGGCATATCGGTCGTCGAGAGTCAGGTTACGTTTGAAGCGATCGCTCCCGGCGAGCGCGGTCGTGCGGCCGGCGGCAGCCGGTTCACCATCAGCGGCAACCGTATCGTCCCGCCCGGCTTGAAAAATCAACTGCAACTCGTTCTGCTGACGGACGACGGGCCGCTCGACACGACCTTCCTCGAACTGCAGGTGATGCAGCCGCGGGCTAACGCGCCCTTTGGCCCGGACGGCTACGGCTACATTTGCTTCGACAACACCGACACCCTGTGGGATGTTGCGCCGCGCTTCGAGTGGGTCGAAATCGCCAATCCCCAGAACCGCACCTTTAATGGCACCCGGCTCAACTTCTCCGGCCAGTCGCCCAATGACCAGGGTGAAGCCATGGTGATTCCGCTCGGCTTCGAGACCCAGTTCTACGGGCAGGTCTTCGACTCGATCACCGTTTGCACCAATGGCTTCGTAACGGCCGGATCGCACGTGCGCGCGCTCAACTTCCAGCGGTGGCCGCTCGATCAGGCGGTCGGCGGCGCTGCCGGAATGATGGCGCCGCTCTGGACGGAACTCCGCCATGGTGAAGGCGCCGGGGTTTATGTCTTTCACGACACCTCCGACTCCCGCTTCATCGTCGAATGGTATCGGATGCGGATCGCCAATGGCCAGCAGACCGAAGTAACCTTCCAGTTGATCATTTACGACCGGTCGGTATGGATCACCGAATCGGGGGACCAGAACATTCTCTTTCAGTATCTGGTCGTCGTCAACCCCGATAATGTGCGGGGCGGCGATCCGCTCTGGGAAAAGGCCGTCCCCTACTCGTCGGTGGGCATCTCCGATCCCCTCGGCCGGACCGGAGTCAACTACACCTGGAACAATCAGTACCCCAATCCGGGTGCGGCTCAACTGGCCAACCGGCGATCCATCCTCTTCTCAACCAGCCCCCGTTTCCGTGCCGGCACACTTTACGGCTGGGTGCGCGACGCCGCAACCTGGGCCGGCATCCCGAACGCCATCGTCTTCACCAAGCACGGCTTCACCGCCTTCACCGACGAGGAAGGCTATTGGCGCATCGCCGAAGCCCTCGCCGAAGTGCCGTTCGAAATCACCGCGCGCAAACAAGGCTATAACGACTCGACCAAGACCGAGATAGAGGATGGTGTGCCGCTGATGGTGCCCGAAGGCGACAGCCTTGAGATCAGTTTTGAGTTGCTACATCCGGAGTTTCTTCCTTCAACGGATAACCTCTGGTGGCGGCTCGAACCGGACAACGAATACCAGATACCGTTCGACCTCTTCAACGGCGGCAACGGGCCGCTCACCTGGTCCGCCGAAAAGCGCCTCATCGGCGACGCCAATGCTGCGCCCTGGGA
>Ga0194120_10010219_pt1 | contig 11670 bp, 8 predicted proteins | sample TA2MahCa65mmetaG_FD_148642 | JGI IMG/M metagenome (GOLD analysis project Ga0194120, IMG submission 148642) | Freshwater microbial communities from Lake Tanganyika, Tanzania - TA2015019 Mahale Deep Cast 65m | ecosystem: Environmental > Aquatic > Freshwater > Lake | place: Tanzania: Lake... | reverse complement strand
GCCTCCGGGCTGCCTGTATCGAACTTCGCGCAGTAGGACCACAGGCGTTTGAGAAAACGATGCGAACCTTCGACGCCCTCGTCGCTCCACTCCAGCGTGTGGGTGGGCGGCGAAGCGAAGATGACGAAGAAGCGCGCCGTGTCCGCGCCGTAGCGTTCGATCAGCGCCTGCGGATCGACGCCGTTGTTCTTCGACTTGGACATCGCGCCGACGCCGCCAAAGCTGAGCGCCGCGCCATCGGCGCGCCGCCGCGCGCTGGCGATGCGGCCCCTGGCATCGCGAGTGACTTCGACGTCCGCCGGTTGCACCCACTCGCGCCGCCCGCCCGCATCGAGGTAATACGACTCCGCCAACACCATGCCCTGCGTGAGCAGATTGGTGAACGGCTCGGCGCCCGGCAGCAGCCCCTCGTCGCGCATCGCGCGCTGGAAGAAGCGCGAGTACAGGAGGTGCAGGATGGCATGCTCGATGCCGCCAATGTACTGATCGACCGGCATCCAGTAGGCCGCGCGGCCATCGACCATCTGCCGGTCGTTGTCGGGGCAGGCGAAGCGCATGAAGTACCAGGACGAATCGACGAAACAGTCCATGGTGTCGGTCTCGCGCCGCGCCGGCTGCCCGCAGGACGGGCACGGGGTGGCGGTGAATTCCGGCAGTCGGTTGAGCGGGCTGCCGGCGCCGTCGGGCACGAGGTGCTCGGGCAGCACCACCGGGAGCTGGTCGTCGGGCACCGGCACATCGCCGCACTTCGCGCAATGCACGATCGGGATCGGGCAGCCCCAGTAGCGTTGCCGCGAGATGCCCCAGTCGCGCAACCGCCACTGCACCTGCTTCTCGCCCAAGCCCCTGGCGTCCAGGTCTGCAGCGATCGCATCTACCGCAGCCGGGTAATCGAGGCCGTCGTACTTGCCGGAATTGATGCAGGTGCCGTACTCGGCGTACTCGGGCTTCCAGGGAGCCGGCACCGTGTCGCCGAGCCGATGGCGGATCACCGGTTTGATCGGCAACCCGTACTGCAAGGCAAAGGCGTAATCGCGTTCGTCATGCGCGGGCACCGCCATCACGGCGCCTTCGCCATAGCCCATCAGCACGTAATTCGCCACCCAGACCGGAATGCGCTCGCCCGTGATCGGGTGCTCGCACGACAGCCCGGTGGGCAGGCCCTTTTTATCCAGTTGTGCGAGTTCGGCTTCGGTCGCCGTGCCGCGCCTGCATTCCTCGACGAAGGCGGCGATCTTCGGCTCGCGTTTCGCCGCCCAGGCGGCGATCGGATGCTCGGCCGCCACCGCGCAGAAGGTGGCGCCGAGGAGCGTGTCGGCGCGCGTGGTGAACACCCAGAGCTTCTTCGCCTCGCCCTCCAGCGTGTACGCAAACGCGAGCCGCACGCCCGCCGAGCGGCCGATCCAGTTCTTCTGCATCAGCTTCACCTGCTCGGGCCAGCCGGGCAGGGCGTCGAGCGCGGCGAGCAGATCCTCGGCGTAATCGGTGATGCGCAGGAAGTACATCGGGATCTCGCGCTTTTCCACCAGCGCGCCGGTGCGCCAGCCGCGGCCGTCGATCACCTGCTCGTTGGCGAGCACGGTCTGATCGACCGGGTCCCAGTTGACGACGCCCGTCTTCTTGTAGGCCAGCCCCTTGCGAAAGAGCCGCGCGAACAGCCACTGGTTCCAGCGGTAGTACTCGGGTCTGCAGGTCGCGATCTCGCGCTGCCAGTCGAGCGCGAAGCCGAGCGACTGCATCTGCCGCTTCATGTAGGCGATGTTGTCGTAGGTCCACTTCGCCGGCGGCACGCCGTTCGCCATCGCCGCGTTCTCCGCCGGCAGCCCGAAGGCGTCCCAGCCCATCGGCTGCAGCACGTTGTATCCGCGCATGCGGTAGTGGCGCGTGAGCACGTCGCCGATGGTGTAGTTGCGCACGTGCCCCATGTGCAGCTTGCCCGACGGGTAGGGGAACATCGACAGGCAATAGAACTTCGGCCGCGCGGGCTCGCCTGCTGCCGGCTCGGTCGAACGGAACGAGCCGTGCGCCGCCCAGAAGGCCTGCGCGTCGCGCTCGATGCCCTGCGGGTCGTACGATTCCTGCATCGGTTGCGGGTGGGTCAGGCCGAGTGCCCCAGGATGAAGCGTCGCATTATAAGGTTGGCGCTCCGCGACCCCTATAATTCCGCGCCTGCCGGAGCCGATGCGAATCCGGCCCGGGCGCGCCAAACGTGTCGCTCCACCTGGATCAGCTCAATCCCGAGCAGTTGGCGGCGGTGACGCTGCCCGACCGCCACGCCCTCATCCTCGCCGGGGCCGGCAGCGGCAAGACGCGCGTGCTCACGACGCGCATCGCCTGGCTGATCCAGTCGGGGCGCGTCGCGCCGGGCGGCGTGCTCGCGGTGACCTTCACCAACAAGGCGGCGCGCGAGATGCACACGCGGCTCGCGGCGATGCTGCCGATCAGCCTGCGCGGCATGTGGATCGGCACCTTCCACGGCCTGGCGAACCGACTGCTGCGCGCGCACTATCGCGATGCCGGGCTGCCGCAGGCGTTCCAGATCCTCGATCAGCAGGACCAGCTCGCGCTGGTGAAACGCCTGGCAAGATCGCTCGATCTCGACGAGGACCGCTTCCCGCCGCGCGAGCTGCAGTACTTCATCGCCGCGCGCAAGGAGGAGGGGTTGCGCGCTTCCGCCTGCGAGCCCTACGACGAGCTGACGCGGCGGCAGGCGGAGTTCTACGCCACCTATGACGCGCAGTGCCAGAAGGAAGGCGTCGTCGATTTTGCCGAGCTGCTGCTGAGGAGCTACGAGCTGTTGGCGCGAAACCAAGTCCTTCGCGAACACTACCAGCAGCGCTTCCGCCACGTCCTGGTCGATGAGTTCCAGGACACCAACCGGCTGCAGTACCGTTGGCTCAGGCTCTTCGCGGGGCCGGAGTCGCGGCTGTTTGCGGTTGGCGATGACGATCAGTCGATATACCGCTTTCGCGGAGCGCATGTCGGCAACATGGCGGAGTTCGAGCGCGACTACCGGGTGACCGACGTGATCCGCCTGGAGCAGAACTACCGCTCGCACGGCAACATCCTCGATGCGGCCAACGCGCTGATCGCCCACAACCAGAAGCGGCTGGGCAAGAACCTGTGGACGGCGGCCGGCGCGGGCGAGGCGCTGCGCGTCTATGAGGCGCAGTCGGACGCCGACGAGGCGCGCTTCATGGTGAGCGAGATCGAGGCGCTGCGCCGCGCCGGGCAGCGACTGGATGGCATCGCCGTGCTCTACCGCTCGAACGCGCAGTCGCGCGTCATCGAACACGCGCTCTTCGGTGCGCAGCTGCCTTACCGCGTCTATGGCGGCCTGCGCTTTTTCGAGCGCGCGGAAGTCAAGCACGCGCTCGCGTATCTCAGGCTGGTTGCGAGCGCGGACGACGACAGCGCGTTCCTGCGTGTCGTCAATTTTCCGCCGCGCGGCATCGGCGGGCGATCGCTGGAGCAGCTGCAGGACGCGGCGCGCGCCGCGGGTTCCAGCCTTGGCGCCGCCATCGCGGCGCTCACCGGGCGTGCCGCGCCGGCGCTCGCCGCGTTCCGCACGCTGATCGAGGCCATGCGCTCGGAGACGCGCGGCTTGAGCCTCGCCGAGACGGTCGAAGTGGTGATCGCGAAGAGCGGCCTCATCGAGCACTACCGCACCGAGCGCGAAGGCGCCGATCGCATCGAGAACCTCTCGGAACTCGTGAACGCCGCTGCGGCGTTCGAGTCCGAAGAACGCGAAACGGGGCTAGAAGCCGGTGTGGAGGAGGCGACGGCGCCCGCCGATCCCCTCAACGCTTTCCTTGCGCACGCGGCGCTGGAGGCGGGCGAGCACCAGGCGGGCGAGGGCCAGGATGCGCTGCAATTGATGACGGTGCACTCCGCAAAGGGGCTGGAGTTCGACTGCGTGTTCCTCTCGGGACTCGAAGAGGGACTCTTCCCGCACGAGCAGAGCGTGCTGGAAAAGGACGGACTGGAGGAAGAGCGCCGCCTGGCCTATGTCGCGATCACACGCGCGCGGCAGCGGCTCACCCTCAGCTTCGCGCAGACGCGGATGCTCCACGGGCAGACGCGCTACAACCTGCCCTCGCGCTTCGTCGATGAGGTTCCGGAGGCGCTGAAGAAGTGGCTCACGCCGCGTTTCGCCGAGCAACGCCGCGCCGCCGTCCTCGCCGCTTCGTCTTGGAACGCGGCGCCGAAGCGCGCGAGGAGTTTCGGCAGCGAGCCCTCGGGCGCGGGCGGCTTTCGCATCGGCCAGAACGTGCGCCACGCCAAGTTCGGCGCCGGCGTGATCGTCGATGCGGAGGGTTCCGGGGAGGACGCGCGCGTGCAGGTCAATTTCGGCCGCGAAGGCGTGAAATGGCTCGCGGTGGCGGTGGCGCGGCTCGAGGCGGCTTGAGAGCGCCTTAAGCAGGATCAAGACGGCGATATCGGCGCCGGATAGAGTGTCCCGATTCGATCCATCACAAGGGAGCAGCAATGAGCATCGAGAGGGTAGGCATTGTCGGCGCGGGGACGATGGGTAACGGCATCGCCCAGGCGCTCGCGGCGAACGGCATCGAGGCGGTCATGACCGACATCGCGCAGACACAGCTCGATCGCGCGATGACGACGATCTCCGGCGGCTACGACCGCCTGATCAAGCGCGAGAAGATGAGCGCGGCGGACAAGGACGCGGCGCTGCAACGCATCCGCGCCACGACCGACATCAACGCGGTGCGCGACTGCGAGCTCGTCATCGAAGCGGCGACCGAGAACGTCGAGCTGAAGCTGAAGATCTTCCGCCAGCTCGACGGAATCATGGCCCCGGCCGCCGTGCTCGCCACCAACACCTCCAGCATCTCGATCACGCGGCTGGCGGCGGCGACGAAGCGCTCAGAGCGCGTCATCGGCATGCACTTCTTCAACCCGGTGGCGATGATGCAGCTCGTCGAGCTGATCCGCGGCCTGCAGACCTCCGACGATGCGTATGGGGTGGCGGAAGTGCTCGCCAGGCGCATCGGCAAGTCGCCGGTGCGCGTGCGCAATTCGCCCGGCTTCGTCGTCAACCGCATCCTCTGCCCGATGATCAACGAGGCGATCTTCGCGCTGGGCGAAAAGCTCGCCAGCGCGGCGGAAATCGACGAGGCGATGAAGCTTGGCGCGAATCACCCCATGGGGCCGCTCGCGCTCTGCGACCTGATCGGACTGGATGTGGAACTTGCGGTGATGCAGGTGCTCTTCGAGGGCTTCAAGGACCCGAAGTACCGCCCTGCCCCGCTGCTCGTGGAGATGGTCGAGGCGGGATACCTGGGCCGCAAGACCGGCAAGGGGTTCTTCAGTTACAGCCAGTAGGCGCCCTGGGCGACGAGCAGGTAGCGCACGAGGCGTCCGGCGGCCATGAAGCCGAGCGCTGCGAACCAGTGGATGCGCAGCCACCCGGCGGCGACGCAGAGCGCGTCGCCGATGACCGGCAGCCAGGCGAAGAAGGTCACGGGCGCGCCATAGCGGTGCAGCCAGGCGAGCGCGCGCGCTTCGGGCCTCTTCTGCGGCAGCAGCCGGCCGATGAGGTAGGAGGTCATTCCGCCCGCGGTGTTGCCGAGCGTGGCGATCGCCACCGCCGCTACGGCATGGTCCGGGTGGAGCTTGAGGTAGGCGAAGAGCGCCGCCTCCGAGGACAGCGGCACCAGCGTCGCGGCGAGAAAGCTCGCAGCCGCGAGCCCTGCGAGTCCGCCTTCGGGCGACAGGAGCGCGTCCACCTTGTGCTAGTCTGAAACCATGAGGCGCGGCGATTATCTCGAAAGAATCCTCAAGGCGCGCGTCTATGACGTGGCGGTGGAGACCCCGCTGGAGGCGGCGCCGCTCTTGTCGCGGCGGCTCGCCAACCGGCTGCTCCTCAAGCGCGAGGACCTGCAGCCGGTCTTTTCCTTCAAGATCCGGGGCGCCTACAACAAGATGGCGGGGCTCGCGCCAGCGAAACTGGAACGCGGAGTGATCACCGCGAGCGCGGGCAACCACGCGCAGGGCGTGGCGCTGGCGGCGCAGAAGCTCGCCTGCCGCGCGGTGATCGTCATGCCGGTGACGACACCCCGCATCAAGGTCGAGGCGGTGGCGGCGCGCGGCGCCGAGGTGGTGCTGCACGGCGATTCCTATGCCGAGGCCTTTGCACAGGCGAAGCGTCTGCAGCGCCGGCGCCGGCTCGCCTTCGTGCATCCCTACGACGATCCGGAGGTGATCGCCGGGCAGGGCACGATCGGCCTGGAGATCCTGCGCCAGGCGAAGCGGCCGATCCATGCCATCTTCGTGCCCGTGGGCGGCGGCGGTCTGATCGCCGGCATCGCTGCGTACGTCAAGCGGCTGCGGCCGCAGGTACGCATCGTCGGCGTGGAGCCGGACGATGCCAACGCGATGGCGCGCTCGCTGAAGGCCGGCGCTCGGGTTGAGCTCGATCATGTCGGGCTCTTTGCCGACGGCGTGGCGGTGAAGCAGGTGGGCGAGGAGACGTTTCGGCTGGCGCGCGAACTGATCGATGAGATGGTGCTCGTCGATACCGACGAAATGTGCGCGGCGATCAAGGACGTGTTCGAAGACACGCGCGTGGTGCTCGAACCTGCGGGCGCGCTGGCGATCGCCGGGGCGAAGGCCTGGGTGGCGAAGCACGGCGCTAAGGGCCGGACGCTGGTGGCGATCGCTTCCGGCGCCAACACGAACTTCGACCGCCTGCGCTTCGTCGCCGAGCGCGCCGAGGTCGGCGAGCACCGCGAGGCGGTGCTCGCGGTGACGATCCCCGAGGAGCGCGGCAGTTTCCGTCGCTTCTGCAAGGCACTCGGCGGACGCAACATCACCGAGTTCAACTACCGCATGTCGGACCCGCGCGCCGCGCACATCTTCGTCGGCGTCACCGTGCACGATCGCGAGGAAACCGCGCGCATCGCGCGGCTGCTGCGCCGCGCCGGCTTTCGCACGCTCGACCTTTCCGACGACGAGGTCGCCAAGGGCCACATGCGCCACATGGTCGGCGGGCACTCGCCGCTCGCGCGCCACGAGCTGCTCTATCGTTTCGAGTTTCCCGAACGCCCCGGGGCGCTGATGAAGTTCCTCAACGCGATGAACCCGGGCTGGAACATCAGCCTGTTCAACTACCGCAACCTCGGCGCCGACTACGGCTCGATTCTCGTCGGCATCCAGGTGCCGCGCGCCGAGATGCGCGAGTTCCGGCGCTTTCTGCAGGTGCTCGGCTATCCCTACAGCGACGAGACGCGCAATCCCGCCTACCGGCTGTTCCTCGCCTGATCCGGCGTGGGGTCGAGGAAGTTCAAGCGGCCCGCCGAGCGCCGATAGACGCCGCGCTCGGTGACGACGTAATCGACCGGCCAATCCCAGGATTGCGGATCGATGGTCTCGATCCGCGCCTGCTCGAGGCTCACGCCAATCACCGCCGGCTTCGCCTTCATTCCCCCCAGCGTGCGGTCGAAAAACCCCCCGCCATAGCCGAGGCGGTAGCCGGCAAGGTCCCAGCCGTTCATCGGCAGGAGAAGGTTGTCCGGCGTCAACTCCCGCGAGTCGATGGGGTAGCGAATGCCGAGTGCCCCTTCGGCCATCGCCACGCCCGGATGCCACTCGCGAAACAGGAGCGGTCGTCCTCGCGCCAGGACGACCGGCAGCGCAGTCAACGCGCCGCGGGTCCGCAGCGTTCTCGCAAGATGGCGTGCGTCGTACTCGTTGCGGATAGGCCAGCACAAGGCGAGCACGCCGCGCGCCAGTCCCGGAAAGCCGCATTCGAGGTGCCCGTCGATCCTGCGGCGGAGCGCCTCGAGTGTTTCGCGGCTGAGGGCCTCGCGCGCTGCGATGAGGCGCCGGCGTTCGGCCGCGCGCCAGGCCTTCAGTTCGGCGCTCCCCATGCTATCCTTACTTCATGATTTTGCGGCACTTCCTGACTATAGCACTCGCTTTCGCGACGCTCGGTCCGGTGCCGGCGGCCGCGGCGCCAAAGCAGCTTTCGCCCGACGATGCATTGCTTGCGGCGTACGACGCGTTTCGCGCCGGTGACGCATTCAAGTTGGCGCGCCTTGCCGCGCAGCTCCGGGGCCATGTCCTGGAGTCCTATCTCGACTACTGGCGGCTGAAGATCCGGATCGAAGACGGCGCTGCGGAAGACATCGCCGCGTTTCTCGCCGGCCAGTCCGGAAACTATCTTGCGGAGCGGCTGCGCATCGAGTGGGCGAAGGAACTTGGCCGCCGCGCCGATTGGCCCGCGTTCGACCGCGAATTCGTCCAGTTGCGCGAGGACGACGCGGAGCTGCGCTGTCATGCCTGGTCGTCGCGCCTGGCGCGCGCCGACGATGGCGCGTACGCGGAGGCGCGCGTGCTGTGGCACGAATCGCGCGAGTGGTCCGACGGCTGCGCTGCGCTCGCCGACCGGATGGTCGCCGCCGGCCGGGTCGATACCGACCAGGTCTGGGATCGCGTCCAGCGGTTGCTCGAAGAGGGCAGGCTCGCCGCAGCCAAGCGTGCGCTCGGATACCTGCCGCGCGGCAGCGCGCACGACGAGCGGTTGCTGCAGCTTGCGGCGACGAATCCCCAGCGTCTGCTCGCCCATCCGCCGCGCGATCTCGGGCAGCGCGCGACACGCGAAGTGCTGCGCTTTGCCTTCGTACGCCTGGCACGCACCGATCCGCGGCCCGCGGCCGAGGTGCTGAAAGGCCCGCTGGGCGACCGGCTTCCCGATGCCGAACGCCGCGGCATCTGGGGCCGCATCGGCTACGAAGCCGCGCGACGGCACATCGCCGAGGCCGTCGCCTGGTATCGGCTGGCCGATGGCGCCGCGCTGAGCGACGAGCTGCTTGCCTGGAAAGCGCGCGCCGCGCTGCGCGCCGCCGACTGGCAGATGGTGCGCGATGCGATCGACCGCATGAGCATCACCGCGCGGCAGGATCCGGCCTGGAGCTACTGGTACGGCCGGGCGCTTGGCGCGCAAGGCATTGCCGACGGCGCGCGCGCTTACTATCTGCGCGTCTCCGGACAGTCGAACTTCTACGGCTTGCTCGCCGCGGAGGAGCTCGGCCAGGCCTTTGCCGTGCCCGAGCCGTTCCATGTGCCCAGGGACGAGGACGTGGAGCGTGCCGGGCGGCATCCGGGTCTGGCGCGCGCACTGGAGCTCTTCCGCCTGGGTCTTCGCACCGAGGCGACGCGCGAGTGGAACTTCACCATCCGCGGCATGGACGATCAGGCGCTGCTCGCGGCAGCCGAAGTTGCGCGCCGGGCGGAAGCATTCGACCGCGCGATCAACACCGCCGACCGTACGCAGCAGCAGCACAACTATCGGGTGCGCTTCCTCGCGCCCTACCGCGAGGTGTTCGCGCAGCAGGCGAAGGCATTCGAGCTGGAAGAAGCCTGGGTCCTCGGGCTCGCGCGCCAGGAAAGCCGGTTCATCACCAATGCCAGGTCCTCCGCCGGAGCGCGCGGCCTGATGCAGTTGATGCCGGCGACCGCGAGCTGGATGGCGCGCAGGATCGGCCTCGCGCTGACACCCGCGCGCGTCACCGATGTCGGCACCAATGTCGCGCTGGGCACCGGCTACCTGCGCCACGTGCTCGACAGCCTGGGCCATCCGGTGCTCGCGAGCGCGGGCTACAACGCCGGACCGGGGCGCGCCAAGCGTTGGCGCGATGCCAAACCGCTCGAAGGCGCGATCTATGCCGAAACCATCCCGTTCGACGAGACGCGCGACTACGTGAAGAAAGTGATGTTCAACACGATGCACTACGCAGCACTTCTCGGCGGCCAACCGGGCACGCTCAAGCAGCGCATGGGCACGATCGGGGCGCGGCCGTCGGGCGAGCGCGCAAGCGAAGAGTCCTGAACCATGAAACATCGAAAGATCCTCGTCCTCGGCGGCAGCGGCTTCGTCGGCCGGCATCTGGTGGCGGCGCTGGCCGCGGCGGGGGCGGAAGTTACCGTGCCATCGCGTCGGCGCGAGCGGGCCAAGCACCTGATCGTGCTGCCGACGGTAAACGTCGTCGAAGGCGATTCTGCCGATGCCGGCAACCTCGCGCGGTGGGCCGCCGGACACGACGCCATGGTCAATCTGGTGGGCGTGCTTCATGGCCGCCGCGGCCGACGGGACGAACGGGGCCCGAACGATTACGGCCCTGACTTCGCCCGCGCGCACGTGGAAGTCGCGCAGGCCGCGGTAAGCGCCTGCCGTGCGACCGGCATACGGCGCCTCCTGCACCTGAGCGCGCTGGGTGCCGCGCCCGATGCGCCGTCGGAGTACCTGCGTTCCAAGGGCATCGGCGAACAGGCCGTGCTCGCAGCCGACGATCTGCAGGTCACCGTGTTCCGCCCTTCGGTGATCTTCGGCCCGGACGACCGCTTTCTCAACACCTTCGCTCGCCTGGCGTCGCTGGCGGTGGCGCCGTGGATGGGCGTGGTCTGTCCGCAGGCCCGTTTCCAGCCGGTCTCTGTGGGCGACGTGGTCCGCGCGATCGTGGCGGCGCTCGACAGCCCTGCGGCGCATGGCCAGCGCTACGATCTGGGCGGCCCGAAGGTCTATACGCTGCGCGAACTGATGCAATTCGCGTGCGCCGCCTCGGGCCACCGGCGCGCGGTGATCGGACTGCCGGGCTGGGCGTCGTACCTGTTGGCCTGGGCGATGGAGTGTCTGCCGACGCCGCTCCTGTCTCGCGACAACCTGCTTTCGATGCGGGTGGCGAGCGTGTGTCCCGAGGGCAGCGGGTTCCCGTTTGGCATCGCTCCGGTTGCAATGGAAGTTGCGGTCCCGAGCTGGCTGCAGCCGGTGCGGCCCGGCGCCCGCTTCGGGCAGATGCGGGCGCGCGCGCACCGCTAGATCGTTGGACACTCAACTCGCGGACTGGACGGCGCTCGCGCTGCGCTGGCTCCACGTCGCGGCGGGCGTCGCCTGGGCCGGCGCCATCCTGCATCACGCCCGGCTCGCGGACCGCGCGCCGAATGGCGAGGGCGCGCTATGGGTGGCTGAGGGCGGCGGTTTCTTTCGCCTGCAGTGCGAGTCGGACCCGCTCGCGATCGATGCGCGGCGCCTCCTCTGGGTGCGCTGGGAGGCCTACCTCGCCTGGGCCAGCGGGTTCCTCCTGCTCGCCTTCGTCTATTACCGCTGGGCCGAGCAGACGCTCGTCGATCCCGCGGTGCTCGGGTTGAGCGGCGGCCAGGCGGTCACGGTCGGTCTGTGCCTCCTCGCTGCCGCCTGGATCGTCTATGACCAGTGCTGCCGGTCGGCGCTGCGGCGGAACGAACCGGCGCTTGCCGCCTTGCTCGTGGCGATGCTGGTGGCGCTGGCGTTTCTGGTCACGCAGCTCTTTTCCGCACGCGGCGCGTTCATCCATTTCGGCGCCGTGCTCGCCACATTGATGGCGGCGAACCTCGCGCACCACATGGTGCCCGCCGCGCGCGAGCGCCTGCGCGGCACGGTGGACGAGGAGCGGCTGGCTCGGGCGCGCCAGAGGAGCGCGCACAATGGCTACCTGGTGTTTCCCGTGCTCTTCACCATGGTATCCGGCCACTACACGCCGGGTTACGGCGCTCTCGCGAGCGGCTTCATCCTCGCCGGCATCGGGCTTGCGGGCGTGGCGCTGCGCGCGCTCCTCGCGCGCGGGGCAAAGTGCCGATGAAGGCCTATGTCGTCGGCGGCGCGGTGCGCGATGC
>Ga0194120_10010218_pt1 | contig 11672 bp, 7 predicted proteins | sample TA2MahCa65mmetaG_FD_148642 | JGI IMG/M metagenome (GOLD analysis project Ga0194120, IMG submission 148642) | Freshwater microbial communities from Lake Tanganyika, Tanzania - TA2015019 Mahale Deep Cast 65m | ecosystem: Environmental > Aquatic > Freshwater > Lake | place: Tanzania: Lake... | reverse complement strand
AGCCCTCGGCCTGGACTCGCGCGCGCGACGCCGCCGCGCCGCTGGGTGGCGAGCAGCTCCAGCGCGTGCCCAAGGGCTACGCCCCCGGCCACCCGCTGGCCGACGACCTGCGCCGCAAGGACTTCGTCGCGATGCGGCAATACGACGAGAGCGCCCTCTGTCGCGACGACTTCCTCGAGGTATTCGCGGCGGACTGCGCGCGGGTGCTACCGATGGTGCAGTTCCTCGCGAGGGCGGTGGGGGCATGACCGCCCTGCTGCTCGCGGGCCTGGCGCTCGCCGACGCCGACGCGCACGCCGCGTGGACCGATGGGATCGACAAAGTGCTCGACCAGGCCATGGTCGAGTTCGGCCCCTGTGTTGCCTACACCGAGGCGGTTGAAGCGGGGCACGTCGACTTGCTGGTGTTCGAGCTCGAGATGGCGGGCAAACGGGCCACGCCCACGCTGAAGTTCATGTCGATGAACGAGCCCTCGATGACGCCCTGCTTCCTCCGCGTGTTGCGGAAACAGGCGTACTCGGCGCCGCCCAACGGCGAGAGCGCGTTCGTCTTCATCGAGATCGCCAACCTCGTGCCCCGCCGGGGAGCGCCCGCGGTGTTTCGCGACAGCAACCCGGCGACGGGGGAACAGTCGGCGTTGCCGTTGACGTACCTCGTACAGACGGTGGCCAAGGTCCAACTCGAGTGGGCGAAGGCCTGCATCGAGCCCATCGTCAAGCGCCAGGCCAGCGACGTGGGGGCCCGGGTTCGCATGACGCTGAGCCTGCTACACGACGGCAGCCTGGCCGTGGAGCCCATCGGCGCGAGCGTCATGCCCGATGTCGAGGCGTGCGTCCTCAAGGAGGCAGCGAAACTCCGCTTACCCGCCGGTTTTGCCGAGACTGGCAAGCTGCGCCTAGTCGTTGGCCTCACCGGAACGGGAGGGGAGTACGCCGACGAGGAGCAGCGATGGAACCGCCAGTGGAGCGGGCGCATCGTCACGTGGCTCGACTGGTACGACCGGCGCTACCCGTACGACCCGCGCGACCCCGCCCACCTCCTGCTGTCCGCCGAGTGGAGGCAGGTCGCCAGTCGAGAAGAGCTAGCGGGTTGCCTCGTGAAGTGGCCGGCCGACCCGGGGCTGGTGCTCACGGGCGAGACCCGCCACGACGGCAGGGGCGACACGAGCACGCTGATCAGGCCGGGCGGCAACCTCGCGGTGTGCGTCGGGAAGGTCCTCGACGGCGCCCCTGGGCTCGCGGCAGCCGAGCCACTCGACGTCACGTTCTGGATGCAAGTCCTGCCCGAGCAGCGGTGGTCCATCGCGCCGCCCGCCATCGAGGGGGTCGAGGCGCACTGGGGGCCGCGACAGGTCGATTTCGGTTCCCGCTCGCTCGTGCTCGGACCCACGGACTACTTCGTGGTCCACGACCGCCTGCGCACCGCCCGCCGCGCCATCGAGAGCTGCCGCCGCCCGCCTCCCCGCTGGAGCGGCGCGAGCGAGGAAGTGCTCGTCGACGCCCGCTTCGACGGCGCCACCGGCAAGGTGATCGAGGCGCGGCTGCTCGAGGCCAGCGTGGAGGAGTCGGTGGAGGCCTGCGTGCTCGCGGCCGCGAAGAGCAAGGGGCTCGACGAGCCGCTGGGCACCGGCGAGCTTAGGGTCATCTACACTGCCACCCTCCCCGAGCGAGAGTGACCCGCCTCCTCCCTCTCCTGCCCATCGCCCTCGCCCTCGTGGCGGCGCTTTCCCCGGCCGGAAACACCCCCTGGCCCGCCCCGCGCGGCGACGCCCACTGGCTCCGCGCGGGCGAGCGACGCGCGCCGCCGGTGGCCCTCCCCACCGAGGTGGTCCACGACCTGCGCTCGAAGAAGGAACGGTCGAAGGCACGTAAAGCGTGGATCGAGGCTCGTCACCGGGCGCCTCCCGGCGTGAACTGGCGCGAGGTGGAGCGCGACAACGGCCTCGCCCAGCTCCAGAAGCGCAACGCCCTGCGCGCCTCGCCGCCCAGCGCCGCCGGGGGCGAGCCGGGCGACGGCGACGCGTGGATCGAGCGCGGCAGCCAGAACCAGGCCGGTCGCATGTTCGTGGCAGCCAGCAGTGGCGCCGAGCTCTACGCCGGGAGCGCCCTCGGCGGCCTCTGGCGGGCGCGGGACTGGGACTGGGCGCCACCCGACCAGGACTCCGGGTGGACTCCCCTCTCCGACGACGTGTACGGCGGCGTGAATCACCTCGCCGTCATCGAGGGCGATCCGCCCACGCTGCTCATCGGCTCCAACTCCGGCGTGCTCGCCCGCAGCACCGACGAGGGCGCCACCTGGACCGAGCCGAGCGGCCTCGAGAGCGCCTCGTCGCAGCGCCGGCTGGTCCGCCTCACTGACGGCAGCAACACTCTGTTCGCGGTGCGCGGCAACCCGCGCAGCTACGGGTTGTGGCGCAGCACCGACCTCGGGGCGAGCTGGTCGCAGGTGTACGGCCCCGTCGACCACGCCTTCGACATCTGGGCCCCGCGCACCGGCGGCGGCACCCTCTACATGGCGTCGCAGGCGAGCCTCCACCTGTCGATCGACCTCGGCGACACCTGGGAAACACGCGGTGCCTACGCCGAGAACAGCGACCGCACCGAGCTGGCCGGGAGCGAGGCCTGGGAGGGCAACAACGGTCACCCTCGGCTGTACGTGGTCGACGACCAGAAAGACCTGCGCCGGAGCGACGACGGCGGCTACACCTGGACCGAGGTGGCCAACCCCACCGACTACTGGGGGGTGCTCACCGCGAGCATCGTCGACCCCGAGCTCGTGGTCTACGGCGGCATGGAGGTGTACGCCAGTCGCGACGGCGGCAGCTCCGCCGAGAAGGTCAACGACTGGTACGACTACTACGACGACCCCGCCAACCAGCTCCACGCCGACCTCATGGGACTCGTGGCCGAGCGGCGCGACGATGGCACCGAGGCCTGGCTCGTCGGCACCGACGGCGGGCTCTACCTGTCCACCGACGGCCTGGCCACGGTACACAACTTGTCGCTCGAGGGCTTGCGCGTGTCGCAATACTACGGGGTCCTCACCTCGACCGCGAACACGTCACACGTGGCGGCCGGCGCGCAGGACCAGGGCTACCAGGTGACCCAGGGCCAGGTGGCGAGCGAGCACCTGTACAACTTCGACCAGGTCATCTCCGGCGACTACGCCCAGCTCACCAGCACCGGGCGCACCCACGAGATCGTCTACTCGGTGTACCCGGGCTTCTTCATGATCCAGGTGGGAGAAGACAATCCGCAGCTCACCTACACCAACTTCCCGTCCGACGCGGAGGCCTACGCGTGGCTGCCCACGCTGATGGCCGACCCGGACGATCCCGAGGTGTGCTACCTCGGTGGCGATCGCCTCTGGGCCTACGCCCGTGACAGTCGCTGGGTGTGGACGCCTTCGCTCGCCACCGACCAGGACTTCGCCGCCGCCCGCGGCGAGTTCATCGCCGGGCTCGCCTTCGCGCCCACCGACCACGACCGCTTCTACGCCGTCACCAGCGAGGGACGGTTCTTCAGCTCCAGCGACCACGGCCTGAGTTGGACCCTGTCCAACGACGAGGCACCGTTTGGCAACTGGTACAGCGGCACCGCCGTGGCCGTCGATCCCTTCGACGCCAACGTCGTCTACGTGGGTGGCAGCGGCTACGGCGGCCCGGCCGTCTTCCGCTCGATCGACGGGGGTGTCAGCTTCGAGGGCTGGGGCGAGGGCCTGCCCGACACCCTGGTCTACGCCCTGGCCATCGACCCCGGCACCGGCGTGGTCTACGCGGGCACCGAGACCGCCGCCTACCGGCGCGACCCCACCGGGGCGTGGGTCGACATCACCGGCTCCGACGCGCCGGTGACCATCTACTGGTCGGCGGAGGTCGTCCCCGGCGAGGGCGTGGCGCGCTTCGGCACCTACGGCCGCGGCATCTGGGACTACGACTTCGACACCAACGACGACGGCTGCGTGGACGGCCTGGTCGTCGACGATCCCTGTGGCGACGGCGTCGATGCCGACTGCGACGGCGAGGACGACTGCCCCGACACCGGCAGCGACGCCGACACCGGCGGGGAGGCGCTGCTCGACGCGCCCGTGACCGGCGAGTACAGCGGCGGCGGGTGTGCCTGCAACAGCACCGGCGCGGCGTGGGCGCCGGTCGCCATCCTAGCAATCATGCCCTTGCGACGCAGGCGGTAGCGGTGTCGCAGGGCGAGTGGCTGGTCGACCGCCGCCTCGGCGAGTGGACGGTCGAGGCATTCCTCGCCGAGGGTGGCATGTCGACGGTGTGGCGCGTGAAGAACGCCCGCGACGGCACGCCCGGCGCGATGAAAGTGCCGCTAGGTCGCGACCCTGACCTGCTCGCCCGCGCGGCTCGCGAGGGCCGCATCCAGGCCGCCATCCAGCACCCCAACATGGTGCGCTGCCTCGACATCGTCGACGTGGACGGCCGGCCCGGCGTGGTGCTCGAGCTGGTGGAGGGCGGCGAGACGCTCGACACCCGGCTGCGCGCCGGCGCCCTCCCCCCCGACGAGGCCGAGCGCATCTTCCTCGGCGTGCTCGACGGCATCGAGGCGGCGCACGCCCGCGGCTACATCCACCGCGACATCAAGCCATCCAACGTGCTCCTCGGCGCCGACGGCGTGCCACGCGTGGCCGACTTCGGCCTCGGCCGCCCCGTGTACGAGCCCCCCGCCGAGAAGCTCACCCGCCAGGGCTACATCCTCGGCAGCGCCGCCTACATGGCGCCGGAACAGGCCCGCGACGCCGGGAGCGTCGACGCGCAGGCCGACCTGTGGTCGCTGGGTTGCCTGCTCTACGAGCTCCTCTCCGGGGTGCCGGCCTTCCCCGGGGAGCGGGTGGACGAGGTGCTCGCGGCGGTGTCGCAGGGGCGCTATCGCCCGCTCGACGCGGTGCTCCCGGGCGTGGACGGGCGCTTCGTCGTGGCGGTGGACGCCTGCCTCGCGGTCGACCCCCGCGCCCGCGTGGGCGACGTCGCCACCCTGCGCCGCATCCTGTCGCGACAGCAACGCTGGGCGAGCGGCGGGGGACGCGCCCACGGTCCCGCCGGCATCGCCAGCCGGGAAGAGGCCGCCGCCGACCGGGCCCGGCGCGCCCCGGTGCCGTCCAACGCCACCTTCGTGAGCGAGCCCCCTCGCGCCGGGCGTGGATTCTCCACGGCCAGCCTCGGGATCGCCGGGGTGCTGGTCCTGCTTGGCGCCCTGTGGCTGGCCCTGGGCTAGCGGGCGGCGCCGTGGTGGGATAGAACGGGCCTGGGCGCGTTTGCGTCCCCCTCTTTCCACCCTCAACCACCACACGGGTCGCCGTCGATCGGCCGCCGCGGGTGCCGCCCTCCGGGCTCGGCGCCGCGGCAACCCGCGGAACCAACTCGGTGCTCTCCCACCCGCCGCCGCCCTCCCGAAGCCCCCAAGCGCACGACGCGCCGGGCGGGGATGGCGTGGCGCTCGTTGTTTCGCAGCCTTTCGGCCGGGCGCTCCAAGGGAGCTTTCCTTGCCTAGCGAGATCCTCGTCAATGTCACCGGCCGTGAAACGCGCGTCGCGCTCATGGAGAACAACCAGCTCGTAGAGCTGCACGTCGATCGCGGCGTCGACCGCGGCTACGTGGGGAACGTCTACCTCGGGCGCGTGGTCCGCGTGCTCCCCGGGATGCAAGCGGCCTTCGTCGACATCGGCCTCGACCGCGCCGCCTTCCTCTACGTGGGCGACATCTGGCCCCAGATGTTCGACCACAAGCACGACGACGAGGGCGACAACGGCGAGCCAAACGCCGACGAAGACGCGACGGTAGTGGAGGAGGCCGCGCCGCGCGAACATCCCCGTCCCGGGCAGCCCTCCATCTCCGACCTCATCAAGGAGGGCGAGGAGATCGTCGTCCAGGTGGCGAAAGACCCGATCGGCACCAAGGGCGCGCGCGTCACCACCCACGTCACCCTCCCCGGCCGCTACATGGTGTTCATGCCCACGGTCGACCACGTGGGCATCAGCCGTCGCATCGCGAAAGACAAGGAGCGCCGCCGCCTGCGCGAGTTCGTCGACAAGAACCGCCCCCGCGGCGCCGGCTTCATCGTCCGATCGGCCTGCGCGATGCAGACCAACCAGACGCTCAAGCAAGACATGAGCTTCCTCGTGAGCACCTGGGAGAAGATCCAGGGCGCGGCGAAGTCGAAGAAGGCGCCGGCTCCCCTGCACCTCGACCACGGCCTCGTGCTCCGCATGGTCCGCGACGCCTTCCACGAGGAGGTGGAGCGCATGGTGGTCGACAGCGGCAAGCTCCACGAGGAGGTGCTCGCTTTCCTCGACGAGTTCGCGCCCGAGCTGAAAGACAAGGTGCACCTCTACCGGGGCAACGAGCCGATCTTCGACACCTTCGGGGTGGAGACCGAGATCTCGCGCTCGCTCGGTCGCAAGGTGTGGCTGAAGAGCGGCGGCTACCTCGTGATCGACCAGACCGAGGCGCTGATGAGCATCGACGTGAACTCGGGCAAGTACGTGGGCCAGAGCGCGTCGTTGGAAGAAACCACCCTGAAGGTGAACCTCGAGGCGGTGAAGGAGGTGGTCTACCAGCTCCGCCTCCGCAACATCGGCGGCATCATCATCATCGACTTCATCGACATGGACCGCGAGCAGAACCGCGAGAAGGTGTACCGCGCCATCGAGGAGGAGCTGAAGAAGGATCGCGCGCGTACCAACGTGCTGAAGATCAGCGACCTCGGCCTCGTGCAAATGACGCGGAAGCGCGTGCAGGAAGACGTCGTCCGGTACATCAGCGAGCAGTGCCCGGTGTGCGACGGCCGCGGCAGCATCCGCTCGCGGCAAACGCTCTGCTACGACATCTTCCGCGAGCTCCAGCGCGAGTCCGTCCGGGCGGTGGCGAAAGAAACCCTCTTCGTCAATGCGCACCCCTCGGTGGCCGACATGCTCTACGGCGAGGAGTACCAGATTCTGGAACAGGTGGAAGCTCGGCTGGGCAAGCGCGTCGTGGTGCGGGCGCTGCAGCACATGCATCCCGAGAAGTACGAGGTTTATGCGAGGTAGGAGCTAGCCGGAGCCGCCGGACATAGTCAGCGCGCGTCCCCGCGATCACGCCCCGGAGGATGGTGCTCACAAAGGTACAGGGCCCACTCCGGGATGTCCTGTAGGAACGGCTCCGTTGGCCTCAGCAGGCCGCCTGCCGACGGCGGAGAGCCGCAGTGTTCGGACCAGATCGCCTGCAACAGGGTGTCGGCAGGAATCGCGCCCGTCGCCGAGACTCGCGCGTGGAGCCCCAGCCAGAGGCGGTCGACGTCCGGCTTGCCGAGAGAGTCCGGGTACAGGCTGATCGTCAGCGCATAGCGCTGGTCGCGCACGAAGTCTGGATCGAAGGAATCGAAGCCCCGGACGGTGCCGGCTCCGCTCGCCGAGACACGCAGCGTGAAAGTGGGCGAGGGCTCACCGTGGGCGCGGCCGAGCGTCCGAAATGTCACGTCGCGAAGGAACCGGGCGGAGATCCTAGAGTCCTGATTGACGAAGGACTCTCCAACGTCGATCACCTGGGCGATGACCACCCACTCCGCCGTGCGGCAGACGGTTTCCTCAGTCACGACATTGCCACCGGCGTGAACGACGCCGACCAGGCCGAGAGTCAGCACCCGCGCCATCCCAGGCCGTGGAGCGACGACCAGCGCAACGCGCAGTTGCCCGAGGTCCCGTCCAGCTCGGTGGACACCCGGACGTTGATGACCCCCGCGCTCGACATCGGCTCGCTCAAAGGGTGGAAGATCGGGCTCGTCGTGCCGTCGGAGAACACGGTGCGCTGCTCAGAGAGCCACGAGCCGGGCGTGCGACGGAGGGTAGCCTTGGCCGCGAACGAGGCCAGCAGCACCGGGAGCACGAGGACGGGCCGCGCCCAGGAGAGGCGTGTCACGAACATTTCGTACCTCGCACGCGAACCCTACCGCAAGCGCGAGCGCGACGCCCTGCTCGATGAAGCGCGTCGCCCCGTCAGGGCGGGGCACCCGCCCACACCACGCCCCTCCCCCCTGCACCACCCCGTCGCGATAGCGCGGGGGGATGCGGAGCGAGCGCAGCATCGTCTTCCTGGTCGGCGCCGTCCAGTTCGTCAACATCCTCGACTTCATGATGGTGATGCCGCTGGGGCCCGACTTCGCGCGGGCGCTGGGCCTGCCCGTCGACAAGATCGGCGTGGTGGGCGGGGCCTACACGCTCTCCGCCGCCATCGCCGGGATCGCGCTGTCGCCGGTGCTCGACCGCTTCGACCGTCGCTACGCGCTCGCGGTTTGCATGGCGGGGCTCGGCCTCGGGACGATGCTCGGCGGGGCGGCCACCGACATGGCCACGCTCGTGGCGGCCCGGGTGGTGGCCGGCGCCTTCGGGGGGCCGGCCACCAGCCTCGCGCTGTCGATCGTCGCCGACGTGATCCCCACCGAGCGCCGGGGTCGCGCCATGGGCGCGGTGATGGGCGCCTTCTCGGTCGCGAGCGTGCTCGGGGTGCCCGCGGGGCTGGAAGTAGCGCGCCTCCTCGGCTGGCGCGCGCCGTTCCTCGCGGTGGGCGGGGTGGGCCTCGCCATCACCGCCCTGGTGTACGCGGCGCTCCCCTCGCTCACCGGCCACAAGGGCGGCACGCGTCGCGACACGGCCTCCGACTTCCGCGCGCTCCTCGCCGACTCGACCTCGTGGACCGGCATCGCCACCACGGCGGTGCTCACCTTCTCGGGCTTCGCGGTGATCCCCAACCTCAGCGCCTTCATCCAGTTCAACCTCCAGTGGCCGCGCGAGCACCTGGGCTCGCTGTACATGGCGGGCGGCACCCTCTCCTTCGTGGCGCTCAGGGTGCTCGGGCCCCTCATCGACCGCCTCGGCGTGCTCGCGCTGAGCGTGGGGGGCACCCTGGGCTTCGTCGTGCTCGGCGGCGCCTGGTTCGTGCGCAGCCCGCCGCCCGCGCCGGTGTGGGTGTTGTTCCCGCTGATGATGATCGTGATGAGCGCCCGCAACGTGGCGCATCAAACCCAGATGTCTCGCGTGCCGCCCCCGGCGAGCCGCGCCGCCTTCCAGTCGCTCAACTCCGCCGTGCAGCACCTCGCCTCGGCCGCGGCGGCGATGACGGCCGCGGCGATGCTCAGCTCCCTGCCCGACGGCCGGCTGGTGGGCATGGGCACGGTGGCGACGATGGCCATCGCCGTGGCGGTCGTGGCGCCCGTCCTGGTGGCACGGACGGAGCGGGTGATGCGGGCGCGGTCGCCGGCGTAGCCGGAGCGGTGTCTGCTACTTCTTCTTCCCCACCAGCTCCGCCGGCACCTTCACCTTCGGCACGTTCTCGTCTTTCACCTTGCCCGGGCTCGCTACCGCGCTGATGACCGCCGGGCCCTTCTCGGGGTCGGCGGTGAGGCCCGGGCCGTTGCCGGTGGGGTTGTTCTCCGCCGTCTTGGTCATCAGCTCGTTGGCCACGCCCTCGACCACGCGGGCGATGTCGTCGGAGGCGCCGACCATGTTCTTGAGCGCGTTGTAGACGGCGGAGCGACCTCCGGGCGTGGTGCTCCAGGGCACGAGCTTGGCGAAGTTGCGCTGGAAGTTGTTCCAGGAGTTGCTGCTCGGCCCCGTCGTGAGCGACTTCTGCAGCGCCGAGGGTCCCGCCTTCACGAGCTGCCCGATGCCGAGGCCGATCGCCGAGAGCACCGTGCCCACCGCGCCGTTGAGGAAGAACTCGCCCCAGTTCCAGCCCTCCTTGAAGTAGGCCACGTCGACCACCTGGTCGATGAGCGAGCTGAGGAAGCTGGCCCCGCCCATCACGCCCACCTTGCCCATGAAGCTGAAGCCCGCGAGAGCGCCGCCGCTGCCGATCATGGCCCCCGCGCCGCCGGTAATGGCACCGATGAGGGCGGCCGTCCCCAGCTCCACGAGGTAGTCGCCGAGGTTGTCGAAGGGCTTCACCCCGGTCATCGCCCACATCGACATGTCGTAGGCGAGCTTCGCGCCCACCGCGCAGGCGGCGCCGATGAGCACGCCGGCGAGCAGGCCAGCCGTGCCGGCCGTGGCGATGAGGATCACCGCCACCACGATGACGGCGGCGACGATCGCCAGCGCCTTCTTCCACCAGGGCTGGATCTTGCTCGCCTCGGACTCGGCCGTGGTGGAGATGTCGGACGGGAGCTTGGTGAGCGCCTGCGCGAGCGAGGACTCCACCTTGCCCTTGACGTCGCCGAGCTGCGCCACCATGCCCGCCTTCGCCTCCTCCGCGCCCTTGGCGGTGTTGTCGACGAGGCCTCGCGCGCCCTCGAGCACGCCGGTGGTGATCTCGGAAACCTGGCCCGAGAAGCCGCTGGCCAGCTCGGCGAGCGAGGTGCCCGCGCTCGCAGCCGACTCGCTCATCGCGGCGACAGCGCTGTTTGCGGCCTCGCCCGCGGCGGCGGCGGCCTGGGTGGCAGCGTCGGCGATTGCCGCGAGGCCACGTTGCAGGTCGGCGTCGAGCTGCCCGAAGCCGGCGTCGACGATCTGGTCCATCTGGCCGAGGGCAGCGGCGCGATCGGTCTCCAGCTGCGCCTCGGCCGCGAGCGCGCCCTGGGACAGCTCTCGCTTGTCGGGCACGCCCTCGCCGGTGACGGTGTCCTGGAGGCTGGCGAGCATCGCGTCGAAGGCGGTGTTGAGCGAGCCCTCGCACCCGCGGATCTGCTGCTTCAGCGCCTCGCCCGAGGCGAGGAGGTTCTGCTTCACCGTGGCACCGCGCGCGTCGAGGTCGGCGAGGCTCGCCTGCTCCTCGCCGGCGAGCTGGCTCGTGCCCTGGGCGCGAGCCGTCTCGATGCTGGCGTTGAGCGCGGCGCGTTGTTGTTCCACCTGCGCGCGCGCCTGCTCGGCTGCGCCCACCAGCTGCGCCTTGGCGTCGGCGAGCTGCTGGGTGAGCGCGTCGGACGCGGGGTTGATCATGTCGTCGACCTGCTGGCCGAGGCTCGCCTTGCCCGCGGAGATCTCGTCGGCGATCTTGTTCGCCTCCTCGCGCATCCGGGCGGCGTAGTCGGCGGCCACCTTCTTGGCGGCATCGTGACGGGCGCGGTTGCGGTCGGCCTCGATGTCTTCCCCGCCGCGCGCGAGGTAGGCCGAGGCCTTGCTGTTGCCGGTGGCGGTGGCCTCGCCGGCCTTCTTCTCGCCCACCTGGCGGATGTTGCCGATCTCGGTGTCGAATGCGGTGTTGAAGGCCGCGAGCGTGGTGGTGCGTAGCTCCGCGAGGCGCTTGGCCTCGGCGTCGAAGCCGGTGTCGAGGGCGCCAGTCTGGGTGGTGATCGCGCTGTCGATCGAGGCCAGCGCGGTGACGGCGTGCCCCTCGATCTCGGCCAGCGCGGCCTGGGCGCCCGCCTCCACCTGGGCGCGCGCCTGCGCGAAGCCCGCCGCCACCTGCGCGCGTGCCTGGGCTACCGCGCCATCGACTTGCGACGTCCGCGCGGCCACTTCAGCATCCACGCGGGTGCAGAGGTCGGCGGCATGAGTGCCGGCCTCGGCGCGGCCGATGGCAACCTGGCCGCCGAGGGACGCGAGCGTGGCCTGGGCAAACGCGGCGTGGGCCTCGGGCTTCGCGCCCGTCCAGAGCTGGTAGAGCTCGCCGAGAAAGGGGTCGCCGCCGCCCACGTCGAGGTTGGCCTGGCCGCCGCCGGGGCCACTCGCGAGGGCGGGTC
>Ga0194120_10010217_pt1 | contig 11672 bp, 11 predicted proteins | sample TA2MahCa65mmetaG_FD_148642 | JGI IMG/M metagenome (GOLD analysis project Ga0194120, IMG submission 148642) | Freshwater microbial communities from Lake Tanganyika, Tanzania - TA2015019 Mahale Deep Cast 65m | ecosystem: Environmental > Aquatic > Freshwater > Lake | place: Tanzania: Lake... | reverse complement strand
CCGTGATGTAGGCGGAGGCCGACGACGCAAGGAACATCACGAGCTTGGCGACATCCTGCGCGGTTCCGAGCCGACGCAATGGAATCTTCTGCTCGCGTGAAACGCGCAACGCAGGATCGGCATGTACGGCGTTGCTCATGCCCGCATCAATGAGGCCGGGTGCAATCGAATTCGCGCGGATGCCGTGCGGGCCCCATTCGACGGCCATCTGATTGGTGAGCAGTGCCAAACCTGCCTTGGCGGCCGTGTACGCCCCGCTATTCGGCCCGGGCACGATGCCATTGATCGACGTGATATTGATGATCGTGCCACCTTGCTTGGCTGCAACCATCGCCACTGCCGCTGCGCGCGACGATAAACGCGCCGAGGAGGTTGACGCGTAGCACGGTTTCGAATTCGCTTAGTGGGTGGTCGAGCAGTGGTCCGAATCGGACGATGCCAGCGTTGTTGACCACGAGATTAGGCACGGCACCGAAGCGAACCAGGGCGGCGTCGACGGAGTTCGCATCGGTGACGTCGGCAGAGAGCGCAACCGAACCGGTTGGAACTCCCGAGATACGGCGCTCATCCAAATCGATGAGGCCGAGACGCCAACCAGCCGTTGCCAGGGCGCGGGTGATGGCTTGACCGATGTCGCCCGCTGCACCCGTGACGATTGCGTGACGTAGGGCTTCAGCCACGGGCCAGATTCCACGTGACAGGCACGCTTGACCACGCAGCAATCTTCTCGCCGTTCAAGTAATCGCGCGGGGGTACCGGGGTCAAGTCGACCTTGCGGCCGCGGCACCACAGGTGACGGAATCGCTGTTTGTCACCGAGGATGGAAATGTTCGTGCTCGGGTCACCGTCAAGTACCAGCACGTCTGCCTTGTGGCCCTCAGCAATCACGCCCGTCACGCCGAATTCATCGACTGCGACGGCGTTATCTATCGTGCCGCAACGAATGGCCTCGAGCGGCGTGAGTCCGAGATGTTGGACGAAGACTTCCATCTCGCGGGCATGCCAGTCGCCGTACGGGGTCATCGAGAAGCCGCTCTATGATCCACAGAGCAACTTCACGCCGGCGTCGTACGCGCGGCGCAACTTCTTGCCGGTGTCCTCGAGTTCACCCTCGAAGACCTTTTTGGCGACGGCAGAGGCTCCAACTTTGTCGCCGTAGTCGTGCAGGTTGGCGAGGAAGGTGAACACCGGACCAACGGGAACCTTGTGCTCGATGATGGCATCGAGGGCCTCTTCACCGAGGTTCGAAGCGCGCCAAATGATGTCGACGCCAGCCAGCACGCAGTCGAGCGTGGCGCGGTCACCGCGACAATGGGCGGTGACGCGCACACCCAAATCGTGCGCCGTATCGCAGACGACCTTGAGTTCTTCGCGCGTCCATAAATGAATCTCGCCGCGGCGAGTGGGTATCGAACCCGTGACATGAATCTTGATGATGTCCGCGCCGTCCTTAACTTGGCGGCGCACCACGCGGATCATCTCGTCCTTGCTGCGCACGATTTCGGCGTAGCCAGCCGTGCCTTCATTGGGAATGAGGCGTCCAGCCGTTCCGCCGACGACTGTCATGAGCGCATACGCACCCGAACGCATGTTGGCCCCTTCGATGATGCCGGCATTCACGCAGTCGCGGAGAGCCGGCCCAATATTGAAGAGTCCGTCCACATCCAACATCGATGTGACGCCGGCTTTCAGTACCTTGCGTAAGTTGTACGCGGCAAGCAGGGCCGCGGTTGCCGGCTCGCGATGATGAAAGAGCTCGTCGTTAGTTCCAGGCTCGCCGAGCGTCACATGCACGTGTGCGTCGATGAGGCCAGGCATGATTGTGAGACCACTGCAATCGACTCGCTGTACCGAGCGCGCATACGGTGCGGGAACCGTAAGGGATGAACCGACGCTGGCGGTGACATCCCCGATGAGCAATACATCGACTGCGCCACGCCGCGGGCTGCCCGTTCCGTCGATGACCGAGCCGCCGACCAAGAGGGTCGCCGCATCACGGGAGCCCACTGCTTGGGTGCCTGGAGCGACGGTGGCGGAGAAGAAAACCTCGATTCCCTTGACTGCAGGGTAGCCCCGTGTGGGATGCTGAAACGGACGCACATGGCTTCGCCCCTCGATTCGACACCCCACCTCATCGGACTGTCGCAGCAGGTCGAGCAGGCGCTTGCGGGTGAGCACCCAGAGGTGCTTGCCGCTGTCCGTGATGCGCAAAACACATGGAAGGGATTGCATGATCGGCTCATCGCGATCATTGTCGGGTTCCTCGACGATGCCGTGGAGCACGGGTCAGATCTTGCAGAGCTCCTCGAACGAGTTCGTCTGCGCACGACCGTTGGCGTACCGAACACTGCTACTGCTGCACCTGACCCGCACAAGATTGCAGCACTCCTGCGCAGTCACGGCGCCGTCGGCTCTGTGCACATGACTGAGTCGGCGGTCGTCTTTGAGCACGCGTGTGGCTCGGGACAGCAGTATTGGCGAAATCATCCCGAAACTCCGACGACGCGCGAGGGTGAGGTGCCCGGGGTGCCCGCTGGTCTGCCACGTTACTGCGCCCGTTGCATCGACACGGTGGATGCGCTCGGCACGGCAGGCTGGCTCATTACTCCCCCTGGCTCACTCGAACAGCGATGTCGTTGGACGGTTCCTGTCTCGGTACAACAGAGGGCCAAAGACCCAGTGTGATTCATTCATCTCGGATTCGATACGGGCCGCCACGCATCCACGCCTCGAGATCCGGTCGAACACTCGCGTCGACGAATTCAAAACGATGTCCAGCCGGAGTGCGCAGGTAAGCAAATCGTGAGGGTCGTCCGTCGGCACCAATCAGCCAGGCTTCAAGTGTGTGACCCTGCGACTCGGCGAGCGCGATTGATGCAAGGAGATCATCGGACCAGAATCCGACATGGTGGGGCCCGCCAATGGGGGAAGTTTCCCACACCGAGCCCGTGGCATGTTCCACGAGTTCCACATACATCGGTCCGTCGCAGGAGTACGTGACTTTGATGCTGTGCTCCAACTCTCGTCCGTCGCGGTAGCCAACTTGCACCGTGCGAGTAACGGGGCTCGCCCAACGCAGACCCAAATTGGCGAGCCCCGTCATACCTGACGCAAGTTTTGGAACCACCCAACAGACGTGGTACATCAGCGCGGGCTCAAGCATGCGCACTCACTGTGTCAGCCAACCACCGTCAACGGGAAGTGTGACCCCGGTGATGTAAGACGCGCGATCCGACACGAGGAATTCGGCAGCAGCAGCGCAGTCGTGGACATCGCCGATTCGTCCGAGGGGCACCTTTGACTCAAGCCACGCCCGACCTTGTGGTGTCGCGAGGCGTTCGGCGAGCAGCGGAGTATCGATCGGTCCTGGCGCCAACGCATTGATGCGGATGGAGTGCGGTGCAAACTCGAGGGCCGCAGCCTTCACGAGCATCGGGATACCGGCCTTCGAGGCCACATAGTGCGGCTGGCCGGCCACCGCGCTGAATGAGTTGACGGACCCAATCGCCAGAAACGTGCCGGGGCGGGCACTTGTGATGCAAGCTCGTGCGAATTCACGAATGCCGAGAAAGGTGCCAGTCAGGTTGATGCTGACGACCTCGTTCCACTCGGCGAGGGTGACGTCGATGAACGACCGGCGCACTCGAACGCCGGCGGAATTGATGACCGCATCGAACGGACCGTGCTCGACGATGATGTGGGCCCACGCATCTTCGTCGGTGACGTCGTGGGCGATGATTGTGCTTCCTCCCGCACGGTCGGAGCGCACGATATCCCATCCGACACTGCTCAGATGGTCGGAGATTCCAGCACCGATGCCCGACGCTGCACCGGTTACCAGTGCCCGCGCCATTACCGACTAGCCCAACCGGAAGATAGGTCGTGCGTTGTCGCCGAGTATCGCGACCTGCGAATTTGCGGGAAGACGAAGGCCGGCGAGCAGTTCTTGATAACGGTCCTCGACATCCCAGCCTGCGAAGTTCGAGCCCAACAACACACGATCGCCACCCTCGGTATCGATGAGAAAGCGCAGGGCGTCGGCGTGGTGCACGGCCGTATCAAAGCTCAGTTGTTGCCACATGTCGTCAAAACTCCTCGACAACAGATTGCTGACCCACGGACGTTTGCTGAGTGCCGTCTGGAGGCGACCTTTGTGGTACGGCGAAAAACCGCCGCCGTGGGCGACGTGCACATGCAGGGCAGGGTGGCGGTCAAGCACACCACCGAACAGAAGGTACGAACCGCGATGCCTTCATCCACATTGAATCCGCTGATCACATCTAGTTCCCACTGCGAAAAGAATGGACCGGGATCTTCGTAGACCCCGCGGGGAGCGGAGTGCAGCATGACCGGCACTCCCAACTTTTCGTGTGTCGCCCACAGATCTGCAAAGCACGGGTCAGACAATGGGCGCCCTGCAATGTTCGTGCCGAGGTACGACGCAACAAGACCGAGATCATTGACGGCGCGACGGAGTTCCTCGCAGGATGCTTGAACATCCTGCAACGGGAGGGTCGCGACACCAACCAATTGCGAGTGTATGCGGCACACTTCGGCCATCTGGTTGTTGTGACGACGCGAGAACTCGATGCCATCTTTGGTGGGTGCGTGGTAGAAGTACGTGATTGGGTTCGGCGAAACGAGTTGACGATGAATGCCGAGTGCCTCCATTTTTTCAAGGCGCAGTTGCGGAACTGAAGACGGGCTGTTGGCAAACTTGACATCTTCCAACACGTAGTTGCCCGCTCGAAAGTACTGGGTGCCATCGGCGCGGATTCCCATCTCGGGGCCTGCGGCACCGCAAGTGCCCATCACGCCTGGAAGTAGAATATGAGCGTGTATGTCGACGACTTCGATGACAGGCACAAGACGACTGTAGCGATGCAGTCATGACGGACTCCACGTTCGGATCTCACTCGATACGCGCGACACGTGGCAACCGCGATGCCGGTCAAGCCAAGCTGGATGCCAAGGGCCAACTGTTCGTGCGTGACCGCCTCGGCCTCCTGCTCGATGCCGGTTCATTCGTTGAAGACGGATTGCTGGCGAATGCATCAGCCGCCGACCTTCCCGCAGACGGAGTGGTGACCGGAGTCGGGAGAGTTGATGGACGACCGGTATGTGTGGTCGCCAACGACTCGACGGTGAAAGCGGGCTCGTGGGGCGCGCGAACCGTGGAGAAAATCATCCGTATGACGGAGCATGCACTCAAGCACGAGCTACCGATCTTCTGGCTGATTGACTCAGCAGGTGCACGAATCACCGACCAGGTGGAGATGTTCCCAGGCCGACGCGGGGCGGGGCGAATCTTCGCCAATCAGGTTCGGCTTTCTGGCAAGGTGCCACAGATTTGCTGTCTCTTCGGGCCGTCAGCGGCAGGAGGCGCCTACATCCCGTCGTTCTGCGACATCGTGTTCATGGTCGACAAGAACGCATCGATGTACCTCGGGTCACCCCGCATGGCCCAGGAAGTGATCGGTGAAGACGTCACGTTGGAGGAAATGGGCGGTGCGCGTATGCACACGTCCGTATCGGGATGCGCAGACAATCTGGCATCCAACGACGCGAATGCGATTGACCAGGCACGAACCTACTTCTCTTATATGCCGACGAATTGGCGGGAGACACCCGAAGCTGTGTTTGCACAACCGCCCGCGCTGGGTCTTGATCGAAGTGTGCTTCCCGACAACGAGTCCGCCGGCTACGACATGCACCGCCTCATCGAGCGAATCGTCGACGAAGAGAGTTTCTTTGCCATCAAGCCTGACTGGGCGACGGAACTCATCACGGGTGTGGCCCGTCTCGACGGTCATGTCGTTGGCATCGTGGCCAATAATCCACAGCAAAAGGGCGGCGTGCTGTTCATCGATTCGGCGGATAAGGCCGCGCGATTTATCTGGCTCTGCGATGCATTCAACATTCCCCTCATCTTTCTCGCCGATGTTCCAGGTTTCATGATTGGCACCCAGGTGGAGCGGCAAGGCATCATCAGACACGGTGCAAAGATGATTACAGCGATCACCGACGCGACGGTTCCCAAGTTATGTGTGGTAGTGCGCAAGGCGTACGGTGCCGGTTTGTACGCGATGAGTGGGCCGGCTTTCGACCCGATTGCGACCATCGCGCTGCCCACCGCCAAGATCGCAGTGATGGGGCCGGAGCCGGCGGTCAATGCGGTGTACGCAAATCGCATCGCAGCAATCAACGATGAGCAGGAGCGACGGAAATTCGTGGACGATCGGCGCCGCGAATACGAGGCCGACGTCGACCTCCTTCGACTGGCGAGCGAACTCGTCATTGACGCCGTCGTGGACTTCCCCGAACTTCGTGAGGACATGATTCGACGTCTACGCGTCGCTGATCCCGTGGATCGCGACAAAGTGGCCAAGCGCCACGGCGTTCCGCCCGTTTAGACCACGCGTCTACGTCTTCACCCCACGGTCTACGATTGCGGCAGCGCGCATGACCGCAGTCCAGTTCCGGCTGTCCGATCGATATACCCGCGAGTCGGCCGAGGTGTTCATGTCGGGTTTGCATGCGCTCGCGCGGATTCCGATCGAACAACTCATCGTCGATCGTCGCTTTGGGCGCAACACTGCCGCCTATGTATCCGGGTATCCGGGCTCGCCAGTCGGTGGTTTCACCGATGTGCTCGACGAAGCATTTCAGATTCGTGCCGACCTGCCGCTGACGCATCGCATGGCGCTGAACGAAGAATACGCAGCCACTGCCGTGATGGGTTCGCAACTTGCTGCTGCGCGAGCCGACGCCCGCTATCAGGGGGTCATCGGGATGTGGTACGGAAAGGCTCCAGGGGTTGATCGAGCCCTCGATGCGTTGCGTCATGGTTGCTATGTGGGCGCGGCACCGCTTGGCGGGGTCGTGTGCGTTGTAGGTGATGATCCGAGTGCAAAGAGTTCGAGTCTTCCGTCTTCCTCGGCGGGGGTGATGGCAGACCTGCACATTCCTGTTCTGTATCCCGGATCGCCGCGCGAGGCGCTTGATCTCGGGCGCCATGCAATCGCGTTGTCGCGTGCGACTGGATTATGGACCGCCCTGAAGATTGTTGCCGACGTCGCAGACGGTACGGAGAGTTTCGATCTCAACCCGGATCGCGTGAATCCAATCATCCCGCTTGTGAACGGGGAACCGTACCGTCATCTTCCGGATGGGAAGTTACTGACACCGCGAACCATTGAGATCGAGAAGGAGATATTCGAGGTTCGGTATCCGTTGTCAATTGAGTATGCGCGGCTCAATCAACTGAATCGGGTGACGGCGTCCGCCGAAGATGCAGAGGTTGGCATCGTTGCCTCGGGCATTACCTATCACGAAGTGCGAACAGCGTTGCGCAGGCTCGGGCTGGCGAGCGATGGCGAGATTGCAGGTGCAGGGATTCGCTTGTTCAAGATGCTGATGCCTTTGCCATTCGACGCGCAGTCGGTGCGCGACTTTGCGACGGGGCTCAGTGAGATCATCGTCGTTGAGGAGAAGAGTCCAAATGTTGAGACTCTCATCAAGGACGCGCTCTACGCGCAACTAGACCAACCGATCATCGTCGGTAAGCACGATGCAATGGGCAAACCCTTGTTCCCCGGTTACGCGAGCCTCGTGGCAGATACCATCGCCCAGCATCTGTTCACGCGGCTGGCTCCGCGGCTCGGCGACCGATTGCGTGCACCACGGGAAAAACGGGGGAAGATTCCGTTGGAGGTCGAGCGGACCCCCTTCTTAGTTGCTCGGGCTGTCCCCATAATCGTTCCACGCGAGTGCCCGATGAAATGTCGGTTGGTGTAGGAATCGGTTGCCACTCGCTGGTCTTGGCGATGTCCGATGAGCGAGTCGGCAATCTCGTCGGACTCACCCCGATGGGTAACGAGGGTATGCAGTGGGTGGGCATGTCGCCGTATGTCGAGTTGCCACACATCGTGCAGAATCTCGGCGACGGCACCTTTTGTCACAGCGGTCGCCTCGCAATCGGAGCAGCCGTTGCCTCCGGTGTGAACATGACGTACAAACTGCTCTACAACGACGCGATCGGTATGACTGGTGGTCAGCGACCAACGGGGCGCGCGGAGGTGACGTCGATCGTGCGGCAGCTACTGGAAGTCGGAGTTGTGCGATTACTCATCACCACCGACGATGTCACGAAATGCGACGACGTTTCGCTGCCGACTGGTGTCCAGGTCTGGTCGCGACAGCGTCTCGACGAGGCCCACCGCGTCCTTGCGCAAGAACAGGGGGTGACCGCGCTGATACACGATCAGACTTGCACGGCAGAAGCTCGGCGGTTGCGCAAGCGCGGGCTACTAGCCACCCCGAGTAAGCGAATCGTGATCAATCATCGCATCTGCGAAGGATGCGGACACTGCGGTGAAATCAGCAACTGTCTCTCCGTGCAGCCCTTCGAAACCGACTTCGGACGTAAGACACGAATCGACCAGACCACTTGCAACTTCGACTACTCGTGCGTTGAGGGTGACTGTCCCTCATTCGTTGAAATTGATGTGGAAGCCCGCCGTCTACGACCCCGACGAGCAAGAGGAGCGGCTGGTCAGCCCAACGATGCACTGAACCGCGCGCTCGACACACATCTGCCTGCCCCGGTCGTGCGGGTGCGTGACGACTACTTCAACGTACGACTGACGGGCGTCGGTGGCACGGGGGTAGTAACGGTCGCTCAGGTGCTCGGCACGGCGGCGATGCTCGATGGGTTGGACGTGCGAGGTCTCGACCAAACGGGGCTGTCGCAGAAAGCAGGTCCGGTCGTGAGCGACCTCCGATTCGCCCGCAATCGTGAAGATAGTGCCAGCCGAATCGGGTCGTTCGAGGCCGACGTTCTGATTGCACTAGATCAGTTGGTTGCTGCGTCTCCCGCCGGTCTCGATGCGCTGTCGTCGATGACGATTGTCGTCGGTTCCTCGTCAACGAGCCCCACGGGGGCGATGATCGCCCATCCCGAATTGCAAGCACCGTCTCCCGTTCGTCTGGCCGACCGTATTGCCCGAGTCTCGGATGCCTCACTACAGAAGTGGGTTGATGCATCCGCCACGACCACGAAACTGCTGGGCAATGCAGTGACGGCAAATGTGTTCGTCATGGGGATGGCAGTGCAGTTTGGAGCCTTGCCATTATCGATCAACAGTGTGGAGGAGGCATTACGGTTGAATGGGGCCGCGGTCGATACGAACTTGCGTGCCTTCCAACTCGGGCGTCTCGCAATAGCGCGACCTGACGTACTCAAAGGGACCTTGGCAGCGGTGCAAGGAGCATCAATCGCAGTGCCACTGTGGGTGAGCCAAGCAGTTGCCCCACTTCAGCTCTCGGTTGAAAACTCCATACGAGTCGAGCGATACGCGAACGATCTCATCGGTCACAGCAATATCGCTTACGCAAAGCGCTACTTGGCATTGGTCGAGCGTGCCGCCCACGCCGACTCAGAACTCGAAGCGCAGTCGGAGTTTGTTGGCCAGGTCATTGAGCAGGGGTACCGCCTCATGGCGTATAAAGACGAGTACGAGGTGGCCCGATTGCTCGTGCTCGATGATCAGCAACTTGCTGTTCGCAGCATCGCTGGCGAACGCCGGCGCATCTCGTTTTTGTTGCACCCGCCCTTGCTTCGTGCGCTCGGAATGCAACGCAAGATTCGCCTAGGGGAGTGGACGTTGCCCGTCTTTCGGTGTCTCGCCATGCTGAAAGTGCTACGCGGTACGGCCTTCGACATTTTTGGTCCTACGAAATTGCGTCGCAAGGAACGTCAGTTGCGCGACCAATACGAGCAACTCATCAACTCAATCTGTAGCAATCCCTCACTTCGCACGCTGGTTGATGCCGTGCGTCTCGCAGCACTGCCAAACCTGATTCGCGGGTACGAGGACATCAAAATGGCGCGTATTGAACAATACGAGCGGGAGTTAGCTAACAGGTAGACCGAGGTTGCGGGCGATGACCATTCGCTGGATTTCGCTCGTGCCCTCACCAATCTCCAGGATTTTGGCATCGCGGTAGAAGCGGGCGACTGGGCTGTCCTCAATGAATCCGCTTCCGCCCAGCACTTGTGTGGCGACGCGAGTTGCACAGACCGCTGTCTCAGTTGAGTACAACTTGGCCATTGATGCCGCCTGCCCGCACGGTTCGCCCGCATCCTTAAGGTATGCCGCCTTGTAGGTGAGGTTCGCGGCATTTTCGACGGCGACGGCGAGATCGGCAAGCTGGAAGGCGACGCCTTGATTGCGACCGATCGGGCCGCCGAAGGCCTGCCGTTCCTTGGCATACTCTGTTGCGATTTCCAGACAGGCTCGCGCGCATCCGACGGCGAGTGCGGAGATTCCGATACGACCGTCGTCAAGGATGGCGAGGAAGTTCTTTAACCCGTCGCCTTCCCTGCCGAGCAGGTGTTCGTCGGCAAGCACGACATCATCCATCGACAGTCCATGTGTGTCGCTCGCATGCCAACCGAGTTTTCGGTAGGGCGGCTCGACGGTGAGACCGGGTGTCCCTGCCTCCACCACAAAACTCGTGATTCCTGCCTCTGCACGGGCAGTAACGGTGATGATCGACGTGATCGGTGTTCCCGAATTGGTGATGAAGGCCTTGCTGCCGTTGAGCACCCACGCACCGTCGCGACGTTTGGCAGTGGTGCGCGTGGCACCAGCGTCGCTACCCGCATCAGGCTCGGTGAGGCCGAATGCGCCGAGTGTCTTGCCCGCGACGAGGTCGGGTAGCCAGCGTTCCTTTTGTGTTTTGGTCCCGAAACGAAAGATCGGATTTGCACCGAGCCCCACCCCGGCCGACAGCGTGATGCCAATTGACTGATCGATGCGTCCGAGTTCTTCGATCGCGACACAGAGCGAGATGAAGTCACCGCCGCTGCCGCCCCACTCCTCCGGGAAGATGAGACCGAACAGTCCGAGTTCGGCCATCTTTGCTACTGCGTCGAGGGGGAATGACTGGTCCTCGTCCCAGCGCGCCGCGTGCGGAGCAATCTCTTTCTCGGCAAAGTCACGCACCACCCGTCGGAAGGTCTCGTGCTCTTCAGAGAGTGAGAAACTCATGGGCCCCCGAATTGGTGAGTAGCAGAACAAGATTGTGGCTCAATTGCACCTTGAACTTAGCAGTACCGCCTTAAGGACCGAGTTCGGCGAGTAATCTTTCAGAATGTCGATGAGTGAATTCGAGCGCTCGAAAGAGACGCAAACAGGGGGCCAAGTGGACCGCACCAAAAGAGATGGCTTCCAAGCACTTGGTATTGCAGTCATATCAGCGATCTCGATTGTCGTGGTGTTCTTACACTTCACACAGTGAGGTGTCAGATCCAACTGAACCGACAACTACTCTCAAGTCGATATCACAGACCCGGCTCAATTCGTGGCAGAAAAGGCAGCGCGTGCAGTGTTGACACATGATGAAGCGGTCGCCGAGATGCGGCACGTGTTGAGTGGCGGGCAGTCCGCCGAGCAGATTCGCGAGTTCTTGCTCGCCTACAACGCTCGCGAGGCGACAGCGGAAGAGCTGGGTGGCTTTCTGCAGGCCGTGCGTGAGGCTGCCACGCCGATCGAACTGGCACCACAGATCGCGCGTCGCACAATTGACATCGTCGGCACCGGGGGCGACAAGAGCGGCTCGGTCAACGTCTCGACGATGGCGTCGCTCGTTGTCGCCGCGGCGGGAGT
>Ga0194120_10010215_pt1 | contig 11675 bp, 13 predicted proteins | sample TA2MahCa65mmetaG_FD_148642 | JGI IMG/M metagenome (GOLD analysis project Ga0194120, IMG submission 148642) | Freshwater microbial communities from Lake Tanganyika, Tanzania - TA2015019 Mahale Deep Cast 65m | ecosystem: Environmental > Aquatic > Freshwater > Lake | place: Tanzania: Lake... | reverse complement strand
TGTTGGTTGGAAAAAATCCAGGGTTTGCCAACAGGATAAAGGCGTTTCTCGCCCCGTTCCCCGGATCAGGGGCCGTAGCTCAGATGGGAGAGCGCCTCGTTCGCAATGAGGAGGTCAGGGGTTCGATTCCCCTCGGCTCCACCACTTCATTCCCGTGGTGAACCCCTGTCATTAGGTTTGCGCGCGGTCGCGCGCGGGGTTCGATTCCCCTCGGGCATCCACCACTTCATTCCCGTGGTGAACCCCTGTCATTAGGTTTGCGCGCATGCGCGCGCGGGGTTCGATTCCCCTCGGGCATCCATCACTTTTCCCCGTGGTGAACCCCTGCCGTTAGTTTTGCGCACTTTCCTGCGCGGCGATTACGTCACCCGGAAATTCTTGAACTGCCAGGGGTCCGAGGCGTCGACGGATTCCGGGAACAGCCGCCCGCGGTCCTTCAAGGGCGTCCAGTCGGAATAGGCGCCGACCACTTCGCCCAGATAGGGGCGGCAGATCTCGAGAATGCGGGCGTGGTCCATGCTGTCGGCCTCGATCACGCCGGCCTGCGGGTTCTCCATGGCCCAGATCATGCCCGCCATGACCGCGATGCAGACCTGCAGGCTGGTGGCGTTGTTGTGGGGAGCCAGGCGGCGGGTTTCCTCGGTCGTCAGGCGCGAGCCGTACCAATAGGCGCCCTTGGCGTGCCCCATCAGAAGCACACCCAGCTCGTCCATGCCGCCGGCGATCTCGTCCATCATCAGCCGCTTGCTTTTCTGCAAGTGCCAGTTCTTGCCGGCGAGTTCATGCAGCGACAGAACCGCGTCGTCGCAGGGGTGATAGGCGTAATGGACGGTCGGCCGGTACAGGACCTTGCCCTTCTCGGACACGGTGTAGTAGTCGGCGATCGAGATGGATTCGTTGTGGGTAACCAGGAACCCGTGATAGGGCCCCTCCAGCGGCGTCCAGCTTCGCACCCGCGTTCCGGCGCCGGGCCGCATCAGATAAATTGCCGCGTCGCAGCCGAATTCATGATGGCGTCCGTCCTCGGGGAAGTGGCGCTCGTGCGTGCCCCAGCCGAGCTCGGACGGCTGCGAGCCTTCGCCGACGAAGCCGTCCACCGACCAGGTGTTGACGAATTCGTCGGGCTTCTTGGGGTGGGTGGCGACCTGGGTATCGCGTTCGGCGATGTGAACGACCTTGATGCCGAGATCGCGGGCCAGTTTCGCCCAGCCCTTCCGGTCGCGCGGGATCTCGGCCTTGTGCCCGGTGTCGCGGGCGATGGTCAGCAGCGCTTCCTTGACGAAATGCGAAACCAGGCCGGGGTTGGCGCCGTGGGTCAGCACCGCGGTCGGGCCGCCGGCATACGCGGGCGCCAGCGCCAATGCGGATTCGCGCAACGCATAATTGGACCGCTGCGAGGGTGTCAGGTTGGGGTCGGTGTATCCGCCGGCCCAGGGTTCGATGCAGGTGTCGAGATAGAACGCGCCCGCCGCGTGGGCCAGTTCGATCAGGGCGACCGACGAGACATCGACGGAAAGATTGAGCAGGAAATCGCCCGCGCGCAGCAACGGGCCCAGGACGGCGCGGTAATTGGTGTGGTCCAAGGGGGTGACGCGGAACGCGACCCCGAATTCCTTGGCAACATCGCGGCCGCGTTCCTCGGCGGTGACGATGACGATGTTTTCATGGGGTATGTCGATGTGGCGCAGGATCAGGGGCAGGACGCCCTGGCCGATCGAGCCGCAGCCGATCATGACGATCCGGCCCTTGTAGGCGATGTGCTTCTTCTTCATCTCTTTGGGATTTCCTCGGGTTCGCATGCGTCCCGCCCATGATCGGGGCGGGGCGCCTTTCCATTCGCAAGCGGGCACACTATCGGGGGAGTCGGGCGAAAAGTATAGAGCGAAGACTCGTCCGCGATTTGGCTCGGCGCGCGAGCAGCAGCGAGCACCCGCGGCGGCCGAGGCGGCGAGCGATCAGCCCGGCATCGGGCAGGGAATCGGGGGCGCCGGCGGCGGGGACGACCACCAGGCCGGCTCCGCGCGCCGCCGCGCCGCGGCAGATGTCGGGTTCTCCGCCGGGCCAATGCAGGAAGGAAACCCGCGAATCGGGATAAAGGTCGGCCAGGCGGTCTTCCGCCAGCTTGGCGCGCTCGGCGCTTGCCAGGGCAGCAGGCCGGCTGCGGGCAAGGGCGAGGTCGCATCGGTCATAGTTCGGCCTCGATCCGCTCCATGTCCTCGTCCGACAGTCCGAAATGATGTCCGATCTCGTGAATCAGGACGTGACGGACGATGTGGTAGAGGTTTTCGCCGGTTTCGCACCAGTAGTCGAGGATGGGCCGGCGATAGAGAAAGATCATATCGACGTCATGGGGGACGTCGCCGACGCTCTTGCGGTCCAGCGACACGCCGCGATAGAGGCCGAGCAGGTCGAACGGGCTTTCCAGACCCATATCGCGTTCCGTTTCCGCATCGGGAAACTCCTCGATGCGGATAGGCACGGCGGTCACATGTTGGCGCAGGTGCTCGGGCAGGGTCGCCAGGGCCTTGCGGGCCAGTTGCGCCAGATCGGCGGCGTCGGGCGGGGTTTGGAACAAGGGGCTCAACGGGGGTGTCCTCCGGGTCCGCCCGTGAAGATTAGACCGCCTTGAGAACCGAGCCAAGCGCTCCCATCTTGACGCAGGTCAAGCAGAAGGCTTTTTCCAGGGGCGGAAACAGGAGGGATTCATGGCGCAAAAGTTATCGGGCGAGGTTCGCGCGCGCCTTCCGGCGGAATTACCGGAATGGCGTGCCGTCGAGGGGCGGGATGCCATCCGGCGCGAATTCACGTTCCGCGATTTCAACGAGGCCTTCGGTTTCATGACCCGCGTGGCGCTGGCCGCCGAACGCATGGACCACCACCCCGAATGGAGCAACGTCTATAACCGGGTCGAGATCGTCCTTTCGACCCACGATTGCGGGGGCTTGAGCGAGCGCGACGTCGCGCTGGCCCGCGCCGTCGAACGGATTATTTCGGCGAAAGCCTAAGCGCCCCGTCCAGGCGGATGTTGACGCCGTTCAGCATCGTATTGCCGACGATGTGCATGACCAGATCGGCGAACTCGGCCGGATCGCCGAGACGCGACGGGAACGGAACCGATTCGCCCAGGGCCTTCTGCGCGTCCTCGGGAAGGCCGAACATCATCGGCGTGGCGAACAGGCCGGGCGCGACGCCGACCACGCGAATGCCGTTCTTGGACAGATCGCGCGCGACCGGCAGGGTCAGCGAGGCGATCCCGCCCTTTGAAGCGGCATAGGCCGCCTGGCCGATCTGTCCCTCGAAGGCGGCGATGGAAGAAGTATTGACGATCACGCCGCGTTCGCCGTCGGCAAGCGGCGTGGCCTTGACCATCTCGGTGGCGGCCAGGCGCAGGATATTGAACGTTCCGACCAGATTGACGTTGATGATGCGGGCGAATTTATCCAGCGCGTGCGGGCCGTCCTTGCCGACGGTGCGCGCCGCCGCCCAGATGCCGGCGCAGTTGACGTTGATGCGCAGCGGCGCGCCCAGCGCCTTGACGGCCTCGGCGACGGCGGCTTCGGCGGCGCGGGCGTCCGACACGTCGCAGGCCAGGGCCACCCCGCCGATTTCGCGGGCGACCTTCTCGGCGTCTTCCTTCTTCAGGTCGAGAACGGCGACGCGGGCGCCGGCCTTGGCCAGGGCTCTGGCCGCCGCCGCGCCCAGTCCCGACGCTCCGCCCGTGACGATCGCCGCGCATCCTTTGGGATCCATGTTCGTCGCTCCTTGTCGTTGCCGGTTCTTGTGCCGGAAGGGCCCGGCCGGAGCCGCGCTTTTAGCACATCGGCGGGCGGTTGCGAAGGCGGGTCAAGGGTTCCATACTGACGGGCAAAACCGCAAGACAGGGAGCCTCGGAACATGCATTACGTGGTCATCGCCCACGACGGCACAGACGAAAAGGCGCTGGACCGCCGGATGAAGGCGCGCGAGGCGCACCTGGCCGGCGCCAAGCAGATGAAGCAGGACGGCCGGATGCTGATGGGCGGCGCGATGATGGACGACGCCGGCAAGATGATCGGTTCGGTCATGGTGGTGGATTTTCCCGACCGTGCCCGGCTGGACGCCTGGCTGAAGAACGACCCCTATACCACCGGCGACGTGTGGCAAAAGATCGAGGTCAGGCCCTACCGGATCGCCGGGCTTTCCTGAGGAGGAGGGGAGTCGCCGCCGTGACCGAACAGCCGCTCTGGGCGCCTTCGCCGACAAGGATCCGGGACGCCAACCTGACCCGCTTCATGGCGCGGGTCGAATCGGACTGGGGCGTTTCCGTTTCCAACTATGCCGCGCTACACCGGTTCTCGGTGACCGAGACGGAAAAATTCTGGGTTTCGGTGCGGACCTTCGCCGGTCTCAGGGCGGAAACGTGGGGCGAGGCGGTTCTGCGGGACGGCGGGCGCATGCCCGGCGCGGTTTTCTTTCCCGGCGCGCGGCTGAACTACGCCGAAAACCTTCTTTCCCGCGACGACGACACGGATGCCTTGGTGTTCTGGGGCGAGGCGGGCGCGCGGCGCAAGATGAGCTGGCGCGAGTTGCGCCGCGAGGTCTCGCGCATGGCCGCGGCCCTCGAAGGCGTCGGGGTTCAGGCCGGCGACCGCGTCGCGGGATACTTGCCCAACATGCCCGAAGCCGTCGTCGCCATGCTGGCCGCCGTCAGCCTGGGCGCGACGTGGTCGTCGTGCTCGCCCGATTTCGGCGTGCAGGGCGTGTTGGATCGCTTCGGCCAGATCGATCCGGTGGTGCTGTTCGCGGTGGACGGATATTCCTACGCCGGCAAGGTCCACGATTGCACCGCCAAGACCGCCGAGATCGTTCAACGCCTGCCGACGATCAAGAAGGTGGTGGTCGCCGCGTATATGGGCGGCGGCGGCTTGATCTCGGCCATCCAGCGCGCGGAAAGCTGGGAAAAATTCACGCAGCCGTTTCCGCCCGGGCCGATCAGGTTCCGCCAGATGCCGTTCGGCCACCCGCTTTATATATTGTATTCGTCGGGCACCACCGGCGCGCCCAAGTGCATCGTCCACGGCGCCGGCGGCATGCTGCTGAAGCACGCGGTCGAACAGAGTCTGCACGCCGACATCAGGCCGGGCGACCGGGTCTTCTTTTTCACCACGCTCGGCTGGATGATGTGGAATTGGCTGGTTTCGGCGCTGGCGACGGGGGCGACGATACTGCTCTACGACGGCTCGCCCTTCCATCCCAGCCCCAACATCCTGTTCGACTTTGCCGACGCCGAGAAGATGACTTTATTCGGCACCTCGGCCAAATTCCTGGACGCGCTGCGCAAGGCGGGGCTGGAACCGAGAAAGACCCATCGGCTCGATTCGGTGCGTTATCTCGCTTCGACCGGCTCGCCGTTGGTCGCCGAAGGGTTCGATTACGTCTACGACAAGATCAAGACGGACGTGCACCTGGGCTCGATTTCCGGCGGCACCGACATCGCCGGCTGTTTCGTCGGCAGCGATCCGACCGGGCCGGTCTGGCGGGGCGAGATCCAGGCGGCGGGGCTGGGCATGGCGATCGAGGTCTTCGACGACGACGGCCGCCCGCTGCCCAACGGGGCCAAGGGCGAACTGGTCTGCACCAAGCCGTTTCCCACGCTGCCCCTCGGGTTTCTGAACGATCCGGATAACAAGAAGTACCGCGCGGCCTATTTCGACCGCTTCCCCGATGTCTGGTGCCACGGCGATTGGATCGCGCGCACCGAGCACGGCGGCTATGTCATCTACGGCCGCTCCGACGCGACGCTCAACCCCGGCGGCGTGCGCATCGGCACCGCCGAGATCTATCGCGTGGTGGAAACCATGGACGAGGTCGCGGAAAGCATCGTCATCGGCCAGGACTGGGACGACGACGTGCGCGTCGTGTTGTTCGTGGTGCTGAAAAAGGGCGTCGTTCTCGACGACGCGCTGCGCGAAAAAATCCGCCGCGCGGTGCGCGAACGCTGCACGCCGCGCCACGTGCCGGCGCGCATCGTCCAGGTGACCGACATTCCCCGCACCAAAAGCAACAAGATCACGGAACTGGCCGTCCGCGACGTGGTCCACGGGCGCCCGGTCAAGAACAAGGAAGCGCTGGCCAACCCCGAAGCCCTCGATCTTTACAGGGACTTGCCGGAACTGAAGAGCTGACCCGCGTTTTTGTCCGGGCTCGGCGGCTGGTCAAGGAATGCGGGGTCGCCTATGCTTCGGCCTCGTTTCGCCGGGCTCGCGGGGGCCCGGCTTTTGTCGAGGTGGTCCGATCATGCCGGCAGCCGTGTGGATGGTGGTGGTCGCGGGCGCGCTGGTCGTTTCGATCGGCATGGGCGTGCGCCAGACCTTCGGGCTTTTCCTGTCGCCGATGGCGGTGGACCTGGGCTTTGGGCGCGAGACCTTCGGTTTCGCGCTGGCCATCCAGCAGATCATGTGGGGCGCGTTCCAGCCGGTGATGGGCGCGGTGGCCGACCGGTACGGCTCGGGCCGCGTCGTCGTCATCGGCCTAGTTGGGTACGTCATCGGCCTTCTGGTGATGAGCGAGACGGCTGCTTCGTGGCATTTGCAGTTGGGCGTCGGCTATCTGGTCGGCTTCGCGCTGTCGGGCACGACGTTTGCCGTGGTGCTGGGCGCGGTCGGGCGCGTGGTTGCGCCGGAAAAACGCGGGCTCGCCTTCGGCTTGGCGACCGCGGGCGGGTCTTTCGGGCAATTCATCATGGCGCCCGTCGGCCAGCAGTTGATCGCCTGGGCGGGCTGGCGCGAATCCCTGCTGATCATGGCGTTTTTTATCGCGCTGACGCTGCCGCTGGCCTATGCCCTGCGCGGGCGCGCGGCGGCGCTGCCGGCGGGCCAGCGCGAACAGACCCTGACCGAAGCGGTGCGCGAGGCCGCCGGGCATTCCGGCTTCTGGTACCTGACGCTCGGGTTCTTCGTTTGCGGCTTCCAGGTGGTGTTCATCGCCGTGCATCTGCCGGCCTATGTCGGCGATCTCGGCCTGCCGGCGGCGGTGGGGGCGATGGCGCTGGCCTTGATCGGATTCTTCAACATCATCGGCAGCTGGGGTTGCGGGGTTCTGGGCAACAAGCGCTCGAAGAAATACCTGCTCAGTCTTTTATATGTGCTCCGCTCCGTCGTGACGGTGGCCTTCCTCTTCGCGCCCAAGACGGACTGGGTGATTTACGCGTTCGCCTCGGCGATGGGTTTGCTGTGGCTGGGCACCGTGCCGCTGACCAGCGGCCTGGTGGCGCAGATCTTCGGGGTGCGCTACATGGCGACGCTGTTCGGCATCGTCTTCTTCAGCCATCAGGTGGGAAGTTTCCTGGGCGCGTGGCTGGGTGGGCGGCTGTTCGATATGACCGGATCGTATGACCTGATGTGGTGGATTTCGGTTGCGCTCGGGATCGCGGCGGGCATTCTGCACCTGCCGATCGCGGACAAGCCGGTCGAACGGCTGAAGGTGCAACCCGCGTAGGCGGAGGGTAAAAACAAAAAAACGGCGCCCCAAGGGGGCGCCGTTTGGGTTTTTAGATGAAAGGGGGATCACGGCTTGATGTAGGCGTAACCCTTGGACTGCAAGATGGCCAACTCGGCGACGCCGGAGGGCACGATGTCGCCCTCGCTTACGTCAAAAAGATCCTTCTTGTAGTCGATCTTGCGTCCCACAAGGGTGTTCTTGCACACTGCGAAGTCGACTTGTTGGGCCTTCAGGCCCTTGACGCGATCCTGAATCTTGGGGTCGGTCTTGGCGTCCTTGAGGATTTCAAGGCCGTCGCCGTGCATCACGACCTTGAGGTCGATTTTGTCGGCGCCAACGGCATTGATGTGGTTCTGGATGTTGCCCATGGCGGCCATGTAGGCGGCGCCCTTCTCGCCGCCCTTGTAGTTGATGTGATAGACGACTTTATGCTTCGGCGGATTTTGGGCCGTCTCGCAGGCGCTGAGCACGCCCGCCACTGCAATCGCCAGAATGGCGATAATGATGTTTTTCACGAGCTTCTCTCCCTAATTCATGAATCTCAATCCGGGCATCCCACCCGAACGGGTGTTTTGCAGATTTTTACAGGGCCGTGAAGCCATAAAATACTGGAATACTACGCGGGCGCGGCGGACCCGCGGCGCGGTTCGCCCCGCGGAATCCCTGGAATAACCTGAATTACATTACGGCCTTATGGCGAGGACCACTTTTCCCGACGATTTTCGCCCCTGCAGCAAGGCGAACGCCTCGCCGATTCTTTCCAAAGGCAGCACGTGCGAGGCATGGGGCTTCAGCGCCCCCTCGCGCCACCATTGGAACAACGCTTGGAATTGCGCGCGGAATATTTCGGGGCGGATGGTCTGATAGGCCCCCCAGTAGTACCCGATCACGGTGATGTTCTTGACCAACAGGATATTGGCCGGGATCGGCGGAACCTCGCCGCTGGCGAAGCCGACCACCAGGATGCGGCCGTCGGGGGCGGTGGACCGCAGCGAGGACTCGAACACCTTGCCGCCGACCGGATCATAGACGACGTCGGCGCCGCGGCCATGGGTCAGGGCCTTGACGCGCGCGCGCACGTCCTCGGTCCTGTAGTCGATCAGGTGGTCGGCGCCGTGGGCCTTGGCGATGGCCAGCTTGTCCGCGCCGCCGGCGGTGGCGATGACGGTGGCGCCGATCTTCTTGCCGATCTCGACCGCGCTCAAGCCGACGCCGCCCGCCGCGCCGTGAACGACCAGGACCTCGCCGGCCCGCAACCGCGCGCGGTCCGTCAGCCCGATGTACGAGGTGCCGTAGACGATGGGAAACCCGGCGGCGGTGACGAAATCCATCCCGGCGGGGATCGGGTAAACGCAGTCCTCGGGCGCGACGATTTCCTCGGCGAAGGCGCCGTGGCCGAGATGAGCCATCACCCGGTCGCCGGGCTTCACGCCCGTCACGCCGGGCGCGACCTCGACGACTTCGCCCGCGGCCTCGGCGCCGGGCACGAAAGGCGGCTCGATCTTGACCTGGTAGGATCCCTTCATCGCCAGGGTGTCGGCGAAATTGAGCGCGGCGGCGTGAACCCGGACGCGCACGCCTTTTTCGATCATGGCCGGGGCGGGGAAATCCTCGACCGTCAGGCCGTCCACGCCATTCAACGCCTTGCACACCGCCGCCCGCATGAACCCGTCCCGTTTCCCGCCTTGAAAGGACGGCGATTATGGCCGACGCTATGTCCCAAGAAAAGGAGCGGCGGCGAAAAATCATGCGCGGTTATTTCGGCATCGGCATCGAAGGCGCCAGCAAGGCCATGAACGTCGGCGCGCTGTTCCGCACCGCGCATGCCTTCGGCGCCGGCTTTGTCTTCACCGTCGCCGCCGACTACGATGAACGGGAGGGGGGCCGGGCGGATACCTCGGACGCCACCGGCAACGTTCCTTTCTACGCCTTTCCCGACGCCGAGGTGCTGCTGCTGCCCAAGGATTGCGCCCTGATCGGGATTGAGCTTCTGGACGATGCTGTCGAATTGCCCAGCTTTCGCCATCCGCACCGGGCGGCCTATGTGCTGGGGCGCGAGCGGGGCAGCCTGTCCAGCGGGATGATCGCGCGGTGCGATTACATCGTCAAAATTCCGACGGCCTTTTGCGTCAACGTCGGCTTGGCGGGCGCGATCGTGATGTACGACCGGGTCCTGACGTTGGGCCGGTTTCCGCCGCGCCCGGTGCGCGCCGGCGGTCCAACCGAGAAACTGCCCAAGCACGTTTATGGCCCCCCGGTCCTGGGCCGCAAGGCGGCCAAATATCGCGCGTCGCCGCCGCGCGACGAATAATTCCTAGAATGTTTCCGCCAGCCGGATGACGCCGACGGTCTTTCCGGCGGCGTTCGTGATCGGCTGTTCGCGCCAGGGGGCAAGCGCAGTTTCGGCCGAGTGCGAAAGATCGGCGAAGCGGGCGAGCAGTCCGGCCATGAGAGGGGCCGAAGCGCGGCCCGCGCCGTCTTCGATCTTGACGGCGATGCCGAGCCCCGAGGCCGGCAGCGCGGCGGCGTGCACGCCCTCGGCGCCGCCTTTGACGATGGCGCGCCCGCCTGCGATGGTCATGATTTCCGTGTCGAAGCGGCCTTTGCCGGAAACCAGATCGGGATGCGCGCTCATCGCCGCGATCACCCGCCAGGCCGCGTCGGCGCGTTCGGCCGGCAAATCGTCGGGACTGGCCAGCCTGGCCATGGCCGTCGCCAGGGATTTGAGCGTCATGCCGTAGACCGGAATGCCGCAGCCGTCCACGCCGCGGGGCGCCGCTTCCAGCGCCTCGTTTCCCATTTCGGCCAGAAGATTTCTCAGGCGCACCTGGACCGGATGATCGGGCGCGATGTAATCCCCGGTCGGCTCGCCCATGTGCCGGGCGGTCGCCAGCATGCCGGCGTGCTTGCCGGAACAGTTGTTGTGAAGGGCGCAAGGCCGGGCTCCGGCGCGGATCAAATCCTCGGCGGTGGCGGCATTGACGGGGGCGTGCGCGCCGCAACGAAGATCGGCGCCCGAAAAACCCATCCGCGCCAGCCAGGCGGCGACGCGTTCGGTGTGGGCGGGTTGGCCCGCGTGACTGGCGCAGCAGAGCGCGATCTCCTCGCCGCTCATGCCGAAATGCTTGGCCGCGCCGCTTTCGATCACGGCCAAGGCTTGCAGCGGCTTGATCGCCGAGCGGGGATAAATCAGGCGGCCCGCGTCGCCCCAGGCGGCGACGACGGTCCCCCGCGGGTCGGCGACGACGGCCAGGCCGCGATGGCGGCTTTCGACCATGTCGCCGCGCGTCGCCTCGATTAGAACCGGGTTTTCGGAAATGGAAGCGGACATAGGGTCCTATGAAACGGCTTCGCCCCGCCCTCTGGCAAGGCCCTAGGCCCCTTTAGCCTTTCCTTAACCCGGCCTGTGCTAGGGAAGGGGCGGAGACGCTGGTCTTGGCATCGCATTCGACAGGGTTCTCCGGGCAACGTTCCCGGGGAGCCCCGTTTCGTTGAGCGGCCGCGCGCGAGAAAGGCATGAAGAAAGCATTCCCGATTCTGTTTGCCGCCTTGGCCGCCGGCGCACTTCTCGGCGCGTCGCCATCGGTCGCCCAGAACGCGAAAAAAGACGCAAAAACGAACGGCGCGGCTAAGACAAGCGCGCCCAAGCAGAAAGCCGCCAAGGAACAGCCGGCGGAAAACGGCGGCCACCTCGGCACTTTCGGCGATTGGGAAGCCTTCGCCGACCTGCGCGAGGGGTTCTGCTACGCCGGCAGCAAGCCGACCAGACAGGAAGGCAAATACACACAGCGCGGCGACGCCTTTCTTCTGGTCACCCACCGGCCCAAGGAGAAAACCTTCGACGTCGTCAGCATCGAGGCCGGCTACGTCTACAAGGACGGCTCCGAGGTCCAGGCGGCCGTGGACGGCAAGGCCCATGCCCTGTTCGGTCAGGGCGGCCAGGCCTGGGCCCGCGACGCGGCCGGCGACGTCCAATTGGTGAAGGCGATGCGGGCGGGTTCGACCCTGGTCGTCAAGGGCACCTCGGCCAAGGGCACGCTCACCACCGATACCTATTCCCTGTCCGGGGTTTCGGCGGCGCTGGACGCCATCAACAAGGCCTGCCCCCGGAAATAGGCGCCATTCCGACGGGGCCTTTCGCCGGGCGGGATAATCGCTATATCTATGGCGCCCTTTTTGGCCGCCCACCCGGTTCC
>Ga0194120_10010199_pt1 | contig 11688 bp, 8 predicted proteins | sample TA2MahCa65mmetaG_FD_148642 | JGI IMG/M metagenome (GOLD analysis project Ga0194120, IMG submission 148642) | Freshwater microbial communities from Lake Tanganyika, Tanzania - TA2015019 Mahale Deep Cast 65m | ecosystem: Environmental > Aquatic > Freshwater > Lake | place: Tanzania: Lake... | reverse complement strand
CATGCCCGGAGCAGGGGCGCCACCGCGGCGGCCGGGTCGCCGCCCCGGTGCCGGTGGGTCCCGAGGGGCAGGTCGACGTCGAGCCCGGTCGAGGCGCCAAGGTCGTGCCAGGCGTCCGCGAGGCGGCGATGCAGGTCGGCGAGATTCGGCAGGTCCGACACCTCTTCTGTCGCGACGGTACGAATATCGGAAGACTCCAGCACCAGCGCGCCGTGCTCCTCGGCCACCAGCCCCGTAGCCAGCAACGCGTCGACGCCCGCGTCGTTCACCGCCCGCACCACCGGCACCGGCGGCTCCTGCCCGGCGATGAGGCACACGGCCAGCGCCTCTCGCGCCGCCGCGGGGTCGGGGCAGTTCTCCAGCGCCGCGTTGATCCGGCGCAGCACCAGCGAGGTGCGGTCGCGCGGCAGCGCGTCGGCGAGCGAGGCGTCGGGCGGCAACTGGTACTGGCCCTGCTCGTTCTGCACCAGCAGCTTGCGGCTGGCCCATTCCCGGAGGCACAGGCCCGCGGAGCGCGGATCGCCCTCGTACTCGAGCGCGATGAGTCGCGACAACTCCGAGGCGAGCGACAGCGACTCCGAGACCACCTTGCGGGTCTCGGTGAGGTTGAGCTTGCGCAGCCCGATGCGCCGCGCGCCGCGTTCCTGGAGCCCCTCCACCTTGCGCCGCAGCGCCGCGTCGTTGGCGAGCGCCTCGGCGGAGAGCGTACACACCACCAGCACCGGCCGCTCCCCCACGGTGCGGTCGAGCAGCGCCTCGGCGATAGCGAGCCCGTCTCCCCCCGCCTGCGCGTGGTGGGCGTCTTCCAGCACCAGGCAGGATCCCCCGCGCCACGCTCGCGCGTCGAGGTAGCGGTAGAGGTAGGCGAGCGCTGCCGCGTCGGACACCGGGGGCTCGCCCTCCACCAGGTAGCCACACCAGCGCGCGAGCACGCTGGCCTCCTCGTGGACCTCGGCCGGCAACACTTGCCGGTCGCGACTGATCCAGCGCGACAAGCGTGCCTCGATACCGTCGCGCGTGTCGTTCCACGGGACGACGATGTCGCGCACCGCGCCGCGGTAGCCGTCGTCGATGGTGGCCGGAGAGTGGTAGCGAAGGCGCACCACCTCCATGAAGCCCGCCTCCTCGAGCGCGCGGGCGACAGACTGTGCCAGTCGCGACTTTCCGGTGCCGGCCTCGCCCACCACCAGCACGACGCGCGGCTCGTCGAGCGCGATGACCTCGCGGGCCGCGTCCCAGATGACCTTCCGCTCGCGCTCGCGCGCGACCAGCGGCACCTCGCGCAGGGCGAAAAGCGGCAATGAACTGCGCGCAGGCGCTTCCCACCCCGACTCTTGCGGGGGATTCGGGGGGATGGCGTCGGGCGCCACGCGATTCCAGCGGGGCGTGCCCGCGGGGCGTGGTCCCGATGGCTCCGGGGACGACAGCGGGTACTCCCCGGTCGAGAGAACCGGCCCGGTGGTGGCGCTGTGCGACGACGTGGACGAGGAGCGCACCCGGGCGCGGAACTGCGCCCCCGACATGGCTGCGCGGAGGGCCCGCCGGACGTCAGCGGCTCGGTCGAAGCGCTGGCGCGGCTCGGGATCGAGCAGGGCGGCGACGAGCTCGCAGAGTGCCGGCGGGCAGTCCTCGCCCGGCGTGAGCGGCGGTGGCGGCTTCTGGCGTTGTTCCAAGAGTTCCTGCCGTCCCTCGCCGCGGTGCGGGCGGTCGCCGGTCAAGGTCTCGTAGAGCATGAGCCCCACGGCGTAGAGGTCGGTCCAGGGCCCGAGATCCTGCGTGCGCCCGATGAGCTGCTCCGGCGCCATGTAGCCGGGCGTCCCCGAGATCACCTTGCGGTCGCGATTGAGTTCCGCGAGCGCGTCGGCCACGCCGAGGTCGCCGACCCAGGCGTGGACGAGCCCGTCGGTGCCAGCGTGGAGCAGCACGTTGCCCGGCTTGAGGTCCTGGTGGAGCAGCAGGCGCGCGTGCATCGCCGAGAGCGCGTCGATCACCTCGTCGAGTAGCCGCAGCACGTCCGCGAGCGCCGGGCGGAGCTTCAACAGGTCGGCGAGGCTCCCGCCCACCGCGTAGCCGAGCGCGACCCAGGGCTCGCCCGAGGGCAACACGCCAGTGTCGTAGACCGGCACGACGTGGGGGTGGACGATGCGCGCGCTGATCGCCACCTCGCGGGCGAAGCGCGCGCGAAAACGTCGGTGCAAGGCGAGGTTGGGTTTGACCACCTTCACCGCGACCTCGGCGTCGAGCAACAGGTCTTCGGCGTGGAAAACCACGCCGGTCGCGCCTTCGCCGATCAGCCTCGTGGGCCGATACCTCTCCGGGAGGGCCGGGAGCACGTGGGGGGGCTACCTCTTGTGCGGCGCGCGGAAGCCAGTGATCACTGGCTTTTCTTTGCGGTTGGGGTCGAGCGCGTTGCCGCCGGCATCCTTCTTGAGGTCGAGCTTGCCGGTGATGGCGACTCGTTCCCCGGCGAAGCGGAGTAGCTCGGCCATCGGCCGGATGTCCTTGCCGAGCTTCACCTCCTGGTTGCCGATCATCACCGAGGCGTGGCCGAGCTGTGGCCCGCCGGCCTCGGTGGGGCGCGGCACGTAGATTCCGATCAGGGTGACCGTCTCGCCGTCGAAGGCACCGAGATCGTTGGCACGGGAAACCTCCTTGACGCTTGCGTCGTTGTCCTTCTCCTCCTCGACCTTCTCGGCCTCCTCGTCCTTCTTGTCGATCTTCTCCTCGAGGGCCTTCTCCTCGGCGGCGCGGGCCTCGGCCTCCTTGGACTTGCCCCGCGCGCCGGCGGGATCCTTGTCGTGGTCGGCCTCCACCTCGGCGGCGGCCTTCTTGCCCTTCACCTCGTCGAGCTGGCGGCTCGCGGAGACCACCGCCACCTCGGCGGCCTCCACCTTGCGCTCGATCGACTCCCGCCTCGCCGCGCCCTTCTCGGCCTCGATGTCCTTGGCCTGCTTGGCCTTGGCGGGCTCCTTGTCGCCCGCGGCATCCTTGCCGGCCCGGGCCGGGGCGGCCTCCTTCGCGGCGCCCCTGGCCTTCCTCGGTTCTTCCTTCGCTTGCGGCTTCTGAAGCTTCGCGGGCACTTCCTTCTTCTTCTGCTCCTCGGTGTCCTGCGCCTTCTTCGCCGCGTCGGCCGCCTCGGCCTTCTTGTCGGCGGCGCGCTTGCCGGCCTGCTCAAGCTTGTTCTTGGCGGCCTTCGGGTCTTTCACCTCGGTCTTCTTCTTGCTCGCCGCGTCTTTCGCCACCTCGGCCTTGGCCTTGGCATGCTCGGCGTCGGCCTGCTTCGCGTCGACCTTCTTCACCTTGGCCGTCTTCTGGATGGCCTCCTTGCCGGGCTCCGCCGCGCCCTTCTTGGCGGGCGCCGCCGTCTTGGCAGCCTTCTTCTCGGCCTTCTTCTCGGCGGCTGGCTTCGCCTTGGCCGGCTTCTCGGCCCTGGTGGGCACGGTGGTCTTCCCGCCCGCGCCCTTCGTCTCCTTGGCTGCAGGCTTGGCCTCCGTCTTCTTCTTGGCCGTGGCCTTCTTGGCTTCCTCGGCCTGGACCTTCTGCTTCTCGGCCTCGGCGTCCTTCTTCTTGCGCGCCGCGTCGGCCTCGAGCTTGGCCTTCTCCTTGGCCTCGAGCCCGGCGGCATCGCCCTTGGGCGCCTCCTTAGCCGCGCTATTCTTTCCCTTCTTGGCCGATAGTTTTTCCGCGTCGGCCTTGGCCTGGGCCTTCATCTCGTCGGGGCCCATGCGCGCGGGGTCTCGCGGCGGCGCAGACTTCTTCTCCTGGTCGGAGATGAGCTCCTTCAGGCCGCTGTTCCCCACGTTCTGCTGCATGTCGGCGGTGGTGCCCTGCTGGAGCTTCACCCCCGCCTGCGGCGCCTCGGCGGCGGGAGCTGCCTTGGACGGCCCCCTGGGCGCAACCTTCTGCTTTTGCTTGACGAGATCTTGATCCTTGTTGGCCATGGCAGACCCGGGGCAGGAAGCTCGATCCTAGCACGCGTCCAGGCTGCCGACAGCGTGTACTCACCGCGCCACGGAGGCGATGCCCTCGACCGAGGCCGGCACGATGCCTTTCTCGGTGATGATGCCCGCGATCAACGCGGCTGGCGTCACGTCGAAGGCGGGGTTTCGTCCCCTGGAGGTGACCGGCGCCGTGCGCACGCGCATGAACCGCCCGTCGTCAGACCAGCCCCAGGCGTAGAGCACCTCGTCGTCGCCCCGCTCCTCGATGGGGATGTCGGCGCCCGTGGCCGTGTGCCGGGCGATGGTGGTGGTGGGCGCGGCCACGTAGAAGGGAATGCCGTTGGCGGCGGCGGCGAGCGCGCTGGTGTAGGTACCGATCTTGTTGGCCACGTCGCCGTTGGCAGCGATGCGATCGCTCCCCACGATCACGACGTCGATCTCCCCGCGAGCCATGTAGTGGCCGGTGGCGTTGTCGGCGATGACCGCGTGCGGCACGCCCTCCTGGCCGAGCTCCCACGCGGTGAGCTGGCTTCCCTGCTGGCGGGGGCGCGTCTCGTCCACCCACACGAACACGTCGGCACCGGCGCGGCGGGCCGAGTAGATCGGCGACAGGGCGCTGCCCCAGTCCACGAAGGCGAGCCATCCCGCGTTGCAGTGGGTGGAAACGCGGCGCCGCTCGCTCACGATGGGGGCACCCAGCTCGCCGATGCGGCGGCAGCTCTCGGCATCGTCGTCCGCGAAGGCGTTGGCGGCCGCCACCGCCGCCTCGCGGGAGCGGGCCACGTCGCTGCCCTCGGCCTCGATCGCCCGGAGCACGAAGTCGATGCCGGCGAACAGGTTCTGGGCGGTGGGGCGCGTCTCGCGAAGATGATTCGCGGCGTGGGCCACGTGGGCGTGGAACTCGGCCTCGGGCGCGGCCACCGCCGCCTGCGCCATGCCGAGCGCGCCCGTGGCGCCGATCGCGCCAGCACCGCGCACGGTCATCGCCCGGATCGCGAGCGCCGTGTGCTCGTAGGTGGGCATGTCGACGATGCGGAACTGGTGAGGGAGCAGGGGCTGGTCGATCATCCGGACGCGGCCGGATTCCCACCACACCGTGCGGAAGGGGGTGCCGTTGACATTCATGGGGCCCACGCCTATCGCGCTGCCTCAGCTATCGAAGAGCTCCACCAGCACGCGGCCGAGCACGGCTCGCGCCGCCGCGTCGCACGCCTGGCGCGTGGCTTCCTCCTGTGCCACCGGGAGCTCGGGGGCCTCGGCGGTGGCGCTCACCGAGAAGCCGGCGGCGCTGCGCTCGCTGCGACGGAAGCGCACGCTGTCGACCTTGATCTTCACGGTGGAAACCTGCATCACCCCCTGCTTGCTCGCCTCGCCGGCCGTGCTCGACACCGTGGCCGAGACGTTGACCACGAGGTCGACCTCCGGGTTCCCCGGGTCGGCCCAGTTGAGGCCCACGTTCTCGAGATAGCTCCTGAAAAGCTCCTGCCCGGCGGCCGATTCCGTCCCCGACCAGTAGGCGGTGACGACGCGGACGTCGTTGGCATAAGCGCGACCGCGGTCGCTCTCCATCCACGCGCGCCAGGTGCGCGGGACGATGTCGGTGGGGAGGTCGATCGTGGGGTACTCAGCCGCGCGGTCGAGGATCTGGGTGGCCCAGGCCTGCACGTCGGCGGCGCGGGTGGGCTCGACCTCCGCCGCGACCATAGAGAGATCGGCCTGGGCTCGCAGCACGGCGACAATCTCGGTGAGTTGTCGGCGTTCTGCCTCGCTGGTGCATGCCTTCCATACCCCGGCTGCTCGATCCAGCTGGCCCGCCGACTCGGCGTCGGCAGCGGCGGTCTTGCAGAACTCGAGGTGTCGCGACGCCTCGGTGCCCTGATCGAGGAGGCCCGCCCACGCGATGGCGCCGAAGATCACGCGGCCTCCCGGCGCAGCTCGGCGCTGCGGTAGCGGAACCACCCGAGATACTGGTTTCGCCACCAGCGGTCGAAGTCCAGGTGCTCGAGGAAGCCCTCGAGTGCCGGGCGATAGAGCTCGTCACCGAACTCGCGCCCACTCAACCAGTCGCGCACCAGGAAGCGGTCGCCGTCGAAGTAGGCGTAGTGAGCCCAGGCGTAGGTCCAGCTCCCGGTGTTGACGTAGCGCACGCCGTCGTGCACAACGTTGCCCGGCATGTGCGCGTGCCCGCAGACGATCGTGCTCGCGCCCAGCTCCGCTGCCGATCGCAGCGAGGGCCAGAGCATCTCCATCGGGTCGCCCGACTCGCTGCGCACCCAGTACCGAGCGAAGCGTTCGCCGCGATCGGCGAGCGCGCCGAGCCCGATCTTGCGGTAGGCCGCGTTCCGCAACTTCCCCACCAGCCAGATCTTGTGGAACAGCCAGTATGCGAGACGGTTTCCTGGAGTGTAGAACTCGTGCAGGGGCATCCGGATCCAGGTGCCGGACAGGCGCTCCACGAGGTGGTGTACCCGGGTCATCAGCGCCGAGGACTTCAGCTCCGGGCCGATGAACGGGTCGAACTGGTGGCCGTGCTGCACGACGATGTCGGCGCCGATGCGGAGCCGTGCGCACACGTCCCAGCGGAAGAGCTCCGAGAAGAGCGCGATGTCGTAGTCGTGGTTGCCGTAGATGTAGATGACGCCGTTCTTGTCGGCGAGATCGGAGAGCGCCCTGAGGAGCTGGCCGTGCGCCTTGAGCACGCGGGTGATGCCCCAGGCCTGGTGGAAGTCGATGGCGTCGCCGCAGATCACCAGCCGCGCGCCCTCGTCGCGCACGCGCGCGAGCAACTCGAGCAACGCGCGGTCCTTGCGCATGAAGATGTCGCTGCGAGTGCCGTCGCCGAGATGCAGGTCGGAGATGAAGTAGATCGGTCGCTCCGGAGAGATCCGCTTCTCGCGGGTGACGTCGACCGCCTCCGACCAGGACCATGCCACGGCCACAACCTAGCGCGCCCCGGGTGACGCCGCGCGCCTGGCGGGTGAAACGTCCACATGGCCCGCCTCTTCCCTGCCCGCGCCGAGTTCCTCGGCGCCTACACCGGCGAGGTTCCCCCGTCGCCGCTGCCGGAGATCGTGTTCGCCGGCCGCAGCAACGTCGGCAAGTCCTCGGCGATCAACACCATCGTCGGCCAGGCCATCGCCCGCACCTCCTCCACCCCGGGGCGCACCCAGTCCATCAACGTGTTCGAGGTCGGCGGCCGCATCCACCTCGTCGACCTGCCCGGCTACGGCTTTGCCAAGGTAGGCAAGCACACCCGCGACGACTGGAAGCGGATGATCGGGCACTACTTCACAAGTCGCGACACCATCAGGCTCGTGGTGGCCCTGTTCGACAGCCGTCACCCCGCTCAGGATCTTGACCGCACCTTGCTGGAGTCACTCGCCGCCCACGGTTTCCCCGTGCTCGGGCTCGCCACCAAGGTGGATGACCTCCCGAAGGCGCGTCGCGACAACACCGTCTCCACCCTGGCCCGGGCGCACGGCCTCCCCGACGACGCGGTGATCCCCTTCTCAGCGACGAAGAACCTTGGCGTGGAAGAAGCGCGGGAGGCGATCGCGTCGATGTTGTAGAAGGGGAGGGCTTCCGCCCTCTCGCCAGGTCGCGCGGATCGTCACCGGCCGGCCCCTACAGCCTAAGCCCTACAGCCTACAGCCTACCTAGTATTCCTGCCCCGGCACCACGATCACGATGTCGAGCGTGTCGAGCAGGATCGACTGGTCGCCGAGCACGTTGAGCGACAGCACGTAGAGCTGGTCTTCCGTGAGCGCGGCCACCACGCCGCGGAAGGTGAGCGTGAAGGTGAGGATCATGCCCTCGTCGTCGGCGCCGAGGCCCTCGTAGTACTCGGGCTCGATGCTCTGCACGAAGCCGTAGGTGTCGCCGTCGACGGAGAGGTCTACGCGCTCGAAGCGAACGCCCGCGACCAGCTGCGTGATGGCGTTGACCAGCGTTTCGCGGAACTCGGCGTTGCTGCCCGACCACGTCTCCACCACGGGCTCCGCCGCCACGCCGTCGCCGTCGAGATCGGCGTACGAGCCGATCGCCTCGGCGAAGTCGTACATCTGCGGGTAACCGGTGGTGCCGTTGACGCTGACGCCCACGAAGTAGGCGCCCAGGTCGAGGAAGGCCGTCTCCGCGTCGGACATGCCGGCGTCGATGGGACAGCCGCCCGGCGTGCCGTTGTACATGCCGTTGCTCGACTCGGGATCGCGCAGGTAGTTGTCGCCCGCCAGGACGATGACGGGCAGCGAGTACTCGCGGAAGCCCATGCCGCCGAGCACGCCCCCGTCGGGCGTGCTGCTGTCGTAGTGCTCGCCGCCGCCGCCGCCGAAGGGGTCGGTGGCGCTGGCGATGAAGGGCATCACGTCGGTGCTGCTGTCGTAGCTGCCGTCGCAGTCCTGGTCGTAGCCGGCGCCGGATGCGGCCTGGTAGATGGCCTCGGTGCCCGACTCGGGGCCGTCGGCGCCGGAGTGCGTGGACAGGCTGGCGAAGCCCGTCTGCACCAGCGACGTGTCCGTCGTGATCTGCTGCCGCATGTAGTAGGGCTTGTCGGAGCCGGGGGAGCCGTAGCCACCGTAGGCGTAGTCGTCGTGACCGGTCACCGCGTAGGCGGCGTCGGGCAGGACCGACTCGAGCTCGCCCACCAGCGTGTTGAACTCGCTGGCGATGGCGGTGATGGTGCCGCCCATGGAGCAGGTGGTGTCGATGATGAAGCCCACGTCGCCGCGCTGGATGGAGAGCTCGAACTCGAACTCCTCCTCCACCGTGGTGCGCTCCTGCACCTCCACGTAGATGCCGTCGATGACGCTCGATGCATCGAGCGGGTCGGTGCCGGCCGTGTACTCGCCGCCGTCGGAGTAGCCGTCGCCGTCGGTGTCGTCGTCGTAGGGGTCGGTGCCCATGAGCAGCTCGTCGGCATCGGAGAGCGCGTCGCCGTCGGCGTCGGTGTCCTGGAAGTCGTACTTGCCGTCGCCGTCGGTGTCGCGCGGCTCCTGCTCGAGGTTGCCGCCGGTGCCGCCCTCGTCGCCGTCGCTGATGCCGTCGTTGTCGGAGTCGCTGTCGAGGTAGTCGTCGATGCCGTCGCCATCGGAATCGCGGGGCTCGTCGTTGAACTCGGTGGTACCGCCCTCGAAGCTGTCGCCGATCCCGTCGCCGTCGCTGTCCTGGTCCATGTAGTCGGGTGTGCCGTCGCCATCGGTGTCGGGCTTCTCGCAGGCGCCAATCTCCTCGAGGTCGGGGATGCCGTCGCCGTCGTTGTCGCTGTCCACGTGGTCGGGGCTGCCGTCGCCGTCGGTGTCGGTGCTGTAGCTATCGTTCGACTCCTTGCCGTCCTTGACGCAGTTGTTGTCGCTGTCCTCGTCGAGGTAGTCGGCCACGCCGTCGCCGTCGCTGTCGACCGGGAGAGTGGCCACGTCGTCGTCGCCGGCTTCCTTCTTGTCGTTGAGGCCGTCGCCGTCGCTGTCGGTGTCCTCGAAGTTGGGGGTTCCGTCGCCGTCGGCGTCTTCCTCGCCCTCGTGGATGTCGAGGATGCCGTCGGCGTCGGCGTCGTTCTGCTCCACGACGAAGGCGTCGTCGCCGCCAGAATCGGCGGGACCGGAGTCTTCCTTGGCGTCGTCGCCGGGGCACCCCAGGGCGAACAGGAGCGAGAAGGGAAGCAGACGGCTCATGGTGGCCTCGGAGGGCAGGGAGGATAGCCCGGATCAGGCTACGCACACAAGTGCCCGCACGCAGTACGGCGGCGTGGCCGCGCCTGTGACAGGGCCCGCGATACAGCGTCGCGTGCCCCCCTACAAGCGCCCCGACCACTTCACGAAGAAAGCAAAGGCGCAAGGCTACGCCGCCCGGAGCGTGTTCAAGCTCGAGGAGCTCGACCAGCGCTTCAAGCTCACTCGGCGCGGCGGCAAGGCCGTCGACCTCGGCTGCTTTCCCGGCAGCTGGAGCCGCTACCTGCTGGAGCGTGGGATGAGCGTGGTGGGCGTCGATCTCCAGGCCCCGGCGCTCGCCGGCGGCACCTGGATCGCCCGCTCGGTGATGGAGGTGGAGGCGGATGATCTCGGTCGCGACATCGACCTCTTCGTGTCAGACATGGCGCCCAACACCTCGGGCGATCGTTTCACCGACCACGCCCGGCAGATTCGCCTCGCCGAGCGCGCGCTCGCGCTGGCCGTTGTCACCCTGCGGCCCGGCGGCAGTTTCATCGTGAAGGTCTTCGACGGGGAGGACGCCCCCGCCTACACGCGCGCCGTCGAGGCGCGCTTCCCCCAGGTCAAGCGCGTGAAGCCCGAGGCCACTCGCGACCGTAGCGTCGAGTTTTTTCTCGTCGGTGTTGGCTTCCGCCCCGAGTGATTACACTCCATCCACCCCGAGGTTTGTCTCCATGTCCTGGTCCAGCGTCGCCGTCTCCAACGCGAGCGTCGAAGATCGCGCCTCCTACCTTCGCAAGGTCCTTGGCCTCACCACCGTGGGCGTGGGCATGGCGGCCTTCGTGTCGATCGTCACCGCCTTCGCCCTGGCCTTCGTCCCGGCGTTGCTCACCGGCTTCTTCCCCTTCGTCATCATCATGGGACTCTTCGCGCTCAACAGCTTCGTGGCCCAGCCCATGGTGTTCGGCAACGCCAAGCCCGTGGGCTTCGCGCTCGGCATGGGCGTGCAGGGGATGGCGATGGGCTTCCTGATCCTCACGGCGTTCATCGTGAGCGGTGCCTCGTTCGGCAACCCCTTCGTCCTCATCGGCCTCGCGATGGGACTCACCTTCTTCGGCGTGCTCGGCATGACCGCCTACGTGTTCGTGGCTCCCCGCAACTTCTCGATGATCGGCGCGGCGCTCTCCGCGCTGTCCATCCCGATGCTCATCGCGATGGTGGTGGGCTTCGCCTTCCCCGGGCTGCTGGGCGGCACCTTCGGCCTCGTCATCAGCGTGATCTTCGTGGCGGTGAGCGTCGGCGCGGTGCTCTACCAGCTCAACGAGGTGATCCACCGCTTCACCACCGACGCCCACTGGGAGGGGGCCTACACCATCGCCATGGGCATCCTCACGCTGTTCTGGAACATCCTCAGCCTCCTGATGCGCCTCACCCGCCGGTAAGCCCGGCGTCCTGACGGGGCGCGCGCCGCGGCTTAGGCGCGGGCCCCATGTCCACGCCCATCGTTGGCCGCGCCGCCGAGACCGAGGCCCTCCTCGCCTGCATTGCCGCCGGGCGGCACGTGTTGCTCGAGGGACCCGTGGGCGTGGGCAAGACCGCGCTGGCGCGGGCGGTGTGCCACTCGCTCGCCCGGCCCCTGGTGCGAGTGGACGGCGACGGGCGCTACACGGAGTCCAAGCTGGTCGGCCTGTTCGACCCGCCGGCGGTGCTGTCGCAGGGCTACCGGCCGGAGTGTTTCCTCGCCGGGCCGCTGGTGCAGGCGATGCGGCTTGGCGGCGTGCTGTTCGTCAACGAGCTCAACCGCATGCCCGAGGGCGTGCAGAACGTCTTGCTGCCCTCGCTCGACGAGGGGCGGATCTACGTGCCCAACCTCGGCGAGGTGGAGGCGGCGCCGGGCTTCGCGCTGGTCGCCACCCAGAACCCCGCCGAGTTCGTGGCCACCGGCGCCCTCTCCGAGGCCTTGCTCGACCGCTTCGAGCTGGTGCGCCTCGACTACCAGTCCGAGGCGGAGGAACGCGACATCGTGGCCCAGGACGCCCGATGTTCCCCGGGGACCGACATCATCGAGCGCGCGGTGGCGCTGGTGCGCGCCACGCGGGCCGACG
>Ga0194120_10010193_pt1 | contig 11696 bp, 13 predicted proteins | sample TA2MahCa65mmetaG_FD_148642 | JGI IMG/M metagenome (GOLD analysis project Ga0194120, IMG submission 148642) | Freshwater microbial communities from Lake Tanganyika, Tanzania - TA2015019 Mahale Deep Cast 65m | ecosystem: Environmental > Aquatic > Freshwater > Lake | place: Tanzania: Lake... | reverse complement strand
CTGTGCGAGTCTGCTCGCTGCTGGCGCGGCCGGCATGGAGGCCGGCCCCACTATGAGAACGATGAAGGAACATCATGGCATATCCTGTGCGAGTCTGCTCGCTGCTGGCGCGGCCGGCACGGAGGCCGGCCCCACCATTCGTATGAGACTGTCGCTACTGGCTCGGGATACGTGGGTGGCAACGGCTCGTGGGTCTGGCGAGCCGGAGGTTTCAGGCGCCGGCTAGATGCCGCGCTCGGGCCAGCGAATTCGCGGCCCCCGGCGCTTGGGAGTGGGAGAGGGCGTCGGCACCGGGCTGGCTGTCGGCACGGGTGCCGGGCTGGCGGTCGGGGCGGCCGTCGGGGCGGCCGTCGGGGCGGTCGTCGGCACCGGCGTCGGCGAATCGCTCGCTTCCGGGCTGGGCGCCGGCGATCCCGACCCGAAGTACACGCGCCCGCTGTCCGAGAAGTCGTAGCCGGCCTCCGGGATGAAGGTCCACTCGTAGGCGTCCGGGTGGAGCACCAGCTTCAGGATGCCGAAACCGTCGGCGAAGCGGGCTTCGCTGTTGGGCTTGATGGTCCTGAAGGAGTAGAGGAGGTACCCGCCCAGCCCGGCCGTGAACTGCCGCGGGCCGGTCGGGTCTGCCACGCCGGCCGAGTTCTGGGGGGCGAAGCGCTCGTAGACGTGATCGTGGGCGCTCACGACGATCTTGGCGCCGTGGCGGTGGAGGATGTCCCAGAAGGCGCGGTAGTACGTGTCCCCGCCGTGGGTCCCCGACGAGAACAGGGAGTCGTGCCAGTACGCCAGGATGTTCTTGCCGGCCGCCTGCTGGAGGTCGGCTTCGAGCCACTTGCCCTGCGGCGAGTCGTACCAGCAGCCGCCGACCTGGTCGCAGACCGAGTTGAGGGCCACGAAGTGCCAGGCGCCCACGTCGTAGCTGTAGTAGCCCTTCGCGGGATCGCCGGCGGCGGCGCCGAAGTAGGTGAAGTAGCCGGGATCCGCCGAGCCGTAGTCGTGGCCGCCGATGGCCGGCCGCGTGATGCCCTTGAACGCTCCCCATGTCGAGTCGTAGACCCAGTAGCGGCGCTGGGCGCCGTCGGGGTACTGGATGTCGCCCAGGAGCAGGACCAGGTCGGGGGAAATCGCCTTGACGATTTCCGAGGTGGCCTTCTGCCGGCAGGCGTTGGGGCGGCCGTTTCCGCCGTTGTAGTACCAGGTGTCGTCGGGATCGCAGGAGATATCGCCGGCCGCCGCGACCACGATCGGTTCGGGCGATCCGTCGAGGGCCGAGATCCCGCGTTTCCCCCCGCGTCCCTCCTGGAACTTGGCGCACGCCGCGCCGGCCAGGAATGCCAGAGAAACCGCCGCCGTCAGGCGGCGCGCCCGTCGTGCCATCGCCAACCTCCGGGAAAGAGCGAGGGTCCCCCTGGAGATAACTCAGGGCTGCCTGCCCTGCCCTCGGACGGCATGGACGACGTTAAGTGGACGGCACCTCTTCCTGGACGTCCAGGATGAATCCGAAGCCGTTTTCGTCGAAGATCCGGCGCTGCACCGTGCGGAACACCTTCGGCGGCGGTGGGGGCGGCGGTGGCGGGGGCGGCGGAGGAGGAGGCGGCGGCGGTGGTGGGGGCGGCGGCGGCGGCGGATTGCCGCGGAGCTTGGGGCCCTTGAAGTAGGGGCCGTCGATGGGGTAGTCGGCGGTGGCCGAGCCGTTGTAGGTCCCGGGCACGAAGCCCAGATCGATCTGCGTGCGCGGGTCCTGGAAGGTGAAACTGCCGACCGAGTCGATCGTGAAGCTCCCGCCGGTCTTGCTCTGCAACCGGAGGTTGTCCGTATCGGGATCGACGCTCGCCACGACGGGGCTGCCCGGCAGGGTGTTGATCACCGCCGTGACGTAGAACGCCGCCTCCAGGCGCGTGACGTACGGCGCCTGGACCTGCCCGAGGAACAGCGACTGGCCGTTGACCGACAGCTTGCCGAAGTCGGCCACCGTATCGTCGGTACCCGCCTGGGCGCCTGGCTTGGGGGCCTTGGTCGGCGGAGCGGGCCGCGGCGTTCCAGGCGCGGACGGCGGAGTCCGGGGCGGCGTCCCTGGCGGCGGCGTCGCGGGCGGCGGGCTTGCGGGCGGCGCGGCGTCGCCGGGCGGCCTGCGCGACGACTCCAGGACCGTCTTCACGGCGTTGGCCAGGTCGTGGATGCTCACCTTGGCCAGGTCGGCCTTCTCGAGGATGACGGCCAGGGCGGTGAGGACCTCTTCCTCGGCCCCGATCGGCAACAGCTTGACCGGATCGCCCTTCAACTCGCGCGCGGTGGTCGGCGTGCCGATCTGCTCGAGGGCCGGTCCCGGCGCGATCGGCGGCTCGCTCGGCTGCGTGCGCGCAGGCTGCGCGACGGGAGCCGCGCTCACCCGTGCGATCGGATCAAGCGCCAAAACCGGGACCTCAATGCCTCCGAGTGCTCGCTCTTCCTTGAGCCCTCGCTCGCATTCTACCCGGACTTGCGTGACGGTTATGTCAAGCTGGGAGAAATCCGTGCAACGAGGAGGACACGAGCATGCCATTCAACGATCCCGGAACCAAGGCCGACAAGCCGTACAAGATCAACCTGGCCGACGTGCCGTGGGAATCCTGGGGCCACGGGCGCTTCGAGTCGGACGATCTCTACGTCGACCGGCACGTCCGCTCCGAGCGGATCAGCCTCATCGTCACGCGGTTGCCGCCGGGCGGCGTCAACTGTCCCTTCCACTTCCACCACAAGAGCGAGGAACTGTTCTACATCCTCGAAGGGACCGGCACGCTGCGCTACGGCACCGAGGAGAGCGAAGTGCGCGCCGGGGACGTCGTCGCGTGCCCGCCCGGTCCGGCCGGCGCCCACCAGTTCGTCAACACGGGCACGGAGCCGCTTTCATACCTGGCGATCAGCACGGAAGAGGAGGTGGACCTCTGCGAGTACCCGGACTCCGGGAAAGTGGCGATCCACGCGGTGCCCCGGGGCGCCCAAGCCGGCTTCCGCGGCGTCTTCAAGCAGGCCGCGAAGGTCGACTACTTCGAGGGCGAGGACGCTACCGTCCCAGGTTGAGGGCGTCGGCGACCAGACCGCCCAGGGTCACGTGCGGCGTGGAGACCGGGCGATACGACCGCTCGCCGTGCAACGCCATCATGAGCGTGCTGCTCGCCTCGGCGCCGAAGCCATGCTTCTCGGCGAAGCTCACCAGGGCGGTGGGGTTGACCGCCTGCACCGCCGAAGACGTGCCGTTCATCGTGACGCCGCCGAGTCCGCGCGGCGTGATGGCGCCCAAGATGTCGGCCTTGAGATCGACCTTGTAGCCCATCTGCTCGGCCCTGGCCAGCAACGCGGCGACCTCGTCGGGAGTGTGGGCGTGGTTGAGGAGCCACGCCACCACGTCGCGGGCCGGCATGGTCTTCGAATCGTGCTTCAGCGACAGGCGCAGGATGTCGAACAGGGCGTTCTGGGTCTCCTCTACTTTCGCGCCGCTGTACCGGAACTTGTTGCGTGCCGCCAGGGCCAGTTCCCAGCCTTGCGCCTCGGTGAAATCCTTCATGGCGCCGTACTTGTCGTAGATGAGCACCTCGCGCATCTCGCGCTCGAACGTCGGCCGGCTGATGGTCGGCGCCTTGGCGCTGCCGAAGAAGGCCGGCGCCTTGTCGCCGTGGCCCATCCGGACGTAGTGCTCGGCCAGCGTCCAGGAATCGCGCTCGACCCTGGCCGTCATGGCGGCCCGCTTGGCCGTGCTGTACTGGTGGTCGAACGGGAACCAGATGCGCGTCAGCAGGTCCTTGCCGTAGGCGTGCAGTTCCTCGAAGGTCTTGCGATCGCCGGCGGCGAGCGCCGCTTCCGACTGCTTGACGATGCTCGCCGCGTCCCCCAGGGAGTGCACCTTGAGGGCGTCGGCCTTCACCTGGGCGAACCTGGCCGCGACGCGGTTGGGCTTGTTCCAGGGCAGCAGGTGGAACTTCTGCGCGTAGTCGTCGAGGTGCTTGGTGAGCGAGGTCAGGACGGCGTACGCGTCGGCCGGGCCTTCATAGGCGGCCAGGGCGTTGGCGTACTCCCGGGCCGACGAGTCGAAGCGCCGCCTCGTGAAATGCTTCTCGGCCTGGCCGATGAGGCTCTGGACCTCGGCGTCGACCTTGCCGGCGGCAATGCGGACGTCCTTGCCCAGGTTGCCGACGGCCGCAGAGGGCACTTTGCCCTTGACGACGCGCCGGAAAGCCTTGCCCGCCTCGCGTTCGACAGCCGTGATCGCGCTCATGGTCGTTCTCCCTCGCTCTCTCTCCGTCGGCTATATCGGCCGCGCCGGCGGGTAGTCGGTTAAGAACATCTCCGGGAATCGGTTAAGGCACGGCGGTCGGATACCATCTTCTCCATGAGCAGTGGTCCCGTGACGCTCGTCGTGGCGCGCCGCCCCAAGCCCGGCAGCGAGGCCGCGCTGGAAGCCTGGCTCGAGGAGATCGTGGCCGTGGCCGGCCGCTTCCCCGGGCACCTGGGCTCCCTGGTGGTCGAACCGCATCCCGGGCAGGCCGAGTACGTCCTCATCGCGCGCTACGCCAGCCAGGAGCACCTGCAGCGCTGGTGGGATTCGGCCGAGTGCGCCGAGTTGCTCGCGCGGGGCGAGGCGCTCACCAGGACCATGGATATCCAGACCCTGACGGGCATGGAAGGCTGGTTCGTCGCGCCCGAGCGGCGCGCCGTACCACGGCCCCCTGGCTGGAAGATGTGGCTGGTCACCTGGGCCGTGATCACGCCCCTGGTGCTGCTCATCGGCGCCACGCTGGAGCCCGCGCTGGGGGCCTGGCGGCAGCCGTGGCGCACCATGGCCACCTCGGCGGTGCTCTGCGCGCTCATGACCTGGGCGGTCATGCCGCTGGCCACGCGGCTGCTGGCCGGCTGGCTGTTCGGGCCGGTCGAGTCGCCTCAACCGGCCCGCGGGATCTGATCGGGGCTACGACGCGATCTTCTTGAGCAGGTCGCCGATCTGCTTGTTCTGGGCGTCGATGTCCTTCCGGAGCGCGTCGAGTTCCTTGCGGACGGCCTTGGCGTCGTTGCCGACCTTCTGGCTGTCGTCGAGGTTCTTGACCGCCTCGGCTTCGAGCGAGATCTCGTAGGCCTGCCGCGCCAGATCGCCCAGCTTCTGCTCCCGCGCCGCGGGATCGGCGGCCTGCAGGGCGGCCAGATTCTCCTCGATTCGCTTGGCGGCCTTCTCGTGGCCCCACTTCTTGAACAGGCCGAAGATCAGCCACTTCTGCCAGCCGGGCACCGCTTCGGCGGCCTGCCGCTCGGCAGCCGCCTTGGCCTTCGCCTTTTCCACGGCGCCCGCGGCGGCCGGGTTGCGCACTTGCTCGCCGAGGGTCTTGATGGCCGCGCCGTTGCCGGCGACGGCGTCCGAGAGTTCCTTCACGACGGCCGAAGGCTGGGGCGGGACCTCGGCGATGGCCTGGATGTGCCGCAGGGCCTCGCGCAGGATGTGCAGGTTGTCGGTGGTCGTGCTCATCGACGTCCGCCAGAGGGCGTCCTGGGCGATTTCGCGCACCTTGCGGCTGCGGAAGTCGCTGTTGTCGTTGGAGATCTCGTTGATGGCGGTGAGCGAGGCCCGCATCGAGGCGATCGCCTCGGTGGTCACGCTGTTGTAGTTCTGCCACTGCGACTGGACGGTGATGTTGTAGATGCTGCGGACGGTGCGGCTCTCGGCCAGCTCCGGGTACCGCGCGGGGCCCTGCCGCCTGGCGGCCGCGCCGCCGGAGATGACCAGACTATCCCGGCCGAGGGCGGCGGCTAGTTGATCCACCGTGACGCTGCCGTCGGCGGACGCGAGGCCCGGGACGTCGATGCGCAGGTCGTCGTGGACGACACCGTTGCGGTTCTGGTCGAAGCCGATGGCCACGAAACGCGGATCGATGCGCAGCTCACCCATGGTGATGGATCCTCCTCCTCCGGCCGCGAAACGGATCGCGCGCCACTCCGCCATGTCTTTCGGGAGTCGGGGGCCGGATCCGGGTTCAGATCAGGTGAAGAGAACTCTAAGATTACGGCGCGTAGCGGTGGTGGAGCATGAGGTAGTTGCCGTCGGGATCCCGGAAGAAAGCCATCTTGCAGACGCCGCTGTCGATCACGTCGCGGAACTCCACGCCTTTGGCCTCCAGGGCCGCCTTGCTGCCCTCGAAATCATTCGTCTTGAGCGCGACCGTCGCGGTCTGCATGGGCGCGAACGTCTGGCCGATCTTGGCCGAGTCCGCCAGGCCGAGCGTGAGATCGCCCTCCAGCTTGAACTCGATGCCCATGTCCCGCCAGCGGCAATCCAGCTCCAGGCCCAGGACGTCGCGATAGAACGCCTCCGCCCGGGCGAGATCCTGGCTCGGAAGCAGGACGAAGTCGAGGCCGTGGATGTGCATGCCCGAGTATAGCGCGAGCACGCCCGCGAGCGCTCAACGCTTGCGCTGCTGCTCCTCGCGCACCTCCCGGGTCGCGCCTTCGAGCAGCGGCAACTTCTGCAACGCCTTGAGCAGGATGGTGGTCTCCCGGAGCGTCGTCGTGAGCTCTCGCGTGATTTCCGGGATCTCCGGCCCGACCTTGGCGGTCTGGTCGGCCAGCGAGGAGACGTTGTCGAGGATGCGCCCGAGTTTCTTCTCGTCGGTCAGTCGCTCGAGCGAGGTGATCAGCTTGTCGATGCGCTCGTCGGTGATGAGCTGATCGGTGTGGTCCAGGAGCGACACCACCGGGCCCTTGTCGGCCATGAGCTTGTCGAGCTTGACCAGCAGCACGTCGGCGCGAGCCACCAGGCGATCGATGCGCCCGGGTTCGAGCGCGTTGGCCGCGCCGTGCAACGTCTTCAAGGTCGCGGGATCCCCGAGGACCCGGTCTGCCCCGACGAGCGTCCCGGCCAGCGCGGGGTTGCGCACCAGCGAGACGACCGGCTGGTGGACGTCGCCGAGCAGGGCGTCGACTTTCGCCAGCGTGGGCCCCAGGCGGTCGGCGGCCGCGATCAGGCGGTCGAGGCGGCCCTCCTCTTCCAGCTTGCCCAGCAGCTTCTCCAGCGCCGCCAGCCCGCGATTGAGCATGGCCAGGTTTGAGCCGAGATCGAGCTGCGCCACGACGTCGAGCAGATCCAGGGGCTCGTCGGCCGGGATGCGCGAGCCGGGGGCGATGGGCGCCGCGTCGGACGTGGCCGACGCGAGGTGCACGCGCTTCTCGCCGATGCCCAGCAAGCGGCGCACCGTGGCCCGGGTGCCGGCGCGCAGGCGGTGCGCGTGGGATTTCAGGATGACCAGCTCCACGTCGATGCGGTCGTCGTCGCGGATGGTCATCGCGCCGACCTCGCCGATTTCGACGCCCGAGAGCAGCACGGGCGATCCCGACCGCAGGCCGTCCCCGCGGGTAACAAGCGCCTGGAACGTGACGCGCGGCGCCAGCCAGCGGTTGCGGACGGCGGCGCCCACGAAGAACGCGGTGACCAGCAGCGCCGTGACCACGATGAACAGGCCCGCGAGCCGCTCGCGGTACGTCAGGAAGATCTTCACGAGCCGGTTGTCCTTTCGGAGTCCTGGAGAAGCCGGTAGCGCACCACCCGGCCGCCGTGGTCGGCGAGCCAGCGCTCGAAGGCCGGCCGGGGCCGCGCCAGGCATACGGCCGCGGCGCAAGGCCGCCCGGACCGGTACTCCAGCAGGCGCTGCCACGCGATGCTGCCGGGCGTCTCGGCCTCGAAGGCGCCGATTCCCTCGACGACCAGCCACTCGGGATCCAGCGCGAGGGCCCGGGCGACGCAGGCGCGGAACCGCGTGGGGCCGTCCACCTCGTGGGGGCGCAGCCGCGCCGCGCGGGCGAGATCGAAGCGCGCGACCAGTTCGGCCACCCGGGCATCCTCCTGGGCGTGGGAAAGCTTCCCGTGGACCGAGAGCGGCAGGGCGATGTTGTCGCGCAACGTGCGGTTGGACAGGAGGCCGCCTTGGCCGGGCACGAACCCGAGGCGGGCCCGCAGCCGCAGGAGGTCCATGTAGTCCCGCGCATGGGGGGGGCCGCCGAACAGCTCGATCGACCCGCCCGCCGGCGCGCCCAGCGTGGCCAGCAGGCGCGCCAGCGCCGTGCCGCCTTCCGGCGGCGGGTCCGGCGTCTCGGGGGCTATCGCGACCCAGTCGCCAGCGCGCAGTTCGAGCGGACCTAGCGCGGCAAGATGCTCTCCCGCGCGAAACAGCAACTCCTCGGGGAGGCGCAGGATCGGCGCTGAATCCGTCACAGCATGCCCCCCAGCACGCCCGCGGGCGCGAGGTGGAGGAAGGTGGCCACCGAGACCACGGCGTGGACCGCGACCAGGAAGAACAGGGCGTTGAGGGCGGCGCGGGACACCGCGACGGGCACCTCGGTGGGCGACCCGCCCACGTCCATGCCGTGGTAGCAGGCGATCAGGAAGATGCCGGTCCCGCCCACCAGGATCTTGGCGGAGAACGCGAGCAGATCGACCGGCGCGGTGGCGGTGAGGACCGAGCCGAAGAACACCGAGGCCGGCAGGTTGACCAGGATCTGCGCCATGACGAACCCGCCGAGCAGCGCCACCGCCGCGAACAGGACGCTGAGGCCGAAGACCGCCAGCAACCCGCCGAACACCCGCGGGGTCACCAGGTGGCGGATGGGCGGAATGCCCATGACCTCGAGGGCCTCGACCTCGCGCTGTACCCGCATGATGCCGAGTTCGACCGAGATGGCGGTCACCGAGCGCGAGATGACGACGATACCCGTCAGAAACGGCGCCAGCTCGCGCATGACCACCACCGTGACGGTCCTCCCGAGTTCCTCGGCGCCCGAGAGCGACCCGACGCCGTGCACGCCCTGCACGATCGCCAGCACGCCTACCCCCAGGGCCAGCACGACGACCGGCCCGATGGCCTGCACGGCGGTGAAATACACCTGGAGGAGCACCTGGCGCAGGAAGTCGCGATGGCCCAGGTTGCGGCCCACCCAGAGCATCTTGACCGAAAGGTAGAAGAAAGCGAGCAGGATCCAGCCGTAGCGAAACAGGCCGAGCACGCGAGCGCCCACCTCGTCCACCGCTCGCACGGCCCAAGTCACCGCACCCTGGCCTCCATGATCTGCACCAGGATACAGGCTCTGGCTCAGCGCAGGCGCGCGAGGTTGGCGATGGGCTGCCCGTCGGCCGGAAGCGCGGCGCTCCCCATGTCGAGGACGTACTCGAGGACGCCCTTGCGCTTGCAGAGGTCTATGAGGCCGGGAACGCCCCTGGCGAGGATCTCGACGGCCTTCGCCTTGCCCGCGCCCTGCGCCTTGTAGAACTCGGCCGCTTTCTCGGGAGTCGTGAATACCAGCAAGGCGCGCGCGCCGGTGTTGGTCTCGAACGTGGCCCAGTTGCCGTCGCGCTCCAGGACCAAGAACGCCGGCCGTCTGGGATTCAAGCCGCGCAAGGGCTTCTCTGGCGCCATTTCTTAGATCCTCGTTTGGTTGTCGCTTGCTCCGCTTCAAATTTACCGGGTTTCGGAAATTGGCGGGCAAATACTACGTAAGAGGAAAACCGAGTAATGAGCAAGATAGACAACGGCGGCGGGTCGTCGCTGATAGGCGCGGACGGCAAGGTGCGTTCGGGCTGGGGCCTGGTCGAGGCCCCTCCGGTGATGCCCACCGACCCGGGCAAGCTGATCGAGATGAAGAAGTACGGGGACGTCGAGGTGCCCGAGGGCAAGCCCGACGCCGCGACCTTGGTTCCGGGCGGCGCCGTCTCGCAACTCCCGGCCGGCGCGGGCGCCCTGCCCAAGCTCACCCTGGACGAACTGGTGTCGAAACTGACCAATGATCCGCTCGATACGCTCGTCAAGAACTCGAACTACCTCTACGGCGAGTACCAGGGCCTCCTGGCCGACATCAAGGATCCCATCCTCAAGGCCCTGCTCGCGAAGATCTTCCTGGCCCTCCTGTCAGATCCGCCGGACATGAACGCCCTCACGGGCCTGGTCGAGAAGCTCAAGACCTACGTCGCGACCCGCGACTTCCTGGAAGGGAAGTCCAACCAGGTGCCGCCCGACGTCATGAGGATGCTCGAGCAGAAGTACGGCGACTGGAACGGCATCGGCAAGAACGTCGATCCGACCAAGGGCACCGGGCCCAACGGTGGCCGCCTGCTCCGCGAGACCATCAAGAACATGCTCGAGGGCAACGACCAGGCGGCCCAGAAGTGCTACGAGGATGCCCAGAAGACCGCCTCGCCGCTGGTCTTCGATCTCAACGGCGACGGCAAGGTCGGCACGACAGGCGTCGCCGGCGGCAAGGTCTTCGACCTCGACGGCGACGGCACCCTGGACAAGACCGCGTGGGCCGGGCCGGGCGACGGCGTGCTCGCGTTCGACGGCGACGGTGACGGCGCCGTGGGCGAGGACGGCACCGAGTTGTTCGGCAACAACACTCTGGTGGACGGCAAGAAGTACGCCAACGGTTTCGAGGCGCTCAGGGCCCTGGCCGCCAAGCACCTGGGCGCCGAGGCCGTCGCCGACGGCAGGCTCGGCGCGGCCGAACTCAAGGCCCTGGGCGAGAAGACGGGCCTCAGCATGCTGGTCGACGGCAAGCGCGTGTCGCTCGAGGATCTCGGCATCACCGAGATCAGCGTCGGCTACGCCGAGGCCGGCCTCAACCGCGACGAGCAAGGCAACGAGCACCGCCAGGTCGGCGAGGGCTTCGTGCGCAACGGCCAGCAGGGCGCGGTCAACGACGTCTGGTTCCAGTACCAGGCAGGGGCCGGCGAGCCGAAGAACTAGGCCGCCGGCCCCGGATCGTACGACCGATCCGCACCGCTCGCCGAGGAGTTACACTGTTCCTACCGTCGCGAGGGGGGACAGCGTGGAGGACAGCGAGCGACCTGCCGGAGAAGCAGGCGAGCCGCAGCACCCGGAGCCGCAGAAGGTCAAGGCCGCCCGGCCCGGGCGTGCCCAGAAGGAGAGCGTCCCGCCCGAACCCGGGGTGATGTACCCCATCGTGGGCGTCGGGGCCTCGGCGGGCGGCATCGAGGCCATGCGGGGCCTGATCGGGGGCCTGGGCGCAAAGCCCGGCCTGGCGGTCATCTACGTGCAGCACCTCGACCCCAGCTACGAGAGCGCGGTCGCGTCGATCTTCGGGCAAATCACGCCGATGCCCGTGCTGCGAGCCGAAGGACGGCCTGGTGATCAAGCATGACCACATCTACGTCGCGCCGCCGCACCTCGACGTCACGATCGACAAGGGCGTGCTGCGCCTGTCCCCGGCAGGCCACGAGGCGCGGCCCCGGCCGATCAACCGCTTCCTGTCCAACCTGGCCCGCGAGTACGGCCACGGCGCCGTCGGAGTGATCCTCTCGGGGACCATGACCGACGGCACCGACGGCATCTGCGACATCAAGCGGGCCGGCGGCTACACCCTCGCCCAGGATGAGAGCACCGCCAAGTTCGACAGCATGCCCAAGAGCGCGGCGGCGGCGGGGTGCGTGGACTACGTGCTGCCGCCCGATCGCATAGCCCAGGAGCTTTGCCGCATCGCGCGGCGCTTCCGGCGCTACGGGCCGGGCTCCCAGAAGCCGTCGGCGGCCGTGCCGCCTCCTCATAGCGGCGCTCAAATGACCTGGCGCCTATCGGACGCAGGCACGGAGGCCTGCGCCACCGATGCAACGGGTGGGGCCGGCCTCCGTGCCGGCCGCGATGCCGGAGCGAAGTCATCAGAGCCGCGCTATCAGGCCG
>Ga0194120_10010192_pt1 | contig 11700 bp, 13 predicted proteins | sample TA2MahCa65mmetaG_FD_148642 | JGI IMG/M metagenome (GOLD analysis project Ga0194120, IMG submission 148642) | Freshwater microbial communities from Lake Tanganyika, Tanzania - TA2015019 Mahale Deep Cast 65m | ecosystem: Environmental > Aquatic > Freshwater > Lake | place: Tanzania: Lake... | reverse complement strand
AGACGAGACGACGCCATACGAGCTTCAATGGTAGCGATAATTTTCATTGAGAAAGCAACTACTGAGCGAACCGTATCGGCTACGCCGTCGGAGAGGGCAAGGCTGCACCGTCCAGAATTGCCTCTGTCAGATCAGTACCCTTCAAATCGGCGGCTCTTAGATTCACATGGGTCAAGTTCGTGTTCTTGAGATCACAATCGTAAAATTTCGTCCCCCGTATCACTGCTTTTTTAACAATTGCCCCCGACAGATTCGCTTCCAAGAATACCGTCCCTGACAGGTTGGCTCCCTCCAGGTTAGCCCTCTCCAACTTTGCATAGGCCAAGTTGGCCCCCGTCAGGTCACTGGCAGACAGGATTGCATCAACGAGTGTGGCCGCCATCATACGTGCACCAAACATATTAGCTCTTGCGAAATTAGTCCCGTCCAGATGAGCTGATGAGAGATTGGCCCCCGTCAGGTCGCTCGAAGAGAAATCCGCTCCGGTCAAGACAGCCTCGGAAAGATCGGCGCCACGCAAGTCCGCATTCGCCAAATTGACGCCCGGCAACACTGCCGCCCGAAGGTTCGCGTGGCGTAAGTTGGGCAAGGCTTCGCAGGAGCTTCTCTTTTGCAGGATAGCCACCAGGACCTGGTCAGCCATGCAAGGCCTGGCTTCTCGAATCGCCATGTGTTTTGGTCGCTTGACCGGCAAGCTTCTGACGTTCCCCTACGGTGAAATTAAACTTGTTCGGCTCCATTTCTACCTGAATTGCTTCCGCGTGGATGTTGATGGCCATCGGCACTTTGACGGCGCCATACGAGCATTGCCGACAGGCCTGCCATTTCTTCAACCGTTCGCCCTTGCCATGGATCATCGCCTGCCTGACCTCTTCGAAACGCGGGCTGTGCCATATCTCCCGGATAGTCTGATCCCTGATATTGCCCACCGGATCTTTTGCAAAGGGATCATTAATGCATTGCATCACTTGGCCAGACCAGTAAATCACGAAACGTTGCCACGGAGAGGGGCACGCATAATCGGGATCCTGCTCCAACCGGCTGTCAAAATCCAACGTGGGATTGCAGGTGACCCGTTCGACAATGGGATTGAATACGGCGTAAAACCCTTCCGGATCACCCTTAATTGCCGACCAGACCGTGGAGACGTTGACAACGGGCTTCTTCTTTCGTTTTCGTTGCTTGATCTCTTGAAAGTTTTTGAGCCGATCGAGGGAGTCCTCAAACTTGGCCGGCGCGCGATACTGCTCATAGGTCTTCCCAAGCCCGTCCCAGGACACCGTCATCCAGTCCAGCCCGGCGTCAATGATCTCCTCGGCAAGCTCCTCGGTGAGCAACAGACCGTTCGTTAAGAAAGCGACTTCGGCAATGCCTTTGTCCTTCGCATAGCGGATCATCCGTACGAGGTCAGGGTGCAGCAGCGTTTCTCCCCGGATAGCGAGACGGATAGAATAGGTGCCATTCGCTGCACATTCATCCACAATCTTTTTATAGAGATCAAACCCCATAAACCCGTGTCTGAGCTGCACGAACTCTGGCAGCACCGTATAGCACATGGGGCAACTCATGTTGCAGATGTCGGTGATTTCAACATCCACGTGGACCGGGAAATCGGTGACGATATGCCACTTAGGGAAATAGTTCCAGACGAGCCGGTTGTAGAGAAAGCGCGGGAGATGCCCGGCGCCACGGAGGAAGCTGAAACGAAGCGAGTTCAGCCAATCCCCCATCACAAATTGGGTATTGCCGATCTTAATCACTGCTGACGTCCTTTGGTGATCGCAAGGGATAGATAGTGACGTTCCCCGCCATCTATGAAATACGCTCCAGAGTATGGGGGAAAAGTTCGCGCCCGAAGGATATTGATCAGGTCCCTTGCCTTGTAAGACCGGTCCAGATCGATGAGGTCCAGTTCGGCCAAATCACGGTCCCGATGAAAGGACCCCGCACCTGGTAATTGTTTGCACGGAACCGTACGTCCCTCCACAATGTCCGGCCAAGCCTCGACAAAGAGGTCGTATGCAGCCTTCACCAACTTCTCGTACAATGTGCCGCCATTGTCTTCCCAGGAAATTTCCACGCGCCGCTGGGCGACGATAGCGCCCGTATCGATGCCGGAATCGATATGGTGCAAGGTCACGCCGGCTGGGACATTTTCCACAATGCTCCAGACATTAGGATTCGACCCACGGCCATAGGGCAAATACGAAATATGCAAGTTCAGGCAGCCCCTTGGGGGCACCCGCAGGGCTTCAGGTTTTAATATGTAGCCAAACCCCACGCTCAAGAGCAATTCGCACCCACTGTTCATCAACTTTTGCACGCCAACATCGGAGTTGATATCCGAGCCTTCGATGAGCACTTCATCTCCACACCCGGCCACGTCAATCATCTCTTGTCGGCATTTCGCTCGCTCCATCGGATGAACCCCGAGAGCGACAATTTCTCCTCCTTGCTTTTTCAACCACGAGAGGACCTGCAACGCCAGATGATTATTGCCCAGAAAGGCGAGCTTCATGACTTGCTAGAACCTATCTCAAAATTGTTTGAGCAGCATGGTGATGGAGGCGAGCTGCACAAAACCGAGGAAATTGGTCGCGTAGTATTCCCACCGGACGAGCAAGCGCCGCTTCCAGTGGAGCCAGGCAAAGAACCGTTCGACGAGCCAGCGGCGTTGGTACCGGCGCAAGTGGCGCCCGTCTTGGGTCTTGAGTTTCCGGGTCGAGCGGTGCGGCGCGATCAGGTTGACGCCGTCCTGCTTGAGCGTGGCATCGAGCCCGTCGCTGTCATAGGCGCGATCACCAATGAGGTGCTCGGGCTTGGCCTCCAGCATGTAGAAGTCGAAACTGAGTTGGACCAACGTGACCTCATGATGATTGGCGGCGTGCGTACTGACCGAGAGGGGCAGCCCATGACGATCCACAATCGCGAGGATTTTCACGCCCTTGCCGCGCTTCGTGAGGCCCACGGCGTCGCCGCCGCCCTTGGCCGCGGCAAACGTTGCATCGATAAAACTCTCGCGCTCATCAATGGCACCCTCGTCTCGCAGGGTATTGGCGAGGTCGGTGAGAATCTCCCGCAGCACCTGACGTTCACACCACTGCTGGAACCGGCGGTGGACCGTTTTGTAGTTGGGATAGCACTGGGGCAGCATGTGCCACTGCGCTCCCGTGTTCAGAATCCACAGCACCGCTTCCAAGATGTCTCGAGCCGGTACTGGTTTGCGACCGGGACGGTTCTCAGGAATGTGTTCTTCGGGAAAATGCTCCCGAATCCGCTCCCATTGGTCGTCGCGCAACCGCAGCATGAACGGATGTATACGTATCCCAGGTCACGCTGTCAATGATTTTGAGATAGGTTCTAGTCATGACACTCTAGAACATCGACCAGTGCAAAGTTGTGCCCCGGCTGATCCGAATCTTGGGCGTTCGCCCTATTATCGAATCTCTGGCGGCAGGCGGAATGCCCCCAGCAGGACGCATGATGGCAATGTCTTCGCTTCCGATGACGGCTCCTTCTGGAATATCCCTGACCGCAACCAGGCTCTTTCGCGCCGCCGCATGCCATTGGACTTCTCCGGCCTGGAGACGTTTAATACCGTCGCCGAGCGCACTTTCCGCCTCGCGTACGGCGCGCACCATCGCGGCAAACTCCTCGGGAATCGCCGCAACATCATTGTCGGGGCCACCCTCGGATCGATCGAGGACGAAATGCTTCTCGATCATCACTGCCCCCAAGGTAACGGCAATGATGTCGGCCGTATGGCCAAGCAGATGATCGGAAAAACCGACCGGCAAGCCGAACGCCGTTTGCAGCGTAGAGATTGCCCGCAGGTTGGCCTCTTCTAGTCGAGCGGGGTATGCTACCACGCAATGAAGCAGAATCACATCATCGAGCCCCGCAGTCCTCACCGTCGTCACCGCCTGTTCCACCTCGCCCAGCGTCGCCATTCCGGTTGAGATAAGCAGCGGCTTTCCTTTTTTGGCCAAGAACTCCAAAAAAGGGAGGTTGGTGAGGTCGTCTGAGCCGACCTTGCATGCCGGAGCGTCAAGCGCCTCCAGAATGCGCATGTCGGACGGATGACTGGGTGTGGAGAAAAATATCAAGCCCAGGTCTTGAGCCAGCGCTCTGAGTGCTTGGTGTGCTTCAAAGGAGAGTTCGCGCTGCTTGAAATACTCATGCTGGGGAATACGACTTCCGTCGTTGAGAGTAAAAAATGATCCGGGCAACGCCAACGTGTCCGCTTGAAACGTTTGAACCTTCACTGCGTCAGCGCCTGACTCAGCAGCAGAACGTATCATCTGTTTCGCCGTTTCGACGTCGGAAAAATTGGCGCCGATCTCCGCTACGATGAAGCAGGGTTCGCCGGCTCCTACCCACTTCTGACCGATCTGGATACGGCGCGAAGAATACTGCACCATCTATGCCCTACCCGATAGAGGTTTAGTGCTCCCGGTTCGCATCATTTCAACCATTGCCGATGCCACCCGCTGCGCACCGCGCCCATCGATAATCGCACGCCCAGCCTTAGACATCGCCTCACGACGCCCTGGGTCAGCTAGAAGGGTTTTCAGGCGGCCCCTCAGGCGCTCCGGGGGCAACGTCGTGAACCAGCCCAAGTTGTCAGCAATACCGGCAGCGCCTAACCCCTCCGCAATTCTCGTCTGATTGTCGGCCAGGATGATGACGAGGGATGGTATTCCCATAAAACACAGTTCCCAACATGTACTCCCAGCCCCACTGATGGCCACATCTGTCTCGGCCATGAGTACCGCCACATTGTCCGGCGCATGCACGATGGCAAACCTAGCTGACCTTGACTCAACCCATCTCCGCAATTCCGCTAGATGGGAATAATCCGGTCCAACCAAGAGGACAAACCTGGCCGAAATGTCCGATTCCGCAAGCCACCGGGCAACCCGGCCGGTCACATTTTGCTCGTCCCCTCCGCCAAAGGTCACGAGAACACGATCCGCCACGAGAGGCTGACTGCGCGTTTGCTCTCTCTTTGTCTCCAGAAACTCCTCCCGCAATAACGCATATTCAGTGCAAGCAGGAGGTGCATGAACTTCCTGGCCTAGCCCAAATATTCTGATTCAGGATCAAATGCGCCACCTGAGAAGTGGCAGCCAAATCGTCAATGAGGGCGAGGAATGCACCCGATTTCAGTATTGCGCGCTGGTAGTCTAAGTCAAAACCATAGCCATCCAGAATCACCAACGGCATTTCGCCTTCGCGCTGCATTCTGTGGATCGTCGTGCCAAGCAGTTGCACATCCTCCGTCAAGGTCGCTCCCGAAGGGACTATGATCAGCTCATAAGAGCGGCGCTCGATTCTATCCCGTAAAGCCCCGCCGAACTCGCTTACAACGAATAGAATGTGCCCCCCTTGCCGTTCCAATTCTGCAGCCAATGTCAGGCATCGGACCAAGTGACCATGTCCCAGGCCGGCATTCCCATCGGCGCGAAAGATGAACGCACCTCGAGCACCCATCCCTACGTGACCCCAGCGTCTAGGGCACGCATCCTGGCATCACGCACCGCGGCATCCGCTTGGTTGATCTGAAAGAGTTCAGGCCGAGCCTCAAACAGCGCCAGAACATCCGACCAGCCGAAGCTCGGCTTCTTTGAATAAAGCGCCTGGTAAACTTGCTCAACTAACTGAAGATCCTGCTCACTGTCCACGGTCCAATAATGGTGAGAATGGTCAACCTCGTTCAGGGCGTGGGCAATGCGATAGTGTTCGCGCTGACGAATCAGATGTAACGTGACGTGCTCGCGTTCCGGTGCCGACGTGCTCACGACGTCCAAATGTTCAAGAATACGTCGAGGAAAGACCTCTACGTCGAGACCGCGCGGATAGGTCCGTTCAATGATATTTGACACATAATCCAACTCATCCCCACCGGCCAGATACATCGCGACGGCCTGATCCACGACTGTCGGTTCAATAAGTGGGCAATCGGCCGTCACTCGAACCACCACATCCGCTTGGGCAGAGCGGGCCGCCCCCACGTAGCGGCCCAGCACATCGGCCTCATCGCCCCGGAAGACTTCTACTCCCACTTCATCGGCAAGTTTGGCCACAGGATTGTCTTGAGGCAGAGAAGTCGTCGCCACGACGATTTGGTGCAGCCACTTTGACAACCGAAGCCGTTCGATGACGCGGGCCAACATCGGCCTCCCGCACAGTAACCGCAAGACCTTGCCGGGCAGCCGGGCAGACCCCATCCGAGCCTGCACGATCGCAACAACCCGACGATCCGGTTTAGTCTTCATGCCCACAACAACATCTTGGCCATAGTGGCTCTATCAAGCCTAATTTTCATGCAACGACATCGCGCACAGCCTCAATGACCTGCTGGACCTCAGCATCAGTCATCTTGGGATACAGAGGCAAGCTGAGTGCCTGAGAATAAAACCGTTCGGCATGCGGGAAATCCCCCTGCTTATAGCCAAACTGCTCCCGATAGTACGGATGCAGATGGATTGGGATGTAGTGGACCTGCGAGCCTACGCCGCGCGCCAGCAGCTCACGCATGACCTGCGGCCGATCCTTCCCCAACCGCTTAAAGTCGATTTGAACGACGTAGAGATGATAACTGGATTTAACGTATGGCTTTTCCACCAAAGGCCTGAAGCACTCCATTCCGCTAAAAGCCTTATCATACCGGATAGCGATAGCTCGACGACGCTGGAGAAATCGATCGAGCTTCTTGAATTGCGACAAGCCCAGTGCACAATGAATGTCCGACAACCTGTAATTGTACCCGGGATCCACCATCTCATAGAACCACGAGCCAATTTTGTCGATTTGATCTGCATGACGAACAATGCCGTGTGTGCGGAACCGCATGAGTCGCTCGTATAAGTCGGAGCGATTCGTCAGTATCATTCCACCTTCCCCTGCGGTAATGGCTTTAACGGGATGAAAGCTTAAGATCGTGAGGTCACTCTGGCTGCCGACCTTCCTCCCACGATATTCCGCGCCAAGACTATGTGCGGCATCCTGGATCACCACACATTTGTGTCGCTGTGCCAACTCGTTGACCTCATCCAGATCCGCTGGGTGCCCCGAATAATCAACCGGGATGATTGCCTTGGTCCGAGGAGTGATACATGCGGCCAGATCGCCGGCATTTATATTAAATCCATCGAGACCGAGGTCGGCAAACCGAGGGATGGCTCCTTGATAGACTGCACAATTGGCCGAGGCCGCAAAGCTGTTCGGGCTCGTAATGACTTCGTCGCCCGGACCGACCCCCGCAGCGAACACCGCCGCATGGAGAGCGGCGGTGCCGCTACTGACCGCCACGCCATACCGAACGCCACAATACTCGGCGACACACGATTCAAACTCTTCGACCCGTGGCCCCTGGGTCAACCAGTCACTTTGAAGCGTCTCGACCACAGCCGCCACATCATCGGCCTCTATCCATTGGCGACTGTATGGGATTCTGATGCTCACTCCGCCGTTGCCTGAAGAAACGGCTTGACCATTTCCGACATTTGTTCAAGTGTCAGCCATCGTTGATTCGTATCGCTGGAATAAATGAACCCGGCCGGCAACGGGCGACCGTGATCCCATCCTTGAAGACGAAGCACGGTTGACTCGGGGGCAATCACGAAATATTCATCACATTCCAGCGTGCGCCGGGATTCATCTGCGTGGAGTAACACCTCGTGAAGCTTTTCGCCGGGCCGAATACCAATCAATTCGACCTTGCACTCAGGCGCAAGCGCCTTCGCCAAATCAACAATGCGCATGCTCGGCACTTTTGGGACAAAAATCTCACCACCCTGCATGACCCCAAGACAATGCGACACAAATGTAATCCCCTGCTCAATGGTGATCCAGAACCGTGTCATGCGTTCGTCCGTGATCGGGATCGATCCGGTTTTCCGGCGCTCGAGAAAGAGCGGCACCACGCTTCCTCGGCTCCCTACCACATTGCCATAGCGAACCACGCTGAATTTCGTCTGGCGTTGGCCGGAGTACGCATTGCCATCCACAAAGAGCTTTTCATGGACCAGTTTAGTTGCACCATACAGGTTGACAGGGTTCACCGCCTTGTCACTGCTCAAGGCTAAGACGCACTTCACGCCACAGTCAATTGCCGCCTCAATGATGTTTTGGGCGCCGAGAATATTGGTTTTGACTGCTTCAAACGGGTTGTATTCGCAGGCCGGTACTTGTTTGAGCGCGGCGGCATGAACCACGACATCCACTTCTTGGAACGCCCTCCGCAGACGATCAACGTCGCGGATATCGCCCAGGAAGAAGCGCAATCGGTCATCATTCAATTGCTGACGCATCTCCCATTGCTTCAATTCATCCCGGCTGAGCACAATGACCTTACGTGGCTGGCCCATCGCCAGCATCTGCCGCACGAATCGCTGGCCGAAAAACCCCGTACCCCCTGTCACCAACATGACCTGATTGTTTACCCGCATAGCATCAAATTTCCCACTGGTTGAGAATTTCCTCGGCCTTCCATCTTCAACTTGCAGCTCACCGCTGCATCATTGGCGAGCCCCATCAGACCCACTGAGCACTAATTCTTCCTTCACGTGCTGAGCCCAGCAATCCAACCAGTCCTCTCGCCCCAGCGCATAACGCTCCACAAACCGCTGCCGAACTTCCTGGACTGCGTTGCTCCCCCACCAGTCCCACGGCCGGCCATAGACAGCTTCGGTCTTCGCTGCAGCCGCTTCGGGAGAGTCCCATAAAATACCCACCTTCCGCAGGCCCTCGAAGTAGGGCTGAGCCTCTTCCCGCAATCCATACAGGCTTGGATCCCAAAAGAGAACCGTGGGAATGTTGGCTGCCAAGACCTCAAGAAAGGCTGTGCCACAATACTCTACTACAACAAGCGCAACTTGCCCCATGACATCCCGGAAAGATTTGCCATGATCATCGAAACGCAACGGTCCACACGCTTCTGAAAGTCGCTCTTTCTGGCACCACCCATAGTCTAAGGTGTTCAGTCTCACAAGAAGCTGAGTCCGCAATGAGGCCGGCAGCGCTTGGATAAACCTGATGCGCCACGTCAGAAGCCCTTCGAACTCTCCTATTGGGTGGGATTCAAACCGGAAAGGATATCTCGGATGGCTGATCGCAACCAACAGAATTTTTATTTTACTTTCAGCACACCGATCATTGCGAGAACACAACGGAATAAACCGTGGGTGAGAAGAGGGTTTAACCTTGGAGTGTTTCCGGTCATCCTGCCACCCAAATGACAACCAGCGATCGGTGATGGCTATTTCATAACGCTCCTGCGGAATCGCTTGACTCGTACCATATCCTCCTCCGTGTTGAATACCAACAAGCCTTGCACCTTTTTCGCTATATTCTGCGGCAAGGAATTTGAATGTCTCATTCACGTACCACCCGAAAGAAGAAATCATAAGTTTAGGCTGCTTGGACCAGCTTTTCAAGGAGATCCGAAGAAAGTCCGCATAACCCTCGAGATATATCAGTGGGAAATTTGTCGACAGTGTTTCGACTAACACTCTGGTGAATTGATCATTCCAAGTGATCTGAGAGAGAGACCTTCTTAATGCCTCCTGCGCAGGCACATTAGGACAACGAATCTGTTGCGTGTCCGACAAGCTCCATGCCCTGAAGGACAAACGACGAATTAAACGAAATAGATCGGATCGATCCAAATCCAAGTTGCACAGCATCACATGCGGCGAGAGCAGCCTGATTAGAGTCTGATTCATCTGACCGGCAATTCTTCTCGGCACTGCCTGGCCAGCCCGCAGTCCTGGCTGAACTCCACACTGCAAGGCACCGCCCTTATACTGGCCCTTGACAGGGAGTTCGATCTCCTTGAGCGTTATTGAGTCGCTACTCAAAGCTCTCAGAATTTGAGAATATAGCTGGAAATTAAATTCATCGGCTGAATCTTCATATGCGAGCGACACAAATCCTGATGTATCCGTCGGCGTTTGATAGACGCTAGGAACCAACACATGGGTCCATAGGCCACTGCAGGACTCCAGCGCCCGTTGAAGCGACGTGTAACGGTCATAAATGGCATGGACATAATACAAAAGCCATGGACCGAGAAGGATCCGCCAATACCGCTCGCTGCGTTGCATTCCATGGGTTTGATTCAACCAAACAGCAAGATCCGCCATCAACGAATCGATGACTGTATTGCAATATTGTGCAGCGCCCTCAATTACTCGCTGATCGCTCCAGGGATTCGGCACCATAGCATATTGAAGACCATCCCACTCGATTTTTTGGTCATGCCTGAGGCACCAAGGACCGAGAAGGAGCACCTCATCGCATACCTTCCAAAATGTAGTCGATGCAGTCGTTGCTAAATACATCCTGCCTCTATGTCCATCGCTCCCTGAGGATTAGAAACGCCTCGGCCGCAGGGAGTCCACTCTCAATCCCACGACGAATGGCAAGAGCCTTCACTGCCTCTTCGGAACGCGGATGTGGGAATGCCCTCGCTTCAGTCTGGTAGCAACGCAGTGCCTCGATCTTCCGCTCCAGATAAGAAGTAATGTTGACATAACAGTTGGGAAGAAATACCGTTTCCGGCAGCGGAGGGGCCTGATCGGTTGAGGAAGGCGTCTCATAACACAACACCCTGCGGATACCGGGATTGGCGGATGGCCGCAGCACCACCATGGCCGCCTGAAAAACCGCACGGTGGTCTTGGTTGTTATCCCCTCGGTGATTGACATAGACAACTTCGGGTCGTAAATCTTTTATGCACTTCTCGAGCGGGATAATGAGGTCCTGCAAGCAGGCATCCAGGCGCTCGTCCGGAAGGTTCAAAAAGTGAATACCCTTGTAGCCGAGAACATCCTTGGCTCGTTTGGCGCAATCCATTTCCAAGCGGTTTTTGCCTTCGTCAAACTGATGGTCGTAGACCCGGTGTGCAACGCAACAGACATGGACTTCATCACCCTCTGCCATACGCCGGGCAATTGTGCCTCCCATTCCGAGCACTTCGTCATCCATATGTGGGGCAATAACGAGTGCCTTCATACGTTATCCTGAAGTCGCTTCCTGGCGACATAAGAAATAGAGCACAAACCACCTACTCTGAATGCAAACGCCCACCTAAGCTGCACTACGCCTCGCAACAGCCATCGTGTAATAGCCAGGCTTGGCGGAGGTGGACACTGGAAGTTGTCGATTCCTCCTGTTTTGGCAGAAGGAAGCTTCAAGGAATAAAAGGAAGGAAAAGAGGAAACGTAGTCCATTCCGTTCTGCTTCATCCACTGCAGCCATTCCCCCATAGTTGCTGTCAAATGCGGTGCCACAAAGTTATCCCAAGCAATTTGGTCCTCGGTCCTGACACCGAATTTGGCCGCTCGGGCAATGTGTCTGCGCCATAACCGCTTTGCCCACTCCGCCTTCCGATCGAGATCACCCACAGCGAGAGTGGACACAATCGCGCGTTTTATCCTGCGAAGCGCAAAACCCCAGGTATTAAGGTGCATGATGTATATATATCCACCGGGCTTTACCAGAGCCGCTAACGTTCTAAACGCCAGAGGAGGGGCCCCCACGTGAGGCAGAACGCCCAAACACAGTACCGTAAGCTTCCCCGTCAAGGAGACACTTTCAAAGGAGAATTTCTGGCTGTGATCTGAGCCCGATACGTCGCGGGCGGCACCCGGGCTAAGGCGTCATGGGGCCGCTCCTCGTTGTACTCCTGCATCC
>Ga0194120_10010189_pt1 | contig 11702 bp, 13 predicted proteins | sample TA2MahCa65mmetaG_FD_148642 | JGI IMG/M metagenome (GOLD analysis project Ga0194120, IMG submission 148642) | Freshwater microbial communities from Lake Tanganyika, Tanzania - TA2015019 Mahale Deep Cast 65m | ecosystem: Environmental > Aquatic > Freshwater > Lake | place: Tanzania: Lake... | reverse complement strand
CCGCCGGCCGTAATGTTCTTGGCGCCTTCCCGGTAGATCGCCTGCGCGAGCACCGTGGCGGTCGTGGTGCCGTCGCCGGCCGTGTCGCTGGTCTTGCTGGCGACTTCGCGCACGAGCTGGGCGCCCATGTTCTCGTAGGGGTTCTTCAACTCCACTTCCTTCGCGACGGTCACGCCGTCCTTGGTGATCGTCGGCGCGCCGAACTTCTTGTCCAGGATCGCGTTGCGACCCTTCGGGCCGAGGGTCGCCTTGACCGCGTCGGCGAGCTGGTTGACCCCTCGCAGGATCGCAGCCCGCGCCGCGTCGCTGTACAATAATTGCTTAGCCATCTGTGTCCTCCCTTTACGTGAGTCGTCGTGATGTGTGGTGAGTGGAATGCTTAGCTGGTGAAGACTCCGAGCACGTCTTCTTCCTTGAGGATGAGGCAATCCTCATCGTCGATGCGCAGCTTGCTGCCGGAGTACTTGTCGAAGAGGACCTGATCGCCGACCTTCAAGTTCTTGACGTCCTTGCCGATCGCTTGCACCGTCCCGCGCTGGGGCTTTTCCTTGGCGGTTTCCGGCACATAAATGCCGCCGGCGGTCCGCTCCATCTCTTCCGTGTAGGTGACGAACACCCGATCGCCGAGCGGCTGGAACCCCTTGGCGGCGGTGGCGCCGGACTTCTTCTCCTCAGTCTTCGTGGACATAACTGCTTCCCTCCTTGTTAAGTTAACCGTGCTGCTAGATTGGCCCCGTTCGGCCTTCAAATCCTTCAATAATGGAGAACAACGGTCATCTGGGTGAGAGGGGTCTGGTTCCTCTCGCAGATGTCTCGACAGATAGCGCCTGCATCGGTCAAGTCAAGGGCCGTTCCAGAAAGATTTTCTTTCTCTCCGGCTGGCCGCGCTTGAATCGCGTAAGCTATTGAAAGTAAAGCCTTGGGAAGCTTGGCTGGTTAGGATCGCAGGGCGTCGAAGTCTTTGATTTCTTTTTTGAGGAAGTCTCGCAACCGCTTGATGATACGGGCTTCAAGCTGGCGGGCCCGTTCTTTGGTGATGCCGTACTTATTGCCGAGGTTGTCCAGCGTCAAGGGGGTTTCAGAGAGGATGCGGTTGCGGAGGATATCTTCGTCCCGTTCGGCCAGCGTCTTGGTGAACTCGGCCAGCTTCGCCCTGAAGAGGGTCTGCAATTCGGTGGCCGCCAGTTGCTCGTCGGCCGGCATGTTCTGGGACGGCAGAATATCCAGCAAGGTCCCCTCGGTCTCTTGATTGAGGGGTTGATCCAGGGACAGTTCCCAACTGCCCAGCCGCTGATCCATCTCGATGACATCGCGCTCGCGGACGTGCAGCCGGTCGGCCAGCAGTTTCGTGTCGGGGGCGAACCCCTGGCGTTCCAGCTTGGCCTTCTCCTTGCGGAGATTGTAGAAGAGCTTGCGCTGGTCCTGCGTGGTGCCGACTTTGACGAGGCGGTAGGTGTTGAGCAGGTAGCGAAGAATGTAGGCGCGCGCCCACCAGGCGGCATAGGCATAGAAGCGCACGTTTTTCGTCGGGTCGAATTTCTTGATCGCCTGCATGAGGCCGACGTTGCCTTCCTGGATGAGGTCCATCTGGTCGGCGCCGGTGTGGTGGTACTCCGATGCAATGGCGACGGATACGCGGAGGTTGGCCAGGATCAGTTTGACGGCGGCCTCGCGGCTGCCTTGCGTGGAGTATTCGTGGAAGAGCTGGGCCTCTTCTTCCTTGGAAAGGTAGGGATAGCGCCGCACCTCCGCCAAGTATTGCTGCAAGGCGGTGACCGGCGCCACGGCGGTCGTGCTGTCTTTGCCTGTCGCTGTGCCGAGGGGCTGGGGCGGAGGAGTCTCGGGAGCCTCCGTGATCTCGTCCGCCTCCAGATCAAGGCTCAGGTCTTCGATCTCCTCGGTGTCTTCGGCGTCCTGTTCCGTGTCCTGCGGCTGGTCGGTCATGAAGGCCTGTCTGTGTCGAGTCCTTGGTTGTCGGTGTCGGTGCGATTATAAACGGAACTGATGAGGAGCACAAAGAACTCGATCATTTCCTCGCCTTGCGTCTCTTGGGCGGGCTGGACTACAGTAGATGCCTTGTCGGAGCGCGGCTGTCTGGAGCGCGGGATCGCAAGAAGGAAGCGGAAGGAAAGATGCTGAAAAGGGTATTGGGTGCGTTGCGCAGCGGGCACTGGCCCTCCTTGGTCGGGGCCTGGCTGCACTTCGAAGTCAGCTTCATGGTCTGGCTCTTGATCGGCGCCTTGGGCGTCTCGATTGCCGAAGAGTTTGGGCTGAGCGCCACCCAGAAGGGGTTGTTGGTCGCCGTGCCGCTCTTGGGCGGCGCGCTGCTTCGCGTGGCGGTCGGAATCTTGAGCGATTGCGTCGGACCCAAGCCGATCGGTCTGGTCATTCTGGGCGGAGAACTCCTTGCCGTGGTCTGGGGCTGGCTCGGAGCGAGCACCTATCCGCAGATGCTGGGGGTCGGCCTCCTGCTGGGCATCGCAGGGGGCAGCTTTGCCGTGGCGCTCCCGATCGCCGGCCGCGCCTATCCTCCGGCCCATCAAGGCTTGGCTTTGGGTGTGGCGGCCTCCGCCAACAGCGGGACCGTGCTGGCGGTGTTTTTCGCGCCGAGACTTGCGCAAACCGTCGGCTGGCACGGCGTCTTCGGGCTGGCGGCCGTTCCGATTCTTCTCACCACGCTGCTCTTTGCCTGGCTGGTGCGTGGCGGGGGAGCGCTGCGCCAGGAAGGCGGCTATCGGTGGCGACAGACGGTGGCGGCGATCTTTCGGCGGCCCTCGATGTACTGGCTGTGTTTTGTCTATGCGATCACGTTCGGCGGGTTCGTCGGGTTCGTCAGTTACCTGCCGATTTTCTACCATGACCAATATGGACTCAATCTGGTGACGGCCGGGTCTGTGACGGCGCTCTGCGGACTGTCGGGGAGCTTGGCTCGGCCCTTGGGCGGTTATCTGGCCGATCGTCTCGGCGGCTTGAAGGTGCTCTTGGTGCTCTTTCCGGTCATTGCGGGGTTCGCCCTTGGTCTCGGTCAACTGCCTGGCTTGATCTGGTCGATCCTGCTCATGACGCTGGCGGTTGCGATCATGGGTTTCGGCAACGGTGTGGTCTTTCAGGTGGTGTCCGATCGATTTCCCAAACAAATCGGGTTGGCTTCCGGCTTGATCGGGGCGGCAGGCGGCTTCGGCGGGTTCCTGCTTCCTTCTTGGATGGGGCTGCTGAAGGATGCGACCGGGACCTATCAAAGCGGCTTCCTCCTCTTTGCGGCCCTCTCAATGGCAGCGGCGGTCAGCGTGGCGGTGGTCTTGCAGCGGCAACGACAGGCACAGGGCCGCCTGGGTGGCGACGGCGGCCTGGATTGACAACTGAGCAAGAAAAATTTTATATTTTAAACACTTAGATTATGGTCCAGCGTCAGATTCGCGGGGTAACAATGAGGCCAGCCAAAACCATGGCGCCAGCGTTCGATTCCATCGACCAAGCCATCAAGGACATTAAGAAGGGGCGCTTCGTGATCCTGGTGGATGACGAAGACCGGGAAAACGAGGGAGACCTCGTGATCGCGGCAGAGAAAGTTACGCCGGAAGCCATCAACTTCATGGCCAAGCATGCGCGGGGGCTGATCTGCCTGGCTCTGACTCCCGAACGTGTGGAAGAATTACAGTTGCCGCCGCAGGCGCCGGAGAATACGGCGTCGTTCGGAACGGCCTTTACCGTGTCCATCGATGCGCGGAATGGGATTACCACCGGCATTTCGGCCGCCGATCGGGCGACGACCATCCATATCGCCATCGATCCGAAGAGCAAACCGGCCGATCTGGCCAGGCCGGGACATATTTTCCCGCTCAAGGCGCAGAAGGGCGGGGTGCTCAAGCGCGCCGGCCAGACCGAGGGCTCGGTGGATCTGTCCAAGCTGGCGGGGCTCTATCCGGCGGGGGTCATCTGCGAGATCATGAACGAGGACGGGACGATGGCGCGGGTGCCGGAGCTGACGGAGTTCGCCAAGAAGCACCGGCTGAAGCTGATCACGATCAAGGCTCTGATCCAACACCGCATGCAGCGGGAGACGTTCATCAAGCGAATCGCCAGCGCCAAGCTCCCGACGGTGTTCGGTGAGTTCGAAGCGGTCGTCTTCGAAAACGAGGTGGATGGCGGGTCTCACATTGCCCTGGTCAAGGGGCGGGTCGATGAGGACCTGCCGACGATGGTCCGGGTCCATTCCGGCTGCCTGACCGCCGATGTCTTCGGGTCCCTGCGCTGCGACTGCCGGGACCAGCTCCACCGCGCCATGGAAGTCATCCAGAAGGAAGGCCGGGGCGTCCTGCTTTATTTGAATCAGGAAGGGCGCGGCATCGGCCTGCTGAACAAGATCAAAGCCTACCGCCTTCAGGACGAAGGCAGCGACACGGTCGAAGCGAATCTGCAACTGGGGTTCAAGCCGGACCTGCGCGACTACGGCATCGGCGCCCAGATTCTCGTGAACCTCGGCCTCCGCAACATCCGCCTGATCACCAACAACCCGCGCAAGATCGTCGGCATCGAGGGCTACGGCCTCCAGGTCGTGGAGCGCGTGCCCATCGAAATCGCGCCGCGCGCCGCAAACGAGCGGTACCTGCGCACGAAAAAGAACAAGCTGGGACACATCCTCAACAAGGTCTGATCGCCTGCTGCTGTGGCCCCTCACGGGGCTCTTGCCACCCTTCGGGGGAACCTGCTAAGGTGCGGGCGGGCTCGCCCCTTTCACATCTCGGCTTCAACCGTCAGCGTGTGGCGCGCAGCTGTTGTTGCGCGTTCAGCCTGAGAGGGACCCGTTTTCTTGGAGTCACAGGAATCGATCGCGTATGGCAATGATTGAAGGCACCCTCGATGCGGCGGGGCTTCGCTTCGGCATCGTGGCCAGCAAGTTTAACGAGTTCGTGACCGGGCGGCTGCTTGCCGGCGCGCTCGAGGTTTTGGACAAGGCCGGAGCGGGCCGCGAGGCCGTCGATGTCGTGAGGGTGCCCGGCGCCTTCGAGATTGCCCTCGTTGCGAGACGCCTGGCCCGTTCCCGACGGTACGATGCGGTGATCTGTCTGGGCGCGGTCATCCGTGGCGAGACGCCGCATTTCGAATACATCAGTGCGGAGGCCAGCCGGGGCATCGCGCAGGCGGCCTGGGAGTCCGATCTCCCCGTGGTCTTCGGCGTGCTGACCACCGATACGGTCGAACAGGCGATGGAGCGGGCCGGGTCCCCTGAGCGCAACCGAGGCGCCGACGCCGCCCGAACCGCCATCGAGATGGCGACGCTCATCAAGAAGCTGCGGGGCACCGGACACAAGGTGACCAGCCGTAAACTGGCCGGCAGACGGGTCGGGATCAAGCGGACGGGGCGGAAACGGTGATGGCCGAAAGCGATGAAGCGGCACCAAGGATCGTGGCGTAGCGATGGGAATCAGACGGGAAGCCCGCGAACGCGCCTTGCAAATTCTCTTTCAATGGGACATCCACGGCAAGGCCGGCGATTGGCTGCAAGACTTCTGGGCTCAGCATCCGACGGCGGAGCCCGTCAAGACCTTTACGGAGCAGTTGGTCGAAGGCGTGCGGACCCACAAGGCCGAGATCGATAAATTGATCGGCGTCCATGCGACGAACTGGAAGGTGAGCCGCATGCCGATCGTGGACCGCAACATTCTCCGCGCGGCGCTCTACGAACTGCTCTTTCTGGCGGACGTGCCGGCGAAGGTGACGGTCAACGAGGCGATCGAATTGGCCAAGCGGTTTGCCGACGACGAGACGAAGAAGTTCGTGAACGGAATTTTGGACCAGGTGCTCAAGTCGGACCCGAGGCTGGAAGGAAAACGAGCCGAATCGGCCGCCCAGCCGGCAGGGGTGAAACGTGACGCGTAACAGATGTGGAACCCGTGACGCGTAGCTCGCAAACAAACTGTTGCCGTTCGACTGTGCGAGCGACGTTTCACGAGGTGCGAGCGACGAGAACGCCATGATCGAACGCTATACCTTGCCCCGCATGAAGGCCATCTGGGACTTGCAGCACAAGTACGACATTTGGCTGCAAGTCGAACTCCTGGCCTGCGAAGCGTTGGAAAAAACCGGCACCGTTCCCAGGGGGGTGGCCTCGCGCATCCGCCGGCGGGCGACGGTCAATCCTGAGCGCATTGCCGCAATCGAAAAAGTCGTCAAACACGACGTGATCGCCTTCCTGGAGTCCCTGGCCGAGCCGGTCGGGAAGGAAGTCCGGTTTCTCCACATCGGGCTGACCTCCTCCGACATCGTGGATACCTCGCTGGCCGTGCAGATGACGGAGGCGCTCGACATCATCCTGGCCGATCTGGAGGCGCTGCTGGCCGTGCTGAAGGTGCGGGCCTATGAGCACCGCGACACGATCATGGTGGGGCGCTCCCACGGGATTCACGGCGAGCCGATCTCCTTCGGGTTCAAGCTGGCCATCTGGTACGAGGAAGCCCGGCGCCACCTGACGCGGCTGAAGGCCGCGCGGGAGGACATTGCCGTCGGCAAACTCTCCGGCGCCATGGGCACCTTCGCGCATCAGGGACCGGATGTGGAGGCCTATGTCTGCCGGAAGCTGGGGCTGAAGCCGGACCCGGTCTCCAATCAAGTCGTCCAGCGCGACCGCCATGCGGCCTATCTCACTGCGCTGGCCCTGGTGGCGGCCAGCATCGAAAAGGTTGCGACCGAGATCAGGCATCTGCAACGGACCGAGGTGTTGGAAGCGGAAGAATATTTCTCGGCCGGGCAGAAGGGCTCCTCGGCCATGCCGCACAAGCGGAACCCCATCGCCTCCGAAAATCTCTGCGGGCTGGCGCGGCTGGTCCGGGCCAACAGCCTGGCCGCCATGGAGGATGTGGCGCTCTGGCACGAGCGGGACATCAGCCACTCTTCCGTCGAACGCGTGATCGTGCCGGACAGCACGATCCTGGTGGACTACATGCTGGTGCGGCTGACCGACCTCATCAAGAACTTGCTCGTCTATCCCTCCCGCATGAAGCAGAATCTCGAATTGACCGGCGGCCTCGTCTATTCGCAACGGCTTCTGCTGGCCCTGGTCGAGCGGGGGGCGCAGCGCAAGGAGTCCTACGAGGCGGTCCAGCGCTGCGCCATGGAGGCCTGGAAGGGCCGCGTCGGGTTTCAGGACTTGGTCGGCAAGGACCCGGTGATCAGCAAGGCGTTGACGCCGGCGCAGATCGCCGCCTGTTTCGATCCCCGGTATTACCTGCGGCATCTGGGCAAAGTCTATCAACGGGTGTTCGGCCGGGCCGGCGCCGGGACAAGGCGGAAGCGGAGGGGGCGCTGATGGCGGCGACGAAGGGCGCCATGCTCTACGAGGGCAAGGCGAAGAAGTTGTTCGAGACGGGCGATCCGGACCGCGTCGTCCAATATTTTAAGGATGACGCCACGGCCTTCAACGCCCAGAAGAAGGGCACTATCGTCGAGAAGGGCGTGGTGAACAACAAGGTCTCCGAAACGCTCTTCCGCTTGCTGGAGGCCGGCGGAGTCCCGACGCACTTTGTCGAGCGGCTGGACGACCGCGAGATGTTGACCAAGAAAGTGGCGATCATCCCGATCGAAGTGGTGGTCCGCAACGTCGTGGCCGGCAGTTTGGCCAAGCGGCTGGGGCTGAAGGAAGGGGAGGCGATTGCGCCGCCGCTCATCGAATTCTATTACAAGGACGATGCGCTGGGCGATCCCCTCATTACCGACGAACACGTCCGCCTGATGAAGCTGGCCGATCCGGCGACGGTGGCGCAGATCAAGGAGCTGGCGCTGAAGATCAACGCACTGCTGGCGCCGTTCTTTCGGGAGCGCCAGATGATCCTGGTGGACTTCAAGCTGGAGTTCGGCCGGCACAAGGGAGCCGTCATCCTGGCCGACGAGATATCCCCCGACACCTGCCGCTTTTGGGACCAGACGACGAAGGAGTCGATGGACAAGGATCGGTTCAGGAAGGATTTGGGGAAGATTGAAGAGGCGTATCGGGAAGTGTTGAAGCGAGTCTGCGGATGAGAGAATGAGGGGTGGCCTGGGTAATCCCCTTGCTCGCAGACCCCCCACCCCAGAAGGTGGTCGGTCGATGCGCGCAGTTAGGGATCACCCAGGCCACCCACGCAAGGCATCCATCGATTCAAAAGGGAGAGGGGTAGCAGTGAAAGCGAAAATTCATGTGACGTTGAAGCCGGGGATTCTGGATCCTCAGGGCAAGGCGATTGAACATGCCCTGGCGACGCTGGGTTTTGCCAATGCGGGCAATGTGCGGATGGGCAAGTACCTGGAACTGGACATCAACGAGGCGGCGAAGGACAAGGCCGAGGCGCAGGTCAAGGCCATGTGCGAGAAGCTGCTGGCGAACACGATCATTGAAGAGTATCGGTATGAATTGCAGTGATGTGTAATGAGTGACGAGGAACGGTTTGAAAAGTGTGATAGATAGGTTTGCAATTTCTGTTCGACGAGCGGCGTGGATGTGAGTCAGGCGGGAAGTTTCGTGTTTCCTGACCCATCACCCATCACGGATCACCCATTACGGTATTTTCTGCCATGAACTTCGGCGTCATTGTTTTTCCGGGAAGCAACTGCGATCACGACTGCATGCACGTGCTGTCCGACCTGCTCGGACAGAAGGCGGTCCCGGTCTGGCACAAGGAATCCTCGTTGGCCGGCTTGGATGCGGTCATCCTCCCCGGCGGCTTCTCCTACGGGGATTATTTGCGGACCGGCGCCATCGCGCGGTTCTCGCCGGTCATGGGGGCGGTCAAGCAGTTCGCTCAAGAAGGCGGGATGGTCCTGGGCATTTGCAATGGCTTCCAAATTTTATTGGAGGCCGGCCTTTTGCCCGGCGCCATGTTGAGGAACCGGTCGCTCTCGTTCATCTGCAAGGACGTCTATGTGCGGGTCGAGAACGCGGCGACGCCCTTTACCGGTTTCTGCAAGCCTGGCCAGGTCTTGAAGATTCCCATCGCCCATGCGGACGGCAACTACTACACGGATGAAGTGATGCGCTCCCAAATGAAGGCTGCCGCCCAGGTGGTCTTTCGCTACTGCACGGCGGAGGGGGAGGTTACACAGGAGGCTAACCCCAACGGCTCGTTGGACAACATCGCCGGGATCATGAATCCGGCCGGCAACGTGATGGGCATGATGCCGCACCCGGAGCGCAGCGCCGAAGACGTCTTGGGCAACGAAGACGGCAAACTGATCTTTCTCTCGATGTTGGATGCGCTGAAGAAGGCCGTGGAACGAGGTGTGTCGGCCTTGGTAGGAGGCGTGACAATTGAGAACATTGCCAGGAGGTAAAAATGACCGTTCCAAAGCAGGAGGTTATTGATCTCGTTCGCCAACTGCCGGACGAAGTTGATGTAGACGACCTTATTTATCGGCTGTACCTTCGGGAGAAGCTTGCAGCGGCAGAGGTAGACATTGCGGCCGGGCGCACACTCTCAACGGAAGAAGTTCGGGCGGAAGTAGCCAAGTGGCGACGGTAAGGTGGACTCAGCGGGCCAAGGCGGACCTACAAAGCATCTATGATTTCATTGCCCGTGATTCGTCCCGTGCCGCCGATGTGCTTGTTGACCGGGTCATCTCAGCAAGTGAGCGGTTAGCCTCGTTCCCAGAGAGCGGTCGGACCGTTCCAGAGTTCCCAATGCTTGGGTATCGAGAGATCATTGTATCGAGTTATCGTGTGCTGTATCGAATTGAATTGGAAGCCGTGTGGGTTGCAGCGGTTGTGCATGGGCGTCGGCTTCTAGAACAGCAGCAGGAGAAACGTGGCTAGTGGATATCGTGGCATGAAACCTCATCCGGAGCGCAGCGCCGAAGACGTCTTGGGCAACGAAGACGGCAAACTGATCTTTCTCTCGATGCTGGATGCGCTGAAGAAAGCCAAACTCAAAGCGGTCGTGAGCTAGCGACGTAAGATTTATGAAAATGCAGCCGATCACCAAAGACCTCATCGCGCAGCATAATCTGACCGACGACGAGTACAAGAAGATCGTCGAGGTTTTGGGGCGGGAGCCGAACCTGACCGAGTTGGGGATGTTCTCGGTCATGTGGAGCGAACATTGCTCCTACAAGAGTTCGCGCGTGCATCTGAAGCGGCTGCCGACGACGGGGCCTCGGGTGGTCCAGGGGCCCGGCGAGAATGCCGGCGCCGTGGACATCGGGGACGGGCTCTGCGCGGTCTTTAAGATGGAATCGCACAACCATCCCTCCTTCATCGAGCCCTATCAAGGGGCGGCCACCGGCGTGGGCGGCATCTTGCGGGACATCTTCACGATGGGCGCCAGGCCGATTGCGCTGCTGGATTCGCTCCGTTTCGGCTTGCTGGACCGGCCGTTGAATCGCCACCTGGTCAAGGGCGTCGTGGCCGGGATTGCCGGCTACGGCAACTGCATGGGCGTGCCGACGGTGGGCGGCGAGGTGGTCTTCAACGAAATCTACGCCCAGAACCCGCTGGTGAATGTCTTCTGCCTGGGGATCGCCAAGAAGGATCGCATCTTCAAGGGGCTGGCGGCCGGCGTCGGGAATCCGGTCATGTACGTCGGGTCTAAGACGGGACGCGATGGGATTCATGGGGCGACGATGGCCTCGGACTCCTTCGATGAAGCCTCGGAAGCTAAGCGGCCGACCGTGCAAGTCGGCGATCCCTTCACCGAGAAGCTCTTGCTGGAAGCCTGTCTGGAGCTGATGGACAAGGACCTCTTGGTGGGCATCCAGGACATGGGCGCGGCCGGGTTGACCAGCTCCTCCTGCGAGATGGCCTCGCGGGCCGGGAACGGCATCGACCTGGACCTGACGGCGGTCCCAAGGCGCGAGCCTCACATGACGCCCTACGAGTTGATGCTGTCGGAATCGCAGGAACGGATGCTCATGATCGCCAAGGAGGGACTGGAAGGGGAAGTCCTGGCGGTCTGCAAGAAGTGGGATTTGTCCGCGGCGGTGGTGGGGCGCGTGACCTCGGACGGCATCTTGCGCGTGCGCGACAACGGCCATGTCGTGGCCGAGATTCCGGCCAAGGCCCTGGCGGAAGACGGCCCGCGCTACGAACGGCCCAGCGCGGCTCCTGCCTATCAGGATTCGTTGCAGTCCCTCAACATGGACGTTTTGCCGGACGTGAAGGATGCGACGGCGGTGCTGCGGTCGCTGCTGGAGTCTCCCACGATCGCCCGCAAGGGCTGGATCTACCAACAGTACGACCACATGGTGCGGACCAACACGCTGGTGCGGCCGGGATCGGATGCCGCGGTGGTCCGGATCAAGGGCACGACCAAGGCGCTGGCGATGACCACGGACGGGAACGGGCGCTACTGCGTGTTGAATCCCTACCTGGGCGCCTCCATCGCGGTGGCTGAGGCGGCGCGGAATCTGGTGTGTTCCGGGGCCGAGCCCATCGGGCTGACCGACTGTCTGAACTTCGGCAATCCCGAACGGCCCGACATCATGTGGCAGTTCATCCTCTGCATCGAGGGCATCAAGGATGCCTGCGAGGCGTTCAATGTTCCGGTGGTCAGCGGCAACGTGAGTTTCTACAACGAGACGAACGGCCTGTCGATCTATCCCACGCCGATCCTCGGCATGGTCGGTCTGATCGAATCGGCGGACAAGACCATGACCCAGTGGTTCAAGCAAGCCGGCGACCAGATCATCCTGCTGGGCGCGACGAAAGAAGACCTGGGCGGGACGGAATATTTGCGCGT
>Ga0194120_10010183_pt1 | contig 11705 bp, 14 predicted proteins | sample TA2MahCa65mmetaG_FD_148642 | JGI IMG/M metagenome (GOLD analysis project Ga0194120, IMG submission 148642) | Freshwater microbial communities from Lake Tanganyika, Tanzania - TA2015019 Mahale Deep Cast 65m | ecosystem: Environmental > Aquatic > Freshwater > Lake | place: Tanzania: Lake... | reverse complement strand
TTGACGGCCGCCAACGCCACCTGGGCCTTGAAGGTCGCTCCGTGATTCCGTCTCGTTCTCTTCATCGCCTTGCTCCTCTGGTTCGCCACCCCTCGGTGACATGGGTGAAGCCAGGCTACCACTTACCACACTGTCCGAATTTCCAGAGCCCCCTCTAGGTCCTGTGCAAGCGCCTCGGCTACTTTCAGCCTGGCACGAATGTTAACGAGTGCGTCTCCTTAAGTCCATCCTCTTCCTTGCGCTCATTCAATACTCCAGACTCTTGTGAGGAAAAGCCGTTAGTAGGGCTCGCCATCGCTGAGGAGCATCGGCACAGGCCTTCCGGCGAGGAAGCCGTCCAGGCCTTTCCGCTGCGAGAGCGCTGTGCTCGCGTTCTCCTTGTGTGTCCCACCCCCGGTTGTTGTGCGGGGTGGGACAACATTCAAGCAAGGAGACACAGCGATGCAACAGACTCTGAAGCAGCAGACAGTCAAAGCGAAATGGCGTTTCGAACAACCAGAATTGGCTCTTGCCTATCGAGCGCCTCGGTATCGAGTCACATTAGTCTGCGAAGAGGCCGGAGAAGACAATGTGATGATTCAAAACTCAACGGCTGCTGCGTCGCTCTTGCGCCCACACCTTTCTGGCCTTGATCGAGAGCACTTCCTCGTTATCGGACTGGATGCAAAGAATCGTGTGATCGGAACCAACCTGGTGTCGGTTGGCTCATTGACAGTGGCGATCGTCCATCCTCGTGAGATCTTCAAGCCGTTGATCCTGATGAATGCTGCGGGATGGATCTGCGCGCATAACCACCCCTCCGGTGACGTGACGCCGAGCCAAGAAGATCGTGCGCTGACCAAACGGCTGCGCGAAGCCGGTCAGCTGCTGGGCATCAATCTGTTGGATCATCTCATTCTCGCCGAAGAGAACACCTACAGTTTTGCTGATCAGGGCTGGCCTTGATTGTTATGTGCCTCTCTCAACTATGGGATGGGATGATTGTTATCCCAGATGGCCAAGCCCGCGTGGTAGCCTACTTGATTGGATGCGAGTTTCGGACTGGTGATTGGGCGGATACAATTGTTTGCATTTAGTTGTAAGTGCATGCATAAGTATCCAGACGTATGAAGTGCGTTGACCTGGAACGTCGAGCTGAAGCTGTTTTCCGCCGCCATCGAGGTGTGCTTCGGACCTCTCAGGCGCTGAAGCTGGGGATCCATCCACGCATTCTCTACCGCCTTCGTGACGCCGGGCGGCTTGTCTCTGTGACCCGGGGAGTGTACCGGCTGGCCGAACTGCCGGAGCCAAGCCATCCAGATCTCCTGGTCGTGGCGCGGCGAATCCCTCAGGCGGTGATCTGTCTCATCTCGGCGCTGTCCTTCCATGATCTCACCACCCAAATTCCGCACGAAGTCCACATTGCGCTGCCTCGGCGGACCCGGTATCCACGGCTCGATCACCCTCCGCTTCGTGTGTTTTTGATGACGGGTGCCGCGTACGCTGACGGGATCGAAACACATTCCATCGAGGGGATCCCGCTTCGCGTCTATGGCCCAGAAAAGACAGTGGTGGACTGCTTTAAGTTTCGGAATAAAATCGGCATTGATGTGGCCGTCGAGGCGCTGCGACTGGCTCGTGAGCGGAAGCACGTAACGCCCCGTGGGCTGCTTCGGTATGCCCGCCTCTGCCGAGTTGAACGCGTCATGCGTCCGTATCTGGAGGCGTTGACATAATGGCCGGACCTCTGTCCAATCTTCCGGCATCGATTCATCAGCGGTTGCTCAATCAAGCCAAGGAGCAGGACCGGCCTCTTCAAGAGTTGCTCCAGTATTTTGCCATTGAACGATTCCTCTTCCGCCTCAGCCAATCGCCGCATGCCACCCGGTTTTATCTCAAGGGGGCGCTCATGCTTCGGCTCTGGGATGCGCCTCTGTCGCGCCCGACGATCGATGTCGATCTGATGGGGCGGCAGGCGCTATCCCAGGAGGAGCTGGCGCAGGTCATCAAGGACGTGTGTGTACAAAAGGTGCTGGATGACGGATGCCTTTTCGAAGCCGCAACCGTGCGAGTCCAGCCCATTCGTCTTGAGGATCAGTACGGGGGCATCCGTGTCACGTTCATTGCCCATATCGGAAAGATGCGGCTCAACATGCAGGTGGATGTAGGATTTGGTGACGTCATCGTTCCAGGGCCAATTCCGATTGATTTCCCAGCGTTACTGGATTTTCCGTCACCCCATCTTCTGGCGTATTCTCCTGAGAGTGCGATCGCGGAGAAGTTTCAGGCGATGGTGATTCTGGATTCAGCGAATAGCCGCATGAAGGATTTTTATGACATTTGGCTGCTTGCCAACGCGCGTCCATTTGATGGCTCTGTCTTGAGCCAAGCGCTCGAGGCTACGTTTACACGGCGACAGACGACATTTCCGGATGAAATCCCCACCGCTTTGACAGATCGCTTTGTGAAGGATCCCATTAAACAACAGCAGTGGAAGGCCTTTGTCCGGAAAGGCCATCTTGTGGCGCAACAGGTGTCACTCAGTGAGGTCGTGGAACTACTTCGAGGCTTTCTCATGCCTCCCATGCGAGCGGTTGCCAAGAGGGCGATGTTTCACCGTCATTGGCCAGCCGGCGGGCCTTGGACGTGACGTCGTGGCTCAACGTTCGGGCCACACATCAGAACAGATCATGGAGACGGTGTCGGGCGAGAAAAGAGCTTCATGCATCATGCAAGTGGAACGATAGAAAAGGGAGCCATGTTGCAGGATTTCCAATCAGTGGTAGCTGTTCGTTGTGGTGATTGAGGGGCTGAGCATCAGGGTCTCTGGCAGCAAGATGAAGGCGGTCGAGCATGAGGGTCTTCCACCAATCTTCGGTCTGCCTGTCGGAAAACCATCCCGACCTTTTTGCAATCCCTCTACTCAAGAGGACGCAGGGAGGTTGGCCTCTACAGAGAGACTATTGACGTCCTGCGTCGTGGAGAGGAGGCTAAAGGGTGGCCGGATGCGCTCGGAATCGGTGGCCGGATTCAGTGGAATATGCAGGTGACTTCCAGCCTGGCGAAAATCGCCTGGAGCGGTGACATTCCGGCTCAAAAATGGATGAACTTTAATGCGAAAGTGCTGTCGAAATTCGCAGCCGGCATGGGTCTGAAGTTGACGCTACGGGTCGAGGTTAGCTCGGACAGTGGCATCCTAATTCAAAAGGTTGAAGAAACTAAGGTTGCGCTTCGCGAGCTGGGATTGCCGGACACTATTGAATCGTCTGAGGCTAAGAAGTAGGGTCCTGTCGTCCCTCTTTCCCGCAGATAGCCCACTACGCTGGAGTACGCTTTCCCGGTTTGACTGCTTGACGATGGAGAGCAATCTCGGCATTATGAGGCGCATGAAAATATTGTTCGATATGCTCTTGAGAATCCTTCCAGCAGAGAAACCTGTCGGGCAGGGTTTCTCAATTGCCCAACACGTTCTTCGGGTTTTGTACGTCATCGCTTTCTACTACGTTCTTAACCATTACGCGGGTCATTCCATATTGGCAGAAGTGATAGTGTGGGCTGGCCTTACCGGCCTCGGATTCGCCATCTGGTACCCGCAGAAGGCACTAGTCTCACCCGAATTAGTCAATGACTACAGGAGCTTCCTGCCGCATTGTGCGAAACATTGCTATAGGGATCTCACCCAGTTCATCACCCTCCTTCGTGCTCATATCTCCAGACTCGTCTGCGTATTTGTTTCTCTTCCGGAAAATTGTCCGCGCCCTTGCGTTTCATGTGAGGACGCCACTCGTGATTCCGTTACATTGCAGCACCTCATCCTTGCGACCACGCATATTCTCCGTGCGCCTCCATCTCTCGCGTAACCTCGTTCTCGCTTAGTTCCGTCATAACAATATAACGCGATCGAACTCTCTTCTCACGGAGGTGTCTCTATGTGTGCATCTGTGAACTCAAGCCATTTGAGCGATGAAGAATACGACAGCATTAAACTGCTCGATAAACGTGTTGTCGCTAGTGCGCTTGGTGTCAGTGTGAGGACTGCCGAGGGATGGGCGAACGGGCGCCCTGGAGGTCCGGAATGCATCAGAGTCGGTGGTTGTGTGAAGTGGCCACTCACCAAAATCCGGCAGTACATCAAGGCTCGTCTTGAAGAGCAAAGGGCCGCACGCGACCTGCGACGGAGGCGGCGATGCAAAAGGAAATGACCGTGCTCCATGAAATAGATCTCAAAGTCTTGGTTGATTCTCTAGAACCACCAGCCTGGTTGGCCCAGTTATGGGTCGAGCACCCCGAGATGATGACAGCCTTATACCTTCTTGTCATCGTAGGCATTCTTGCGTCGGTTGCGTCATTTCGGGTGTTCGTGTGGCTCCTCACAACGGGCCGTATTCCCAACATTGAACGCAGATTGAACGAGTGGGATATGCGGCGAATGCAGAAAAATGGCCGTGTAAAAAAAGCCAACTCAGACAGACAAGGAGACTCGCAATGATGATCCTGAATGAAGTGGTGCGTCAATTGGAACGGAAGAAAAAGAGTAAACGCATCAAAGTCGCGTTTGCTCTCGATGGTGACGATGCTGAGACGTTTCTGGAAGCCTACCAATCAACCGTGAAAGACAACGCGTTGAGCCAAGGACAGTTCGCTGGGCGGATTCTTATCGTGGCTCTGGAGCGAGAACTGGGGGCCCGTCCACGGCGGAAACGAGTGCAGGGAGAGAGCCCCAGCTCGTGATTCTCATGTGCGATTCGGAGCAGGTCAGGCTGGATAGGTACGCGGTTTTTCTATTCACACCCATGCAACCCATCCGGGCCTGGGTGTGCGGGGGATGCGAGCCGGTCTAGCTGGATCAATGAGGAGGCCAGGCCATGAGTTTGGAGAGAACGGGCTCCGCTCTGTGCCTGGCCCGCACCACGGAGATGAGCGGCTCACATGGTGGAACGCCGAATCACGTAAGGCTATGAGCCGTCTGAGATATGTGCGACTCAAATCCCGTGATCGATGAAAGGACACACCACGATGCAAATCAGAGTGAGGTTGAGTGAACAAATGGGTGCAGCAGTCAGACAGCAGGCCGGTCAGCGGCGGGTTCATGTGCACGATTATGTGCGTCATCTCCTGGAGCGGGGACTGTTTGTGGATGTCATCACTTTGGCGCGCGTGGCTCAGGGACCATCACAGCCGATGCCACAACAGATTGCTGAGGCGATGTTTGAGACGCGCAATCTCCTACGCGCCCTTATGTCGGTGCGTGACCAACAGACGGTGAATCGTGCGCAGGCTGAGGCCAAACGTGAGGCAGAGTTGTGTGTGGAGAAAGGAGGGAGGCATGCCTCTTCTGCGGCCTGACTGGGGTGGAAATTTCACCAGAGGATCGGACACCGCCGCGACACACATGCGGCTGATGATGAAAGGCACGTTGTATTGCCTTGGTGTGTTTCTGATGACATCTGTGGCCCTCACAGGCTGGTTCGTCCATGAGACGGTGGATCGTACGGAATGGAATTGGCTGACCGGAGTGCTTCTGGCGAATCGAGCCTGTCCTATTGAACACGATCCTGCCTGCCGACTGATCTTCAGCCTTCCCTCGGTCGATGGCCCGATCACGATGACGGCTGCCGAGATCGTGAATCTGTCACGCACCCCCGTCGTCGAGCAGATTCTGACCGGCGTGCACCGGAAGCTGCTCACGGCGGCGGTCTTTGCGATGATGGCCGGATGTCTCACCGCGACGGCAACCCTGCTGTACTTTGAGTTCAGGGGGCGCCGGTTGAAAAAACCCGTTCAAGTCTCTGGGCTGTGTCTCGTGCCGGCGTGGATCTTGTGTTGGAAGTTAATGATCGTTCGGGACGCCAGCCCGCACGTCATTGGCGGAAGATGGCAGCAGGTGCCATGGTGTTCGGGTGTTCCAATGGTGCGTGGTTCGGAGACGCTGCATAGTGCCTACATCGGTGCGACCGGTGCGGGCAAAACGCAACTCATCCATCAACGGCTTGAGACGGCCCGAGCGCATGGGGAACATGCTGCGGTGTATGACGATGGAGGGATTCTGCTGTCGCATCACTTCAAGCTGGGCGACATCATCCTGAATCCCTTCGATGCTCGGAGCGCCTACTGGACTCCGTTTGCGGAAATCCAATGCGAGGCCGACTGCCGAGCCGTGATGGAAAGCTTATTTCCCATCAGTGAGCGGACGTCTGATCCCATTTGGATCAACTCTGCCCGTGTCTGGGGGACCGACATTCTTTGGAAACTGTATTGCGAGGGCCGCCATTCGAATCAAGCGATTTACGACACGATGAAAACCAAATTGGACGAACTGATGATGCGTTTCGAGGATACGGTGGCCGGATCCCAAATGGCCGTCGATCGTACCGGTGAAAGTATTCGCGCGGAGCTGTTGAGTCGAGCGGAGATCTTCAGATTCTTGCCCGATCCGCCCCACGGTGTCCGCAGTTTCTCCATACGCAACTGGGCGGCGAACCCCCAAGGCTGGCTGTTCTTCCCGGTTCAAGAACGATGGCATGCGCTCCTGAAGCCACTCTTGAGCGTGTGGGTGGATCAGCTATGTCTGTCTCTCTTTTCCCGTCCCCCCCACTGTCCAGGCCCTTGTACCTGGCTTCTTCTTGACGAAGTCGGCAGTCTGCAGCGTCTGCCGACCCTTGAACGGCTCTTGATGAAAGGACGGAAATTCAATTGTGCGGTGCTCCTCGGCATTCAGACATTTGCCGCCCTTCGAGCGGTGTACGGGGTTGAAGCGGCGACGAATCTGCTGGGTAACTGCCATACCCGTGTGGTGCTGCTGCTCACCGATGCGGAAACAGCGGAAGAGGCCAGCAAGTTATTTGGTGAGATCACGGTCATGGAACCGGATGAGTCCCTCTCGATGGGTCCTCACCCCATGCGAGACGGCATGACCTTGTCCCGTCGCGAGGTCCGCCGGCGACTGATTGCGCCGGAGCGCTTTCTGAGTCTGCGCCGGCTGACAGCCTACGTCAGGTTGCCCGAGGATATGCCTGCCACTCGTATCCGGTGCCAGTATCGGCAGTGGCCGACGATGGTCCCTCCGTTCGTTCCATTCTCGACTGTTGACGAGATGTCCGATGGGTCTGCGCCGGGTGGTGTGGATACGGATCACGGCGCATTAGCTGACCTTGCCCGTGAACTAGCAGAACCGGTCACTCATTCACCTGAACGTGAAGGCCGATAGGGTCGCTCGATCATGATGAGCATCACAAGAGTCACGCGTGCCAGTGCGCAACAGTACTATACACGTGAAGATTACTACAGCAAGGGAGCCGAGACGCGCGATGCCTCGGCCTGGGTTGGGGAAGGCGCGCAGCGTCTGGGTCTCATCGGACCCGTGGAGACTGAGCAGTTCCAGAATGTACTCGACGGACGGATGCCAGATGGAGGTGAGTTGACGTGGAATGGAGGAGATGACCGCCGAGCCGGATTTGATGCGACGTTTAGCGCGCCGAAGTCAGTGAGCCTGTTAGCGGAGATCGGCGAAGATGCACGGGTCCTCGATGCCCATCGTGAGGCGACGGCAGTTGCGCTGACGTTTCTGGAGCAGCACGCGGCCCACAGTCGGATCACGGAGAAGGGCGACACGCGGACTGAACACACGAGCAATCTGGTTATCGCCACATTTGGTCATCACACCAGCCGGTCGGGCGATCCACAACTCCACAGCCATTCGGTCATCATGAATCTCACCCAACGTGAGGATGGAGCGTGGCGAGCACTCGCCGGAGAAAAGCTCTATGAGGCAAAGATGGCGGCAGGAGCTGTCTACCGTGCCACGCTGGCCCATGAACTCCAAGAGCTCGGGTATCATATCCAGGTCAGCCATGCGGATGGCAGATTTGAAGTGGCGGGTATCACAAAAGCGCAGCTGGATCAGTTCAGCCAACGTTCGCAAGACATTCGCCAAGCGATGGCGGACTATGGTCTGTCTGGCGCGAAAGAGTCGGAGCGAGCGACGCTGCTGACTCGCGAGTCAAAGCAAGATAGGGATCTGGACCAACTCCGACAGGAGTGGTCGTCACGCGCCCAGGATCATGGATTGGATGTGAAGGGGCTGGTCCTGAATGCTCAGGAAAGGGCGGACCTTGGAGGAGAACGAGCGGCCAGTAGCCTTCATGCTCAAGAAGCGGTTGAGTGGGCGATTGAGCACACAACGGAACGGCAGACCGTCGTCAAGAGTCTGGACCTCCAGCGGTTCGCGGCTGAGCGAGCGGTGGGAAAGGCGAGCTTTGGGGAGGTCCAACAGGCGCTCGCTCGGGAAAAGCGGGAGGGACACCTCATCCGTGTCGGGGATCGCTATACGACCCTGCAAGCCTTACGGGTGGAGCATCAGACGATTGCGAAGATGAAAGACGGTCAGCATAGGCTAGACCCTATGATGAATCGGCAACAGGCGGAACAGGCGCTTTCAGGCCATGGACTGACAGGAGGACAAGCACGGGCCGCGAATCACATTCTCACCTCCTCGGACCGATTCATTGGCGTGGAAGGGTGGGCCGGCACTGGAAAGACCACGATGTTGCAAGGCGTGCGAGACGCCACAAGCGAGCGTGGAGTGGAGTGGCGGGGACTTGCCGTCTCCGCCTCGGCCGCACGAACGTTGCAAGAAGAGTCTGGAATTCCATCTGAGACCGTGGCGCAGTTCTTACACAATCCGAGACCTGCGCCGACCGCTACGGCGCCGGATGGCGTGCAGCGTGTGTATGTGCTTGATGAAGCATCATTGCTTGGCACACGGACGGCGTACGCGGTGATGGAACGGGTGGAACAGGAGCATGCGCGCGCAATTTTTGTTGGCGACCGCAATCAATTATCGGCCATTGAGGCAGGAAAACCATTTGCGGTGCTCGTGGGGCACGGGATGGAGACGGCCCATATGGATGAAATCCTGCGGCAGCGAGATCCTGAATTGAAGTCGCTCGTCGAGCTGGCGGCCCAAGGGAAGACGGTGGACACCGTTGGTCACCTCGAAGAAACCGGCCGAGTCGTCGCCATTGCTGATCGGACGGAACGGTTGAACAGGGTGGCGCAAGAGTATCTTGGACAGAGCCCCTCTGCGCAACAGACGACCTTGGTCCTCACGGGCTCTCGCGCCGATCGCGCGGCGTTGAACGAGTTAATTCGAACCGGACTCAAAGAACAGGGCGTCCTCTCAGGCAGGGAGATTCGCGCGGACGTGCTCGTCCCGAAAGATCTCACCAAGGCGCAAATGCGAGAGGCGTCATCGTTTCAGGATGGGGATGTCGTCCGGTTTGGGAAAAGCTATCAAGGATTGGGCATTGAGAAGGGGGAATATGGGTTCGTCGAAGCCACCAATCTGGATCGCGGTACCGTCTCGTTGCGGATGGAAGCGGACGGACGTGCGGTGGAATGGCAACCACAGCGACATGTCGCAATCGAGGTGTATCGGAATGAAGAACGAAGTGTGCAGGACGGCGACCTGATCCGATGGACGCGAAACGACCACGGGCAGGATCGGCGCAATGGTGAACTCGCCAGAGTCAGCATGGATGCAGAACAGGGCACGGTGGTCGTGCGTGACAACAAGGGGAATGAAACGGCGTTGGACTTCAAGGGCGAGCGACATTGGGATCATGGTTACGTGGTCACGGTTCATGCCAGCCAAGGACGGACGGCCGACCGCACCGTCTTCTTGGCCGAGAGTCAACAACTCGCCACAAGCAAGGAGGGATGGTATGTGGCGGTGTCGCGGGCGCGGGACGATCTGCGTGTGGTGACGGATGATGTTGCCGCATTGAAGGAAGCGGTCGGGGAAAGTCGTGTGCAGAGCAGTGCGATCGAAGCGGTGGAGCGGCATCGGTCGGAAGAAGTACGGGAGCCTGTTTCGGATAGAACCAGTTCTGGTCGGCAGATGGAGATTGAACGGTAGGAAAGACTGGGGGAAGTCTTTTGCTACGTGGAATCACGCCACGTCTGCAACGACATCCCCCAGGCCCCCTGGCAGAGCGCCGGCTTGCGCCCGCGCAGGAAGGAGACTTATGACTGACAAAGGAAAGACACGAGCAGCCGTATGGTAAGAGGGCGGCCGTTGCTCAACATTCAAGAGGCGAGTCAGTATCTTGGGGTCTCGCCCCATACGCTGTACACCATGGTGAGTCAGCGTCGTGTTCCGTTTGTGAAGGTCGGGCGGTTAACAAAATTTGATGTGGTCTTGCTGGAGGAGTGGCTGAAGAAGCATACGGTGATGCCGAAGGCCTCTTGAAGCCTGTGCTCACGTATGAGAACATGCGGGGGTGACAACACTCCGGACCATACGGGAAAGAAAGGGGGTGAGTTTACGGGCGCTTGCCGGAATGTCCGGTGTGGCGGTGGCCACCTTAGTCAGGATCGAGGGCGGCGGGTATGACCCGCGTCTGAGCACGTTGCGAAAGCTTGCTGAGGCGCTCGAGGTCACCGTAGCCGAGTTGATCGGAGAGCAGTCATTGAAGAAGAAAGGAGGGTAGCGTGGGACTCACGAAACGCAAGGACAGCTATTATGTCGAGTTTTTCGTGATGGACAGCCCTGACGGCAAGACCTTGCAGCTTGCCCGAGGGGTTCCTGGGGCTCGACTGAAGCGCTGGAAGGTTGGTTGCACCAATAAGCAGATCGCGAAAGAAATGGAAGCCAAGATCAAGACCGATCTGCTCATGGATAAGGTAAAAAGTGAGCAGGGCAAGCCCCTGTTGTTTAGTGAGTGGGCTTCCAAGTATCTGGAGTTGGAGCAAGTTAAACGGTTGGGGTCTTATGTGGGACGATCCCACAGCATCAAGCAGCACCTTATACCGTTCCTTGGTCGAAAGCTGATCACTGAGATCAAGCCGGAGGACATTGAGCAGTTTCGGGCTCAGCGAAAGCGGCCTGATGGGAATCCGGCCAGTGTGCAGACGGTCAACCATGACCATATCGCGCTCAAGCATTGTTTGAATATTGCCATTCGACGAGGGCTGCTTGTCGCGAATCCAGCATCACGCGTGCCGATGCCTGATCCGAATAATGAGCGCGATCGAGTGTTGTCTTCTGAGGAATGGGACGGATTATACCGAGTGTCTCAACCCCACTTGAAACCTGTCCTGCTGGTGGCCTACCAGCTTGGACAGCGATTCAGCGAAATCACGGGGCTCACGTGGGATCGGGTTGATCTCAAGCGAGGTTTTATTACTCTGAGAGGCGTTGATACGAAGACCAAGAAGCCCAGGCAGGTTCCGATGACTCCGGATGTGCGGACAGTGCTTCAGGGGCTGTCAAAGGTCCGCAGCCTCGCCACACGCCATGTTTTCCTGTATAAAGGTAGACCGTTGAAGCGGGTGAGCCGGTCGTTCAAGACGGCTCTGACAGATGCGGGTATTACGGATTTCCGATTCCATGACCTTCGACACTGCGCCTCAACCAACTTGCGGCGGGCGGGTGTCGATACGGCCACGGCCATGAAAGTCGTGGGGCACAAGTCCGAGAAGATGTGGAAACGCTACAACGCCATTGAGGAGAAGGACTTGACGCAGGCGGCGCAAAAGCTTAACGCATACCTCAAACTTAACACCGTAATAACACCTGATGCTTCAGCGGCTCAGGCCGGATCTGCTAACTCATTGAAAAATCAAACGCGCCCGTAGCTCAGTCGGATAGAGCATCAGCCTTCTAAGCTGAGGGTCGCTGGTTCGATTCCAGCCGGGCGCACCAAACCACACTTCGTGTGACCCGC
>Ga0194120_10010181_pt1 | contig 11707 bp, 12 predicted proteins | sample TA2MahCa65mmetaG_FD_148642 | JGI IMG/M metagenome (GOLD analysis project Ga0194120, IMG submission 148642) | Freshwater microbial communities from Lake Tanganyika, Tanzania - TA2015019 Mahale Deep Cast 65m | ecosystem: Environmental > Aquatic > Freshwater > Lake | place: Tanzania: Lake... | reverse complement strand
TTAAACGCACTCCTTTGGGCATTTCTTGATCCTTTCCAGTGTCAGAAAATCGGAATTTTCTCTCACTCGAACTGGATCAGTTTTTTCACGCCGGTCAATCGTGCGGCTCGTGAAGAAACTGACCCGACTGGGCTACCTGGTGGAAGAGGAGGGCATGAGCTACTTGGCCGAGCTCGATCCGGATAACCCGGTCAAGCCCCTGCAGGCGGCCAGTTGTACCTACCCCAGCGCGCTTTGGCCGCGCACCTCACTGAAGGCCCCAGGCTGCGTTGCACCCCACGATTTGGCCATTCTCCCGCTCCCCGGTCCCGGTTTGACGGCGCACAACGAGGCTTATGTCGCCCCACGAGCCGCTATTGGTAAAGAGGCGTCCGTGTCTCTCCCCCTCGGGCGTGCCAGGCCAAGATGGCCAGCACCCCCGCACCGCACACGACGGTGGTGAACAGGTGCCCAAAGACCAGGGGCAGGCTCAACGCATTCAACGCCCAGTAGGCCACAACGCCAATGCGCCGGCCGCAATAGCCCGTGTAGGCCGCGCCCAAACCGGCTATGGCCAGCAGCATGCCCGCGAGCGCCACGCTGAACTGCACCGCATCAAACTGCACAAATAGCAAAGACGGCGAGAAGACAAACGCAAAGGGCACTAGGGCTTTGCCCATCGACAGCCTGAACGCCGTCATGCCCGTTCGCATGGGTTCGCTGCGCGCAATGCCTGCGGCTGCAAATGCGGCCAGCGCCACCGGTGGTGTCACATCGGCCAAGACCCCGTAATAAAACACCAGGAAGTGCGTGGCCACCTGGGGCACACCCAACTGCGCCAACGCCGGCGCCACGATGGAGGCCAAGATGATGTAGGTGGGAGTGGTGGGCACCCCTGAGCCCATGATGATGCACGCCAGAGCCGTGAACAACAGGCCAAAGACGATGGTGATCTGCTTGATATCAAACCAGTTCATCATATCAAAGCCATCCACCCACTGCGCCACCACACTGGAGAGGTCCAACACAAAGGCCGAGAACTTAAAGCCCATACCCGTGAGCGTAGTGATGCCCAGCACAAAGCCCACGCACGCACACGCCGCGCCAATGCTCAGCGCCGACTTGGTGCCCATCTCAAAGCCTTGAATGAGCGCGCGCGGGGTGACGGCCAGCCCCGTCATGTGCTGTCCCCAAGGGCCCAGCAGGCCCGGAATCCACGAGCAGGCGATGGTGAGCGTGATGCCCCAAAACGCAGCCAGGAACGGGGTGTACTGCATCAGCAACAGCGTCACCATCACCACCAGCGGGATGAACAGGTGCCACGAGCTTTTAAGGATCAAGCCCAGCGAGGGTATCTCGCTGGGGTCCATACCCGCCAGCTTCAAGCGCTTGGCCTCCAGGTGCACCATCCACAAGATGGCGATGTAGTGCAGCAGCGCCGGTACGATGGCGATGATGATCAGGTGGTTGTAGGGCACGCCCAGCGTTTCGGCCATGATGAAGGCAGCTGCCCCCATGATGGGTGGCGTGATCTGCCCGCCGCACGATGCACTGGCCTCCACCGCCCCGGCAAATCGCGGCGAAAACCCCACCTTCTTCATCAACGGGATCGTCATCACCCCCGTGGTCACGGTGTTGGCGATGGCCGAACCCGAGATCATGCCAAACAGACCCGAGGACACCACGCTGACCTTGGCCGGGCCACCAGCAAATCGGCCTGCAGCGATGGTGGCTAGGTTCACAAACAACTGGCCCAATCCAGTGAGCTGCGCCATGATGCCAAACAGCACGAAGTGAAACACGAAGGTGGCCACCACGCCCACCGGAATACCGTAAATCCCTTCCGTGCCTTTGTACAAATGCGCCACCACCCGCGGCACGCTGTAGCCGCGGTGGGCGAGGTCTCCCGGCAGATAGGGCCCCCCAATGCCATACAGCACCGTGGCCACGGCCAGCAATGGCAAGAAGATGCCCATGGTGCGGCGGGCGGCCTCCAGCACCATGGCAATGGCGATCACACCAAACATCAAGTCCAGTGGCGTGTGTTGACCCGGGCGCTGGATAAAGATGCCATCGAAAAAGATCAGCAGGTACAGCGATATCCCTGCAGCCGCCACGGCAAAGATCCAGTCTCGCCAAGAGATGTGCCGGTGACTGCCGTCGTAGACCGTCAGCGGCAGGGACAACACGGCAATGCACAGCAGCACTGCACCAAAGGCCAGGCGGGCGGCGGTGGGCACTTCGGCCGACACCGAGTGACTCATTAACCCCCAGCCCAGCATGAGGTAGAAGGCGGCCATTCCCACGGAGACGATCCACTCCCACGGACCACTCAAACGCTTTTGTCTGGGAAACACCAAGAAGCACATGCCCAAGACCACCGACAGGTGAATGGCCCGATGTGCAATTTCGTTGTGCAGGCCAAATCCGGCCGTGTAGTAATGCCAGGCCGAGAGCCCAACGGCCAACACCGCCACGATGCCTGCCGACACCCCAGCGAGTCGACGGAAGTTGGACTCGGGGTCGAACTGCTCAATGACGCGGTCGACTTCGTCTGGCGAGGGGGTACCGGGCGTGGAGGCAGACTGAGCGTTCATACATCAGCAACCTATGGTTTGCGGGCCGGTGCCGAGCAGCCGACGGCTTCCAGCGTGACCGATGCGGCACCCAAAGAGGCCAAAAGCACCTCGCCTTGGGGCAGTAGCAAGCGCATGCGCTGCGACGGCACCGAACGTAGGGTCAGGGGCACGACCGGCCGATGGAGCAACAAGCGCTGTCGTTTGCCTTCGCGCAGCAGTTGTTCATCCGGCCCCGGTGCCGCTGGCAATCCGTAACCCTCGCCTTCAAACTCTTCTTCCACCAAGACCGCATCGGGGGTGAAGCGGTAGCGGTCGATGACGGTGGTTCCCAAGACAGAGTGTTCAAAGGCCAAGCGAACCTCCGCGGCCGCAGGGTTGAGCGGCCATCGGCTCAATTCACGCTGGCTGCGCGCATCTAGCGCGCGCAGTTCGCACCGCGCCGCTGCAGCAGCCATACCCCCCGGGGGTGGCTGCTGAGCGGCTCCTCCGCTGTGGCTCGCGAAATCCACGCCAATCCCTAAGGTCAGCGCGGCCGCGAGCCGGCGCATCACTTCAAGACGCCCTTTTCACGGAAGTAGCGTGCAGCGCCGGGGTGCAGCGGAACACTGCCCACCGCCGTTGAGGTTTGCAAGGAGATGTTCTTACCCTGCACATGCACCTGGCCCATGATGGCGGTGTTCTCGTACAGCGCCTTGGTCACTTCGTAGGCCACGTTGTCGCTCACGCCATCGTGGGCCGTCCACACCGCCATCACTGCAATGGTAGGCAGGGCCGCCGTCTGGCCGCGGTAGGTGTTGGCCGGCAGCTGCACTTGCGTGTAAAACGGCTGCTCGCGCAACAGGGCCGCCACTTCAGCTCCGGCCAGGGGCAGGATCTTGATGGGGTGGCTTTGCGCCGCATCGGTGATGGCCGACACCGGAATGCCTGCCGTGATCAAGGTGGCGTCCAAATTGCCATCCTTGATCTTGTCCATGGCTTGAGAAAACGACGAGCTGTCTTCTTTGACATCGCTGCGCGACAGGCCGTTGACCCGCAGCAAATCGGTGACCAGTTGGTACTGGCCCGAGCCGGGTGCGCCCGAGGAGATGCTCTTGCCTTTGAGGTCTTTGATGCTGTTGATGTTGGCGTTGGCCCGCACCACCAGCTGCACCGTCTCGGGATACAAAGCGCCCAAGGCGCGCAGGTTCTTGATGGGGGCATTGGCAAACTGCGCCTTGCCGTTGAAGGCTTGGTCCAGGATGTCTGCAGCCACAAACGCCGATTCGATTTCCTTATTGCCCAAGAGCTTGGCATTGGCCACCGACGCGCCCGCGGCCTCGGCTGTGGCAGACAGCTTCTTGCCGTCTACGGTGCCCTTGTTGGAGATGAGCTGGGCCAGCATACCGCCCAAGGGGTAGTAGGTGCCGCCAGTACCGCCGGTGGCGATGCCAAAAAACACCCGCTGCTGCGCCAATGCCGTGGTGGCAGCTGCCGCAACGGCCACACCGGCCACCACGAGTTTCCAATTAAATGCCATGAGAGTTCTCCCGTCTGAGGTGAGTCAAGCCACAAAATCAGTCACAAATGACCCGCCCGCGTACAGTATCAGTTACGATGACGCTTGACCATCGAGGATACCCCTAAGGAATGCGAGATAATCGTTACCATGCGCTCGGCAGATGTGGTGGTCATTGGTGCGGGGGTGGTGGGCTGCTCGGTGGCGTTTCACTTGGCCCGCCTGGGTGCCCAGCGGGTGCTGGTACTGGAGCGGCGCAAAATCGGTGAGGGCACCACGGCGCAATCCAGTGGCATTTTGCGTACGCACTATTCCGTGGCCGAGAACGTGGCACTGGCCCGCCGATCCTGGCAGGCCTTTGAGGCCTTTGACCAGTATGTGGGCGATGCGCAGGCCAGCGCGGGTTTGGTGCGTTGTGGATACCTCATCGTCGCGCCTGAGGGGCAGGCCCAAGCTGCCTTGGCGGCATCGCTGCAGCAGCAGCGCGACATGGGCATTGAGGTGCAAACGCTCACGGCGCAGCAGGCGCAACAGCGTCTGCCCATTGCCCAGTTTGACGATGCGGAGCTGATTGGCTGGGAACCTCAGGCAGGGTTTGCCGATGCCTACCTCGTGGCCACCGGTTTTGCCCGGGCCTCTCGGCGTCTGGGCGTGTGCATTGATGAGGGGGTAGCCGTTCAGGGCCTTCAGGTGCATCAGGGCCGGGTCACGGGCGTGCACACCGATCAGGGGGTGGTGCACACTGAGCGGGTCATCAGCACCCAAAACATCTGGGCCCAAGAGCTGCAAGCGTGGACGGGCGTGAGCTGCCCGCTGGTCAGTGAGCGGCACCGGGTGCTGGCCCTCAGTGGCCCCAAGCCTTACACGCCTGACATGCCGGTGTTCAAAGATCTGGTCTCGCGCGGCATGCTCTACGCCCGCAGCTATGGGGGCCAACACATGCTGGTCAGCGAAGGAACGCCTGGTGAGGTGTTGCCTCAGCCCGACGACACCCAGGGCGACATCCCCCTGGATTTTGTGGCCGATGTGGGCGAGCAGGTGGCGCAGCGCTTTGCAGACTACGCCGAGGCCGGGTTGGCCTCATCGTGGACGGGCGTGTACGACGTCACACCCGACTGGAACCCCGTGCTCGGACCGTGGCCGGGCCTTGCGGGCTTGGTGGTGGGCCTGGGCTTTTCCGGTCATGGCTTCAAGTTGTCCCCGGCCGTGGGGCAAGTTTTGGCCCAATCGGCCCTGGAGCTGCCCACCGAGGTCTCTTTGGCACCCTACGCCATGGAGCGGTTTGCCCGGGGGCAGCTGCTGCGTGGGCGCTACGGCCAAGGCGCCGTCTCTTAGCGCGGCGGGCCAGCTAACTCCAAGGTCACCAGCAGCGCCATCAGCCGCGTGCGCTCACGCTCGGAGCGAGCGAGCTCATCGCGCAAAGGCTTGCGGTCATCTTCCATGGTGGCTTTTTTGAGATCGTCTTCCAATTTGCTCAACGGATAAGAAAATCTATCCGTCCCAGGCTGCGTTGCACCGCAGGATTTGGCCATTCTCCCGCTCCCCGGTCCCGGTTTGGCGGCGCACAATGCAGCTTATGTTGCCCCACGAGCCGCTATTGGTAAAATCTCGACTTGTGCTGTGGTCTCGGCACTCATGTTCGCGAGGTGGTCGAGCAAGACTTGCGCCTTATCATGCGCGTTGTAGTGGTGGGTAATCAGGCTGATTTTTTTCATGGTTACCTAACAGCGACTACCGAAAGCGGGTAGGCTTGATTGGGATACTGGCCTTTAGTTTCTGATAAGACGAAAGAAATTCAGGATCACCCGTGGTGCAATAAAACTCCTTCAGCAAATCACAAGCTTGCAGCGTTTTTCGGGTACGCAAGTCATCATGAAATAAATGCTGAAACAACTCCCTCGAATAACTTTGGTCCGGCACCAGCACTCGGAATGATTCGGTTGCCAGCAGCACCGGTGCGATTCTTTCTTGAATAAATACCTTGAAAGGTATGGCTTTGGGGCCATAGGTAGTATCACCCCGCAGCAACGCGCCGAATTCAGTCGGGCTATCGGAAATCTCTAGCAGCTTGTCTGCCAGCATTAGCCAACGGCGCCAAAACACAGGCTTGGCAATAATATAGTTACTCGTTACCGAGTTTTTTGAGAAGTGGACTAAATTTGCACAATCCACTTTGTAGCCCGCCAAATCGAAAAACTGCTGTGCCACCTGGGTAATACCTTCATGCCAAACTTCACCCTGCTCAAATGTATTGCGGTAATAGGCGATGAAGTCCCAAGTTGAGGAAAACAACGCCACCTCAGTTTGCTGGTCAAATTGAGTAATAGCCTGCTTCAGATCATTGCTATCAAAACCGGTTTTGAAATTAAATCTTGGCGAGAGGACTCCGTACCAGGATTGGTCGTTGAGCCGAGTCTCTTTCAAGAGTTTTCGAATCGGCCAGAATTCAAACCAATCGGGACGCTCGCTGCGGCTGTTATCTAGCGGTATGAATCCGGCATCCAGCTCCCTCAGGGTCGCCTCATCATAATAAATCTGAAATATATTGATGGCCATTAATCAGTGCCCGGATGTTCTGTGCTGTCTTGCCAGACCGTTGCGATGAGCCTAGTGGCTGCGTCGAATCACTTCCAGGTATTTGTGTTCAAGATTTTTTGTAAATAACTCCATGTCAAAATGGATAGGAAAATCTATCCACCCCAGGCTGCGTTGCACCGCACGATTTGGCCATTCTACCGCTACCCGGTCCCGGTTTGACGGCGCACAATGAGGCTTATGTCGCCCCACGAGCCGCTATTGGTAAAGTACCTGCGCCTGAAGATCCTCACCTGCATGTTGCCGGCGCTCTAAATTGGCCCAAAATCACCCACACGAAAACCGGAAGACCCATTTTTTTGACTAGCCGCCTCCTTCACCGGCATCCTGCTCGTCCTGTGGCGCGCTCAAACCGCTCGGGCTTCGTTCTGGCCCTGCTTCTGTCGATTCTCTTTCATGCGCTGCTGCTACTGATCCCCGGCGGTGCGGGACGCCCCACAAGCATTCTGCGGCCCGACCTGCGGGCCACTTTTTTGCCCGCCCCCGATCCCGCACCCGCCTCCCAAGATCTGCCAGAGCCTGTAGAGCGGCCGCGCGCCCCGCCTGTTGTTAATCCATCCCCCGCCTTGCCCGCCCCCGATCCCGCACCCGCCTCCCAAGATCTGCCAGAGCCTGTAGAGCGGCCGCGCGCCCCGCCTGTTGTTAATCCATCCCCCGCCCGGGCCGCTTCACCGCAGACGATGCTGTCGCGCGCGCTACTTGATCCGCAGTTCCCGAAAGGGGCGAGCCTATGGGTCCCTGAGGGCGGCTCGCGTCCGCCCCCCGCGGGAGCGACATGTAGGAGCACACCGACGCTGCCGCTTGCGGCAGGGATGCGCTACGAGGAGGTGCTGCGCCATAGTCTCAGTCCGCCGCTTAGGGTACGGCTCTTCTCTCCTCCCCACCATCACGGCCCGCCCTACGTGGCGGTGGAGTTTCGCATGCCCGGTGGCGGGGCCTACAGTGCGGTGTTGATGCAGGATATGGTGATGCTGCATGGGGCGATGGATGCCCTCAATGCCGAGTGGCACGTGCGCGAGGTGTTTCTGGCGGCGCTCGAACGCATCGGCGGTGCGACGCGGGCCGAGATCGCATTGATGCGGCTCTCGGGGCTCGATGCGGTCTGGGGCGCAAGGCTTGACCCCGCCGTCCGCGCGCGCTATTCGCGCGCGGTCGAGATACTGCAGGCGGAGGCGCGTGGCCAACTATCGCCCGCGGAGGCCCAAGCGTTGCTCTCCGCCAACTTCCCGCCATCGCCCGGAGGCGAGAGCGTAATCCGTGATTGCGACGAGCCGAAGGCCCCCCAAGTCGGGTCGAGCGCTCCGTAACGGCGAGGGAGCCCGACAAAAACAGCGCCGCTTAGCAGCCGACCCGGCGACCCGCTGGCCCGAGAACCCGCTTCTCGTCCTGCCCGCTTAGTGTTCGCGCAGCGCTTCCCCGAGATGCAGGCTGAACGGTGAGAGCAGATAGTCGAGCACGCTGCGCCGGCCGATGATCACCGCCGCCACCACTTGGACGCCGGAAATAAGCTGGTACTTCAGAGGACCACTGCGAAAGCGGTCCTGCTCGGTGACGATGCGTACCTTGTAGTGCGCTGCTTCTGCGGCGCTGCCGCGATGGCACTCGTCGATCACGATCAGGTCGAAGAAGCCCGGCGAGAACTCGCGGAACAGCTTTTGCCGCTCCTCGACGGATAGGAAAATCTATCCGCCCCAGGCTGCGTTGCGCCGCACGATTTGGCCATTCTCCCGCTCCCCGGTCCCAGTTTGATGGCGCACAATGAGGCTTATGTCGCCCCACGAGCCGCTATTGGTAGAGCAGCGCCGCCGATCACCGGCGGCAGCGGGCAATCGATGACGGTGCAGATCGCGCGCAACAATTCCGCTTCAGCCACCTTCACTTTATTGTCGGCGAGCACGGTCTCGACGCACGCCATGACCACCGCCGGCTTTTGCAGCGGCGCGAGCATTCGCAGCTGGTCGAGCGCATTCTTGACCCTGTCTAGCGCGATATCCTTGGCAGCAATGATTGCGGCGGCTGGAAGGCCGAGCTTGGCCGCTCCCTTGGCGAAGGCGGCAGAAGCGCCGGCGGCGTCGCCTCTGGTGCTTCCGGCAAAGGCGATCAGCGACAGCAGCAACGCGGATTCATTGCCGACTTCTTTCGCCGAATTGAATTTGACCTGCTCCGCGCGCCCGGCATCCAGGTGCAGGCGCCGCGTGAGAATCGACTCGAGGATGAATTCCTCCATCGTCATCCTGCGGTCTGCGGCGATCAGCCCCGACACGAGCTTCAGGAAGGCGTCGCGCTTCTCCTGCGCGAGGCTCTTCAGGGCCGGCATCGCCAGGTCCACCAGCGGCAAGCGGTACTGCCTGCCGAGCGCGCCGATGGTTACCGCCAGCGAAAAAGCGGACTCGCCGAGCGCGCCATCGCCGGCTTCGGCAAACGCTGCTTTCTGGCGCTCCCGCACGACCGGGACGGTGTGTACCAGCAGGCTCAGGACCGCGGCCTGAGCGCCTTCCGGCGTGCGCATGGTTTCGAGCAGGGAAGCGGGCAGCGATTTCAGCAGCTGGCTTGCGTAGTCGACATGCTGCGCGGACGGATTGCCGATCGAGCCGACCACCGCGGCGGGCGACGTGGCCACGGCGGCGGCGGCCGGCGCGGCGAGCGTGTGACCCCACCCGGAGCCGCTCAATGCCGATACGCCCGGCGCGATTTCGTCCGCGGCGGGCGTTCCGGGCGACATCACGGCAAGCTCCTCCGGGCTCAGCCGGCGGCCGCCGACCCTCTGGATGCGCTCGGGCAGCGGCGGGTGGGTGTCGAACAGCCCGGTAAGGTAGACCTTGATGCCCTGCGCGAAATACATGTGGCTCAGGTCTTCGGCGTGCCTGCCGGCAATCCCGCCGCCGTGCGTGGCAATCTTCTGCAGGGCGCCGGACAGGCCGTCGGGCTGGCGCGTGAATTGCACCGCGGAGGCGTCGGCGAGAAACTCGCGCTGGCGCGAGACCCCGGCCTTGATCAGGCGCCCGAAAAACACCCCGACGTAGCCGATGGCGGCGAGCGCCGCCCCCAGCGCGAAGATCGCAAGCGCCAGCTGGCCGCTGTCACGGTCGCGCGAGGATGACGACGAGGAGCGGCCCTCGGAGAGCATGCGGATCATGTGCAGCCCGATCGCGCCAATCACGAGTATGCCGTTCAGCACGCCCATCAGGCGGATGTTCATGCGCATGTCGCCGTTGAGGATGTGGCTGAACTCGTGCGCGACCACGCCCTGCAGCTCGTCGCGCGTGAGCTGCTCGAGCGTGCCGCGGGTGACGGCAACGACCGCTTCGTTCGGCGAATACCCGGCGGCGAAGGCGTTGATGGATTTTTCATCGTCCATGACGTAGACGCTCGGGACCGCGATGCCCGAGGCGATCGCCATTTCCTCGACGACGTTGAGCAGGCGCCTCTCGTTCAGGTCGGCGCTCGAACTCGACACAGGCCGCGCGCCGACCATCTCGGCGATGGCCTTGCCGCCGCTGGCGAGCTGCCGGATGCGGTAGAGCGTGCCCCCGGCGATGATCGACAGCGTGACCACGCTGACCCACAGGAATAAATCGGGGGCGGGACCGCCGGAGGCGGCGGCGATCACGACGTTTACCGCGATGACGATGGCGACTACCGCCAGGATGAACAGCACCACCAGGCGCCTGGTCTGGCGCCGCGCCAGGTCCTGGTGCGCGAAGAAATCCACCTGCTGCGAATGCCGCTACGCGGGGCGCGGCACCGCGGTCAGGAGAAGGAGACCTTGACCGCCTTGCGCTCTTCCGCCGATTCGGTAGCCTGCAGCAGCTCCGCCGGGCCAAAACCGAACATCCCGGCGAAGATGTTGTCCGGGAATGATTCGCGCTTGGTGTTGTACTGCATCACCGAATCGTTGTAGCCCTGGCGGGCATAGCTGATCTTGTTCTCCGTGCTGGTCAACTCCTCCTCCAGGGCAAGCATGTTCTGGTTCGCCTTGAGATCGGGGTACGCCTCGGCTACCGCGAACATCCGTCCCAGCACTCCGGTAAGCGCGCCCTCGGCCTGGGTCAGCGCCTGCATCGCCGCCGGGTTGCCGGGATTGGCGCTTGCCGCTTGGGCCGCCCCCATCGCTTGGTTGCGCGCCTTGGTCACGGCTTCGAGCGTCTCGCGCTCGTGCTTGATGTAGCCCTTCGCGGTCTCGACCAGGTTGGGGATCAGGTCGTAGCGCCGCTTGAGCTGGACGTCAATCTGGGCGAATGCGTTCTTGAAGCGGTTCTTCAACTCCACCAGCCCGTTGTAGATGGAGACGGCCCAGACAGCCAGGACGACGAGGACGGCGATGAAAATCCACAATTCCATGGCGGCTCCCCCGGAAGGTTATTGACCGCAGCCTTGGTTATACGGACAGCATAAAACGGCATAGCATGGCTAACAATAGTGATAAATATACAATAAATTCAATTAGTTAAATGTTACCAGCTATACTGGACGGTATAGCGCAACGTGGTCTCTGCGCCCGCGGCGACCCTCAGCGGGAAGTGCACGGTGCGCGCGTCCTGCTTCTCGTAATCGTGCGTCTTCGCCGCGATCTGCCAGTTTACCCAGCGGTAGAGGTTCTCCTTGACGACCACCGTCACGGGCTCCTGCTTCTGGTTGCGCAGCTTGACCTCGATCTCCTCGGTCATCGTCTTGCGTGAAGTGTCCACCGTGAAATTCACCTGGCGGCGCTCGCCCACGATGTCGAACGCGGAACCCATGCGGATCAGCACCTTTTCGTTGCGCGGCGTGTGATCTATCGTGTCCTCGCCGATGAATTACGGATAGGAAAATCTATCCGCCCCAGGCTGCGTTGCACCGCACGATTTGGCCATTCTCCCGCTCCCCGGTCCCGGTTTGACGGCGCACAATGCAGCCTATGTTGCCCTACGAGCCGCTATTGGTAAAGTATGCGGGCCAGATCATGATCACAGATGGCCAGCCCTTTGGGCAGAACAAGTTCTTTGGTCGTATCGATGTCACGGGCGAGTTCTTTGCAACCCGTGCAGCCACTCAGCAGGTTTGTGAAGCGGTTGAAGAA